>OKRR01000779.1_pt1 | contig 33863 bp, 26 predicted proteins | sample 1601211 | NCBI WGS metagenome assembly OKRR01 (sample SAMEA3541525, study PRJEB24748) | human gut metagenome | biome: human gut; feature: human-associated habitat; material: faeces | place: China | collected 2012
TCCAGCCTGCTTTTGGGACCGCTGTTATCCAGGGCCGGGGAGGTGACGACCTGGTATCCGGGCGGCTGCGTGATCGGAAAACGTCCGATCGATTTTCATCTGGATGTGCTCCGGGCAATGGGAGCAGAGATACTTGATGATGGCGGAATGCTGATTGCAAAAGCGGAAACGCTTTGCGGAACAACATTCCGTTTTCCATATCCGAGTGTCGGGGCGACGGAGAATGCGGTGATGGCTGCTGTGCTGGCGTCCGGTACGACGAAACTCCTCAACTGTGCGCGGGAGCCGGAGATCGCGGAACTCTGCGGATTTTTGCGGTCCATGGGAGCGAAGATCAGCGGGGAGCGGACCGGGACCATCACGGTGACTGGAGTGGAAAAGCTCTTTCCGACAAACCATGTGACAGCGGGAGACAGGATCTGCGCCGGGACATACCTGGCGGCGGCAGCGGCATCCGGCGGCGAGATCGAGATTACCGGAGTGGAGCCGGTCGTTCTGGTGGAACCGTTAAAGGCACTCCGGAAAATGGGGGCCGGACTCCGGATCTTCGGGGCAGCCGGTCCGAAGGCGAGGATCCGCATGGTGATGGAACGGCGCCCGGCCGGGATCACGATCGATACCGGACCGTATCCGGGATTTCCGACGGATCTGCAGTCGGTCTTTCTCGCGGCGGAGGCGTCGGGAACCGGGGAGAGCCAGATCCGGGAGACCGTATACGAGGCGAGATTCGAGGCGGCGGTGCGCCTTGCGTCTTTTGGAGCCGATGTATCGGTTCACGGAGATACAGCCATAATAAAAGGAAGATATCCGCTTCTTCCCGGAGTTGTCGAGACACCGGATCTTCGCGGCGGAGCAGCGCTTCTCGTCGCAGCTCTGTCGGCAGGCGGACTCAGCGTGGTCTCGGACCGGGGACACTTAAAGCGCGGATATGAAGATATCGTAAGAGATCTCAGAATACTGGGAGCGGACATTGAAGAGAATATTCTTTAAGAAAAAGAGATCATGCGGCGGCTGTGTACCGGAAATACTTCCCGGTACAGCAGGCTGCGATCAGGCAGATAACGGGTGAGAGGAATGTTATTTAGAAGAAGAGGACTTGGTTTTGGAAGGCGCAGCTTCGGGATCTATTTCGGGAGAAGGAGCAGCAGCGGTTTTGGAATGTATCATAGGAGAGACGGAAGAAAGAAGGGGATCATTCTCGGGGTGATTCTGGGAATCCTCATCATTCTTCTCGTCCTCATCTTTTCGGTCCGCATCAAGGATGTGGAGGTGAGCGGCAACAAACAATATACAAAGGAACAGATCGAGTCGCTTTTGTTTGACGGGAAATGGTCGAGAAATTCTGCGTTCTGCTACTATCAGAACCGGTTTAAGGAACATAAGTCCATTCCGTTCATCGAGGAATACAAGATCAATTTCAAGAGTCCCACGAAGGTGGAGGTCGTTGTTTTCGAGAAGAGCGTTGTGGGCTGCGTTTCCTATATGAGCAGCTATATGTACTTTGATAAGGACGGGATCATCGTTGAGAGTTCTTCTGAACAGCTTCCGGGAGTTCCGGTGATCACCGGACTGGAGTTCGGACATATCGTCCTGCACCAGCCGCTTCCTGTGGCGGATCAGGATATCTTCGGAGAGATCTTAAATCTGACGCAGGTACTGAACGTCAGCGGCATCCAGGTGGACAGGATCAATTACAGCAGCTACAAAGAGGCGGAGCTTGTGATGGGAGATATTACGGTGGAACTCGGGAACTCTGACAGTCTCGACGGAAAGGTCGCGGAACTTCATGATATCATGCCGGAACTTTCCGGTCTCTCCGGTACTTTGTATCTGGATACTTACGATGAGACGAATTCCAGCCCGACATACCGTTTCGTGAAGAAAAACTAAAAAAACCATCAAAAAACCACAAATTAAAGGTTGATATTTTTCAAAAAATCAAATATGATATATGTTAGATTAACTTGGGATTTTTATGCCATGCTAATGAAGATATAATAGATTGATAGATATTAAAGGAGGAGACATTCTTGTTAGAGATTAAGATAAACGAGGCAGAGAATGCCGCAAGAATTCTTGTGATCGGTGTCGGCGGCGCCGGAAATAACGCGGTAAACCGCATGGTAGAAGAAAATATTATGGGCGTTGAGTTTATCGGTATCAACACAGATAAACAGGCGCTTCAGTTCTGTAAAGCTCCGACTGCTATGCAGATCGGTGAGAAGCTCACAAAAGGACTTGGCGCCGGTGCAAAACCGGAGATCGGTGAGAAGGCAGCCGAGGAGAGCCAGGAGGAGATCTCCCAGGCATTAAAGGGAGCCGATATGGTATTCGTTACCTGTGGTATGGGCGGCGGAACCGGTACCGGTGCAGCTCCGGTGATCGCTCAGATCGCGAAAGATATGGGAATTCTGACAGTCGGCGTTGTAACAAAGCCGTTCCGTTTTGAAGCAAGACAGAGAATGAACAACGCGTTAAAGGGAATCGAGAACTTAAAGAACGCAGTTGACACTCTGATCGTAATCCCGAACGACCGTCTCCTTGAGATCGTTGACAGACGGACAACCATGCCGGATGCATTAAAGAAAGCCGATGAGGTCCTTCTTCAGGCTGTACAGGGAATCACAGATCTGATCAACGTTCCGGGTCTTATCAATCTTGACTTCGCAGATGTTCAGACTGTAATGACAGATAAGGGCATCGCACATATCGGTATCGGCAAGGCGAAGGGCGACGAGAAGGCACTCGAGGCTGTAAAACAGGCTGTATCCAGCCCGCTTCTTGAGACAACGATCGAGGGCGCTTCCCACGTGATCATCAACATTTCCGGTGATATCAGCCTGATCGAGGCAAACGAGGCTGCCGGTTATGTTCAGGAGCTCGCAGGTGATGATGCAAACATCATCTTCGGTGCAATGTACGATGAGAACGCAGAGGACGAGGTAACGATCACTGTTATCGCGACAGGTCTTGATGCTCACGGCGCAAACACACCGGTTGAGCGTGCAATGAAGGACTTTACAAACTATAAGACAAAAGTTCCGGCTCAGCAGGCTCCGATCCAGAGAACTGCTCCGACCGTAAAAGTTCCGTCTGAGGCAGCAGCTACAACAGAGCCTGCTCCGAAGTACAATATTCCGACCGGAAACGCACCGGTTTACCGTCCGGCACAGCGCGGCGAGACTCAGATCAACATCCCGGATTTCTTAAAGAACCGCAGATAAGATCCTGAGAACGGACAAGCTGCTTAAAAACAGTAAGGATGAACATATGAGGACCCAGGGAGAGAAATCTTCCCGGGTCTTTTTGGTTTCATAGAAAATTCCGATGGAACTTCCTGTGAAACTAAAAGGCACAGCATGCCTGAGATTTTATACATCACTTCTATAAAAATTCATCGCGGATCCCGACAGGAAAATGTCTGGATCCGCATTCTTTTTTTCCTCTGTTTTCACAGATCCTGCAAATATCAGCGAGAATTTCCAATTTTTACGAAAAAACAGGGAAGAACCTGTTGGAAGAACCCGATGAGTTTCCAGGGTTCGCGTCCCCGCTTTGACAAATTCCGGAGAGGAAGACAGGTATACTGTTGGAAAACGATATCAGGATTTCGGGGACGGATGATCGGAACTGAAAATCCTGTCTGAAGCAGTATGGGCGGTCTTTGACGGTCAGGAATGCGGAAAGGGGGAATCCCGGTGGAATATGAATGGTACGCCGATCTCTTTTTTCTGGAAGAGGCGTACCGGGATGTCTTGATCCTGTGGCTGGCGGCGGTGCTCGGGAGAAAGAAGATGTCTGTTTTCCGGCTTTTGGCGGCGGGAATTGCAGGCGGACTTTGCGGGACCGCAGTTTCCTGCCTTGAGCTGTCAGGAATCGCAGCACGGATTACGGGAAGAAGCCTGGCGGCCTGGATTTTCTGGGAAAGCGGAAAAGTTCTGATAAACGGGTTTTTGATTATAACGGCTGCGCTTCCCCCAAAAAGAGTGTCCGGATGGAAAAAAGCGTTCTTTCAAAGGGGAAAGGAGCTTGGGTTGCTGGTCTTGTCAGCGGGGATCCTGCAGAGCGGTCTTGCGGTTTTGAGAGAGCGCTGCTTTCTCAATGGATGGAAAAGTCTTCTGTTTATGGGATTTTTCTGTGCGGGAGTCCGCTTCTTTGCGGAGGCGCTCGTGAAGCGGCCGGTGATCGGAAAAATGAGGTATCAGGTCCGGCTTTTCCTGAACGGAAGATCGAAGGAGTTTACCGCGATGGAGGATTCCGGGAACCGTCTCGTGGAACCTGTGACGGGAAAGCCGGTCAGCATTATCGCAGCGGCAGATGCGAAAGAGTTTGGGAGCGAGTCGGCAGGCGTCCTGATGATCCCGTACCGGGCGGTAGGGACAAAAAGCGGAATGCTTCCGGGTATCCTGTTTGACCGGATGGAGATCATGGACGGAGAGAACAGGAGTGTCCGGATTGACAGACCGGTCGTGGCTGTCTCGAAGGAACCGCTGTTTTTCAGAAAAGATTTTACGATGATCCTGCCGGAAAGTCTTTTCACTGATAAGTTATGAAAGGGAGAAAATGAGTATGATCATGAGAATTTCTATGCCAAACCGGTTTCGGTTAAAAAAAGTGATGGGATTCCGGACAATGATCCGGCCGGAGCGCGGGGAGATCCATTACATCGGAGGCGCGGATATCCTCCCGGCACCGCTGTCCTTGAAGGAGGAGACGGAGGCGTTAAATAAGTTTGGAACGGAGGAGGAAAAAGAGGCAAAATCAGAGCTGATCGAACATAATCTCCGTCTGGTCGTTTACATAGCAAAGAAATTTGACAACACGAGCGTCGGGGTCGAAGACCTGATCTCTATCGGGACGATCGGTCTTATCAAGGCGATCAATACGTTCAATCCGACGAAGAATATCAAGCTGGCGACTTACGCGTCCAGATGCATCGAGAATGAGATCCTCATGTATCTCAGGAGAACCAGCAAGATGAAGCTGGAGGTCTCCATCGATGAGCCGTTAAACGTGGACTGGGATGGAAATGAGCTGCTCTTATCGGATATCCTTGGCACCGATGAGGATGTGATCTACAAGGACATGGAGGACGAGGTGGAAAAGGATCTCCTGAAAAATGCGGTGAGCCGGCTGAGTCCGAGAGAGCGGAAGATCGTGGAGCTGCGCTACGGCCTAAAGCGCCAGGACGGGGCGGAGATGACCCAGAAGGAGGTGGCGGATCTCATGGGAATCTCGCAGTCCTATATTTCGCGGCTCGAGAAGAAGATCATGATGAGGTTAAAGAAGGAAATCGTGAAATTCGAGTAGAGCAGAGCGTGTGATGAGTCATATCCGAAAATGGTGAAAAAGACAGGTAGGAAATCCGCGACCAGAACTGTATCATACGGAATTTTCAGTTCAGAAAATTCCTACCATGAAAAGTAACAAATAAAAGGACTGTCTGACTGAAAAATTATCAGCCAGACAGTCCTTTTTGTCTAATGGAAAATTACTCATCATACAGCTTCGCGTACAGCATCTCACACAGCGAATCTGCGTAGGCCTGGTCCGGAATATCGCGGCCGGTGATCAGGAAATCCTGGATCAGCTCGAAGCGCTTGAGACTCAGCTCTTCACCGGAAAGATCCGGATCTTCCATCAAGAGCTGCTCATCGAGTTCTTTTGCGGAATAGTTCCTTAAGAACCAGTCGATGATCTCCTGAGTCTCCCGTTTTTCGTCGTCGGCTTCCACTTTTAACTCGGCGGCGCGTTTCCTTGAGGAGACGGCGACGACAAGGCTGGCGACGGCGAGAATGACAAGTGCCCCCTCAAAGATGTATTTCTGGAATCCCTCCATCGGGAGATGGAAGACGCCGAGAAGGCAGAGCGCGGCTCCCACGGCGAGAACCCCGCCGACCAGGAAAAATGCGGATGCGGAGGAGCTCATGTCCTCGTAGCGCTGCCCTTTATCGACGTAGGCATGGACGATCTCGTCAGCCGGTTTCTTTTTGGCGGAAGAGATTTCGTCGGGATCCGCGTCTTCTGCTTTGGCCATCTCACCGGAGAACGGATCCATCTCCTGCGCCATGACGGCAAGCTGTTCTTCTTTTTCTTTCTGTTTCATCGCGTCAGCGACTTCTTTTGATTCCACGAGAGGACCGCCGCAGTCGCTGCAGACCTTGATCCCCTCAACAAATTCCATATCACATTTCGGACAATAAGGCATAACCTTTCCCTCCAGAATTTAAAATAAAGTGCCAAACATGCAAGCATGTTTTTCACTCGCTTACTGCTCAGCATATCATATTTTTGAATATTCGTCCACAGTTTGGGTAGTTTTGGACTTCCATTTATATAGGAAATCGGTTAAAATAAGAAGAAGGTCTGTCCGCGCGGAAGAAAAGAAAAAACGCAGCGGGACAGGGTTACTTTTCAAAGGTAGGAATTTTCTGAATGGAAAAATCCGTATGATACAGTAACGGACGAAGAGAAACAGAAAGGGGAAATTTTGTATGAAGATCGCAGTTGTTACAGACAGCAACAGCGGGATCACCCAGGCACAGGCAAAAGAGATGGGGATCACGGTCCTGCCGATGCCGTTTATGATAGATGGAGAAACGTATTATGAGGATATTACACTGACCCAGGAGCAGTTTTATCAGAGGCTGAAGGACAATTCCGATATCTCAACCTCACAGCCGACACCGGACTCCATCATGAAACTGTGGGATGAACTGTTAAAAGAGTATGATCAGATCGTCCACATCCCGATGTCCGCCGGACTTTCCGGATCCTGCGCGACTGCAATGATGCTGGCGGGAGAGGACGAGTACGAGGGAAAGGTATTTGTCGTTGATAATCACCGGATCTCCGTGACCCAGTATCAGTCCGTGAAGGACGCGATGATGCTGGCGGATATGGGAATGGACGGCGCGCAGATCAAAAAGCGCCTGGAGGAGACAGCGGCTGATTCCGTGATCTTTGTCACGGTGGACACCCTGAAATACCTGAAAAAAGGCGGACGCATCACACCGGCGGCCGCGGCTCTCGGCACACTTTTAAGGATCAAGCCGGTCCTGATCATCCTGGGAGAAAAGCTGGATTCCTTTGCAAAGGCCCGCACGATGAAGCAGGCGAAGACACTGATGATGAATGCGATCCAGAAAGAGCTGGATGAGAGACTTCATGACAGTGAGTGCAAAGACTGCCACCTTGCGATCGCCCATTCGGACAACGAGGAGGCGGCTCTGGAGTTTAAGAAGGAAGTGGAAGAGCGATTCCCGGACGCAGATATCTATCTGGCACCGCTTTCCCTGAGCATTGCCTGCCATATCGGACCGGGCAGCCTTGCGCTGACGGCAACAAGAAAGATGGAAGAGGAACATGAGAAAAATTAGGGAACGGATCCGGGAGATCTACCGGAAACATACGCCGAGCGTCAAACTTCCTCTGATCATCCTGACTGTTTTATTCTGCATGATCCCGCTCCTCGTGGAGAGCCGGATCCTCGCCAGTTCCTCGCGGCAGGAGCAGGTGGAGCGCAGGATCATCGATGTCCAGAACCAGTGTCAGATCCTGAGCAATAAGATGTCAAGAAGCGGATACCTCACAAACTCCGCGCTGGATAATGCGGCCATCGACACAGAATTATCGCTCCTGTCGGATATCTTCAGCGGGCGGATCCTGATCGTAAATTCCGGCTTTAAGATCGTTGAGGATACGTTCGCGATCTCTGACGGAAAGACGCTGATCTCGGACGAGGTGATCCGGTGCTTCCAGGGAGAGAACACGAGCCGGTACGACAGTCTGAAGCATTACTTCGTCCTGGCGATCCCGATCCCGGAATTTGAGCAGGAGACGGGAACGATCACGACGGGAAAGACAGCCGGAGTGATGATCGTTACCGCGTCCACGGAGAGCATGTACAGCCTGGAGGAGAGCCTGAAAGATAAGGCATCCCTGTACGAGATGATGATCTTCGTCATCGTACTGATCGTGACAATCCTGTCAGTTCACCTGATCATGAAGCCGTTCGGAACGCTGATCGCGTCGATCCGGCGCGCGGGTGACGGAAATCTGGATGAGGATGTCAACGAGGAAGCATACCGGGAGACGAAGCAGATCTCCGGGACGATCAATAAGACGCTGGAGAAGCTAAAGGCTGTGGATCAGTCGAGGCAGGAATTTGTTTCCAATGTCTCCCATGAGCTCAAGACCCCGATCACGTCGATCCGTGTCCTGGCGGATTCCCTGATGGGAATGGAGGACGCGCCGAAGGAGCTTTACCAGGAATTTATGCATGATATTTCGGACGAAATCGACCGGGAGAGCAAGATCATCGATGATCTTCTGACTCTTGTGCGGATGGACAAGGCATCCTCGGAGCTTTCCTGCACGCAGGTCCAGATCAACGGACTGATCGAGATGGTCTTAAAGCGCCTGCGCCCGATCGCCAGAAAAAGGAACATTGAGCTGATCTTTGAGAGTAAGCGCGATGTCACGGCGGATATCGATGAGGTGAAGTTCTCACTGGCGATAAACAATCTTGTGGAGAATGCGGTCAAGTATAACAAAGAAGATGGCTGGGTCCGGGTAACGCTGGATGCTGACCATAAGTTCTTCTATCTGAAAGTGGCAGATTCCGGGATTGGGATCCCTGCGGAATTTAAGGAAAGAGTTTTTGAGCGTTTTTACCGCGTGGACAAGGCGCGGTCCCGGGAGACCGGAGGTACCGGCCTCGGACTCGCGATCACGAGAAGCGTGGTCCTGATGCATCACGGCGCGATCCGGGTGGACAGCGTCGAGGGAGAGGGAAGCACCTTCATGGTGCGGATCCCGCTCATCTATATTCCGTAGGAGGGAAAAATGAAGAAATTGTTGAAGATTCGGGCATTTTTTCTCCTCTTCGCACTTCTGTTTGCTTTGAGCGGCTGTACAGGGGAAAAAGCTGTGGAGCAGAGCGGAAATGCCTATACGATCTACTATTTAAACGCATCCGGGATCCAGCTTGTCGGGAGTGAGTACCGGACGGAAACGGCGGATACAGACGCGCTGGTGCGGGAGCTGCTCGATAAGATGGGAAATGTTCCGGCGGATCTCGATTGTCAGAGAGCGCTGCCGGAGCGGATCGAAAAGATCACCTACCGGATCGAAGGAAATGTTCTGTACCTGTACGCGGATGCCAATTATGCGCTGATGAATTCCGTGCAGGAGATCCTGTGCCGGGCGGCTCTCACAAAGACGCTGACCCAGATCCCGGGGATCGAGTATCTGAGCATCTACTGTGCAGAGCAGCCGATCACGGATGCAGCCGGAAACCCGGTCGGGATGTTGTCGGCGTCAGATTTCGTGGACAGTATCCGGGATGTCAATTCCTTCGAGCGGACCGAGCTGACGCTGTATTTTGCCAACGAGACAGGGGATCAGCTGGTGGAAGAAAAACGGGAAGTCATGCAAAACAGCAATACTTCTCTGGAACGTCTGATCGTGGAGCAGCTGATCGAGGGACCGCAGGAGCTCGGCCATTACGCGACGATCCCGTCGGATGTAAAGCTTTTGAATGTGTCCGTCAACGATTCCGTCTGCTCGATCAACTTTAATGCGGCATTCCTGAACAGCAGTCTGGATGTGGCGGCATACATTCCGATCTATTCCATCGTGGATTCCCTCGCGGAACTTTCCACGGTGAGCCGTGTGCAGATCCGGATCAACGGGTCCCAGGACGATGTGTTCCGGGACCAGATCCCGTTGAGCACGGTGTTTGAACGAAACTACGATTATATCGCAGGAGGAAAAAACGATTAAAAGACCTTTGCTGTGTGTGACAGGGGGATTGGTACTTGGAGAGGCACTGAACCTGTGGATCCCGGCAGAGCAGATCATTTTTGGACTGGCAGTCTGGCTGCTCTTTTTGGTGTGCGCATTTGCGCGCCGGAAGAGCAGATACAGGCTGCCAGTCCTTCTTTTTATGGCGGGACTGGCTGTGGGGAGTCTCAGGATGGAGGCGGAACAGGCGGCATTTTTGCGGGAAGAGGGATTTTTTCTGGAGGAACAGGAGGATGGAGTGGTTTTAAACGGGACCGTCCGGTCGGTGAAGGAGAAGGACGGGACGCTGGAGGTTGTTCTCGGGGACTGTACCTCGGAAGAGGAAAACGGCGGACTGGTGGGGAGATTCCGGAGAGTTTTATGTTACCTTGAGATCGTGGAAGCAGAAACAAATGAAAGTGAAAGTGTGGGATGGAATTCAGAGTCACTTTCTGCAGGAAAAAGGATCCGTGTCTTTGGAGAGGGAAAGGCTGCGGATCCGGCGAGAAATCCGGGCGGGTTCGATTACCGTCTGTACTGCAGGTCCCGGGGGATCTCCGGGATCGTCTACGCGGACGGATATGCGGTGACCGGAGGAAAAACACGGATCATCGCCGACCGCCTGTACCGGATCCGCCGATCTCTTTCGGAACGCTTAAAGACGATCGCACTCCCGGAGGATGCCGGGATCCTGTCGGCGGTCCTGTTCGGAGAGAAAGAGGATCTGGACAGTGCCGTCTATGAACTTTACCGGAAAAACGGGATTTCCCACCTTCTGGCGATCAGCGGACTTCATGTCTCCATCGTCGGACTCGGAATCTGGAAAATATTCCGGAAAGGCGGGGCAGGATTCTGGTTTGCGGGAGTGGGTGCAGGCGGCTTTCTCTGCGTCTACGGGATGATGGTGGGCTCCGGTGCCTCTGTGGTACGGGCGGTCTCGATGGCGCTGCTCTCCTTTCTGGCGGCGGCTGTTGGGAGGACCTACGATCTTCCGACGGCGATGTGCATTCCGGCTGTGGGACTCCTGCTCGCTCATCCTTTTCTTTTGACGCAGGCCTCATTTCAGCTCTCTTTTCTCGCTGTGACATCGTTAGTCTACCCGGGACGATTGTTTTCGGCTCGCGGGGAAAAGATTTTTGCGGGGGAACGGTCTTCTGCGGCGGCGTCCGCCTTTTTTACAAGTCTTTCACTCCAGATGGTGACGGCACCCGTCATTCTCTGGCATTCTTTTGGAATCCCGCTCTACGGGGTGTTCTTAAATCTTATCGTGATCCCGCTGATGACGTATGTGGTCATATCGGGATTTCTTGGACTTGGTCTGTCCTTTTTATCAATATCGGTGGGGAGCGCCATGCTCGGAGGCGCACATTATATTTTGCGTTTTTATGAATTCGTCTGCAGCAGCACCGGAAAGCTTCCGGGGGCGGAGCTCGTTTTTGGGCAGCCGGAGGTGTGGAAGATCGGTTGTTATTACGGATGTCTGATCCTGGGAGCGGTTATCTATGAGCGGGGAGAGAAAACCTGGGAAAAATTTGGGAAAATGATGGCAGAAAACGGTTGGGAAAGAGGAGAAAAAGACAGAGGAAAGACTGGAAAAAAAGATGTAGAAATGGCGGACGGACAAAAAACAGAAAATTCAGAAAAAAACATGATCAGAAAGAGAGTCTGTAAATCAGTCAGACAATTGGAACATCAGAGAAAATGCAGAATGCAGTTCGATAAAAGGAAGCGCCTGTTCGGTCTTACTGTCTGCTGGCTCGCCGCATTCTGTTTCCTTCTCCCATCCCGCCCCGCAGGTCTTTCCGTCACATTCCTCGACGTCGGGCAGGGCGACGGGATCGTTCTACGTTCATCCGACAAAGCAGTCCTTGTGGACTGCGGCAGCAGCCAGCAGAAGACGGTCGGGGAGAAGACGCTGGTCCCGTATCTCAAGAGTCAGGGTGTGGCGCACCTGGATCTTGCCGTCATGACCCATGGAGACCAGGACCACATCAACGGGATCCGGTATCTCTTAGAACACCCGGAATCGGGGATCACGGTGGGCGGTCTTATGATGCCGGAAGCAGGAACAGATGAGATCTACGGGACGATGGCGGAGCTGGCAAAAAAGCAGGGGATTCCTGTGTTTTATGCCGAACGCGGCGATATATGGAAAGATTTTCCGGGAAAAGGAATGAAGCTGGAATGCCTGTCCCCGGACGGGGAGACGGAATTCGCAGACCGGAATGAGGAATCCCTGGTATTTCGCCTGACGTTTGACCGGTTTTCGCTGCTTCTCACAGGAGATATGGAAGAAAGCGGGGAGGAAAAACTTCTGGATTCCGGGATCCTGACTCCTGTGACGGTCTTAAAAGCCGGCCATCATGGTTCTGCGACATCCTCAGGGGAAAGGTTTATAGAAACCCTGTCCCCGTCGATCACAGTGCTCTCCTATGGAAGAAAGAACCGCTACGGCCATCCGGCACCGGAAGTGAAGGAACGACTGAAAGAAGCCGGTTCTGAGATCCTCGAGACCGGAAAATCCGGCGCCGTCATGATCCGGACGGATGGGAAGAAGATCCGGGTGCGGACGATGATCCGGGAGAAATGATAAGCCGGCCGCGGCGGGAGCAAAGACGCTGCAGGGAATCCATGTGAAGAGAAACCAAGGTGCGGCTTATACGAAAAGAAATTACATAAGTCACATATGTCCGATTGACCGTATGATGGATCATGGATGTATTTAACTTGAATAAGCAGAAAAATAATGGCTCGGCAAGTCTGCTCATCCGGTCCATCAGAGTGACATGGACGAACCGCTATTTGTACACAATAAGAGGAAAAATCATGAAACCCAGTAATATTAAAACAATTGCAGGCCGGATCCTCTTTTTCCTCGCAGTATGCTTCATATTTATTATGCCGATTTTAAGCCTCCTTCGGATGAGTCTGACGACCGACGGAGGCTTTGGTCTGCAAAACTATGTGGACATGCTGCATGAGGAGAGGACGGCAAAAGCGATCCGGAACACGCTGATCATATCGGTATCTTGAGAACAGGTTGGGAACAGAGCAACGAAAAAGAGCGATCATATTGTAACAATATGGTCGCTTTTCGTATATCAAGCGACAGGGGAAAAGGCGCAGCTTGACCGGCAGTGGCATCTCTGATAGAATGGATGGCAGAAAATGATCAAATGTATAGTTCACGGAGGCGGTTATGCAGACATTAAACCAGGATATCAAAGAGAAAACATTTAAGCGGGTCTATCTGCTGTTTGGGGATGAACCGTTTCTTGTGAACAGTTATAAAAAGCGTCTCCGGGAGGCGATTGCCGGGGATGACACGATGAATTACAACTATTTTGAGGGCAAGGGGCCGGACGTGAAGGAGATCATAAGTCTCGCGGACACCATGCCTTTTTTTGCTGAGCGGCGGCTTGTGATGGTCGACGGCAGCGGATTTTTCAAGAACAGTGCGCCGGAGGAGCTTGTGAATTATATCGCGGAGATCCCGGAATCGACCTGCATGGTCTTTGTGGAGAGCGAGGTCGATAAGAGGAACAAGCTTTATAAGAAGGTCAAGGACAATGGATATGCGGCGGAGTTAAAGAAGCAGGATGCGGATCAGCTCATGCACTGGGCGGCGGGGATCCTCGCAAAGGACGGGAAGAAGATCACTCGCCAGGTCATGGAGTATTTTATGGAGCGGACCGGGGATGATATGGAGAATATCCGGATGGAGCTGGAGAAGCTGATCTGCTACACGATGGGGCGCGAGGTGATCACGAAGGAGGACGTCGAGGCGGTCGGGACGGTTCATGTCACGAACCGGATCTTTGAGATGGTGACGGCGATCGTCGCGGGGAATACGAGGAAGGCGATGGATCTCTATGAGGATCTTCTGACTTTGAAGGAGCCGCCGATGAGGATCATGTTTCTGATCGCGAAGCAGTTTAACCAGCTTCTGCAGGTGAAGGAGCTTGCGGGGAAGGGCGCCCAGAAGGGGGAGATCGCTTCGAAGGTGAAGGTGCCGCCGTTTGTGGCGGGGAAGCTGATTGCGCAGGCGAGGGCGTTTTCGCGGGAGCAGATCCTTTCGTATGTGGAGTTTTGTGTGGAATCGGAGGAAGCGGTGAAGACGGGGAGGTTGTCGGATCGGTTGGCGGTGGAGTTGTTGATCGCTAGGAAGTATCGGTAGGGATTGGTGGAAGTACGCACAGGACAGGTTTCAGTTTGGAAAAATTGGCGGAAGTACGCGCCGGCCTGCCTTCAGACTCAGGCGCGAGTGGATTCCGGGGGCGGTTCCTCTAGGCTTGCGAAAAAATGCTAAGGGCGGAGAGCAGGGGACACAACTCGCTGCGCTCAGACAAGTGTCCCCTGTTCTCCAACGCATTTTTCCGCGAGCCAAGAGGAAGCCAAAGCCCCCGAAATCAGGCGCCTGAGTCTGAAGCCATACCTGCGCTGTGTAGTGGCGGGAGTGAAAAAAAGAACCGCCGGTTCCGACACACCCTCGGAATCAGCGGTTCTTTTTTATTTATGCGTAATAATCCAGTTCGATGATAATTAAGCCATTGCGCTTACAGCTTTAGCCAAACGGGATACTTTTCTGGAAGCGGTATTCTTGTGATATACGCCCTTGGAAGTAGCCTTGTCGATCTCGCTTGTAGCAGCAAGAAGTGCAGCCTGTGCAGCAGCCTTGTCGCCAGCAGTAATTGCAGCTTCTACCTTCTTAACGAAAGTTTTCACTTTGGATCTGATTGCTTTGTTTCTAGCAGCTCTTGTCTCTGCTACTACGATTCTTTTCTTTGCAGATTTGATGTTAGCCAATCTGTACACCTCCATATTATTTTAAAAATTATCTCTGTTTGTTTTGCATCAAAGCCTGGACACGGACAGTTCAATGTAAACATACTATTACATTCTAGCGAATATTTCCCAGGATGTCAATACATAAATTGCTTTTTTCGAGAGAAAAATAAGAGAGTCTGGTTACTTTTCTTTGGTAGGAATTTTCAGAACTGAAAATTCCGTATGATACAGTGGAGACCGCGGATTTTGCCGATTTGGAATGCGAAGCATCGGCAAAATCGAGTTATAGTGCGCAGGCACTATAACTGAGTCTGGTTACTTTTCGTGGGTAGGAAGGAGAAGATGCTATGAGGCAGGCGGATGTTGATTTTGTGGTGCGGACGGATCTGGCGATCGAGGAGCGGGAGCGGGTCCGGGAGAGCGGGAGTGAGATCGCGGGGGTCCGGATGCGGGAGTGGGAAGCGGCGGACGCAGGGATCCGGGTGACGGAGGTCTTGGTGTGTGATGAGAGAGGGGAAGAGGCGCTCGGAAAGCCGGTCGGTGTGTATCTGACGCTGGATGCGCCGTCGCTTGCGAAGAAGGATGAGGATTACCACAGGGAGGTCTCGGAGGAGTTATCGGGGCTTTTGCGGGGGATGTTTGTGGATCATGGGCTTGAGGCGGAGCGGATGGAGCGGCCGGTGAGGACGCTGGTTGTGGGGCTTGGAAATCCGGAGGCGACGCCGGATGCGCTGGGACCGAAGGTGCTGGAGCATCTCCAGGCGACGCGGCATCTGGCGATGGAGTACGGGACGGATTTTTGCTGGAAGCATGGATATCCGATCCTGAGTGGGATCACACCGGGAGTCATGGCGCAGACGGGGATGGAGACGGCGGAGATCGTAAAGGGGATCGTGCGGGAGACAGAGCCGGATGCCGTTATCGTTGTGGACGCGCTGGCGGCCAGGAGTGCGGGGAGACTCGGAGTCACGGTGCAGCTTGCCGATACGGGGATCCGACCGGGATCCGGGGTCGGAAATCACCGGAGTGGGCTGACGGAGGAGACACTGGGGATCCCGGTCTTTGCGATCGGGATCCCGATGGTTGTCGGGGCGGCGGCGATCGTGTACGACACGGTCGGGGCGATGACGGAGGTGCTGAGAGAGCGGGTGGAATGTGAATCCGGTGATGAGGAGAAAGGAACAAAGAAAGAAAAAACGAAGAAAGAAGCAATCAAGACCGAAGAAACAGAGGAAGATAAGGAAACGCGAAAAAACGGTGGAAAATGGACGAAGGAAGAACCTCGGAGAAGAGATGAAAAGCAGATGATACCGGAAATGCTCCGGGTTGAGGAGGCTTTTGAACTCGTCAAGGAACTTTTAAAGCCGGATCTTGGTCCCATGTATGTGACTCCGCACGATATTGATGAGCGGGTGGATTTTCTGAGCTATACGATATCGGAGGCGATCCATGGGGCGCTGTTTTATAATAAATGAAAAAGGGTAACTGTTCAGCAGATCTGTGCACTTGCTGCGCTGACTGTGATAAATCTGCTATGCATCCGAAGGAAGCTCCAGGGGAGGTTCCTGCAGGCGTGTAATGAACAGTTACGAAAAATGATTCCGTTACAGGAGCTGATGGAAAGTGTGTGCGAAATTTATCCGAAATGAGATAAGAAAAATCCAGTGAAGAAAATGCGATTTCTTCAGCATCGATAGCGTGATGTACTCGAAAAAAGCAGCAGACTTGATTGGTATCCGGCGATCGGGCGTAAAGGTACTGAATCACCGCTCTTGCACATAAACTGTAAGGAAACGGCGGGCCGGGCGGTAAGGATGAGGCGGAGATGGTACTATTTTAAGCGGATGCTTGAGGCGGACCGCCGGTTTGTCGTGCAGATGTTCGGAAATTTACTGGGAGTCCTCCGGTATGCCGGGATGTGGATCGGGATCGCGGCGGTATGTGCGGCAGTTTTATATCTGGGAAGAAAAGTTTTTTCGGTTTCGCTGGGTAAATTTTATGAGGATCATGCGGTACAGATCGCTGACGATATTGTGCGGGGATTTCTTCCTGCGTGGAAAGAAGATGAAGGCGTATCGTTTTTCCGGGAAAGTCGGAAAAATGAAAACAGCGGGCTGAATGCGGAGTATGAAGAAATCTTCGGGATCGAAAATGAGAACGAGGCGATGCGGGCGGAATGGATCACAGGCAGGGAGGCTGGAGAGGAAGAATACAGGGACGGAAGCGGGAAAATGATACGGGAAAACGGGGACGAAAGCGGGCAAACAATACAGGAAAACGGAAATGTGAACGAGGGAATAAAAGAGGGGATGAACGGAGGACTAGACGAAAGCAGTCTGTCAGAACAAACCGAAAGCGGGCAGCTTCATGAGGAAAGAGCTGCATCGGATGACAATCTTCTGGCATCCGGAATTTTCAACACCGGAAATTCCGGCATTATATTAGAAAAACTGAATGATTACGACTATCTGATGAAAAAATTCTATAATGTCCATCCGACCACGACGGCGAGCCGTGATCTGATGCAGGCAGAAACATTTCTGTCCACCGATCTTTCCATCGAAAAGAATGCGGACAGTCCGCAGATCCTGATCTACCACACCCACTCCCAGGAGACTTACGCGGATTATCCGGAAAATCCGGAGGCGGATGTGATCCATCTGGGAGAGGAGCTGGCGGTCCTTTTGCGGGAACGAGGTTACAACGTGTTTCATGATGAGAGTGTTTACGATTATCGGGACGGAAAGCTGGACCGGAGTGCGGCGTATACCTATGCACTTGATGGGATCACGGGACTTTTACAGAAATATCCGTCCATCGAAGTGGTTTTAGATATCCACAGGGACGGCGTTGCGGATGGGACGAGACTTGTGACGGAACTCGGCGGGAGCGAGATGGCAAAACTCATGTTTTTCAATGGGACGTCCATGAGCCCGGACGGACCGATCGAATATCTTCCGAATCCGAATCTCAGAGAAAACCTGGCATTCAGCTTCCAGATGCAGCTTCTGGCGGATGGAAAATATCCGGGACTGATGAGAAAGATCTATTTAAAAGGCCTCCGCTATAATGAGCATGTCCGGGCGCGCTCCGCCCTGATCGAGGTGGGCGCGCAGACAAACACATACGCGGAGGCGAAGGCGGCGATGGAGCCGCTTGCAGATATCCTGGATCTTGTGTTGGATCATGGACAGGGAGATTAAAAAATCCGAAGGCCAGGTGACTGCCGGGATTTCCTTACATACTGATCTTCTTTTCCCACTTTCCGGACATATAATAAAGCTCGACGAGAATGGATGCCACGATCCATCCGATCGGATAACCGAAGCCGACAACTGCGGCCGTGTTGCAGATCGAGGTCGCAATATAGAGATAGATCTGGCGGAACAGGACAAAGGAGAACAGCATGATCAGCATCGGAGTCCTGGAATCACCGGCTCCTCGCATGGCTCCTGCGACAACCTGGTTCGGGCAGCAGAACGCGAGCATGAAGACGTTCATCCGGAGAAACATGGTTCCGTAGCGGACCACATCCGGCTCCTGGTTAAAGATCGCGACAAGGCTCGGGGCGAACAGGAAGAGGATGGCGGCGCTTGCGAACGTGATAATGAGAGCGAGGCGCATCGCGACACCGGTTCCTTTTTTGGCCCTCGGAAGGTTTCCGGCACCGAGGTTCTGACTCATGAAGGTCGTGGAAGCCTGACCGATACTCTGCATCGGAAGAAAGACGAACTGGTCAATCTTCGAATAACTGCTCCATCCGGCCATACAGCTCGAACCGAAGGTGTTGATGTAGGACTGGACATACACGTTTGAGAATGAGGTCAGCGACTGCTGGAATCCGGTCGGAAGTCCGATCCTGAGGATCTGCTTGAAGATTCCTTTGTCGATCCGCAGATCACGCCAGGTAAGTCTGTAATTTTCCGTGCTGCGGGAGAGGACAACGAGTACCAGGGCAGCGGAGATGAACTGGGAGATGATCGTCGCGTAGGCAACGCCCTCGATCGCCATTCCGAAGCCGACCACAAAGAGGAGGTCGAGCGCGATGTTCATGACGCTGGAGAGACAGAGGAAGTAGAGGGGACGTTTCGTATCGCCCACCGCGCGCAGGATCGCACTTCCCATATTGTATACAAGAAGACCGAACACGCCGGAAAAATAGATTTCAAGGTACACGGACGCAGACGGAAGGACATCCTCCGGTGTGGACATGAATTCCAGCATATACGGGGCGACCCAGATGCCGAGTCCGGTCAGGAGAATTCCGCAGATGAAAGTCAGCGCCATCGTCGTCTCGACTGCGATGTGGAGTTTTTCATCATCGTGCGCTCCGTAGTAGCGGCTGATCACGACGCCGGCGCCGACGGAAGTTCCTGTGAAGAACATGACGATCATGTTGATGATACTTGTTGTGGACCCAACAGCGGCGAGGGCGTGGGAGCCGACGAAGTTTCCGACGACGAGACTGTCTACGGTGTTGTAGAGCTGCTGAAAGAGATTTCCGATCACAAGCGGAACCGCGAACATGATGAGAAGTTTCGTGATGGAACCGGATGTCATGTCCATGGATTTTTGTTTTTTAGGGGTATGGTTCATAGCGGGTTCTCCTTGGCGTGACGCAAAAGGCTGCAGTAGTTACCGGATATGTTTCCAAAATGGAGAGTCATGCAGGATCCTGTCCGGATATCGCAGCAGGAAAATGGTGGACGGGTGACAAAAGAGGGACCGGGAGCAGAAATCCCAGTCAATGAAAAGTTCATGTAAAGAATGTTAATTAAAGTCTAAATCAGAACGGTTGGAATGTCAATTGCTTTAACAAAACCTGTAAAAATGAAAAATTGTAAGGTAAATATTTGCGAAGGAAGACCCAGGATCATAAATCATGAAAGTGAGACCATGGCTCCCGGAAAAACCGGCAAAATCTGCGGGAGGTCATGTTCAGAACTGCTTGCGCATGAAGGCAAATAATGCTATATTTAATATGCTAAATTGCCATTTCTGCCCCCATCAGCCTGCTCAGGGAATCTGATGGGAAAATGAATGCGATAAATATAGAAGAAAGGTAATTATTCAGTAGGTCTGCGCACTTGCTGCGCTGACCGTAACAAAACACAGGCGTGAAGGCAAAAATCCCATCGGCGAAGCCGATTTGGAATGGATTTTTGCTCGTAACTGTGAGGGACTGAACAGTTACGAAGAAAGATGTGCAGGAAACCGGCTGTCTCAGAGCGCCGGATCACTGCAGAAGTAAAAAAGAAGAGAGGAACATGAATGGTTCATTATTCCCAGGATAAAATCAGAAATTTCTGTATCATTGCCCACATCGATCACGGTAAATCCACGCTGGCGGACCGCATTATCGAGAAGACCGGTCTTTTAACGAGCCGTGAGATGCAGGCACAGGTTCTCGACAATATGGAGCTCGAGCGCGAGCGCGGCATCACGATCAAATCCCAGGCAGTCCGTACTGTCTATAAGGCGAAGGACGGCGAAGAGTATATCTTCAACCTGATCGATACCCCAGGTCATGTGGACTTTAACTATGAGGTATCCCGAAGCCTTGCGGCCTGCGACGGCGCGATCCTTGTCGTTGACGCGGCCCAGGGAATCGAGGCGCAGACACTTGCGAACGTCTACCTCGCCCTTGACCATGACCTCGACGTTGTCCCGGTCATCAATAAGATCGACCTTCCGAGCGCCGATCCGGACCGTGTGGCGGAGGAGATCGAGGACGTGATCGGACTTGAGGCTCACGATGCGCCGAGGATCTCCGCAAAGATGGGCTTAAATATCGAAGATGTTTTAGAGGCGATCGTCCACAAGATCCCGGCTCCGAAGGGAGATCCGGAGGCACCTCTCCAGGCCCTGATCTTCGACTCCCTCTACGATTCCTACCGCGGCGTTATCGTGTTCTGCCGTGTGAAAGAAGGAACCGTTAAGAAAGGAACCCCGATCCAGATGATGGCGACGGGCGCTTCCTACGATGTCGTGGAGGTCGGATACTTTGGCGCAGGCCAGTTTATCCCGTGCGATGAGCTCCGCGCCGGTATGGTAGGTTATATTACCGCCAGCATCAAGAACGTAAAAGATACCCGTGTCGGCGATACGGTGACGAACCGCTTAAATCCATGTGCAGCACCGCTTCCGGGATATAAGAAAGTCACTCCGATGGTCTACTGCGGTCTCTACCCGGCGGATGGAGCGAAATATCCGGAGCTTCGTGACGCCCTGGAAAAATTACAGTTAAATGACGCGTCCCTGTTCTTTGAGCCGGAGACATCCATCGCTCTCGGATTCGGATTCCGCTGCGGATTCCTTGGACTTTTACACTTGGAGATCATCCAGGAGCGCTTAGAGCGCGAGTACAACCTCGACCTTGTCACAACGGCTCCGGGCGTTGTATACCGGATCCACAAGACGAACGGAGAGGTGATCGACCTCACGAACCCGTCCAACATGCCGGATCCGTCCGAGATCGACTATATGGAAGAGCCGATCGTCTCCGCAGAGATCATGGTCACGACCGAATTTGTCGGCGCGATCATGCAGCTGTGTCAGGAGCGCCGCGGCGTTTACCTCGGAATGGAATATATGGAAGAGACGCGTGCACTCTTAAAGTATGAGCTTCCGTTAAACGAGATCATCTACGATTTCTTCGATGCGCTGAAATCCAGATCCCGCGGTTACGCGTCCTTCGACTACGAGTTGAAGGGATACGAGAAGTCTGAGCTTGTCAAACTCGATATCCTGATCAACAAAGAGACGGTCGATGCCCTTTCCTTCATCGTCTTCGAAGGTTCCGCCTACGAGCGAGGAAGAAAGATGTGTGAGAAGTTAAAGGATGAGATCCCGAAACACTTATTTGAGATCCCGATCCAGGCGGCCGTCGGCGGAAAGATCATCGCGCGTGAGACCGTCAGAGCGATGAGAAAGGATGTCCTCGCGAAGTGCTACGGCGGCGATATTTCCCGAAAGAAGAAACTTCTCGAGAAGCAGAAGGAAGGAAAGAAGCGTATGCGCCAGGTCGGAAATGTGGAGATCCCGCAGAAGGCGTTCATGAGCGTCCTGAAGCTGGATGAGGAGTAGACGGCAGAGGGAAGAACAGCGATTTTAAAAATCAGAGATCGATTGGCAGGATAGATTCTGCCGGATTCTGGAAAAGCTGGAAAAATACAGTCTGACAGACAAAAGGATATAGTCCAGAATACTCCCTGTCTGCGCCGCAGCAGGGGAAAAACGCAAAAGTCCATTTCCGGTATAAGAAGTGGACTTTTCCTGTATCCGGACCGGAGACCGAATTCCTGACTGCAGGGCCTGTCACCGGCAGTTCTTTTCAAATCTATGGAAACGGACCGATTTTGCCGTTACTTATCTCCTGAAAGGAGAACGGTTTCCCTGACGGAGAGAGACCCTGAAAAAACAGAGTGAGGTACACAATGAAACTTACAACTCTTTGTTATATCGAAAAAGATGAAAAATATCTGATGATCCACCGGATCAAAAAGAAACATGACGTCAATAAGGACAAATGGATCGGCATCGGCGGAAAGTTTGAACGCGGGGAGAGTCCGGAGGACTGTATCCTCAGGGAGACGAAGGAGGAGACCGGTCTGACGCTCACAGACTACCGGCTCCGGGGCGTCCTGACTTTTGTATACAACGATGACGATGAGGAGATGGAGTACATTTTCCTCTACACGGCGGACGGCTTTGCGGGGGAGCTCGCGGAATGCAATGAGGGAACGCTGGAGTGGGTTCCGAAAACGCAGATCGACCGCCTGAACCTGTGGGAGGGCGACCGGATCTTCCATTATCTTCTCGATGAAGATGCGCCGTTTTTCTCCTTAAAACTCCGCTATCAGGATGATCTTTTAAAGGAGGCGGTCCTCGATGGAAAGCCGTTGGAGCTTCTCGATCTGCTCCGTGAAGACGGGGAACCGTCCGGTCAGGTGCGCTGGCGGACTCTGGTCCATCTTCACGGAGACTGGCACCGGACGAGCCATGTCTGGGTCGTGAGAAAACGCGCGGACGGAGGACATGACCTGCTTTTACAGAAGCGGAGCGGGGAAAAGGATTCCTTCGCAGGCTGTTATGACATCTCCAGCGCCGGACATATCCCGGCGGGACAGGACTACCTGGAATCGGCGCTGAGAGAGCTGAAGGAAGAGCTTGGGATCACAGCGAAACCGGAAGAGCTGCGGCTTGTGGGAGTCCACGACGGGCGCTATGAGGGCGAATTTGGCGGACAGATCTTTAAAAACCATGAAAAGAGCCATGTCTTCGTCTATGAGAAACCGGTGGAGATCGAAGACCTGAAACTTCAGAAGGAAGAAGTGGAGTCCGTAAAGTGGATGAAGATCGAAGATGTCCTTGCGGCGGTAAAAGCGCATGATCCGGGATACTGTCTGTTTGAGGATGAGATCGAAATGCTCTGCGGGGTGCTCAAATGAGCGGGGGCATGGAATTATATCTGCACATGCCGTTCTGTGTGAGAAAGTGTGCCTACTGCGATTTCCTGTCATTCCCGTCAGGAGCTGAGACGCAGAGAATGTATGCAAAGCGGCTGATGGAAGACATCGACGTCATGGGAAAACGATACGGGGAGATCCCGGTCGAGACGATCTTTATCGGGGGCGGAACCCCGTCGGTGCCGGACTCTGGGCTGATCGTGGAGATCATGGAACATGTCAGACATGCGTTTCATGTCGCGGATGGCGCGGAGATCTCCATGGAGGCGAATCCCGGGACGGTGACGCGGGAGAAACTTACGGATTACCGGAAAGCTGGGATCAACCGGCTGAGCTTCGGTCTCCAGTCGGCGAATGACCGGGAGTTAAAACTTCTGGGGCGGATCCACACCTGGGCGGAATTTCTGGAGAGCTTTACGCTGGCCCGCGAGTGCGGGTTTGCGAACCTGAATATCGATCTCATGTCGGCGCTTCCGGGACAGACTTGTGAGTCATGGAAGGAGACGCTCTCGCGGGTCACGGATCTTGATCCGGAACATATCTCTGCATACAGCCTGATCATCGAGGAAGGAACGCCGTTCGGTGAACGATATGGGAGCGAAGAGGGGCGGAAACTTCTTCCGGATGAGGACTCCGAGCGGGAGATGTACCATGAGACGAAGCGGTTTTTAAAGGACTGCGGATACGAACGGTATGAGATTTCCAATTATGCGAAGCCGGGGCGGGAGTGCCGCCACAACATCGGCTACTGGACCGGAGTTCCGTACCTGGGACTCGGACTCGGGGCGTCCTCCTATCTGGACGGCTGCAGGTTCACCGTGAACCCGGATATGAAGCAGTATCTCGAAGAAAAGCCGGGAATGTTTGCAGATATCGAAAAGCTGACGAAGAAGGATATGGAAGAGGAATTCTTCTATGTAGGGCTCCGGATGACGGCCGGGGTGTCGCTTTCAGAATTTGAAAGACGATTCGGGATCTCCGCAAAGGAAGTCTACCCGGGGCTGATGGAAACATTCGTGAAAGAAAAGGCCGCGCGTTTTGAAGGCGACCGCTTTGTACTGACTGATTACGGGCTCGATGTGAGCAACTATATCATGGCGCAGTTTCTGCAGGACTGAAGTTCCTGTGGAGGCTGCGTTTTTTAGATTCATGGGAAATTTTGACTTTATGAGTATAAAGTAATACAGAAATATATAGGCAAAGTAAAAGTATGGTAAAAATGTATAAAAAGATATCAAAAACAGCGAAAATGTGCTATAATTTATACAATCCTTGAGAATGCGATATTATACATTCTGCACGGAGAATACCGATCCAGAAATACAGGGGGATATTTTTATGGCTAAGGAAATGATCGCAATGCTCCTTGCCGGCGGACAGGGCTCCAGACTCTACGCGCTGACACAGAAGCTTGCAAAACCGGCAGTTCCTTTCGGCGGAAAGTATCGGATCATCGACTTCCCGCTCTCGAACTGTGTAAATTCAGGAATCGATACCGTTGGAATTCTGACCCAGTACCAGCCGATGGTGTTGAATGAGTATATCGGAAACGGTCAGCCGTGGGATCTTGACCGTCTCTACGGGGGAGTCCATGTACTGCCGCCGTACCAGAAAGCGTCCGGCTCCGACTGGTATAAGGGAACCGCAAACGCGATCTATCAGAACATTCCGTTTATCGAGCGCTACGATCCGCAGTATGTGATCATCTTATCAGGTGACCAGATCTGCAAGCAGGATTACAGTGATTTCCTCCGCTTCCACAAGGAGAAAGGAGCGGAGTTCAGCGTTGCCGTTATGGAGGTCCCGTGGGATGAGGCATCCCGCTTCGGCCTGATGGTCGCAGACGATGATGACCAGATCACGGAGTTTCAGGAGAAACCGAAGAACCCGAAGTCCAACCTGGCTTCGATGGGAATCTACATCTTCAACTGGGATATCTTAAAGAAGTACCTGATCGAGGACGAGGCGGATCCGAACTCCGAGAACGACTTCGGAAACAACATTATCCCGAACCTTCTGAAGGACGGACGAAAAATGTACGCCTACCACTTTGAGGGATACTGGAAGGATGTCGGAACGATCTCTTCCCTCTGGGAGGCAAATATGGAGGTTCTGGATCCGGAGCACAGCGGGATCAACCTCTTTGATGAGAATTGGAAGATCTACAGCCGGAACAGCGGCATGACCGGACATAAGATCGGCTCCAACGCGGTCGTTGAGAACTGTATGATCACAGACGGCTGCCGGATTGATGGAAATGTAAAGCATTCGATCCTGTTCTCCGGTGTTAAGGTAGAAAAAGGTGCAAAGATCGAGGATGCCGTTGTCATGGGGGGAACCGTCATCAAGGCCGGTGCTGTTGTGGAACACTGCATCGTTGCCGAGAACGTTGTGATCGGTGAGAATGCGATCGTCGGTTCCATGCCGAAGGATGAGGAAGACGGTGTCGCGACGATCGGATCCGGGATCACAATCGGAAAGGGCGCAAAGATCGGCCCGAACGCCATGGTCAATAAAAATGTGGAGGACGGTGAAGAACAATGGTAAATTCCAATGCAAATGCGATCGGTATTATTTTCCCGAACAGTTATGACAATCTGGTGCCGGAACTTGCGGGCGACCGCCTGATGGCATCCATCCCGTTCGCGGGACGTTACCGGATTATCGATTTCCTCCTTTCGAGTCTCGCAAACTGCGGGATCAGCAATATTTCCATCGTGGTCCGCGAGAATTACCATTCCCTGATGGACCATCTGGGATCCGGCCGTGAGTGGGATCTTCTCAGAAAGAACGGAGGTCTCAGCATCTTCCCGCCGTATGCGGAGAAGAACATGAAGGTCTACAGCGGCCGTGTCGAAGCGCTGGAGAGTATTCTGCAGTTCCTTAAAAATAAGAAAGAAAAGTACGTTATCATGACCGACGCAAATATTGCGGTCGATTTTGATTTCAATGATATGTTAAGGGCACATATCGAGAGCGGCGCCGATGTGACTGTCGCTTACACGGAACAGGAGATCCCGGCGGAGCTGATCCACGCGGGCGTCCATGGGGACATGTATTACACGTTAAAGCTCGAGGACGGGCGTGTGAAAAGGATCTTCATGAATTCCGAGGAGAGCGGAAAACAGAATCTTTCCATGAACATCTATATTATGGAAAGAGAAGCTCTGATCGAGAAGATCCATGCGGCGTTTGTACGCGGCTATTCCTATTTTGAGCGTGATATCCTTGCGCCGCGCTTGGAGAAATATAACGTCCGCGCGTACAAGTATGAAGGATATTATGCAAGGATCTGCGGACTGAAGAGCTACTTTGACGAGAATATGAAGCTTCTTGACGATGAGAATCTGGAAGCGCTGTTTACCGGCGGTCCGGTCTACACAAAGATCCGTGACGACAACCCGACGAGATACATTACCGGATGTAAGGCAAAAAATAACCTCGTTGCAGATGGCTGTGTGATCGAGGGAGATGTTGAGAACTGTATTCTTTTCAGAGGCGTCAAGATCGAGAAAGGCGCGAAGATCAGAAACAGTGTCCTGATGCAGGATACGGTCGTGAAGGCCGGCGGACGTTTGGATTACGTTGTTACCGATAAGAACGTTACGATCGAGGTCGGACAGGAGCTTAAGGGAACGGATACACAGCCGTTTTATGTTGCCAAGGGACATACGGTTTAAAAAAGCAAAGGATAAAAGGGAATCTTCCGTGAGAGACTGGATGCTCCATGGAGATTCCCTTTTTGTGTATATGAGAACATAGAAAAAATGAAATCGGAAAGGCAGAGCGCTAAAGTCTGTGAAGCGCGGATTTTCCTGTAAAAAAGGTGATCTGCGCAATGGCAGATCACCTTTTTGTAAGAAAACGGAGCATCAGGACTGGATCAGATAGACCTCAGAACGTTCCACGCCGTGATTTTTTGTTTCCGAATGTGTGTTGTAAAAAATATCGATGTGTTTTCCTTTGACGCCGCCGCCGACGTCCTCAGCGATATATTCGACGCCGTCGATGAGAAGATGGCTTCCGAGCGGGATGACGCGCGGGTCAACGGCTACGGTGCGGCTCGCGGTGGCCTGGGTTCCTGTTTTTGTGAGGCGTCCATATCCTTCGGAGCAGCTTCTGCATGGGCAGTAGGCGGTTGTCTTGAAGGTTCCTAAGGAGACGAGAGTCGCGTTTTTGATGATGCCTGTCTCGGTATCGTACTGGTAGGCGATCGGAAGTGCCTGTCCGTTTACGCTGAGTTTGATCATGTAGGTGTTGTCCGGAATGGAGGACCAGTCGATCATGATCTCAAAGCCGTGGGCGCCGTTTCCGATGCCGTTTGTCTTTAAGTCATCGCGTTCGATATCTGCGGTGGCGGTCTCTGCTAAGAGAGAGTCGCCTGTATGGGCGTTGACCACGGTGACAGTGACGGAGACCGGGGTGTCCGGGGCCGCGGAGTTCCACGCCCATCCGGAGATCTTATTTCCGTCGATGCTGTCGAGGTGGCCAGAGTTTTTCGAGGTGCTTGCGAAGGCGCATACGGTGTTTAGGAGCATCGCGAGGATGGTTATTAAAACACTGATGGTCATTCTGATTTTCTTCATATAACATATCCTTTCTTTTTTGTTTCATATCTATTACAAAGTATATGCTGCGATGTAACAAATATGTAACAATTTGGAAACAAATATGTATTATACACGGATTTTTTTATTTGTCAAGTTTTCGAGGGGTACGCGGTGAGGCTCCGGGCTGGAGTGCAGGGGATGCGGGGATGGTTCCTCTAAGCACACGGGTGGTTGCTAAGGGCAGAAAATCGGCGACACAACTCGCTGCGCTCAGACAAGTGTCGCCGATTTTCTAACGCAGCCACCCGTGAGCTAAGAGGAAGCCAGATCCCCGGATCAAAGCACTCCATCCCGGAGCCTCACCGCTGTGGAGTAGCGGGAGGAAGGAAAAGGATACAACTCGCTGCGCTCAGACAAGTGTCGTCGATTTTCTAACGCAGTCACCCGTGAGCTAAGAGGAAGCCAGATCCCCGGATCAAAGCACGCCATCCCGGAGCCTCACCGCTGTGGAAATGGCGGGAGGAAGGGAAGAGGTGTAACTCGCTGCCTACGCTCGGACGTGTGCTATTTTGTATTCAACACAGTCAGCTGCGGATTAAGAGAAAGTGTATATCTGGATCAAAGCATTTTTGCCCGGAGCTTCACCGCTGTGGAGTTGCGGGAGTGAGGGTGAAGGATCGATATTTTATAAGGAAATAGTTTGGTTGAAAAAGATTACTGTCGGTAAAGTGCACGGGAAATTGTGGGTTTCCGGGAGGTTTCTGGATAAAAACAGGAATTATTCCTATATTTGTGAAAAAAATGTGAAAATTATCAAAAGCCCTTGACAAAAAACTTGCGAAGTAATATAGTAGCAACTGTAGATGTTAGCACTCCTCAAAAGAGAGTGCTAGCAAATCAGAGAGAAGAGGTGAGAGGTTTGGAACTGGATGAGAGAAAAGAGAAAATTTTGAAAGCGATTATCCAGACGTACCTGGAGACCGGTGAGCCGGTCGGATCCAGAACGATTTCCAAATACTCGGATCTGAAGCTCAGCTCCGCTACGATCCGAAATGAGATGTCTGATCTGGAAGAGCTTGGTTACATTCTTCAGCCGCATACTTCAGCCGGAAGGATTCCTTCCGATAAGGGTTACCGGTTTTATGTTGACCAGATCATTAAAGAGAAGGACAGTCAGGTCGAGCACATGCAGGAACTGATGATCCAGCGGGTTGACCGCGTGGAACTGCTTTTGAAGCAGCTTGCAAAGGTTCTCGCAAAGAATACAAATTATGCGACTCTGATCAGCGGACCGAGTTACAGCCAGACGAAGCTTAAATTTATCCAACTCTCCAGAGTTGAGGAACATAAGCTTCTCGTGGTAATTGTTGTGGAAGGAAATATTATCCGGAACTCTTTTGTTACGGTTGATGAGGAACTCAGCGATGAGGAGATCCTGAATCTGAATATTCTCCTGAACAGCAATTTGAACGGTCTGACGATCGAGGAGATCAATCTTGGTGTGATCGCGAAGATGAAGGAGCAGGCCGGAAGCCACAGAAGAGTGGTGGATCTGGTCCTGAATGAGGTCAGCGAAGTGATTCGTTCCCAGGATGAGGATCTTCAGATCTATACGAGCGGGGCAACCAATATTTTCAAATATCCGGAACTTTCCGATACAGAGAAAGCGAGTCAGCTGATCAGCACGTTAGAACATAAGGAACTTCTCCGTGGGCTGATCGATGAACAGCAGCAGAATAAGACCGATGACCCGGACAATGAGATCCAGGTCTACATCGGAGATGAAACTCCGGTCCAGAGCATGAAAGACTGCAGCATCGTAACCGCAAATTATGCGCTCGGCGATGGAATGCGAGGAACGATCGGTATTGTAGGACCAAAGCGGATGGATTACGAGAAAGTCGTAACAACCTTGCGATCGCTTGTCGCGCAGCTGAACGAAACATTTAAAAATGAAAGGTGAAGAGAGCAGTGGAAGAGAAAGAGTTAGAAAAAGAGAAACAGGAGACGGAAGCTTCCGAAGAGAAAGAAGCGAAATCCTCTGAGACTGATAAAGAAACTGAGAAGTCCGAGGATGCCGGAAAGAAGGAAAAAGCTCCGGAAAAGAAAAAGGATCCGAAGGACGAGAAGATCGATGAGTTAAATGACAAACTCAGAAGATCGATGGCGGAATTTGATAATTACCGCAAGAGAACGGACAAGGAAAAGTCCGCGATGTATGAGATCGGCGCGAAGGACGTGATCGAAAAGATCCTTCCGATCGTCGACAACTTTGAAAGAGGTCTTAACACAATCCCGGAGGATGCGAAAGGAACCGCATTTGCAGAGGGAATGGAAAAGATATATAAGCAGTTTGTAAAGACGCTCGATGATCTCGGCGTAAAGCCGATCGAGGCCGTCGGAAAGCCGTTTGATCCGAATTTCCACAACGCAGTGATGCATGTGGAGGATGAGAATCTCGGAGAAAATGTTGTGGCAGCTGAGCTTCAGAAGGGTTACACCTACAAAGAGTCGATCGTCCGTCACAGCATGGTACAGGTTGCGAACTAAGGATCGTGAGAGCACGTAAGTGCGGATCGATCTGGTATCAAAATTAACATTGAAATTCACTTAATTCCAAATATAACAGGAGGAAAAATCATGAGCAAGATCATTGGTATTGACTTAGGTACAACAAACAGCTGCGTAGCAGTTATGGAAGGCGGTAAACCAACAGTTATCGCTAATACAGAAGGTGTCAGAACAACACCGTCTATCGTTGCATTTACAAAGACAGGAGAAAGACTTGTCGGTGAGCCGGCAAAGCGTCAGGCAGTTACAAACGCTGACAGAACTATCTCCTCCATTAAGAGACATATGGGTACTGACTACAAGGTAGACATCGACGGCAAGAAGTACACACCGCAGGAGATCTCCGCGATGATCCTTCAGAAGTTAAAAGCAGATGCTGAAAGCTACCTCGGTGAAAAAGTAACAGAAGCTGTTATCACAGTTCCGGCTTACTTCAACGATGCCCAGCGTCAGGCAACAAAGGATGCAGGTAAGATCGCCGGTCTTGATGTAAAGCGTATCATCAATGAGCCGACAGCGGCAGCCCTTGCTTATGGCCTTGACAACGAGAAAGAGCAGAAGATCATGGTATATGACCTCGGCGGCGGTACATTCGATGTTTCCATCATCGAGATCGGTGACGGCGTTATTGAAGTTCTTGCGACGAACGGTGATACACACCTCGGCGGTGATGATTTTGATAACCGTGTCACACAGTGGATGATCGATGAGTTCAAGAAGACAGAGGGCGTAGATCTTTCCGGTGATAAGATGGCACTTCAGAGATTAAAAGAAGCTGCTGAGAAAGCAAAGAAGGAACTCTCTTCCGCAACAACAACAAATATCAACCTTCCGTTCATCACAGCAACTGCTGATGGCCCGAAGCACTTAGATATGAACCTTACAAGAGCAAAATTCGATGAACTCACAAGCGACCTCATCGAGAGAACAGCGATCCCGGTACAGAATGCATTAAGAGATGCCGGCTTAACAGCAGCAGATCTTTCCAAGGTTCTCCTTGTAGGTGGTTCCACACGTATGCTTTCCGCACAGGAGAAGGTAAAACAGTTAACAGGCAAAGAGCCGAGTAAGTCCTTAAACCCGGATGAGTGCGTAGCCATCGGTGCAGCGATCCAGGGTGGTAAGTTAGCAGGCGATGCTGGTGCCGGCGACATCCTTCTTCTCGATGTTACTCCGCTTTCCCTTGCAATCGAGACCATGGGCGGCGTAGCAACAAAGCTGATCGAGAGAAATACAACCATCCCGACAAGAAAGAGCCAGATCTTCTCCACAGCCGCTGATAACCAGACAGCTGTAGATATCCACGTTGTACAGGGTGAGCGTGAGTTCGCAAAGGACAACAAGACTCTTGGCCAGTTCCGTCTTGATGGTATCCTTCCGGCAAGAAGAGGTGTTCCGCAGATCGAAGTTACATTCGATATCGATGCAAACGGTATCGTAAATGTATCCGCTAAGGATCTTGGAACAGGCAAAGAGCAGCACATCACGATCACATCCGGTTCCAACATGTCCAAGGATGATATCGATAAGGCTGTTAAGGAAGCTGCAGCTTACGAGGCTGAGGATAAGAAGAGAAAAGAAGCGATTGATGCGAGAAACGAAGCTGACTCCATGGTATTCCAGACAGAGAAAGCTCTCGAGGAAGTCGGCGACAAGATTGATGCAAACGACAAGACTGCTGTTGAGGCTGACTTAAATGCCCTCAAGGAAGCAATCGCAAAAGCTCCGGCAGATCAGATGACAGATGCTCAGGTCGATGAGATCAAGGCAGCGAAAGAGAAACTCATGAACAGTGCCCAGAAGTTATTCTCCAAGGTTTATGAGCAGGCTCAGGCAGCTCAGGGCGCAGCAGGTGCTCAGGGCCAGGCTGGTCCGCAGGCAGGTCAGAGCGCAAGCCAGGCAGGCTACGGCGATGATGTCGTTGACGGAGACTACAAAGAGGTCTAAGACGAAAAATAAATTGACAGACTGAAAATAGTCTGTCAGGCAAAGCAGATCCGGAAGGACGCCCGCAAAAGGGCGTTCTTTCGGCTGCCTTGTTTCCGGACGATGAATGATCCGGAGAAAATTTATCACGGCAGAAGATAAAACCGTGATGTCTGGAATGGGTTCTGGCGTTATCTGGTTACGGCGTGTGAAGGCAGATCTTCCGGCGGCAGAATTCCGCAAAAGGTACGTGGTACCGTTCATTAACAAGAAAGGTAAAGAAAGCAATGGCAGAGACCAAGAGAGATTATTACGAAGTCCTCGGCGTGCCGAAAGATGCGGACGAAGCGGCGTTAAAGAAAGCATATCGAGTTCTTGCAAAGAAATATCATCCGGACGCAAACCCGGGAGACAAAGAGGCGGAGGCAAAGTTCAAGGAAGCTTCCGAGGCATACAGTGTCTTAAGTGATCCGGAAAAGAGAAAGAAGTACGACCAGTTCGGTCATGCGGCTTTCGACGGAGGTGCAGGCGGAGCCGGATACGGCGGATTCGACTTTAACGGAGCCGATATGGGAGACATTTTCGGAGATATCTTCGGAGATTTCTTTGGCGGACGTTCCGCATACGGAAGAAGCAGCAATGGTCCGATGCGCGGAGCAAATTTGAGAACGGGTGTCCGTATCACGTTTGAGGAGGCGATCTTCGGATGTGAGAAGGAGATCGAGCTTACCCTGAAGGATGAGTGTCCGAAGTGTCACGGAACCGGCGCAAAGCCTGGTACATCCCCGATCACCTGTCCGAAATGTAACGGTAAGGGTAAGATCGTCTATACACAGCAGTCGTTCTTTGGCCAGGTACAGAATGTCCAGACATGTCCGGACTGCCGCGGTACCGGTAAGGTTGTCAAGGAGAAATGCCCGGATTGCTACGGTACCGGATATATCTCCAGCAAGAAGAAGATCCAGGTTAAGATCCCGGCCGGTATCGATAACGGACAGAGTATCCGTATCGCCGGGAAGGGTGAACCGGGTACGAACGGCGGCGAGAGAGGAGACCTTCTCGTTGAGGTTACTGTATCCAGAAGCCCGGTATTCATGCGTCAGGAGACTTCCATCTTCTCGACTGTACCGATTTCTTTCGCAACGGCAGCTCTCGGCGGTCCGATCAAGATCAAGACCGTTGACGGTGAGGTTGAGTACGAGGTAAAACCGGGAACTCAGACTGACACGAAGGTACGTCTCCGCGGTAAGGGTGTTCCGTCCCTGAGAAATAAGAATATCCGCGGTGATCATTATGTAACGCTTGTTGTTACAGTTCCGGAGAAGCTGAATGAGGAGCAGAAGGAGGCTCTGAAGCGGTTTGACGACGCGATGAAGGGAATTGCGCCGGAGGAAGGGAAGAAGAAAGGGTTCTTTAGTAAGCTGAAAGAGGATCTGAAGAACGAGTAATAGAGATTGGATTAGAAAACGCACGTTTTGCATGCAGGGAGGATCGGTATGCAGGGCGTGCGTTTTTTGTGTATGTGCTTGTTTGGTGTGTTGGCGAGAGTACGCGGTGAGCTTCCGGACAGGAGTGCCGTGAAAATCTGGAAAAGGATTTTTGAGGTGTGTTGGCGAGGGTACGCGGTGAGCTTCCGAACAGGAGTGCCGTGAAAATCTGGAAAAGGATTTTTGAGGTGTGTTGGCGAGGGTACGCGGTGAGTTTCCGGACAGGAGTGCCGGGGATGCGGGGATGGTTCCTCTAACCTCCCGGGAGACTGCTAAGGGCAGAAAAT
>OKRR01000784.1_pt1 | contig 33763 bp, 25 predicted proteins | sample 1601211 | NCBI WGS metagenome assembly OKRR01 (sample SAMEA3541525, study PRJEB24748) | human gut metagenome | biome: human gut; feature: human-associated habitat; material: faeces | place: China | collected 2012
CCCGGTAGCTTCATCAATGCCATTGCACTGGATTTCAAACCCTTCTCTTTGATAAAAAGATATTGCCCGTGTATTTTTTTGATATACATTTAAAAGTAAATTGTTTCTTTTCCCCTTTACGTAGTTTAACAAAATTTTGCCTATACCTTGAGACTGCATTTCGGCAGAAACAAAAATACCTTCAATGTATTCGTCACTCAGCCCTACAAACCCCTGTATTTCCTGCTTATCCTCGTAAACATAGACAGTGGCCTGTAATAGCAGTTCTTTTACTAAACCAAAATTTCTTTTCCAATATTGAGCAGGGATAAAATAATGGGCCTTTATATTAGTATCCAACCATATATCTGCAACTTTATTTATATCCGCTTTTCGTAATTTTCTAATCATAACGGTGATGCTCCTTCAACTTCCGATTTGCCGACCAGGCACTTTATCGTATATCAACCTCTATTCCATACCTCACAAGAAGAGACGCAAATGTTAATCCGTTGATCAGAATGATTCCGTTTTCATCTGCTTTTTCTTTGGCTTCATCAGAGAACTCGTCTGTCAGATTGATAACCATCAGAATGGCATTTTTCTCCGAAATCCGCTCTTCCATCTTCACAAGCTGATCTACACCTACGATATCGCCGGCATCTTTCCCCGTCTTCTTTTTGGCCTGTACATAAATATGCGGCATCTTCACATCGCAGATTTCATAGATGTTATACATCAGGGTGTTCCGGTTAAAGCACTCGAAGACCAGATCCACATCTCCGCCTTCCCCGTCATACCAGTTATTGTCTGTCAGCGTGTATCCGTTCTTTATAAACAGCTCTCCGATCATATCTTCAAATTTATGATTATCGATCTTCTGCAGCGCGCTTTTGATTTACTCGAGGTATTGATTTCTCGCTGATGCAGTCGCGCGGCCGATCATGGAAATCAGGTCTGTGCTGTCCTTTTCAAATTCGTCCGGCTGCTCTGCATGCAGATGCACGAGCTCATCTACGGATTCTTTGAAGGATTCACTCCGTACACGATTCAGTGGAGACTGATACTCTATGAACTTGCTCTTAATATTCTGAGCATGCAGATTCTTATCATAGCTGCAGCTGAAAATATCCTCAACCTCAATTATATGACTGAAATCCTCAGCCTCCGCAAGAACATCAAAACGGTATTTCTTTTTACATTTTGCGATGACGAAGCTTCGACATACATAATCTTCATCCACGCTGACCTTCGGCACGATAATGTAATCTCCCGGTTCGATTTCCAGCATGATGGAAAGATTATTATATCTCGCTCGCATTGTTTCGTCCGGGAGATCTTTTTCCCATTCAGACTGCCATCCTGCCTTAAACGTATCATAGGAAGAATCAATGGCCATGCCATAGGTTCCCCAGCCCTGTCTCAGCAGATGATGATTTACCAATTCTCTCCGAATCAGCTTAAAACGATCATCGTAATTTATTCGGAAAACGTAGTAATTACTCATTCCACTTCCCCTTCCACTCGACCACACTCTCCATGCTCTTTCTCGTTCTCGCTTCCGGAGTTTCATCTGGATATCCAAGCGCCAGAATTGCATACAGCTCGCCTCCGGCCCACTCGCTTAATTCCTGCTGCGCAAAGAAAGAATTGCAGATCCAGAGACTTCCTAATCCCAGGTCCGTAGCTTCCAGTATCATGTTTTCGATGGCTGCCCCGATAGACTGCGCATTGCAGATATCCGACACCCTTTCATCGTTTGATAGTGCCTTATCGAAGCCTGAAGCCAATAGATTCACCACAAAAATCAGGACTGGAGCCTGTTTCATGATCTGAACCGTATGCTCCGCACCACCGATATGCTCACGGCTCTCCGGTATGAACGGAGCAGACCTTTCGCGGCTGATACCGTCTTCCATCACACGACATGCTTCATCCTTCTCGTTTCCCGTAGCAACGATAAATTTCCACGGTTGCCGGTTTTTAGATGAAGGTGCCACAATCCCCGCCTGTAGAATCTGATCGATCAGAGCTTTCCTGACAGGTTCACTTCTTGCATTCTTCTACTCGCCCCATACGTCAATCTGGCAGCTCTTCATTGTCTCCAGTGCAGCCTTGTGTTTTTCCGGCGTAACCCCGGCGCAACAGCATGCATCTACCGAAATCACAGCCTCTGGATACATGGCCTTCAAAATCAAAGCATTGGAAACCACGCAGATGTCGGTACATACACCCACAAGCTCTATTTCATCATGCTCACCAAATCCACCCCAGTTAAGCCATCCAAAGGTCGGTTTATCTATGTACTCACAGCCTTCCACTTCCAGTTCCGGTATAATCTGCCAACCATCTGTGCCTTTGATACAATGTATTACCGGAAGTTTTTTCCCCTCCGCTGTATCCAGATAATTTTCTTCATGCGTGTCCCTGGTAAAAATGATCCGATCACCACGATCCGCATATTTTTTGATTTTAGCCTGCACATTAGGAACAATGGCCCGTGCTTCTTTGCTTCCAAGAGATCCTGTCACAAAATCATCCTGCATATCGATTACAATTAATACTCTGCTCATATTTTTCCTCCAAATTATTATATTGAGAACTTCTTAAATTTATCAAAATCAAATACGAGAAAACGGCAGATTCCATCCGGAAGCAATGGATAGACACCAATCTAACCGCCATTCCTTCCCCGCTTCGCGTATACATCCGTTCGGCCCCAGAACATCGCAAAAAACTGATTCGCCATCTCTTCCGTGATAAACCTGCTGGCTATCCGCGCCCCCTGATCAGGATCATATTCGGAAGTATCCTCGATTTTATCTTCGAACACATTATTTTCAGGAAAGGTAATGTTTGCCTTTTTCAGCTGTTCCTTTAAAAATTTATTCTCCGTCTGCAACTCTCTGACCTGTTGTTTTCATTCACTTTGATTCTACTAAATGGATTTCCTACACCTCCAGCAAATACTCCTGCAACTTTGCTGCCATGTGCATCGGAATCGGTAAAGCCGTTGCTTCATCGTACTGAATCGCTCCAGTGCGCAGGGAATTCGTGTAAATCACCCATTCATCCGGATCGTCATCCTTTTGCAGCTGAATCGGATATATCTCAATCATGTCTCTCTCTGCAAATTTCTGGTGCGGCAGGTCATACGTTGTTTTTTTATAGCTTGAAGTATAGGACTTATCATCCGGTCTGCCCGCAATTGCCCAATAATCCTGCCCATACCGGAATACACCGCTGGTTGCCGAATAACCATCTGTTGAAGAAATTTCCGTATAGTAATCCGGGATTTCTCCGTTCCGTCTAATCCGAATCAGACGGACTCCTGAATGATTTAAATCCTGCAAATAACTGTTTTCCTTCGTACCAGTCTCAATCTGCTCCGGGCAATATGGTGCCAAATAACGATACTTCTGTATCTGACTGTCTGTAATTCCGTTACAGATTGCCCGAGTATTCCCATTTGCTTCAATCAGGACCAGAAGATTCTTGTCACGATACAGATTTTTCCACATGATCATTTTCTGCTTCCATGTTCCACGCGCGGCATTTTCACATTTTTTCTCAAAATTTTTATCCAGGCTCAGATGTGCCAGTTCAAAGGCTGCCTCCCGGTAAAGAACCCTGGTTTGCTCAAATGCGTCACACTCTGCATACACTTTCCCGGAAACATAATCCATTTCCACATACAATGGTAAAAATCTCGCTTTCCCATACGGAGTACAGATCTGTGTCATAACCTGCATCCCAATCACGGGTGTATGATGCAGTAACTCTTTCTTTTCTATTGCGCTTTCATCTAACTCCCTGACATAGCCCAGCTGTCTGCAAAGATCCTCAACTGCGCTGGTGATTTTACTTTCTATAACATTCTCTTTCACCGTTTCATCCCACGGTGTCACAAACTGTGTAAGACGGTTTGTTAACGCCATGCCGCAGCGAATTGCTGCCTTCGGATCCCCTAGCTTATAAAAGCATTCCTTTCCAGGCAGCACTACGATACATGCAGTAAGCTCTGTGGCAGGACTTAGTTCTTTTTCTATTTCATGGATTCGTTTTAAAGCATCCGCGCTCTCAGAAGATTTCATAGGTTCTCCCATACTGCCCAGCCTGCACCGTTTTATGGTAAATGTCATTTCCTCACAAGACACAAATACGGACTCTAGTTTTTCCATGATTTTTTCTGCGCATTCCAACGTATCATCTGTCGCATACACCTCAAATGTCAGATGATCCGATTCCGTACAGGTTTTCATTCTTCTGGCCAGAAGAAGGCGCTGATCCTTCGTCAGTTCTTTGTTCAGATTCAACGTATCCAGTTTCAGTTTTTTCACTGCCCGCTTCGTGCTTCCCACACGGCTGATTCCCTCTGTTTCCCGCACGATGTCAGCTATGTAAGAAAATACGCCATCATAGATATCTTTCTTTTCCAAAACGCTTACACCGGTTCCGATCACATTCTTTTTGAATCCGCAGCCATCCATTCCATTTTTATACAGACACGTAATTTTCTGTTTTCCAGTCATCGAGTCTGCGATGGAACGAATCACTTCTCCTGCTGCCGGCAGCGCCCGGAACTGATACAAATTATAATATGTTTTTTCCGGTTCTTTCCAGGAATATTCCTCTTCCGTTTTATATTTCTGAAAAATCGGAAGTTTATATATTCTGTTGTTTTCCATCCAGATATGCGCAGTCAGATTATCACCATTCAGATAAGGTTTCTCACTCCACCGATCCGGAATCCATCTGTGAATACAGCAATCACACAAGAGCAATGCTTTCCGTTCCGGCGGAACTGTCTGCAAAGAAAATGAAATTCCATAAGAATAGCTGTGGTCTCCCTCTCCCTGTGTATCAGAAATCAGTTGATTTTTTCCGGCATAATTCAACTTTACACGGTGGCCATCTATCTGGATTTCTTTTCCGGTCAAAGCGTTTGTCACCATCAGGGAAAAGGCAGCATAAGAATAATTTTCTGTTGGGATGCCATCTGCATCAAACAGCCTGACATTCTTACTCCCGGCCAGCTCATTCAAGTCCTCAACCTTCATTTCCTGAAGCAGCTTCTGAATTTCCACTGCCGCGGGACGGTATTTATAATTGTTCCCATACTGAACCTGAATCCATGCCTTCATATGCTCCAGCAGCTGCTCTGTATTGATTTCCTGTTCACAGGAAATTGCCCACATTTCATCTTTCGAATCCAGTCTGAGTGGAGCCAGCTCTACAATTCCGTCCATCCAGGTTCCAAGGCTTTTGCCCAAAGCGTAGGTCGGAAGCGCATACACGCCGCTCCACTTGGGATTCGCTGCCTTTTCTGCCCTGATCAGACTGTCCTTCCATTTTTTCGGAAAACCAACGTAATAAAGCCTGCATTCCGCATCCGGATTCGGAATAAAAGCCATTGGATAAATCTTAGTCGCCTTACTCATGTCGGATACCTCCTTCGTATGCTGTAAAGAATGGTTCATACAGGGTTCTGGCAATTTCCCCGTGTTCTTCATCTGACAGCATGTCTTTTAAATAATCATACATTTCATTTAACGCATCAAATCCATCTTCTGCATCTATCTTTTTTCGAAATGCTCCATCTGCAAAATAAACGGTGGGTGTTTCTTTCGATGCGTCTGTAACTCTGCATAAGCGCCCAAATATCTGCAGAATGAGAACAAACATGGTAGAAACCAGATCTCTTTTTATTTCCTTATCACACAGATAATCCAGCCTTCTTTTCGCGGAATAATTCATGCGGTTCCAGAATTTCGTAGCTTCCTGACGGACATAAAGATTCTTCTGATACAGATCATTTTCTTTGTATTCGAATAATTTCGATGCCATATAACCATTCATCTTAATGCTTCGTTCTTTCACATCATCCGGAACACCCATAGGGCGAATCAGGAAGAACACGCTGCTCAGAGAGGAATGGCCCTGCTCATCCACAATGTTATGTCCTCGTTCAATTGCCAACGCCGGAGCCACCAGAATTCTCGCTTTTTTCTGGTCAAATTTATAAACCTCCCCGCGGCGTATATACTGACTGAAATCTTTCTTTTCTATATTTTTGTCAGAAATCAGCGCGCAAACTTCTTCCCTGCACCCACGTTTGACAAAATTAGCCCGCAAACGATCCGCCACAGTCTCTGCCTGGGAAAAACTATTCACTACCAAAAGAATCTTGCCCTTTTTGTCGGACAATTCAGAAATGATATATGCAGTACAACGATCTACTACATCTCTTAAAACCGCATCCCGGTTTTCAAGGGGACTTCCGGATACACGCTCCGCTAAACCAAGCTCCATAAACTGTGTATTTCCAATAAATTCCCGCACAGATCTGTCCGCTTCAACAATATAATTTACATCCGCATTGACATGATATTCATAGGAGCCCTTGGCATAGCTGGACCCTGACAGTAGCACCACATGCGGCCCGATCGGCACGCCTTCTTTATTGACCCGCAAATAAGGCAGATCTGTCAGTAACGCTCTGCCATACGCATATTGCCGGAACAGCAGAATATCATCTTCGCTGGTTAATTTTATTCCAAACAGATTGCCCATTAACGCAGAGGGCAGGTAGTCCTGCTGTGCGGTAAAACGCGTCCGGATGAAACCAACCAGTTCATTATATCCCATCGTGACATCCTGGGAATCCTCATACGCTGTTCCAATCTCCATGACAAACCGGTCAAAGAAAATCAAGGTAATGATCAGCTGTATTTTTTTCCTGACCGCAATCTTTTTTTCATTATTTTTAAGCTGCGGTTCCCTTCGATCCAGCCATTCTGCCAGCAGCTGCTCAAAACGGTCTGACCGGATACTTTCACAGGAACGACTCATAATATCAAACAGCGAACTCATTTCTGCTGTCTGAAAATCCATCAGACGATAGATTTCTTTTACCGTAGCTTCAGATATTTCATCCACAATGCTGTCTAACAACGTATAAGCAGAAAATGTATTGGCCAGCACACTGCCGTTTCCACTGTTTTTCGCCGCTTTCACCGCATTGGAAACACATTGCAGTACCGTGGGGGATTTCGCCTGCAATTCCGCATAATAGGCACTCGCAAGATTACCCAGACGCCGCGTATTCGTCTCCAGCATAAACTGGCTGACCGGCTCTGCACACTCATTGATAAACATATTAAATTCCGTTGCAGGAGTAAACAGATCATCCAGGTTTTTCTGTACCCGGTCACATTCATCATAAAACACAACATCTGCAGCTGCGACTGCCTCTTCCAGAAAAACCCTCTGCAACTTTCCCACTCTGCCCATAACCAGGCCCGCGACGGTGGTAATCACCAGATTGCCAGTTAATGCCTCACGCTGCATGGCCGTGGCCGGACACTGTTCAAAATAAGGGCAGACATACCGCCGGTTTCCCTGTTCCAACTTCGTACAAGGTTCCTCGCCAAAGGATACCGCATTTTCATTTTTTGTATCCAGGCCGTCAATCAGACAGTTTGTCGTCAGATATCCTGAAATTTCTTCATCCAGATAATCTTCCTCTTCTCCTATCAACTGGTTAATATATTTTACCCGTTCCGCCTTGCCGATCAGTGGGCTGCACTGGCAGCCCAAAGACCGAAAATACTGATACAACTGAAATACCTCTGCAACGGTATCCGTGACAATCACGGTCCGCTTTTTACGCTGATCCAGAATATATGCCAGAACCTTTAACAATGTGGTCTTACCGGCGCCAACCATCCCCACAATGTTCACTACACGATCCAATTCCAGCTGTTCTGCCATGCTTACGCTTTCATTTTTCACTACCTTGATCACATTGGTTTTCAGAATCCTGGCACAGGGATCGCCCGGGCGTTTCTCCTGTATTTCTTCTGCGGCATCCAGGAGTTCTTCCATTGTAATTACAATCTTCTTCCGAGGTTCTCCTCCCCGCTTCACGTCACAGATCATTTCATCCAGTTCTTCATTCAGCGTAATATAGATCTGTTTTTCTTCATTATTCTTATTAAAATACCGGTATGTACCATGGGTTGCATACCGCTTATCCCTACTGCGGGAATATGATAGAATATAGCACAGATAATCCTTTTTACGTGCCGCATAGACAAGATTTCCCGTGTTCTTCTCGACAATCCGGTCCTCTGTGATGTCATATAACCGTATGCCCGCATACTCATCCTTTTTATATTCTTTCAGCGTATCCTTCCACATCTTTTCAGAACGGAATTTTCTAAGACAGACACTGGCATTCTGGATGATATAATCCTCTGGAACATACTGCTTCTTTCCGATATTCTGGTACTTAGTAAATATAATATAGCCTTTATTGGCGTCCGCATCCTGCTTCCAGCGATTCACGATCATAAGCGCCATCTCAAATAAGACAAACTGTTCCAGTCTCAAAAAATGCTTCTTTTCATCGTAATATGGCTTCCATCTTTTTTTGATATCCTGCATCAGCGTTTCCCCCTTTCCCTGATTTCTTTTTTCAAATCATAAAGCCGGATACAGCGGGTCTGACGATCTCCCAGACGTGCCAGTTCCTGGTTAATGATCATCCTATAATCTGTTCTTGCCGCCGCATACTCATCCGGAATTACATAAAAACTCCGGTCATAAGTCCCGGATGGAAAACCACCATCCCGCGCCACATTCTCTTTCAGAAAATGCGGTTCTTTTACCGCTTTCGCGTCAATTGCCCACACCGTTCCGTCCGGAAACGTGATTTCAATATCATACCGGTCCATCTGCGGCCACAACACACTCTGAACCCCATGCTTCTCACAATACGCATAAATTTCCAGTTCCAGCTTTCCCGGAACCGCGATGTACTTCATCACACCACGCTTTAACCGCAGCATCCCGGCATTGCCGGAAATCACTTTCAGTTCCCCAGGAATATAAACTGCTTCACTGCAGGTACGGCTCTGGCACCGCATCCCGATCTTTTCTTTCTGCAGAGTCCAGCCGCACCTTGGGCAGACAAAACAATCTTTCTGAATCTCTTCATAGGCATTTTCAATTGCCTGCAGCGCAATGCTGTTCTGGGCATATCCCAGTTTTAATCCCCTCAGATCTTTTGCCGGAATAACCGGATGCTCAATCAAAAACTTTCTCAGATTCACATACGCATTCTGATCCAGTGACTTTAAACAGTCATAAACCGCTCTTTGCTCAATCCCGGCAATCACATCCTTTTCCACATACTCGATGTAATCCTCGCAATTGTCATTTACATGAAACGTATGAAAACCACTGTCCCCCACCAGTGCATCCATATAATAAAAACTCTGGTCTTCCAGCTTCAGGCTCTCCTTATTTTTCCATCCCTGAAACCATTCTGCCACCGGCCGCATGGCATACTCCGTAATAAAACTCTGCTCATGCATCTTTCCAAAATCAAACCCTTCCGGGTTGTACTTATAATTTAAACTCTGAAACAGATTAATTCCATGAATAAGACGCTTGCTGTAAAAATACTCCCCCTTCTTTTTCTGGCGTTCCTTCTCATATAAACCTGTAACAATCAGATCCAGCGCTGTTTTCAATTTGATTAAATCTTCCATGTTTCCCCCAATTAATTTTCTATGAAATGAAAAAAAGTTCCCTGACACAAAGTCAAAGAACTTATACTAAAATGATATACGAAACCAGAGCATTGTAAAATGAATGCACCAATTCCGTTCAATCCATCGTATTCTATTACTCGTGTACATAAATCATCATAGACAATGTACGAGGGAAAGTCAATAGGGAATCTGTTATATTTCGTTGCTATTACCAGTGCCAATCACTTCCAGCAACTGCTGGATATTCTTTTTCCCGAATGTTACTTTGTCCTGATTGATAACCAGACACGGAACACTCATAACATTATATTTTTCTTTTAATTCCGGGAAATGTGCGATGTCATATACATCTGCGGTTACCAATGGATTCAGCGACGCAATTCTCTGGGCTGCCACGACAAGATCCGGGCACATGGTACAGGACAAGGATACCAGAATCTGCATTTGGACCTTATGACTGATTGCCTGGATTTTCTCTCTGATTTCAGGGGCAAGCGGCTGTCCCGGTCCGGCCGCATTGTAGAGCCCCAGGATAAACGAAGTAAACTCATGGCCTCCGGGCACTCCATGAAAAGCCAGTCCGCAGCTTTGCCCGGACGCATTCTTCACTTCCACATATGGAAGGAAGGAGGATGCATCCTCCGAAGCTTCTCTCTCACGCACAGTCAGCTTGTCCGTATATTTTGCCAGCTCCAGCATATAGCTTTTTAATTCCTGGCTTACCGGACGAGAATCCAGATGCAGGTCAAGCTGCAGCTTCCCGTCCATCCTGGAAAATACCACATTTAACTGATTTACAATGTCCTGTGAGAAGACACCCGCCAAAGCCTTTCCCGGCTTTTCTGGTTCTTTTTTCACCGGTTTTTCCGGATGAATCCCTGTTTTTTCCTGCATGGCTGCCGCATATTTTTCAAGGGCTGTGGCTGCTGTTGCTCCATCTCCAACTGCTGTTACGACCTGACGCAGGCTCTTCTGGCATACATCGCCCGCTGCATAAATTCCCGGACAGCTGGTCTGCTGATTTCGATCAGTCTCCACATACCCGCCAGCGTCCAGACTTACCATATCTTTTACCAGGCCGGTATTGGGTGCGTAACCCGCAAACACAAATACGCCAAATGTGTCATTTTCCTTATGGAAAATACTGGTTTCTCCGGTTTGATTATTTCTGTAAGAGATTTTGCGCAGCAGGTGGTCACCTTCCACGCAGACAACCTCCGTATTAGTTAAAACCGTAATTTTCGGATGCTTTCTGGCTGTTTCCGCAACAGCCTCGGCGCAGGAAAAGTCATTTCCACGAACCAGTATGGTCACATGACTTGCATACTTTGTCAGAAATACAGATTCCTCCGCAGCTGCAAAGCCACCTCCCACTACAAAAATTTCTTTCCCGCGGAAAAACTCTCCGTCACAGGTCGCGCAATAAGCAACTCCATGTCCTCGGAATTCTGCCTCTCCCGGAAAGCCTACCATTCTCGGATGGGCTCCCGTTGCAAGAAGTACTCCGAAGCACTGATACCGTCCCTTATCCGTCGTAATTTCCCATATCTGCGTTTCCGGCATCTCTTCCGCTTTTTTCAGTGTCAAAACCTCACCCAGCAAAAACTCTGCTCCGAAATTTTCAGCCTGTTCGCGCATGGTTTCTGTCAATTCTTTTCCGCTGGCTTTCTCAACCCCCGGATAATTTACAACTTCATCGGTGATTGTAATCTGGCCACCAAACTTTTCTTTTTCTACCACAAGAACACGATAGCACGCCCGCGCCAGATATAATGCAGCCGTCAATCCCGCCGGACCTCCGCCAACTACAATCACATCATAAAATTTTTCTTTTTCCATTAAAGCATACCCACCAGATCAAGGCTTGGTTTCAGGGTTTCTTCGCCCGGATGCCATTTTGCAGGACATACCTGATCTCCATGTTCCGCTACAAACTGGCTTGCCTGCAGACGGCGGAAAAGTTCATCCGCATTGCGTCCAACATTCCCCGCATTGACTTCATATACTACAATCTTTCCTTCCGGATTCACAATGAAGCTTCCTCTTTCTGCCATTCCGTCCGCTTCAATCAGCACTTCGAAATCCTTACACAGTGCATGGGTCGGGTCCGCAAGCATAGGATAGATAATCTTACCAATTCGCTCCGAAGAATCATGCCATGCCTTATGAACGAAATGAGAGTCCGTAGATACGGAAAAGATTTCGCATCCTGCTGCCTGAAACTCAGCGTATTTGTTCTGAAGATCTTCCAGCTCGGTAGGACATATAAAGGTAAAATCCGCCGGATAGAAGAAAAATACACTCCATTTCCCCAGAATATCTTCTTTGGTTACCGTTTTAAACTCCCCATTCTGATAAGCCTGAACCGAAAAATCACTTACTTCTTTGTTGATCATTGACATGTTAAAATCCCTCCTTCTGCAATAGCATTCCCTGGAATGCTATCATTTATATTGGTTAGCTATTGCTAACTCAAATATATCATGAACCCTTCCTCATGTCAACGGAACTTCTTATCATTTAGTGGAACTTCAGCATTCCACTTCCCGCCAGTGCCCTGGCCTAGAATGACTTCGTGCCTTCTTCAAAAGCAATCCAGATTTTTCCTTTTTCCATCTCTGCGATCACACCTTCTCCAAACTTCTTATGCTCCACGACCGTGCCAACTCCAAGCTGATCCAGGAAGTACTGATACGCTACATCGGAAATGGTTTTCGGCTGCTCCCGCTTTACTTTGAGCTGGTTCACTGCGGTTGCTCTCTTTGGTATTTCCATTGGCTTTTTAGGAACCTTTCGCCCAAATAATTCATCGCAAAAATCCGAACTTTGCGGCTTCATGGTAAATACATTCAGCTGATTTTTTGCTCTTGTGATTCCTACGTAAAATAATCTCCGTTCTTCCTCATAAGTTTCCAGTTCTTCTTTGGACGCCGACTTTGAATTCTGTAGAACCTAAGCCGGTAAAATCCCATCGATCACATCCAGCAGATATACTGCATCGTACTCCAGTCCTTTGCTGGCATGAATCATAGACAAAACAAACGGACAACTGTAATCCTGCGGCTTTTCCTTTATGATCTGCTGAAGTTCACCCAGACGCTCCACCAGCCGGATCGGTGACTCCTCCATTGCGGCAAGCATCCTTAAGGTATCCAATTTCCTGGTCCGGTCAATATTGTTACATACTCCTGGTTTAATTTTTCCATGTAAGCTTCCTGCCAGTCGACAATCTTGCTTCGAAACAGCTTCCAATCCTTCTCTGAAAATCGATTCATTTTCTACAATACCTCTATCTTTTCATACTTCACTTTTGTATATGATTCTCTAATTCCAACATATACCTATCAAAATCCGACATAAATAATCTGTCCTGCACAATACGATATTTTTCAAATTCTGTTTCTGCCTTCGCTTTTGCGATCTCAGCAGTAATTTTTCCTGCGTCCTGAAGAATTTCTCTATCGTCTGCCATCAAAAATAAATCTAGACGTTTTGACCAGTCTTCCATTGTCATTGGAATATGTTGTTCTGCTCGATCCTCCGCTAAATCCAAATAAGCCGACACAATGCGTTCCAATGAACGCATTGTGACATCACTTTTTACAATTTTTCCTTCTGGTGCTGCCGTCCATGTTGTAAGGCCCATATGCGGCTTTTCTGCATCGGCCCGTTCGTAAATCAATTCTGCTGCCGTATGCCCATGTACTGCATAATGCATCTTATTCTGTACCTTTGCAAAAAACTGCTTTGTCGTTTTTGCGGTGCGATCATAATCAAGGGCTGTAGCATATATATCTGTTATCTTCTGGTAAAATCTGCGCTCGGACAAGCGGATTTCCCGAATCTGCTCAAGTAAACGATCAAAATACTCTGTCGTAAGCACGGAACCACCATTTTTCAGGCGTTCATCATCCATAACCCATCCTTTGATGGTGTAATCCTTTGCAATCTGGTTTACCCACTTTCGGAACTGTACAGCTCGCTCAGAATTCACCTTGAATCCAACTGCTATAATCATTTCCAATGAATAATGATTCGTACTGTAGCTTTTTCCATCCGCAGCAGTTATTCGAAATTTTCGAATAACTGAATTTTCCTGTAGCTCACTATCACCAAACACTTTTTTTATATGATAATTTATAGTATTTGTACCCACATTATATAATAGAGCCATCATCTTCTGTGTCAGCCAGATGTTCTCATCCTCATAACGCATTTCAATACTATCCTGCTGCTCTCCAACTGATGCAACATAAGTAAGATATTCTGCCGCACTGGAACGGATAGTGATTTCATTTTTCTTCTTTGTCAATCTAAATACCTCCTGCCAACAAGCCTATCTCGTCTCCCGATACCTCCTCCGATAATAATCCATCGCGCGATATTCAATAATATCCTTCATCTGCTCTTTCAACGCTTCATTCTCAACCCAGCTCTGCAACTCACTTCTCAGGGAAATCACATAGCCGCTCTTCTCCTCAAAAAATCCTTTTCCTGATTCCAGAAGGAAATGAACCGGCATCGAAATGATTTTCTTTAAATGGTCTTTATCCGACATTGCTTTATATTTTTCATAGGTTATCTGCTTGTCCAGATCTTTCCAGTTCCGGTTCTGATCGAAGAACTGTTTCCAGGCCTGCAGCAATTGCGGGGCCGTCAGATCGGTCTGGATATCACCGTCATTGTAAAATGCCATCAAGACAGGCATTTTATAGACCTTGGTCATGCTCGTTGTCTCCAGAACATTTAAGAATTCTTTTGCAATGCCCTGCAGCAACTCATTTTCTATTTCCGTAGTCTCACCCAATGCATGCAAGAAACCGAGATAATCCCTGAAAATATTGTCTTTCGTATGCGACATGGCAAGCTGATAGACATCATCATCCATGTAGGTAAATAAATCCATGCGGGAAGGTCTTCTTCCCAGCTTTTCTTTTACCTGGAAATATTCCGCCCGGATCTGATCCCGGATTCTCAGCTGTTTTTTGTCCATCTCCGCAAACAGATCAATCAGCCGCATATCGAAATCGATCAGACAGTCATCTGGGATTCCTTCCCGGTCCGACGGGCGGTATGACATTGCCGCGGAACCAGCATTTCCAGTCAGGAATCTTCTCACATTTCCTGCCTTCTCATAGTTCCCGATAAAATCCAACACGGTCAGATATTCCTTGCCGCCGCTGCGTCTTAAGCCCCGGCCAAGCTGCTGCAGAAATACAACCGGCGATTCCGTTGGCCGCAAAAACAGGACCATATCCACAGATGGAATGTCCACGCCTTCATTAAACATATCCACCGAAAAAATCACCCGGATTTCGCCGGACTTCAGATTTTCAATTGCTGTATTTCGCTCCTCTGCATACACTCCGGACGCACCGCTGTAAACCGCAGCCGATGGGATTCCTCTTTTGCTGAATTCCATTGCCATTTCTTCCGCGTGTTCCCTGGTGGAGCAAAAGCCCAATGCTCTTTTCGATCCGTACTTATTGTAATATTTGTAAATCAGTTCATGCCGATGGACATTTCCCAGATACGTTTCATTCAGTTCCTTTTCCGTATAATGGCCCTTTACCACATGCAATTTGGAATAATCGGTGTCATCGTAAATGCCATAATAGCGAAACGGCACCAGCATTCCCTTGTTAATCGCCTCTCCCAATGAAATTTCATAGGGCACATTATAATCGCATATTTCGTATATATTGCGGCCATCCATCCGCTCCGGCGTGGCAGTCAGGCCCAACAGAAACTTCGGCTTAAAATAATTCACAATCTGAAGATACTGATTGTTTACTGCGTGATGAAATTCATCAATGACGATATAATCAAAATAATCTTTCGGAAAATACTTTTCTGTCAAATATTCTCTCTGCCCCAGTGTAGAGACAGAAGCAAATATCACCGACTTACCGGTCGTTTTTTCTTTTCCATGAAAAAATCCGTAATCATTCGAATTTCTGACATTTCGGAAAGAAACCGCCGCTTGATTCAGAATCTCCTCCCGATGCGCCACAAACAACACGTTCTGGTAATTCCTGGAATCAAAAGCCGCCAGATATGTCTTTCCAACACCCGTAGCCGCCTGGACAATTCCCCGCGAAGCACCCTCTGCCCTGCTGTTTTCCAGCGCACAAAGCGCTTCAATCTGCGCTCCCCGCGGCTCAAACAGAAGTCTAACCTTTGTATCTTCCTCTTCTTCCACATTGTCATAACGATCCAAATCTTTGGAAGCCGCAGGTCTGTGCCAGGTTTTCGAATACCGTTTTAATTCTTTATCATCAATCACAACAGAATGATTCTGGAACAGATCTTCAAATGTGCGATAAAATTTTTCGTAATTTTCAGAATCCCGGTGGCTGCTGAACCGGTAATTCCACTCAATCCCGGATGTCAGCGCACTGCGGGAAATATTGGAAGAACCTATGTAAATCTCACTGTGATCTGCATAATGAAAGATATAAGATTTTGGATGAAAAGACCGATTCCTTTCATTATAAAATCGAAGATCCACAAGCTCTCCCAGCTCATGTTTAATCAGATACAAGGCCGATGGCTGCGTAATGCCAAGATAATTTCCAGTCAGAATGCGGACCTGCGCTCCGCGCTTCATAGCCTTTTTCAGTTCTTCCAAAAGCATTTTCACACCGGATTCCATCAAAAAAGAGACAATGATATCGATGCGATCCGCCTTGCGCATGCTGTGGATCAGCTGATAATACAAATATCTTCTTTTGTCCCGGTCACCCGTCATGACATCGGTGTCATATCCTTCTAAAACCGCGTTGTCTAATGTTTTCGCAGCATTACATTCAGCCATTTTTCCTCGCCTCTTCCAGGTCTTACATCTGTTGTAATCCAGTATGTTTCCATTCTGATTTTCTCCAGATCCTTTATGAAATCCGTAAATGTTTCTATTGTAAAATCAGTAAAATATCTTCCGTTGCGCTCGCCCTCAAAATCTCCATATTTGAACGATGTGTAGATAATTCCATCATCACGCAGCGCATCCGCCATCTTCGATAATACCATATGCAATTCACTCTTCGGAAGATGTAAAATCGAAGAACAGGCCCAGATTCCATCATACTGATTCTGTGCATCCAAATCCTGAAAGAACATATTCTGAACCTGAATGCCTGTAAACTCACTGGCATACCGGCACATCTCTTCCGATCCATCTACCGCAGTCACCTGAAGACCAGATCCTAAGAAATACTTTGTATCCCGACCGGATCCACAGCCAAAATCAAGGACTTGGGGACCGTTCAGGGCGTGGATGAACTTGTCCTGGACGGGTTTGAAATTTACGGATACTGTGGTGGAGATGAAGGATTGGGCGTGGTGGTTGTAGTAGGCTAGGGTTTTGTTTTTCATATTATACTTTTTTATATTTTCCTTTCAAAATCATGAAATGCTTTCAATGTCTCTTTCAATATCTCTTATTTCCCGTTTCATTATTTTCCTAAACTGAATTTCTACAAAACGTTCGTCTTTTCCTGTCAAATCCATTTGATATATATCCGATAATATTTTTCTTCGCTCTTCTAATTTCAAATTATCCAAATTGGGAATATATTTAGTCGTATGTAAAGCTTTTTTTATCTCCCAATATACTCTTACAAATTTTTTTAAATGTAACTCTCCATCTAATTTATATCGTTTTAAAAGTTTCTGCACAACATCATCCAAATGAAACAATAAATTTACATCTGTAATTTGAGAATAGAAAAACATCCAACCGTATTTTTGCTTTTCAAGAATAAAACCTGTAATTTTTAAATTAAGTTTCCACTTCAAATATTTAATATTTTCTTTTTTTACTTCTCCAAACAAATCCTCCATGGACTGCTCAAGCTTTAATATGCTACTTTTCCGCACCGAAACCTTATCATGGCTAAGAGTGTATCCCAAGTATTCAAACGAGTCAAATATTTTTCCTTCATCCTTTTTTTCATTCAATTCCAAACCAAGTTCATCAATATCTTTAGCAATTTCTTTTTTTATTTCAAAAGATTTTTCCTCGTTTACCAAAATCAAAATATCATCTACATATCTATAATAAGATATGCCATCTATATTCTGGTACTTTTTATCAATACCTGACATATAAATATTAGCCAATGCATTAGAAATCGGCAAACCTTCTGGAATTCCCTTCGACCTTTGTGTTTTTTCTTTTTTTTCTTTCACGGGATATGATAAAGACTCTGTTTTTATAGCACTCCATATTAAAAACAGAATTTCCTGCTTTCGTATCTTCTTTTTTAATATAGACATCAGTTTTTCCTGATCAATAGACGCGTAAAATGACTTAATATCCAACTTTATAAAACAATCATAGAATGGTATCTTTCGCACAATATCATCTATAACCAATTGTGGCAATCTCGTTATGCACGTATTTGCATATACCCCTACTAACAGCTCATTTAATACGGATGCCGTCAACTTATCCCTCATCGTAGGAACACATACTACTCTTGGGAATTTTGCTGGACCCTTTGTAAACAACAGCTGTTTATACCTTGTAAATTGATAAGATCCATTTAAAGTTTTACGTATGATAATTTCAACATTTTCATCTAAAGTCTCTTCAAATTTCTTTGGCGAAACTTTATCCAATCCTATCGAAGGTTTATTCTTTATTTTTTCCTCATACCGCGCTTTAAGATGTTTCTTTGTAAATAACTTTTTCCACAAGTATGATGCTTGCATTTATATCTCCTCACATATCATATATAAGGCTAATGGCAAAATTATAATACAACTTTTTAATAAAAACCTCCAGAACACGTTCCAATAGTATTTACGACAAACGCTATGCCATCTTTTCTCGTGATACTCACCCGAACTTCCATGAACTGTTGCATAATAGTCAAAAGATATATGGTTGCTACTTGAATCCAATAAGTCGCAATACCTCATATATATTTTCCTAATTGACTCCTGATCATTTTCATCTACATGTTCTAAATCAAATTCTAACCGTTGTAATTCCGTATAATTTTTCCTATACTCTCGAGCATGTTCCAAATATTTTTGTCCATTCAAATACAAAATAACAATAAGTAATGATATTGACATAAGAACCGTCAAAAGGCTTAATTTCTCATTGCCATTTTTCTCATTACCATTTAACAATGTAAGTATAGAAAATAAAATCGTCAAACATGAATAATAAATATTGATTGCTTGAAAAAATGATTCTTTATTTATCAATCGTTTTTCAGCATTAACCCTTGATACTCTAGTTGTCCATATCTGATTTGCCAATGTTTTATTTTTTTCCATTTTATCCTCACGTATGTATTAGGGCCTGAATACTCAACACATAACCTTCATTAGAAAGCCTATAGAAATAAATTCCTACGAATTATTAATTACATTATCTCCATACTGGAAATCATAACTTACGTTATAGGCCCTAATACAAATATATTTTACCACAGTTCTGTCGGCTTCTCAATTATTCGAAGCTGATATTGCCTCTCGTACCTTCTCCACCACAATCACATCCGCCGGCAACCACTCCACCGAATCCAACTCCGCCTTCGTCAACCACTTCGCGGCCTCATGCTCCCGAAGTACTAAATCTCCAGAGACCACCTCAGCCCAAAAGCAATCCATAGAAAGATGGAATGTAGGATAATCATATTCCACCGTGACAATCGGCTCTCCCACTGAGATTTCTGTATCCAACTCTTCCCGAATTTCACGCTTCAATGCCTCCTGCGGTGTCTCTCCTTCCTCAATCTTTCCTCCTGGAAATTCCCAGCCATCTTTGAATTCACCGTATCCGCGCTGAGTTGCAAAAATGATTGGTTCTCCGTTTTCTTTTTCCGCTTTAATTACTGCTGCTACTACTCTTACTGTCTTCATTTTATTCCTCGATTTTCTATATTGCTAAATATAAGCCTTATTCATTGACAATGTATTCATACAAATCTTCGCGTACTGGAACATCCAACAACCATTCAATTTCTACCGCTGTCTTATCTGTATTCGGCATTGTAAATTCTTTGGTCCGTCCACTTGCTTTCATATATCCCAGATAATAGAATTCCTTGGAAATTTTTTCATCCTTATTCTTTCTCACAAATAAATGGACCTGAATTCCACGTTCCTCTGCATGCAGGAAATTCTGTACATCCTCTGATGATACACTTCTGCCTGACTTTGAAATTGCGATCAGGCTGCTACTACTGGTGAAATGATCCTCATACTTTGTTGTATCACTGATGTCCTCCGATTTATCATAGTTTATGAATACCGGAAATGTCTTCGTTTTCTTGTCATACTTATAGCCACCAATATTTAATGGTACTTCATTGTTTTCCCAATTCAAAAGGCGGCAGACATCCTCATAGGTATATTTCTGATACAGTACAAAGTCTGTTTCTCGATATGTATTGGAATAATCCCGTTCATTTCGACTTATACCAAAATCCACCAGCTCTCTCATAATTTCATAAAAATCCTGATTTTTCAGCATTCTGGTAAATGATTCTGAAACATGATAATCAGCTTCCGCTCCATCTTCTTTTTCAATCAGCACACATTCTGCATAGGTTTTCTTGCTGGCGCCAGCCGGAAATTCATTTGTCATAATGTTGATGATATTCTTTTTCTGATCTTCACTAAGTTGAATACCATATTCCTTCTGCAATTCCTGACGTAATCCTGAAAACAAATGATAGCCCTGAACATAAGTCAGCATTCGCTTTAACAGCTTTAACTCCTGAATTCGCTTTCCGCTTGCCAGCTTTTTAGAAACGAACTCCACTACTTTTTCTTCGTCCACTAACAAACGTACCTTGTACTCTTTTTCATATTTCACCAGGAATTTATAATAAGAACCCAAACTTCCATTATCAAAAATTCGCAGGACATCCATTTCTCCGTAATCATCGAAATCACGCAATCTAGGAATACGACCAAGCTTATTTTTCAGGTTTGTATAATTTTCTTTGATTAATTTAATATCGCTGAAATTAGCATTATCCACCGCAGCAAAAATCCGTTTTCTATTGATTTCATCGAAATGAATGGTACTGGCCCCTGGAATCACCCGACCACCTTCCATTAAATATCTGCGAATGTTATCTTTGTTGTAACTGCGATCTCCAGAAAGAGCAATCGGAATCATGAAGTTATTTTTATAATTTCCAATGAAATCCAAAATCACCACATATTCTTTTCCTTCTGCCTTACGCAAACCACGCCCCAACTGCTGAATAAATACAATCGGAGACTGCGTCGGACGCAACATGATCACCTGATTCACCTCAACAATATCTGTACCTTCAGAGAAAATATCAACCGTCAATATGTAATCCAAATAATCATCCTCAGATGATTGTACATCCATGGTTAATCGTTCAATGGCCTCTGCGCGAGCTTCTTCCGAATCAGCTCCACTTAAAGCAATGGTTCGAAGTCCCTGCTCATTAAACTTTGCAGATAACTCTCTTGCTTCCTCAATTCTGCTGCAAAAGATCAATCCCTTTACCCGATCACCAGAATAGCCAAAATAAGATGCCTGCTGCATCACATATTTCACACGTTCATCGCTAGTCAGATAACGGAACTGCTCCAACTGCTCCTCTTTCGATCCACCTTCATCTGTAATCATAGACAGATCCGTGATTCCGAAATAATGGAACGGACATAACAAGTCCTCTTCCATCGCCTGCTGCAACCGAATTTCATAAGCAATATTATGATCAAAAATCTCATAAATATTGCATCCCTCAATATTATCATCTCGCTTGTCCGGCGTTGCCGTCATGCCCAAGGTAAATTGAGGTGTGAAATAATCCATCACCTTCTTGTAGCTTCCAGCACTGGTATGATGCGCCTCATCATAAATACACGCATCAAAATAATCTCTCGCAAAACGCTGCAAATTTTCCTGTTTACTCAATGTCTGCACCGTTGCAAATACAAAATCTGCGTCATAATCACGATTATTTCCAGAAACCAAACCAGTCTTTACGTGGCTTCCGAAAACACGTTCAAAAGATGTCTTCGCCTGACGCGCAATCTGATTGCGATGCACCAAAAACAGGACTCTCTTAAATCCCAATTCACGCATCGAAAATGCAGAAGCATACGTTTTACCAGTTCCTGTTGCAGAAATCAAAAGCGCCTTGTCCATGCCGCGTTTCCGCAGTTCCAACAGATTATAAATAAATGCTCTCTGCATAGAATTCGGCTGTAATGTATACGCCTCAACCGATGGAATAGCCTCCTGCTTTGCAATACGCTTCTGCTCCGCAACCAGCTTTTGGAATAGCTGCTTTTCCTCGTATTGTTTACGATACTCCTCAATGAAGTCTGAATAACATTTCGTATATTTTTTCTCATTCCACAGCCGTTCAAATTCACCCAATACAGACTGAATCATTTCTCCCTGCTTCGTAGAAACGAGTTTCGTATTCCATTCCATATTTCTGGTCAGCGCGTCCTGGGTTAAATTGGAACTTCCAATAATAAAGCGATATTCCTCAGATTTCCGGAAGATATAGCCCTTTGTATGAAATCCATTTCCAGCGCGCTCCGTCTGGTACATACACAAATCAATATTAGAAAGGCTTGCTAACGTATCCAATGCACCCGGATCGCTAAAGCACAAATAATCTGTGGTTAAAATTCGCCCGGGAATGTGTTTTTGCTCCAGTTCCTTTAAAGTCTGCAATAACGGCGTAATACCGCCCCGCGTGATGAAGGCAACGCTGATGGCAAAGCTGTCGCAGCGGAGTAGCTCTTCTTCGATGGAAGAAAAAACTTTCTGACCGTTTTTGTTGTCGTTGTAGATGAATTGTGGACGGTAGGCTAGGTTGGATTGGAATGTTTGATTTATAAACGCGGTACTAAAACCATTTTGTAAATCTATGATTTTATCAGGTGTCATATACAAATACTCCTGTTAGTGTACTTCAATGCAACAAACATCTCTTTACTCATCTTGATACTCAGCTAATGCATCTGTATCTATTGCCTTAATTTCAAATATTTTTCTCGTAGACACGCAAAAGTTATATTCAATCATCAAGTTCGCAAGTCGCTGACCATCAATAAGAATAATGTGATGCAAATTTGCATAGTCCTTAGCTTTCTGTGAAAATTTAGCTGTTGTAACAAAAAGCCCATCACCATGTTTCCCTGCAATCGCACCAACAAAGCTCTGGATTTCCGGTTGTCCAACAACTCGATCAAGCGCCCATTCCTTCGCTTGTATATAAATCAAAGAAAAACCAAGTTTATCCTCCATAATCACACCATCAATTCCATCATCACCGGAGGCAACGGTCGCGTGACTCCCATATGCCACAGTTCCATATCCCATTTTAGATAAAAGATCTACAACAAGCTTTTCAAAAGTATATGGTGTTATCTTTAAAACCTCGCTAAGCAAATCAGAAGCAAGACTATCATTAATTTGCTTGTATGCATCTTCAAGTTGATCATCAGGTGTAAGGTCAAGTGTATTTGAAATTGATGGTATCAAACCACTATTATCCACTGATTCCGTTACAGATTTGAAATCTAAAAAAGAAGGAAAACGTTCCAAATACTTTGAATCTATTTTTTCAGGATCTTCCTCAACAACCTTCTTACCTGTCTCTGTGATGACAATCATTGCCCGAGCAGGACTATCTAGGAGTCCGGCCTTTTTCATGTAAGTTTTTGCCCAACCAACTCTGTTTCGAAACACTGTTTGACGGCCACTCGGAAGCATCTCCGAAAGGTCATCGGAAGATAAATTTAGCTGTTTCGCCAGCATGGCAGCGACATCTTTTATCTTATATGCCTCTCCATCCTTTACCATTTTCAATAAAGGCTTCATTAATTCATCGTATTTCGGCACTGCCATCTGTAAATCCCCTTTCATTTTCCTTGGTTATTAATAAATTTCCATTTCTACCTTTTAAGGACTTTTCCATGCCCTGCACACCTATCGTTTTCATCTTATTTTATATGCTTAATCTTCACCACAATCACGTAGCCCTCGGCAGTTGTAGCATGAAGTTGCAATTTTTCAATTCATGTTTTTTGAATCGAAGCCTTCTACTACTTTGAATTCTATAAATAGATTCTCTTGCACCGCTTCCTCATTCGGATAATACAATCTCTGCAGGAATTTTTCTTTATCAAATTTAAAATGGAACTTCTTCCCGTCCTTCTGTAAAAACCAAAAAATTCTATTGGAATTTTCAATTATATTCCACCTTCTCAATTCTTTATTTCATAATCAATTCCATCAAATAATATCTCGCCCTAGTATATGCGATGTAGTTCAGATTGTCTGTAGTCCCCTTGTCATGCACATAGACAATCATATCTGCCTCGAGGCCTTTATAATCTTCTACTGAAGAAACCTTGATTTCGTCCGTTCCGTCGGTATATTTCTTCACCAGCTTCCATTTGGCAATCGAACCTCCGAAGCTATCAATAAAAGTATCCGCATTTTCTACCAGGATTACCATGGAAGTACACTGGAGATCCTCATCTTCCAAAAAACGCTTAAACATGTTTTCCAGTCTGTGAGCCAGGTGTTTCTGGTCATTCATATTCTCAGATACCGGCCAGGGGCCTTCTACTGGATTCACTATTACATCGGTGCCAAGATCTGTATTTTCCATTGCCCAACTGTAAATGTTAGATGTATTTCTGATATTCTCATGCAGCAAGAACGGCGGTGTGGTAATCATAAAAGCATCACCAAAACTGCTATCCCTAACAACCTGAACATCATCATAAAATACCCCAAGTCTGGAATTCTGCTCATCTTTCAGCATGGATTTTGCAAGATAAGCAAGGTCCTCCGAGAAATCCTGGGCCTCGTCTATAAAGATGGCATCATACCTCTTTATATCTTCTTTAATAGAGTCCACCACACCATCATATTTCGGGGCATGATATTTATTTGGTGTTTCTGATATTTCACAAACCAGATTCTCAACATCGTAAACATCGATTCCATCAGACAGTTGCTCTCGAACCATTGCCGCCAGATGCGGCGACGCACATAAGAACATAACATCGGCGCCATCAACTTTGGCCTCAAGTTCTGCCAATTTCATTGCGATCCAAGTCTTACCGGTTCCCGCCCCACCACGCAGGTAGAACTGTCTGATATTAGTCAGTAAATAAATATATCCCTCCTGCACACGATTAATTACATCCAGCTGCCGCTCTTTGTATTTCACCAGTGCGCCTGCTGCCGCATCAATGGCAATCCTCTTACGAATGATCTCTACAAATGTCTTGTGCTGATTCTTTTCATAAATCCTGAATCCAAAAGAGGGCCCTCCATAGAACTTAAACATCTTTTTGATTCTGCTGTATAGATCATTCAAGCCGGTGCTATCGATCGTACATACAGCCGGACGATTGCTCAGCTTCTCAGCATCATTCACGGCGTAAAATGGATATACTACACCGGCTCCAAAGATTCCCTGGTAATCAATGCTATACTCATTTGCATAAGTATTTTTAAAAAAATACATGCTCAGTTCTGCCTGTTCATATGGTGATCTTGGAAGTTTTCTATCCCCATGTACATTATCCAGCAAGGTCCACTCGTTATCTTCAACACGGATGCCATTGCCACCCTTTACTTCCAGGCAAAGAAAACCATAGTTAGGACTTACAACCACAAAATCCGCCTCAGACTTTTCTTTTTTTCCATTCTTCATGAGCGACCATGACACCGAATAGAATACTTCAAAGCTATCCGGAAGCTGCTGTTTCAGTTCGTAATAAACAATCTGCTCAGAATCTGTCGGTGCATACTGGGCAATATTTTTCGGATACATAATCGCCATAATTACATCTCCCAAAATCCAACCAATGGATTCTCCATCGTATCTATCGTATACAGATACTTTCTACCCAATTCGTTATTGAAATGATTGCAGGAAATCTCCGGAATGATCAGACATGCACTGCAGCTGGTGTCATCACGTTCTGTACAAATTGGATCAAACACACAGTTGCGAGTCTCTGTATGTACCTTATTTAGAAACTGAGCATAGTTATTCTCCGCCATTCCGGACAACGCACCGAGCGGCACCGCCTGCGTTGTCTGTGCATACATAAAGATGCTGGCTGTCTCCACAATGATGATCTCCGTCAGGGAATTACCCGACAAGCCGCTGATTTCACCTGCCGTCCTAATGAAAGCGTGGGACATAGAATGAAGCAGTCCAAATACATACTTCGTAATCTTCTCAGACTCTTCAATCTCGCCAAAGACTGATACCACATCACCCTTAACATTTTCAGCAAACCACTTTTTAACGGAAAGCTCATCTTCGAGATCCGGAAGCTGTTCTTCTGAAATTACTTTATTGGCACACAGCCATTCAATAATCTTGCGCTGACTGATTTCAAAAAGAATACCTTCGGTCTCCAACTTGGCTCCGTATACCATGTTAGCACTTCCCTCTCTTGTCTTATCATAAGCATTCAGTTTCAGTCTGCATTTACTATTCTGATTGTTAGCCGGATCAGAGGACTTCCTGGTATATCCATAGGTACAATTGATAATTTCGATATCGCATGAGACCTGCATATTGACGATTCCCAGTTTTTTATTCATATCCAGGATATCACTTGGATCGTCAATGAACTCCAGACTCGTCTGCTTGTCAATTGCATCTTGCAGCGTAAATACCTGACGAGCATACTTGATGGTATCGTACTGCATCAGTTTATAGGCATAACTGCTAATCCACTGCTTATAAAACTCTTCGTTATCCTTTTTCATCTTGGCAAGCAATTCATCGCAGGCAGCTGCATACTGCTCTACACCGCCGTTCTTCTTTTTGGTTGCCATCAAGTTATTTACAAAAATTTCAAACTGGTCTTCGCCAATCAATCCAGCAGCAATCATACCCCTGACCTGGTCCTCAACTTCTTTCCGCTGTTCATCACTGCGCATCTTATTGCTAAAGACCAATGCAACATTATTCAGAATGTCCTCATACTGTGCCTGAGTCAGTTTCCCGAACCATTTCGCAATAACAATCTTCTTGGCCTCTTCTCCCTTTTCAAAGAAATCGCCACTTCTTTTGTCCACCAGGTTGATAATCCTCAAAGAAAAAGGCTTATAATTTCTGCTGGACTCAGCATTGTCCGGTACCAGCCTTGCCTGGCAGTTCGGGCACGGAATTGCAAATTCTGCTGTTTTCTCTGCATTGCCCTGACGGTAATACATTTTGTACTGGTTCTGATTTGGTTTGTAGAGAAGATCCTGCACGCCTCTTACAAATGGTCTCTTAATCGGCTGTGCATACCCGCATTCACAGGTATAGACCATCTGCAGCTGTTTAATAGAATACTTTTCACAATTAGGGCATTTCCATGTCCGATTATCGACCTGGTTTGCGCTATTCTTCTGAAAGGTATGCTGGCAGGAGCTGCAGTAAAACAACAACGGCGACATTGTTCCAATAATATCCGGAATACCTTCATTGCATGCAGGTTCCACAATCATGAAACAATTATCCCCCTCCAGATTGAAAGCATTGATATCACCCCCACGCTTTCCAAAGAGGCTAATCTGTCTCTTGATTTCACCTTCGATAAAGCTGTGATAGATATTCTCCATCTTTTTATTATTCCAGTTCTTAATTTCTGCGGTGATAGAACGACCGGAATCATTTTTCTCAGAAACCCACATTCTCGGAAGAAATTTATATACAGCCTGGCTTTTACTTCTCTTCATCATCTATCACCTCAAATCTTGATCTCTATCTGCTCTTCAGTATCTCGAAGACTGATCATAGGTTTCTTTTTGCCATGTGTAAATTTGGCAATCGCATCACTCAAGAATTCGTCTTTCTGGAAGTTTCCGTTTGTAATACCATCAAGAACATGATGTACCTCTTCCTCAATGACTTCCCTATAAGCCAGGGAAAGTTTTTCTGTAGTATTGCAAGCATAGGCACCTATCATATGACGAATTACTTCGTCTTCTGATATCTTCCCCTCCAGAAGAAGCTTCTTTAAATCCACAGCCCTATATAAAGAATCCAGGTTGTTTTCTACCGTGTAATGCTGCATGAGAAGTGCAGATAAAATACCCGGTAAGGTGCTGTAAACAGCATTCTTTGCCCAACGGTTTATTGGCACCGCTTCCACCAGATCATCTTTATTCTGATGGAATACCACGAAGTTCTTCAAATAAGATCGGTCACGAATTCTCATCAATCGGATCACATCAATTACAATACCAGTATATTTACGCCCGGTTCTTGAATAAGCCTGTATATATTCCGCATTGTTATTTGGCATACCAAAGAAATACATAATGTTAAAGGAATCTTCATCCACACCATGAGAGATCGTACTGGTTGCCAGCAGCAGATTGGTGCTTTCCAAATTTCCTCTGTTCGCCTGAATATCAAACAGTGTTTTTCTCACCGTCTGGAAGTCAACATCACTTGTCATCTGTTCAATCTTAAATTTGGGAATCCCCTTTTCTTCCAGGTAGTTGTTGCCCTGGTTCTGGAAGGAGTTTTCCAGTTCCATAGCATCCTGCTTACGGTTGTTATAAACCAACTCGATCCAGTAATCAAAGAGCATTTCTTTCAGGTCATCTACGCTCCCATCAAAGCCTTCTGTCTGAAGTTCTTTATGAAGCTCTTCTACATTGGCAATCATCGAGTATAAGATGGTCCTCATGATATAGACCGATTCCCACATTCCGTTAGTAATAGATCTACCGTAAGGTGCATAGCCTAAAATAATCCTGGTGATGTCCTTCGTGTCCGTATAGGAATAGAAATCGTTTCCGCTGCTCATGGATGGATATTCGCAAGGAAAACGCCTGCCAGCCATATGATACAGATGTCGAATATGTTCCTCGTACATTGAAATCGTAGCTGTTGCGCCAATAAACCGAATCTGTTTTCTCTGCTCCTGCGGCACCAGATTCTTAGCATAATAATTTACAAAGGATTCATAATGGGCGTCAAAGGTTCCAAGGCTCTCCTTTACCAAATGCATCTCATCCTGAATAAAAAGAGTAGGTATCGGATCCTTTAGCTTATTAATGTTGCGCATGGTCTGTGTGCAGCCTTCCTTCGAAACCATGCACTTCGACTGACACGAGAATCCATGTACTGGACACCATTTTTTAACCTGACCAAAAAGCATTTTGAATTCATTGGTCGTACCAAGCATTGCCATCTTATCAATGGTGCTGACAACTACAGACGGCAGATACCGATAGATCTCATTATCAACGATCAGGAGCGGCAGCGTATCAACCTTACATTCCGGATTGGTGCAGTAATGTTCAAGCTTCCAATTCGTACGATTAAAGCGCATGCTGATCTTCTTCTTACCGCAAACAGGGCAAGTATCTATAAATCTGTAATATTCATTCAGAGTTTCCTCCTCGCTTTCCAGGATCAAGCCTTTACCGCCGTGGCTGTCTCCTCGGTCGCTCAGCGGCTCTCTTGTAGATATTTTATTTGGTGTATTACTCTTACCAACGAAAAAACCAACTTCAAATGATCTTGTATTCCTTAATTCCACAGATTCCTCTCTTACAATATTCGCCTTCATCACAACTACAAGCACACGCTCCAGCTGCTGAACTGCAAGCAAACGCAGTGGATACTTAAGAAACGCAGTAATACCGTTATCCTTCCCCCTCAGTCTGTCAAAGAACATACAGAAAACGCAGCAGCCCAAAAAAGCCTCTGTCTTACCACCACCTGTCGGGAAGTACAGAAGATTTGCCACCTCTATATCCGCTGAAAGTAAAGTTGAATCGTCCTTATATTCACTACGGATCATCTCACAGATCAGTGATACAATAAATACAATCTGAAACAGTCTCCAGCCAGGATATGTCTTGCTGTTTCCTACCTGCGTGCCGAAGGCCTTATTCATATATATGAAGGACTTTTTCACCCAGTCTTTAAACTCGATCTGCTTGATACCCCGATCAAAACGATCAATTTCCTGTTTATATGTATCCAGGTCCTTCTGGAATTTCTGCTTTGCAGAAAAGTTCTGAAATACAATTCCGTTAAATTCATCCACCCTCTTCGCATGATCCTTCACCATCTTAGCATGGATCTTACGAAGGTTCGTCACCGGATCTTCGATCAACTTTTCGAAGGTTATGTACTGATTAAACTGATCTTTTGTACACAGACGATTCTGGAAATATACCGGTATATTATCCGTCTGAATCTCATTCTTCTCCGGAATAAATTTTGCAGAAGTGTTTTCTGCTATAGCGTAGATCGGATTACGCTCTTTGTAGCTGTTCTTAAAATAATCCAGCTCAATATCTTGAAATACAATACCTTCATCACCTGAGATTCGAATACCAGCATTGAAGATGCGGGGTACATATCCTATGTCTGTATTATTCTGCGTAACCGTATTATTCACCATCTGCAGCAGAAAACGGAAAGAATCCGCCTCTTCCGTAATACTGCAGAGAACATCAATCGCCCAATGCGGATTCGACTGCTCTTCTTTGGCTGAGCTGACGGCAAGAAAGCGTTCTCTGGTCTTCAAATCAAAAAAGGAAATGCTCATGTCCGGAATGATGCGAATTTCTTTCATAATTTCATCGGCCAGGACATTCAGTTTTTCTGTTATCAGAGGCTCCAAATTTCTACGTCCGGTTTTGAACTCAGCTGTAGAAATCTCAATTCCCTCTCCAATAAACTTTTCTATCTCAATGGTCTTATAAGTTCTTGGCAGCAGTAATTTCTGGTCTGCATATTTATCACAGAGTTCATCAATCGAGTGATATAGACACCTATCCTTTTCAGAATAGGACTGCAGTACATATTTCACCGTCTGGTCATAATCCGCCGAAATTGAATAAAAAAGCAAGCCCTGCGGAACAATGCGGATAGAACCTGTAGAGCCTTTTTTTATTACAAAGGTCACACTAATAGACGGTACACTTTCAAAGCGTGTCTCAAAATTTTCCTTATATCCTCCGCCCAAAGAATTATCTACTCTATTCTCTGCCAGCATACCAACCATGACTCGCTTGGCTGGATCTTCACCAATCAAATATCCGTCAATATCACTTCCTGAAATCCGGCATGAATATTTGGACACAATATGCTTTGCCAGAATATTATAATTGTTGGCCATCTTGTTTCTTCTCCTTTAACGCTTCTGTCAGCAACTGCTCCATCAATGAACCAGGCTGCAGGTCACTGAGCACATATAGAATATCCCTCGCTCTAGAGCAAGCCGTGTACAGCTTACGAATCTGTATCTGAACCTTCTCCTGTTCATGCTGTCCTAACTTACCAATCGTTTCCCATGATGTAACCAGCACATTATTACCACCATCTGTAAAGTAATAATTATATGGATACAGGCCTGCGACGATAACAGCCTTGAAATCCAATCCCAATGATGAATCAATGGTAGAAATCACCACTCCAGTCGTCTTGCTATACTGCACTTTGGACTGTCTCTCATCATCAGAAAGTGTAATCAATGAATAGGGGATACCTGCTTTATCAAGAGCACTTGTAAGCCAATACAGGAAATAGTACCGGAGAGCTGTATTCTTCCGCACAGGAAACAAAACAGCAATATCAGAATAGCCCACTTGATATTTCTCCACAATTTCCTTTACAGCGGCCAGCACTGCAGTCTGAATCTGCATTCTGTTAATACCAGTCGTAATCTTCAACGCAATGCCCTCATAGTCACCTGATTCAAAAGAATCATAGGCGAATTCCTTCATGCTGATCATGTTCATCTGCTCCATATATTTGTTCATGTAGCAGAGCATTCGGTTTAGGAAATCTCCAATCTGTTTACTATTTCTATAATTTCTCTCTATGTACCTAACACGGCCTGTAAAATCGAGCTTAACCCCATTGATTTTCTTCCAGGGAGCATCACCACGACGGCTCTGAGAGCGTACCGTCTGGTTCAGATCTCCTGCCATCAGGAACAAAGCATCATCTGACTTTTCCAGAAGCGCATAACACAATTCCAGATAAATCGGTTCAAAGATCTGTACCTCATCGATAAAGATTGCCTTGAATCGTATCTTAATTTCTCCAGAGCGTACTTTGTTCAGGCATTCCTGTATTTCTTCCGGAGTTGCAATATTCGAATAGCATCTTTTGCGGAGACATTCCTCAAACAGTTTTTTTACCAACTTATGCAGCGTCATTATGTATAAGTTGTGGTTGTCTCCAAAATTAGCACAGGTCCTCTTGAACATATAGGAATCTGACAGATTATTATTAAAGCAAGTCAGGAGCACCTTGGACTCTTTGTAAAGACTGGCATACTTAAATGCTTTTGAAAGCAGCAATACACTCTTTCCTGCCCCTGGATTTGCCAGCAAGACCCTGTGTCCTTTCCCCATGTCATTTACTAATGCGACTTGATATTCATCCAGAAAAAATGTTTTATATTCAAGCTCCTTACCAGTGATTCTAACCCCCTGCTCAGAAGGAGTTGTCTTCGTCTGTTTTACTTCAACCGTCTCATGCTCATGCATGACTACCGTATATTCCGGTGCCAAGCGTTCAAAGATTGCTCTGCATTCCTGCTCTGTCATATGCTGAAATTCCTGATCATAAGTAACCCTGCAACCACTCGCTATATCCGCCTCAATTAAACGGCCAATAATCTTCTTTTTCCCAATCGGATTTAAAAACTGTACATAAACGTAAGAATCCAATGCCATGAGCGGATTGCCCTTAGAAAGCGTCTCTGGCTTCTCATTGGCAAAAATAATAACATGCCTGTAGGGAAACTTCAACGACTTTTTATCTCCATTACGAACGATCAGCATCTTGGAATCCAGAAGTCTCTCATGTATCTTTTGCTCCACCATCTGGACATACATCTTATATATCTCAATCTGATCAGGATTTATCGGATCTATATAAATAGAAAACGTCAGCAATCCCTTGTTCGGAGCAATGTAAAATCCCATTCGGACCTTATCAGAACTCATACCGACTGGATCCACCCCAACTGCGAAATGTCCTTCTGAAATATTCTGAGATGCATATCTAAGAAGGGCCTTCTCTTCTCTCGTTATGTGTTCCTTCCTTTCGAAATCCTTTGGCCATAACCTAAGCGCCATTACATCACCCCAATTTACAAGTCATAGTTTGTAACAAGTACTTCATCGATAAGGCTCCTCTTGCCACCGTCTGCGCTGACATTACGTCTGGCCCGAACAGTTCCCACATGATAGTCCTTATATAGTTCTCTGATAAAACTACAGTAAGAGTTGGAAAGCATAAACTTCACGCCCTTCTCTGTCAGCATATCGCAAACTTCTTTCAACTCTATCTGCTTCTTTTCGTCAAATCCATCTACCGTATATTTGGTAAAAGTTTCCTCTCCGCTTTCCGGAGGCATATATGGCGGATCAAAGTATACAAATTCACCATCTCTGATGTGCTTAAGGGCATTCTTATAATCTCCACAACGGATATCTATACGGTTACCTGCCAGATATTCATGAATCGCCCTGATACGATCTGCATTGACAATCTCCGGATTCTTATACTTTCCGCATGGTGTATTGAAAAATCCCTGTTTGTTCACACGATACAAGCCATTAAAGCAGGTTCGGTTCAGATAGATTGTCCTGGCTGCCTTCTCAGCATCTGTCATCCCATCATAGATGGCCGAATCTCTGTCCCAGGCACGTACTTCATAGAAATAATCTACCGAATTTTTCTCTTTGTGCTCCTGAAGGAGCTTGATCAACTCCTCCGGATTGTCTCTGATCACCTTGTAAGAATTGATCAGTTCTGCATTAAAATCATTGATGACAGCATACTCCGGTCTTAACCCCAGGAGTACAGCAGCCCCTCCCACAAAAGGTTCATAATATCTGGTATGAGGAGGGATAAGCGGCAGAATAGTATCAAGAAGCTGCCTTTTACCTCCTCCCCATTTTAAGACAGGAGATAACTTTTCTTCTATTTCATCCATAAAAAGTTCTCTCTTTCATTAATATAGTTGCGTTATTCAGGCTTCAAGTGCCTTTCCGAGTAATTCATAGAGTTACCAGCCTCTTCTGCCCTTCTTCCACGCCAAGGTCTTTCAACACTCCTTCCAGGTCATAAATGGTCCCGATTCGTACCAGTGCTTTATACGCAACGGACGCCTCGACTGCTTTCGAATTACTTTTTCCAATTGCCTTAATCGCATTTGCAAAGTGACGTCTTGCATGAGCC
>OKRR01000795.1_pt1 | contig 33473 bp, 37 predicted proteins | sample 1601211 | NCBI WGS metagenome assembly OKRR01 (sample SAMEA3541525, study PRJEB24748) | human gut metagenome | biome: human gut; feature: human-associated habitat; material: faeces | place: China | collected 2012
GCATGACCAAGCAAGGTGATAGGTAAAGGATGATATTTCTTGTATGCAGTTTTGAAGGCATAATATGAAGGCAATCAGCATATGGCTGGTTGTTTTTTTATTACATAGAAATCCTTCTTATGGAAAAACCGGTTGACATCTATTTGAGGTGATGATACTATGTAATAACTTGCCTAAAATGAGGAGGAATATTATGAGCAATTCAATCAGTCAGGATTTTAAATTATATTCATTACTAAAATTTGCTTTGCCATCTATGGTTATGATGGTATTTATGTCATTATATACGATCATAGACGGTATTTTTGTATCGAGATTTGTTGGCAGCGAAGCTTTATCAGCCATCAATATTGTATTTCCTGTTTTAAATGTGCTAATTGCTGTAGGTATTATGTTAGCATCCGGAGGAAGCGCTGTAATTGCAAAGAAATTCGGAGAAAATAAATCCGAAGAAGCCAGAAGAAATTTTTCTATGATCGTTTTCATCGGAGTCCTGTTTGGAATAGCAGCATTAATATTAGGAAATTTAGCAATTACGCCGATTGTACGTGTGCTGGGTTCTACGCCGTTAATTGAGGAAGAATGTGTGACATATCTTAGCATTTCCCTGTATTTTTCGCCCGCATGTATGCTGCAAATGTTGTTTCAAACGTTTTTTGTTACAGCGGGGAAGCCACATATGGGGCTTGCGGTAACGATTTGCGGAGGCATTACGAATGCAGTTTTAGACTATGTATTTATGGGACCATTGCACATGGGGATTGCAGGCGCTGCGTTAGCAACTGGTTTGGGACAAATGATACCTGCAGTAATCGGTCTCTTCTATTTCTTTTTTATGAAAAATGATCTTCATTTTGTGAAACCTGCATTTGATATGAAGGTGTTAAAAGACAGTTGTCTTAATGGATCTTCGGAAATGGTCACGAATCTGTCGAACGCAGTGGTTACGTATCTATTTAATATTATTATGCTGGACTTGATGGGAGAGAAAGGGGTTGCCGCTATTACGATTGTATTATACGGACAATTTCTGTTTAATGCTCTATACATGGGGTTCTCCATGGGAGTTGCTCCGGTGTTCAGCTTTAACTATGGAAGGAAAAATACAAAGTTATTAAAGGGAATCTATAAAATCTGTGTGTTATTTATTGTGATTTCATCTATCATTATTACAGCAATGGCATTAGTAGGTTCCGATTTCATTGTTGCAATTTTTACACCTCGTCATACGGAAACATTTGCAATTGCAGTAGGAGGATTTTTCCTCTTTTCCTTTAATTACCTTTTTGCGGGGATCAATATATTTGCCTCTTCCATGTTTACTGCATTTTCTGATGGGAAAATTTCAGCAATCATTTCATTTTTGCGTACCTTTGGTTTTCTAGTCGCATGTATTTTATTGCTTCCGAAAGCTTTGGGTGACAGTGGTGTGTGGCTGGCAGTTCCGGTAGCAGAATGTCTGACCGTGTTTATATCTGTCTGGTTCTTCTGGAAGAAGAGAAAGGTTTATCAATATATGGGAAAATAAGGGAGATAATTAAGAAGCGGTTTTGGAAAATTTGATACGACTCATATTAATGTTAAAATAGGGCAGTGTCGGCTTAAATAAATTAAGCCGGCGCTGCCTTAAAAGCATTCTGTCTTTAGAAACAAATAAGTTTTTTGATTTTTTAATAATCTTTTCCAATATCCTCAGGAGTAAGTGTAACATATTCATGTTTACCATCTTTTGTTTTATGTCCTACTAATAAGAACATCACGAGACCAACTACACAGTAAGCAACTAAAGATATGTAACCGCCTAAGTTCAGTTCCATACAAGAGCCGATGATGATCCATACGGAAATGATCATACCTGCAATAAACAGGAGATTTCCACCAGGTGCTTTATATGGACGTTTCCATTCCGGGTGTTTCTTACGCAATACCATAGCGTCCAAACAGCAAGCAAAATATACAAGACCGGCAGCAACACAGGAGACAGCGTAAATGTACTGAACCCAGTTGTCTCCACTGAAGATACAGAAGAAAATAGTAAAGATCAATACAACTGTGTTAGCAGCTACAGGCTGACCTTTGGAGTTTAATTTTGTAAATACCTTAGGTAATTGGTTTAACTGGCTGGCACCGTAAAGAACGCGTGCGGATGAGGTCCAGAATCCCATTAAAGTTGTCAGTGCATGGAGAATTCCGGCTACAATCGCTATGATCGCAATAATCTGAGGCATTGAATACATTTTAATAAACTCAGGTTCCGGCATACCCATTTCCTGAATCATTGTCCATGAACCCATACCACCGATAGCCATTACAACGATGAAGTATAAGATTGCAGGAACAAATAACGCCGATAAAATAACTTTCCACATTTTGGAAACAGGGAAGTTTGTTTCTTCTATCATCGTAGGCGTCATTTCGAATCCGATAAATTTCAGTGAAAAGACAGCCATTGCAATGAAGACACCATGAAATCCCTTCGGGAATAATCCGCCGTCAGCTACGATATTTGATGCTGACCAGTGTCCGCTGAAAAACAGAGAACAGCTTACGATCAAAGATCCGATAATCATAGTAAAGAAGAAAATATTCGCAAGCTTTCCTGTGATTCCGATATTAAAGTTAGATACAATGTACCAAAGAACAACAATGGCGATCGCAACATATACAGAACTTCCTTCAGGGATTGGCACAAAGTAGCTAATTGCAGTAATAAAAATAAATGCCATCATTGGTGGTTCTACTACTTGAACGAGAAACATCATCCATTGGGCGGCCCATCCGGCTTTATGCCCGAAAGCATTTGTTGTCCAGATATCTACTGCAGAGGCAAACGGAAGCATTGCAGTCAATTCTGAGAATGTAAGTCCAATCGGGATTAAAAGTATAGCAAGCAATGGGAAAATGATAGCAGCGCCTGCACCTGTTACAGAAAACCAGTAAGGCGCTTCTGCAAGCCATCCGCCAATAACAGCTCCGGATGCAAGAGCAACCATAGATACAAAACTTAGATTACGTTTTAATTTAGGTTCTGACATAGTACCCCCTCCTTTTTATAAGTATATTATGACAATGCTTCAATTAATTCATCGGTGTTGATAACATGACAATAAATATTATTCAGGATTTCTAATTCATTGTCCTGGATCTGTTGAGTAGAAGCCATACATGCATCTTCGATCAGCCATACTTTAAAGCTCTCATCGGCAAGACTGCGTACAGTTCCGGATACACACTGATCTGTCAGTACACCGGTAACTACAACCGTGTCAATTCCCATGTTATTAAGCCATAGTCTGAGACTGGTTCCGGCTAAAACACTGTCGGTAGTTTTCGTTACAACAATTTCATCATCCATCGGTTTTAATTCCGGTACAATTTCAGCTGATGGTGTTCCGGGAGGAAGAAGAAGCTCATTGTAGCCGGTTGCTTTCTGGTCCAAAGAACGATCACTTCCATCCTTTTTCTGGCACTGGATTTTTGCAAAGCATACATTCATATTCCGCTCACGAAATGCCTGCAGTAATCTCTGATTGTTAGGAACGACAACAGAATCAATCTTGGAGAAGAATGGTTCCCATCTTTCTGCTTCTGCCAGTTCTTCCGGTGTTGGATTTTCCAGAGCTGGTCTGGTAATGAAAACATGCTGCATATCAACAACTAATAGCGCTGTTTTCTCAGGATCAATTTCGATTGCTCCCATGTCGTTGTCATTTTCGTAATAAAATGACACATAGCGATTGTTTACTCTCATAAAAAATACCTCCTTTTGTGATAATACTTAAGATATGAATTGTTTGTATTATAAATACCTTCATAGAGAATGTCTATAGATAATAGGAGAGCTGATAACCATGACAAATTACATGACAAAAAAATAACGGAGTATGTTAATTTTGTGAAGTTCTTTGCTAAAATTGCTTTCATTTACTTTGCTTTGTGACAAACATTTATGTTACTATTATGATAAAGTGGATAAGGTAGGTGACTGTATGTTCAAAGTGATCATTGCGGATGATGAGGTTATAGAGATTGAATATTTACATAAAATGTTTCAAAAACACTCAGAAGAATTTCAAATTACAGGAATAGCTTCTAATGGTGAAGATGTCTTAAGATTAGCAGAAGAAACAAAGCCGGATGCGGTTATTTTAGATATCTGTATGCCCGGAAAGAGTGGGCTTGAAGCGGCAGAGGAGGTCAAAAAAAGATTTCCTGATACATGTGTTATTTTAAATACAGCATTTGCAGAATTTGAGTTTGCAAGAAAAGCCATTGAGTATCAGTTAGATGCATATTTACTGAAGCCTGCTTCAGAAGAAATTATTATAGATACGATCAAAAACTGTTTGAAAAAGAAGAAAAAAGAAGACCGAGAGGAAAAAATAGGAAATCAGAATTTAGATTGTGTCTTTACATATATTGAAGCACATTATAAAGAAGCAATTTCGTTAAAAGTATTAGCAGATATTGCACATTTTAGTCCGACTTATCTTTCCCGCATGTTTCATCAGGAGACAGGATGTACACTTTGTAGCTATATTAATAAAAAGAGAATTGAAAACGCGAAAAGATTGCTTTTACAGTCAGAACAAAGCATACAGGAAATTGCAATAGATTGCGGATTTATTAATATTTCTCATTTTAACAGAGTGTTTAAGAATCTGGTTGGAAAATCACCGATGGAATACAAAAAAGGAAGTGAGAAATAATATGGATCTGAAAGATATTGTTACCGAAGAATTTCAGCAGGAAATCCAGGAGTCATTTGCATATGCAACAGGTTTTGGTGTTGTATTTATCGATAAAGAAGGAAATCATATCGGGGAGGGAAGTAATTTTACCGATTTTTGTAAACAAATAAACTGTACAGAAGAAGGGGCAAAGTGCTGTGCCAGATCCAATTGTCAGGCAGTAAATATTGCGTTAAAAACGCAGAAACCAAGTATTTATATTTGCCATGCGGGACTGGTCAATATAGAGATTCCTCTGATCTGTGACGGATGTTATGCCGGAGCTGTGACAGCCGGGCAGGTGTTTTGCTCAGAAGATGGGTATTATCCTCAGGATTTTCATTCAAATGTGTCACAGTGGCTGTCTGATGAAAAACTGTCGGAGTATTATAAAAAGATTAAAACATTAACACCACAGCAGATCGAAGCAGTTGCCACTGCGCTTGCTAATATTTCTAATTATATTTTACAAAATTTTGCATACAGACAGGCGCAGGAAAAGTTTCTGCTCTATGAGAAAAAACAGGCAGAGTTGGAGAATCAGTTAAAGGATGCTCAATTGAATATGCTTCAAAAGCAAGTGACGCCACATTTTATTTTTAATGTAATTAATTCGGCGTCGAGGATGGTGGCATTAGAGCAATATGATAAAGCTGAGAAAATGTTGAATTCGTTTGCCGGAATGATGCGGTATAATTTAAGAAATTTAAAAACGCATGTAACGATTGAGCAGGAGTTAGATTATATAGAAAAGTATTTATTCATTCAAAAAATACGCTTTGGGGCAAGGATACAATATGAAGTGTTTTGTGACGAGACTTTAAAGGCGTTTTCTATTCCATTTTTTTCACTCCAGCCATTAGTGGAAAATTCTATTGAACATGGAATCTTGCAGAAAGTCGAAGGAGGAAGCATATCTGTCATTTGCAAAAAGCAAGAAAATGCCGTCACAATAAAGGTGGAGGACGATGGAGTAGGAATTACGGAAGAGATACTTGCAAATATTAAAGAGAAGCTCAAGATGAAAGAGCGGGAGACTGTGGTAGAGCATATTGGTATTTATAATTGCTATCATCGCTTGCAACTTTTTTTCGAAGAGAAGATGCAATTTCATATTCATAGTGCGGTGGGAAAAGGAACGAGTGTAGAGATTGTGATTCGATGATAAAAAATTAACAGGGGACGTAGCAAAGTTAAACTTTGCTACGTCCCCTGTTAATTAAATACCAAGCATATCAGACAAGATTTTGTCAATGCTTACTAATTTTACGCTTAAGGTGAAGATTTCAACTGCTGTTTTTAATTCTTCGACGGTAGGGTAAGATGGCGCAATACGGATGTTGCTGTCGTGCGGGTCTTTGCCGTATGGGAAGGTTGCGCCCGCATCTGTCATAATAAGACCGGCTTCTTTGGCTTTTTCAACGATTGCTTTTGCGCATCCATCTAAAGAGTCAAAGGAGATGAAGTATCCTCCGCGTGGAGCAAGCCAGCTTCCGATTTCAAGTCCGCCCAGTTCTTTTTCCAATGTATTTAAGACAATATCAAACTTTGGACGAAGGATGTCGGCGTGTCTCTTCATGTGTTCTACCATGCCATGAATTGTTTTAAAATATCGAGCATGTCTTAATTGATTTAATTTGTCATGTCCGATTGTCTGGATACGCATCTGCTTACGGATATCAGCAAGGTTGGCATCAGAAGCAGCGATTGCACCGATACCGGAGCCTGGGAAGCTGATCTTGGAAGTAGAAGAGAATTTGTAAACCATATCAGGATGGCCTTCTTTTTTACATTCCATAAGAATCTCAAGGAGATAATCCTGTTTATCTTCATATAAATGGTGAATGCCATATGCATTATCCCAGAAAATACGGAAATCTTCGGCAGCAGGATCTAATTTGGCAAAGCGGTGAACCGTTTCGTCAGAGTAAGTGATTCCCTGCGGATTTGAGTATTTCGGAACGCACCAGATTCCCTTTACAGCAGGGTCGTTATGGACATACTGCTCTACCAGATCCATGTCAGGTCCTGTTGCTGTCATTGGAATGTTGATCATCTCAATTCCGAAATATTCGGTAATGGCAAAATGTCTGTCATAACCAGGAACCGGACATAAAAATTTTACTTTATCTAATTTACACCACGGAGTACTTCCCATAACACCATGAGTCATAGAACGAGCAATCGTATCGTACATGATATTTAAACTGGAATTTCCGAAGATAACAATATTGTCTTTCGGTACTTCCATCATATCAGCAAGGAGCTGCTTGGCTTCTTTGATTCCGTCTAATACACCGTAGTTTCTACAGTCAACACCCTCTTCACATACAAGGTCAGAGTCACTTTTTAAGACATCCATCATTTCCATGGATAAATTCAACTGTTCGGTAGACGGTTTTCCTCTGGACATATCAAGTTTTAACCCTTTTGCCTTTACTGCATGAAACTGTGCGTCAAGATCAGATTTTATTTCTAAAAGTTCTTCTTTTGTTAGTTCTTTATATGGTGTCAATGTTATGCCCTCCGTTTACTATAATATTCGACTTTTACTATTTTATCATATTTTGAAATTTCGTCAATGGATTCTTGCAAATTCATAAGTAAACATTGAACATTTTACGATTCTAACAAATAAAATTGAAATATTAAAAACATTTTCATTCAAAATTCGTTATAAAACAGACAATCTGGAGGAAAAACTACTTGTTTCTGAGCATTAAGATCTGATCCATCAGGCGGAAAGCTACCTCATCCTTGCTCATAAGCTCCAGTTCTGTAACGGAATCCGGAGTGATCATAGTTACAATATTCGTATCTCCTTCAAATCCGGCACCCTTTTCTTTGAGATTGTTGGCAACAATCATGTCTAAATGCTTTTTCTCAAGTTTCTTTCTGGAATTTTCCAGCATATTCTGAGTTTCCATAGAAAATCCGCAAAGAAATTGATGTTTCAGCTTATGAGTGCCCAGATATTGCAAAATGTCGTCCGTTCTCTCCAGAGAAATAGAGAGGTCGTCGTCAGATTTTTTCATTTTCTCATCAGAAACAGAAGCAGGACGGTAATCAGCGACCGCCGCCGCTTTGATGATAATGTCCATATTCTGGCTTCTTGCTATGACAGCTTCGTACATGTCTCTGGCTGAAATGACCGGAACAGTATTTACAAACATGGGCGGGGTGATAGCGGTCTTTCCGGTGACAAGTGTTACGTTAGCGCCTCTTAGCATGCAGGCTCTTGCAAGACTGTATCCCATTTTCCCGGAAGAGTGGTTGGTAATATATCTGACAGGATCAATGGCTTCCTGTGTAGGACCGGCAGTAATTAAAACGTTAAGTCCGGTCATATCCTTTGGACAAGCGCAGCATTTGTAAATATATTGAAGTAAGACTTCCGGCTCCGGCATTTTTCCGGCTCCTGTATCTCCGCAGGCAAGGCGTCCGCTGTCCGGGACAATGACCTCCATACCATACTGCTCAAGCAAAGTAAGATTATACTGAGTAATCGGATTTTCGTACATTGCGGTATTCATGGCAGGGGCGATGAGTTTAGGCGCTTTGCAGGCAAGGAACGTAGTAGTCAGCATATCATCGGCAAGTCCGTGGGCAATCTTAGCGATCACATTGGCGGTTGCCGGGGCGATGATAAATGCGTCTGCCTGTTTTGCAAGAGAGACATGCTCTACTTGAAATTCAAACCCTCTGTCAAAGGTATCGGAAATACATTTGTGTCCGGTGAGTGTCTCAAAAGTGATTGGATTGATAAAATTTTTGGCATTTTCAGTCATAAGAACGTGAACCTGCGCTCCTGATTTTACAAGAAGGCTTGCAAGAGATGCACTTTTGTATGCGGCAATACCTCCGGTAACACCGAGGAGAATTGTTTTTCCTTTTAACATATGAAGAAATCCTTTCTTTATTATATAATTGAAAATTAATAGATTCGATTTTTGTTATTCTCTTAAACTATAGCTTGTTTCTATTTATCTTGCAAGGAGGAAAGCCTGTAAATACAGGGATTGTATGCAAAATAGTACTTGTTATGGGGAAAGTGCAATGCTATAATACCTTCGTAATTGTATTGTATCCTGCAAGGCAGGAATGATAACAAGGAGGAATTGAATAATGAAAACAAAGAAACATGACACCCGTTGGATGGTCAGTGTTGCACTTATGGGGGCGATTATCATCGTATTGGCAAATACACCGCTTGGTATGATTCAGCTTCCGATCATTAAGGCGACAACTGTACATATTCCCGTCATTATCGGAGCAATCTTACTTGGTCCGTCAGCCGGAGCAATCTTAGGAGCAGTATTTGGCATCTGTTCGTTGATCAGTAATACAATGGCGCCTACGTTATTGTCGTTTGCATTTTCACCATTTATGAGTACAACAGGTATTCCCGGTGCGATCAAAGCAATTTGGGTATCGGTAGGCTGCAGAGTTTTAATTGGTGTTGCGGCAGGATGGCTGTGGATGCTATTTGAAAAGCTGAAGATGAATCAGGTAATCGCACTGCCAATTGTAGGGTTTGTAGGTTCAATGGTAAATACGATCGCAGTGATGGGAAGTATTTATGTATTGTTTGCAAAAGAATATGCGCAGGCAAGAGAAGTCGGGATTACCGCAGTCTGGGGACTGATTATGGGAACGATCACAGCGTCTGGAATTCCGGAGGCAATTGCAGCGGCCGTTTTAGTCCTTGCACTTGGAAAAGTGTTGCTTTCTGTGTTCAAAAAGATGTAAAAATAGAAAAAATGAAATAAAAAATAAGAAAACATAAAATATACATTGACAAAACTCCTATATGTGTGGTATAAATATCTAGTGCGACAAGCGCATATAGGGGATTGGTCAAGTGGTATGATAGGGGTCTCCAAAACCTTTGGCGGGGGTTCGATTCCCTCATCCCCTGGTAAAAAAAGTCTGAAACAATTTTGTTTCAGACTTTTTCTTTTCCTGTTTTTGATTTTAAATAAAAGAATTAAAATTCCAATGGGCAGGGATCTCGTTCGGCGCTTCTCCAAAAACGCCTTCATAAAGAGCGCTGTATAAGGAGCCAATACTGTCTTCTCCCTCGCGGATATCGTCTAACACATAATCCGGTTCGCGCATGAGAAGATCATATCCTTTTTTGTACTGTCCGGTTTTCGAAAGAGCAGTCAGATAACAGAAGTGGATACGACGTTCCGTCTGTATCTGTTCCGGCAGGTGGTTGTAGTAGTCAAGAAGTTCGGAAAATGCCTCTTCCAAAAGGAGAATTCGAAAAGCTTCTTTTACATAAGACAGATCGAAATTACAAAGTGCAAGTCCTTTTTGTATGTACGAAATACGCTGGTCTCTATCGGAAAATGTAAGTACAGCTAATCCGTGGTATGCCCATGCCGAAGGCTGAAGTGCAAGAGAACGTTCAAGCATCTTTCTGGCTTTTTTGTGTTTGCCATGGAACCAGTGCATCAGACCTAAGTGATAGTATGCATACCAATTTTCAGAGTCCGTCGTTTTGACGGCTTTTTTTAATTGCTCGTAATAAACCGCAGCACATTGAAAATCACCGGGAATCTGATCAGGATCTGCAGTGACAAAGCTTCCCTTTGTTAACAGGTGTGTCCATTCATTTTCCGGACAGCTTCCGAAATCCAGATGGTCAGACAGTGCTTTTTTCTTGGGAGAAACAGTTGCTTCCAGATTACGCATTGCGCCGTGTGGACTACCGGAAGAGACAACAGCTGCTTTCTGGTGTGCAAAAGAAGCGGAAGTCTGAAGCAGACGTTCTAATTCTTCGCTTGAAACATGCTGTTCGATGTATTGGCAGTTATCCTGAGAAGAAGTGGTCTGAGGCAGTTGGACAGGTCCGTATTGTTCCAGCCATTCCCACGCAGTGTGAGGAGCCATTGGAAGACATCCGTACTGTGTTTTGCCAAGCCCTGCCTGTATTTCAATATAGGGACCGGCATCTTCTGTGAGAAAATGCTGCCATCGGTCAGAACCTTCATTGTGTCCCCAGGAAAACAGTTTTCTCGCACGAAGTCTTCGCGTGGAAGTCTGAAGAAGTCCATAGCCGTCTTTATTTACATTTGCAATATATTTGGGACATTCATATGGAATGTCGAAGAAATAGTCGATCTGATCGGGAATAGATTCATAATGGAAAATATTATTTCCATCGACTTCAGGTACATTTACCTTGTAGACCTCCCAGTTTTTGCAAGTGTAGGCGGTGGCAGCAGGCACGATAATCTGTCCGGATGGATATTCAGGAACCGCCATGTTGCTCCACCAATACATAGGGATCACTTGATCGGTATGGTTGACAATGCGCATCCGGCAGTTCAAAGACCGGCTCTTTTCTTCCAGCCAGAAATCCATTTGATATTCTGCTTCGCGGATTCGTTCGTATTCGTACATTCGAAGAAACGGGACACCGGAATCGGTAGTACCGGAAGCAGTAAAAAGCGGATCATTGGAAAGTGGTGAATGCCCGATGATACCCATATTCCATTCGACACCGCCGCTGAACCAGGCATTTCTTGTAGACAGATTGCTAAAGCGAATCACATCATTTGTATAGAGGAGATTTTTCCCGGTTGCTTTATCTGTCAAAGACCAGAGACGTCCACCAAAATCCGGTAAAAATACAGCCTTTATATAATCATTTTCAAGAACCGCAGTATGGACATCCGTCGATTTTAATGTACGGCCATAGGTATTGTATTGCCGATAGGGATAAGCGGAAGGAAGAGTGCCGTATCCTTCGTAGATCTCTTCCGCTTCGCCGAGATGGAACGTAAGCTGATTCTGAAGAATTTTCATTCCGCCAAGATCCGGAAGGGAAGAAGCAGAACCGGCTTCCCCGCATAAAATTGCCATTTTTTCAAAGGTCAATGTTGGTTTCATAAGTAGCCTCCTTTGTTGAAGATGTTCTTGCTTTATTGTAAAACAAGACCGGAGAAAAGTCATCAGATATGCGCAGAAAACTAGAAACTATGTGATGAAATAAATGGGAAAACGAGCTATAATATATGGAAACGAGACGGAGGCACAATGCATGAAAAATATAAAACTTCAAGGTGCAAAAAATATACGGGATTTTGGCGGGATTGTGAATCGAGAAGGACGTAGGATCAAGGAGAAACGGTTTCTCAGATCCAGCGCACTGGATGGTTTGACAAAAAAAGACCGCCAGATCTTGACAGAAGATTATCGGTTGGGAGAGATTATTGATCTTCGGACGGACGAAGAAGTCAAGGGACGCCCGGATGTGAAGATGGAAGGTGTTACCAACTATCATTTGTCACTTTTGAATATAAGATTACCGGGCATCAGTCACGAAAAAGATGACGAAGAAACATATAAGTTGATTCCGGATATGAGAGACTTATATCGAAAAATTGTCGGAGATTCTTTTGCGACTGCCCAGTTAAAAGAAGTATTTTCTCATATTTTAAATGCACCGGAGGAGCAGTCGATTCTATGGCACTGCACCGAAGGAAAAGACCGCTGTGGAATGACATCGGCGCTATTTTTATATTTATTGGATGTAGATATGAAAACAATTTATGAAGATTATTTGTTTACTAATCAGGTGGTTGCAAGGAAAGCATCACGCTTCTATTGGATGATCCGAATCTTCAAGAGAGACCGGAAGCTGGCAGAAAAGGCCAGAGCAGCTTTTATTGCAGATCAGTCTTATCTTGAGGCTGCGCTGGATGAAATTACGCAGAAGTTTGGAAGTCTGGACGCTTATCTGGAGAGGCAGCTTGGAATCACGCCACAAATGCGGGAAAAATTTAAGGCCGAAGCATTGGAGCCTTAGAAGGAATTCCATGATTTAATTTTGGCATAATTCAATCATTCATAATAATGAGTCAGAGCGTAAGCAACGGAGGAAGAGGAGAGTTGTATGTATACATATGAAGAATTAAAAGAGTTTGTCGATCATTGTACGAGATGTGAATTATGTAAAACAAGAAATCACCCGGTTATGGGGAAGGGGAATCTGAACTCGCCTATTCTCTTTATTGCAGAAGCGCCGGGAAAGAATGAAGACCGTGATGGGATACCATTTACGGGAAGATCCGGTGAATTATTTGACCGGTTATTAAGTGAGATCGGTATGAGGCGAGAAGAAATTTATCTTACAAATATTGTGAAATGTCATCCGCCGAACAATCGGGACCCCAGACAGGAAGAGCAGGAATCTTGTATCCCTTATTTAAAATACGAAACACTGCTGTTGCGCCCTAAGATGATCGTCTGCCTTGGGAGAATTGCTGCGCAGCGAATTATACGTTCGGATTATCGCATTACAAGAGAACACGGAACTTTTCTGGAGCGGAAAGGAGTGTGGCTGACGGGAGTATTTCATCCTTCGGCAGCACTTAGAGATGAGACGAAGCTTCCGCTGATGCAGGAGGATTTCCGGAGAATAAGAAAGAAGCTGGATACCTGTGTTTAGGGCGTGTGCAAGAGCTGCTTGCGCCGGCTTTCCGATGGGGCAAGAAGCACTTTCTTGAAAAAGTGCGGCCACAGTATAGACTATTGGCGAGGAGGTAAGAAATACATGGAGTTTGGAGATCAGATCAGAAATATTCGAAAAAAAGAAAATTTAACACAAGAACAATTTGCAATCAAATTGAATGTCAGCAGACAGGCAGTTTCAAATTGGGAGAATAATAAAAATCTGCCGGATATAGGAATGTTGATTTTAATGTCCGATGTATTTCAGATATCTCTTGATCAATTAGTCAAAGGAGAAGATCATATGAATAACATGACGGAAAAAGTAATTAGAGATGGAAGCGAAACAAGAAGAGCAAGATTCAACATGATTACTACATTGATAGGTGGAAGTTTCCTCCTGATCGGAGTAATGCTACTTGTAATCAAAGGAATGTCGGTAGAGTACATTGACGCAGAGGGAATATTACATGAGAATTTCTTTTTAATACCAACAGGATTTTTATGTATGTTTTGTGGGCTCATATCCTTTGTGACAGTAGGAATCCGAACGATTGTGATTCGAATCAAAGACAAAAGGGAAAAGAAAAATGAGCAGAAGAATGGATGAAAAGGAAGACCGCTGGGATAAAGCTTTAAAAATCAAAACGACAGGAAGAGATGATTCGCAGGCGGATCAATATTATTATCCATATGAACCTACACCATATTCAGTGCTGGAGCGTGTGGCAAATACAGGACTGATTCGCAAAGGCAATACCTTGTTGGATTATGGATGCGGAAAAGGCCGTGTAGACTGTTTTTTATCCTACCAGACAAGGTGTTGTTCTATAGGAATTGAATATGATGAGAGAATATATAAGAAAGCGGTTGAAAATAAAGCCTGCGCTGTTTCGGGAGCAAGGGTAAAAATAGAGCATGCCAATGCAGAACATTTTTTGATACCAGAAGAAGTAGATTGTGTTTACTTCTTTAACCCATTTTCGTTAGAGATTCTGCGACAAGTGATCCGCAGGCTTTTAGATTCTTATTATGAAAATCCGAGAAGGCTCCGATTATTTTTTTATTATCCATCAGACGAATATCTTTCTTATTTAATGATGGTTGATGAGATGATGTTTTTCGATGAAATTGACTGCAGGGATTTATTTCCGGGAAATGATTCAAGAGAAAGGGTTGTGATTTTTGAAATTTCCTGAAATAGGAACAGGTATAGTCAGTCAATAAAAAATGAAGTTGGAGAGGGAAGTAAAAGATGTCACAGGTACAGATAGCGTGGTTAAAATTTATATTGGTTGGTGGATTAGGTGTCATATTGACTTTGTCCGGAACGATGAGCCATATTGTTGCTCAGAGAACAAATAAGCTGTGCACCAAACAGACAGAAGGGATTGTGACAATTATGTTAAGCTTGATCGTATTTATATTGATACAGATATAGGAAAGGTTTGTAGGGAGAGAGGATAATTTATCATGTGGAAAAATAAAGTTGTAAACAGGATAGGAAAAATAATGGTGGCAACAGTGGTAAGCGCGATTTGCTTGTCAGGATGTGCTTCATCTGGCGGAGCAGAGTATCGTCAAGTGGATATGAATGAGGCAGTTGAAATGATGGAAAATGAAAAGGATTATATCATTTTGGATGTGCGTACGGAACAGGAATTTGAGGAACAGCATATTCCGAATGCCATCAATGTACCAAATGAAACAATAGGAACAAAGGAGATTTCTGAATTACCGGATAAGGAACAGTTGCTCATGGTATATTGTCGAAGCGGAAATCGAAGCAAACAGGCTTCGGAGAAGCTTGTAGAGATAGGGTACAGCAATATAGTAGAGTTTGGTGGGATGAAAGACTGGCCGGGAGAGACGGTGTCAGGGAAATAGAAGGGATAATCCGACTTTTGAAGAGAGTATGAGGGGAATGATGTCACAGCATCTGTTTATGATGAAAGAGGTATTCTGTTTATCTTAATAGAAAGTGTTAAAATATATATAATATGCGAAGGCTCTGCTGAAAATGCAATTATGGATATATTATTGGATCATGAACTGCTCATTTTTCAGGGAATTGGAATCTCCGTTAAAGGATATCAAGGAAATCATTACTGGTCCCGATTTTGATAAAAGTGAGGCATTGGAACAACAGATTGAGTTGCTGATTCTAAAAAGGGAGTATCTATATAATTTGATTCTAATGGCACGGGAATTAAAGATGTTAGGAGTGAAATAGATGGATTTTAAAGCATTTGATACAAGAAAAATTGATGAATATAGGAAACAGGCCAAAGAACAGTGGGGTCAGACGCCTGCGTGGAAGGAATATGAAAAAAAGTCCAAAGGCAGAACCAAGGAAGATGAAAAACAGTTAGGTAATGATATTATGCAGTTGTTTGTAGAATTTGGTGCAATGAAGGAGATAGATCCGGCGTCAGAAGAAGTGCAGAAACAGGTAGCTAAATTGCAACAGTTTATTACCGATACATGCTATATTTGTACTAATGAGATTTTATTTGGTTTGGGACAGATGTACGCCGCAGGTGGAGATTTTACTACTAATATTAATGCTGTTGGTGGAGAAGGAACAGCAGTGTTTTCAGCAGAGGCAATCAAAATATACTGTGGGAAGTAGGTATAATATGGCAAATGACAAAATATTTTCAATGAAGTATTCAAAAGTGTATATCCGCTATTAATTGCAAAGGCTGAGAGAAAAGGCCGAAGCAAAGAGGAAGTGCATATGGTGACAACCTAGATGACAGGATATTCTTCAGAAGAGTTAGATAGTATGCTTGATTCTGAAATTACATATGCAGAGTTTTTTGAACAAGCACCAGCGATGAATCCAAATCGTGAACTAATCAAAGGTGTTGTTTGTGGTGTACGTGTGGAAAATGTTGAGGATCCAATGATGAGAGAGATTCGTTATTTGGATAAGCTGGTAGATGAACTGACCAAAGGTAAGGCGATGGAGAAGATCTTAAGAAAATAATGGGGCCTAGTAATATGGAATGGTTTGAAGAGGTTAGTTTAAAATATAAAAGAAAAAATCAAATCTTATTTTCTAAGGAATGTGAACTGTTTCAGGATCTTTCTTATATAATTAAGCACCAGAATCGTCGTACGATGGTTTTATGGGCGTTGAATTTGGCAGAGGAATCTGTTTGTGTCTTGGAAGAAAAGTATCCTAATGAGCATCGCCCTAGAACCGCATTGGAACTGATCAGATTTTGGGCGGCAGGTGAAATTAAAATGACTCAAGCTAAAAGAGCAATTCTTGATTGTCATGCGATGGCAAAAGAAATAACAATTCCAGAAGATATTGCTCTTTGCCATGCGATAGGACAGGCTTGTGGTGTGGTTCATACTGTGGGACATGCATTAGGGTATCCGATTTATGAGCTTACAGCTATTGTCCGAAGATATGGAATTGAAAATTGCAGAGTAGCTGTTGAAACCGGGGCATATGAGTATGTTGAAAAGTTGCTGTATTGGGAGAAGCATCAAACAGAATATGATGGGAAATGGGCTACTTATCTAAAATAGATATAGAATGGAACAAGCGAAAATGAGAATTTTAGTAGATGCGGATGCATGTCCAGTAGTAGGTATCGTAGAACGAATAGCAAAAGAATATGAGATTCCATGTATGTTACTATGTGATACAAATCATGTGCTTTCATCGGATTACTCAGATATCAAAATCATTGGTGCAGGAGCAGATGCTGTTGATTTTGCTCTTATCAATTTATGCAATAAAGATGATGTTGTAGTGACGCAGGATTATGGTGTTGCTGCGATGGCGCTCGGTAAAGGAGCCTATGGTATTCATCAAAGTGGCAAGTGGTACACCAATGAAAATATAGATTTGATGTTGATGGAACGCCACATGAATAAGAAGGCACGCATGAGCAAAAAAGGGAAGAAACATATCAAAGGACCCTCGAAGAGAACACCAGAAGATGATGAAAGATTTGAAGCATCCTTTGTGAAGTTGATTCGAAAAGTTCAGGAGGCATGTGACTATGAGTGATGAACGTACAAATGAAGAAGTTGTTGAAGCTAAACGACAGATTGATTCACTTTTATATAAACTGAAAGAGACCGTAAAGACTCTAGAAGGGAAAGAAAATCCTTCCAGGTATAAGTCTCAGATTACATTAGCAAAAAGGCGTGTAGAGGCGTTAACGATTGCAAATGAACTAATTGAAAAAGAAATCAACGGGGACTGAATATGCGATTTGTAAGCAGATTATCTGTTGCAGAAAACATCACAGCAAGTAGTCTTAAGCTTAGAAGAGATAAAAAATAATAGGTGATGAATTACCACCAAGTGCATACAAGTGTGCGCAGAAGTGGAGTAATAGCAAAACAAATGAAAGGGAATTATTTGTCCAATAAAAGGCATATTTAAAAGAAAAGAGACTCGCAATGCCCCGTGACCATCGCAATATTTTGGAATAGAATCCCAAACAGCACTTACTGTTTTCGGATATTCCAGAAAAGTTAGCTTATGAGATTACATCTAAACATAATCCAGAAGTGGTAAAGTGTAAAATATATATTTTTTAGTAGTAAGCTTTTCTGTTTTATTACCATTTCTACTACTAACAGGTAGTCACAATTTGCTAAATTATACTATAATTTGCCTAGTTGACAAGAAAACAACAATTTAACCATAACCTCGGAATATCTCGCAAAACAGGTTTTTCCAGGCAAAAAGGAGCAAACCATATTATGATAAAAGTATTATTTAGCTGCCACGGCATTATTTGTAGAAATCTCTAAAAACCCAGTAATATCCAGGTTTTTCTGACTTGAGGGCGGTGCTACTACACCATCACTACACCAGTGAGTCTCGATGTGACAAAAATCATGAAATCGAGGTCAAGTTTATGGAAAACAAAATGAAGAATAACAGCATTGAATATGTGTTGGCAGGAGATTACTACATTCCGGATATGAAACTCCCTAACGAAGAACGAACCATTGGAAAGTACGGTCGGATGCACCGTGATTATCTCAAAGAGCATCACCCGATGCGTTTCAATCATCTGGTTCTGGAAGGTCAGCTTTGGACTTATCTGGCTGATCTGAATGAGCAGGCGCAGAATAGATTGCAGCTAATTATCAGGCAGATGCAGGAAGCTGAGTCTGTGAATGAGGAATTAAAGACACACAATCAGATGGCGTGGGTACGAGCTATGAACAGCATCCATAACCGAGCAGAGGAAATTGTCCTCTGTGAAATGATTTACGGGGAGGATGCAGTATGAAAATTCTTGAAGAATTTTGGTATGGTAATATTGCGCCAATGGAATATGATACTTCTTCCTACAAGGAGTATAAGAAGTTACTGGAGCTGATCTGTAGGAACGAAGAAAAGCTCCGAGCTACCATGACGGATGAGCAGAAGAAGCTGTTTGAGTAATACACAGATTGCGTGCGTGAGTATCAGACCATTACGGACTGCATGCTGTTCCAGAACAGTTTTAAGTTGGGTGCCAGGATGATGGTTGAGATTATGGAAGATTAAAACTTAGAATCAGAGCCGGGCTCTTTCTTGACAGAGTCCGGCTCCTTGCTAAAACTGCATCTCAGATGCTTCAGATTGGAGAGTGACTATATGGGGAAGATTATAATAAATAAGATTCAATGCAAAAAATGTGGGGATGTAATAGAAAGTACGCATCGCCATGATTTCAAGTTCTGTAAATGCGGTGCGGTAGCAGTCGATGGCGGCAAGGACTATCTGCGCCGCTGTGGGAACCGTGAGGATTGGGAAGAACTGAGCGAAATCTCTATTTGATAATATTACACAGACAGTGTCCATCGGTCATCAGATCAATGGGCACTGTTTTGTTTAGTAATATTTTTCATAAAAGATGGTTGTAACAGTCTTAGGTGGCACAAAATAAAAACTATGGGCTCGTTAATTAAGGATGATTATATTGACACCTGCAACTGAGATATGCTATTATAGTGTTAGCTGTTAACTAACAGCTAACACTAAGAAGGGGGATTATCTATGGCTGTATCAGCTGCCGACAAGAAAAAACTTGGTAAGTGGATTAAGCAATCAAGAGAAAAGAAACAACCGCATCTTTCTCAACGGCAGTTAGCACTGGCTGTAGATATCACAAACGCTTCTCTCAGCTCGATTGAAAGCGGAATGATCTTCCCTTCTGAAGAGTTGCTATTAAAACTAATAGAACAACTCCAGCCACCTCCTGAACTGCGTGAGAAGATGTTGGCCCTTTTCGCAAAAGCAAAAGGAACGTCACCACCTGACATAAACGCAGAACTCAGCAAAAATCCAAAATTGTGGGGTCTGATAAGACAACTAATTGCAGTTGATCCATCAGAAGAACAAGTTATACAAATCGAGCAACTTATTTATGCGGGTATTTCCGCATCAGGAGGAACAAAAAATGACTTTGAATGAACTTTTCAAAAATACTACATATGATGACACACTATTTTCCGATGAAGCCAAATCTGCGGTAAGCACTCGCATTTTTATGAAGGTTGTCCGTGGTAACGAGGTTCCCTATATCACTTGTGCAATCCGTGATAAGGAAATCAAGCTTACCCCTGAGGAAGCTGTTCGTCAGCTCTATATTTACAAGCTGATGAACGAATACGGATATGCAGCCAGTCGTATTCAGCTGGAAACCCCGATCCACTTTGGTCGTGAGGTAAAACGAGCAGATATCGCCATTATGGACAAGGATCGTCCTATTGTGCCATATATCATTGTGGAGCTGAAAAAGCCAAAGCTTACAGATGGCAAGGAACAGCTGAAATCCTACTGTAATGCCACCGGTGCACCTATTGGCGTTTGGACAAACGGCGAACAGATTTCCTGCTACAATCGAAAAGACCCCAATTTCTTTGAGGAAATCAGTGATATTCCCAAAGCAACGCAGAAGCTTTCTGATATCATCAACGAAAAGTTTACCTATGAAGATCTGAAGCGCATAGATAAAATCAGTACCCAGAAGAAGTCACTTCGTTCCCTGATTAAGGAGATGGAGGACGAGGTTCTGGCAAGTGCTGGTGTTGATTCCTTTGAAGAAATCTTCAAGCTGATCTTTGCTAAACTGTATGATGAGCTGATCTGTGCCAATGACCCTACTGCATATCTGCAGTTCCGCAACAACGGAAATACTGACTATGAGCTGAAAGAGAAAATTCAGGGTCTGTTTGATGATGCTAAAAAGAAATGGGAAGGTATCTTCACGGATGAGAGCAAAATCCTGCTGTCCCCTTCTCATCTCGCAGTCTGTGTGGCTTCTCTGCAGGACATTAAGCTCTTCAATAACAATCTTGATGTTGTGGATGATGCCTTTGAGTATCTGATGAGCAAAGCCCAAAAGGGCGAAAAGGGCCAGTATTTCACCCCTCGATATGTCATTGATATGTGCGTCAAGATGATGAACCCCACTACCAAGGATAAAATCATCGACACCGCTTGCGGCAGCTCTGGCTTCACAGTCCATAGTATTTTCAAGGTTTGGAAGGATATTCGCAGAGAAAAAGGTCTGCCTGAAGGTGATGGTTTCACCGCTGCGGAGCGTATTCCTGAAGAGACTAATTTTGTCAGAGATAATGTTTTCGCCATTGACTTTGATGAAAAGACCGTCCGTGTTGCTCGTACACTGAATCTGATCGCCGGTGATGGTCAGACTAATGTGCTTCACCTGAACACACTGGACTATTCCCGCTGGGGCGAAACCACCAAGCAGGAAGACTGGATCGATACCTATAACGAAGGTTTTAAGAAGCTGAAGAAGCTACAGCCTGCCGGTGTGAAAGATTATAGCCAGTTCCAGTTTGACCTCGTGATGGCCAATCCTCCGTTTGCTGGCGATATCAAGGAAAACACAATTATTTCTCATTATGAGCTTGGAAAAAATAGCGCTGGCAAGTGGCAGAACAAAGTCGGTCGTGATGTTCTGTTTATTGAGCGAAACCTTAACTTCCTGAAACCGGGGGGCCGTATGGCAATTGTGCTCCCGCAGGGACGTTTTAACAATTCCAGCGATAAGTACATTCGTGAGTTTATTGCTGAGCGCTGCCGTATTCTTGCCGTTGTAGGCTTGCATGGCAATGTGTTCAAACCTCACACAGGAACCAAGACCTCAGTTCTGTTTGTTCAGAAGTGGGATGATGAACTGTGTCCGAAGAAGGAAGATTACCTGATCTTCTTCGCTACCATGCAGAAGCAGAGCAAAGACAACTCCGGCGATAAGATCTATGTGAAAGACCCTGTTACCGGAGAAAATGTACTTGACCATCATGGGCATTTGATTGTTGACCATGATTTGTATAGTCACGATGGATTGACCCCGGACGGCATTGCAGAAGCATTTGTTGAGTTTGCTAAGAAGGAAGGTTTAAGTTTTTTTCGATAAGCCCATCCATTGAACCTTTCGATGAAGCCAAGTACAGGGCTTTGATGGATGGGCTGGAATGCAAAGAGGTACGTAAGTCGGAACTGGAAAGAACTCTTCGTATTGACTCTGAGTTCTACTCTAAAAATTATGTTGAAATATATAGTATGCTTTCCGCTCTTGCACACAAACCGTTAACATCGTATGTTGATGTATCCGATGGAAACCACATGGGAATTAGTGAGCAATTTTTGGATGAGGGAATCCCTTACTACAGAGGACAAGATGCAGGCACTTTTTTTATCGAAAATAGCAATCCAATTTGCATAGATGAGATTACCTTCAATCGTCCTGTTATGAGGCGCTCTCATTTAAGGCAAGGAGATGTTTTGCTGTCTATTGTGGGGACGATCGGGGCTCTTTCTTTAGTCTATAGTAACAAAAAAGCGACCTGTAGTTGCAAACTGGCAATTCTTCGCCCAAAGAAAAGCGATACCGAAGCGGTAATTGCAACTTTTCTTAAAGGCAAATATGGTCAAGCGCAAATTAAAAGATATACTCGTGGCGCAGTACAAATGGGGCTGATTTTAGAAGATACTGATCAAATCATCGTTCCTAATTTTAGTGACACTTTTAGTAAAACTATAAAGCAGCAGATTGATTTGGCATATGGGCTTAAAGAATGTTCTATACAAACATATTCCGAGGCGCAGGAACTGCTTGAAACGCATCTGGGAATATATAAAGCGGAAGAATGCGATCTAATCACTTCTACAGAAACATTGCTTCAGTCTTTTAAAGCCACTGGAAGATTGGATGCGGAATACTACCAACCCCAATATAGAAAACTCGAAACAGCATTGATTAAGTATGACCCTAATATAAAAACCCTTGGGGTCATTGCAAAGTATATCTTTACTGGAGAATATGCAGAAGAATACCACGCAAAAGACGCCTTGCCAAACTTGAGAAACTATATACGAGGAACCGATATTTCTAACGGATACATTGAAGGTGATAATAGCATTTGCATTGATCCATCTGGTTTCTCTAAGTTTGTTTCTTCAGGCGATATCTTGACTGGCCGCGTGGGTACAATAGGAAAATTTGGTGTGGTTGATGAAACTTTAAGTGGTGCACTTTGCTCTGATAACATTCTTTGTTTTCATCTTCCAGAATCATATATGCCAAATGTTTATGCGCTATATTTCAATAATCCAATCGTAAAAAGCCTAATTACAAGATTGGCAAGAGGATCTGTCCAGCAAAGACTTAATCAGGAGACATTACGAGAAGTACTTGTCCCCTATATCAACGATAGTGTGCAAACACTTATCGACCAAAAAGTAACTTCGTCGTTTAATCTGCGAGAAAAGTCTGAACAGATTTTAGCGATTGCAATCCGGACCGTTGAAATGGCCATTGAACAAGGAGAAGATGTTGCTCTGGCATGGCTGAAAGACAAGGTGGAATAACAGTATGCAGGTAGAAAGAAAATACGAGCAATGGAAAGCAATCACCGAATCCGATTTTGTTACATTGTTCATCAAAACTTGGTTCACGTTTATTGCTGTTTTGAGAGAATTGAATCCTGGTGTCGATGTTTTTACCAAAGATGGTATGCCTCGAGGGGACAAACCCTTCTTAAACGCTTTCAAAGAAGGTATAATGCCCATTGTGCAAAAAAATATCAACACGGATGATTTTGCCCAAGAACTCTTTGCGATGTACCCCATCAGTATGCGAAAAGTGATGGATGTTTTTCCTCAGTATTTCTTCCAGACTTTTTTCCAAATCAATCGTGAGTTCTCTTATGAGGAGAAGACGATTGATTTAGATAAGGATGGAAATTTGAAGGAAAGATATCAAGCGAACCTACATATTGTTGATAAGCACATTCTGAAATTCTACTTGGGTATATCCGGTCAGTTCCGCACAACAAAATATAACGAGAGAATCAAAAAAGAAATTGATCTGCGGCCGATTATCCGTGAAGTTGTGGAAAAGCATCGATATCAAAATCTCATTATCAATGAGACCCAATTTATTCATGACTTTTATGATGCCGTGATGAGAGAGATTTCGGAAAAGCTTCGAAATTATATTGATGTAACACTTCCAAAGAAAGGTTTCAATCAAACCGTAACCGGAAAGATTAAAGATGCCTGCTTGCGATTGGACACAGCGCTCCGACTTAGATTTGAGTACAACTATAGATATCCTCACGAAGTAGATCCGCTGGCAGCATCAAATTCTTATGCGATCATCTACCAAGTTCCATTCAATGGTTTCGGTCGTATAGAACGGGAAAATATCTATGCAACACGTAGAGGCGAATATTCACCGCTGATTGCAACAAAGTCAGTGGAGTGGTTTGCCGACTATGTCTATGCTTTGAGAAATGCCTTGTTTCATGAAATTATCAGTCCGCTGGATGAAGAGTGGCAAGCAATTTTCAAATCTGCATATTTGCTTTTAAAACAGGTGTCGGATATTTGCATTTCTTGCATCTCTCAGATAGATGAATTCCCTCAGACACAAGAAAATGCCGTTTTTGAGTATGCAGAGAACCATAAAGCAGAGTGCTTTGATCCTTTGGCAGATTATGTAGAACTCCTTGATTTCCCCAAGATGAAACTGTCTGATTGGAAAATAGAAAGAGGAAAGATTACGCTCAATGGATGGTTTTCTGCAACACTCAAGCTCCAACAAGGAGATGCGGAAGCAGTAGAAAATGGGACGGGTTCTATTACTACTGAAGACAAGGGGTTCGATTTTTCCATTACGCTAAGTGATGATTTCAAAATCGCAAAAGATAGAGAGACGCAAAAAGAGATTGTTGAAATCAAGCTTCAGGGTGCACAGCGATAGCTATTTTTCTTTTTTGTGGTATGAAAAACGAGTCAGAAATTGAATATTTAAAAAAGAGCATCCTGATTTGATTGAAATGTAGGATGCTCTTTTCTGCAATTACGGTACACATTATTTCCTATTTCTGGGTTTGTTCCAACGCCAGTCCAATCAAGCGGTCAGTTTGATCTGCCATGAACAGCGGAATGTTCAGCACATCATCATCCAATTTGAGATTGTCAAGAGAGAACCGGATACGGAGTTTTACTTTGTCCGGGAACAACTCTTTAAATTTCTTTAGGCTCTTGCTGGATGTGTTGGCTTCAGATTTGACCTCAACAGGGAAAATATCATTTTCCCGTTGAATGAGGAAATCAACCTCATAGGGCGGATTATTTTGGCTCCAGTACCGGGGAACTACCTCAAACTGCGTGATTAAGGTTTGAAGAACAAAGTTCTCGGTTAATGCACCCTTGAACTCGGTGAACAGACGGTTTCCCTCCCCGAAAGCAGTAGGTGCCAACTGTGCCAGACGGCGGAGCAGACCTACATCTACCAGATAAATCTTAAAAGCTGACAGATCATCATAGGCAGCCACAGGAAGACCGGGAGCGGAGCTACGGTAGATCTTGTGCACCAATCGGGCATTCACCAGCCACTGCAGAGCATCCTCATATTCACGGGCTCTGGCCCCTTCTTTGACAACCTTGTAAATGAACTTCTTGTTCTCTCTTGCCAGCTGAGAGGGAATGGATTTCCAGATCATAGAGATCTTCGGGAACTCGTTGATGTTGGGGTGCTTTGCAAAGTCACGTTCGTAGGCTCCGATGATGCCAGACAATGCTTCCTGCATGGCAACAACATCCCGTGCCTCTGTCCACATCTTAACAGATTCCGGCATCCCCCCGGTGACATAGTACATCTTCAATTTCTCGTACAGCGGATTGAAGAATGCATCAGGGATTGGCTCAAGAGTATCTACTGTTTCCAGATACTGAGCCAGATTCTCATCACCGTTCGCCAGTAGGAACTCGGTAAAGGTCATAGGATCAATCTGCATGAAGTTGACCTTTCCCACCGGGAAGGAAGATGGCTTTGCCAGAGCAATACCCAGCAGAGAACCGGCGCAGGCAATGTGATACTGGGGGGCGTTTTCACAAAAATACTTCATGGAATTGATGACCTTAGGGCAGTCTTGCACCTCATCAAAGATGATGAGGGTCTTTTCCGGCACAATCTTCTGACCACTGGCCAGCATTAGATTTTGCAAGATGCGATTCACGTCTTTGGTGGTTTCAAAGAACTGTTTATATTCTTCGTTTTCGTCAAAGTTAAAATAGGCAGTATTTTCATAATAACGCTTGCCGAACTCCTTCAAAACCCAAGTTTTTCCTACCTGCCGGACACCTTTCAAGATCAAAGGTTTGCGGTATGGAGAGTTCTTCCAATCCAGCAGCTTATTCAAAATCAATCGTTCCATAGACACACTCCTTCACACTTTTATTGGAGGTTTCGTGTTTCTTAATCACATTTTTATTATATGCGGAAACATTAAAAAATACAACCCAAATCACAAAAAATACAGATATCAATGAAGGATCATCACACTTTTATTAAAAAGTTGTGAGTGAGTAGTTTTGTACAACAAATAGCAGACCCAGATTCCACATCAAAAATGGAATCCGGGTCTTTTACTACGTCGGCTATTTGGGATTGCCCAGAGAATGAGTGGCAGACTAATCATCCAGGAAGGGAAAATGGTTGGAGTGTCGTGACCATGTGCTGGTCAATGAAATTATTTGGCAAGGTATTCGACGTTTAGTGGTCGGATACTTTTTGTGGGGAATAATCGAAAATCCACCGTGTTACGGCGGATATCCAGCGCATGAAGTCATAAACTCGTAATTCTTCAAATGATAAAATTGTGTCAACAGAAGAAAAACCTGAATAAAATTCAAGGTAAATCTATTGGTTGATTAAGTGTTCTTTTATATTCGACCATAGGATAATAATTTCAGTAATCAAATTTAAGAGGCGAAACCTTGAGTATTTGGCAGAGTGACCTTGCCAGTTTAGAAGTGTTATTGACACTTTTGATCTGTGATAATTATTACAAATCTACCGTACCACGGTGGGTAATATACAGTATCACTCCCTGTTCTGACCAGTTGGAACAAGATAAAATATGTTTGAAAGTACAGTTACCTCTTGGTCACATATTGTGCCTGATGGCAGGTCGCACAGAACAAAGTGCAGTATTACAATTTGTTGCAGAGGTATCAATACCATTGATAGCTACATTCAATGACGGGCAGTAAAAATAGCTTAAGAAGTATTGTAGAATTGCTGTAACGAACCCAATGGGTTGTAAAGCGAAAGGTCGAAGCTGATAGAATTAAAGAAAGTTCTACCTCACAGGCAATAAAAACTGCCGCTTGATTCAGCTACAATAATTGCAGAGTTACTGCAAGAGCAACAGACGAATTTGCAGTAATGCTCAGTAAGATTGGAAGTAAAAATGCGGTAAGATTTAATTATTACGATGGGACTAACACAAATAGTGATAGCTATCAGGATTTTCTTTCACTATTAGTCCATAAACAATCTGAGCATTAACCATTATTCTTATTACTGAAAACAAGAAAAATCCCTTAGGAACTAAGGGCGCACTTCTATACCGGTTATTCCATTACGGTATGTGCGTTCTCCGAAGGTAGATGCTCCTGTGTCTGAACACATTCACATATTGCGGAATTATATTCCGGTCAAGAGTAAACTCTTGCGGCTAACGCCTATCTCTTTTTACATACCTTGCTATGGCAAGGATGAATAAAAGACAAGGAGCAAAAGAGAAATGGAAAACAAAGAAAAAACTCTGGAGCAGTTGGAATCTACCCGTTTGAAGGTGCAGCAGTATGAACACAAGATTCAACTTTTGAAAAATCGTAAGAGCCATTTGGAGAAGAAAGCTGACCGCCAGCGCACCCACCACCTTTGCAATATGGGCGGTGCCATCCAAAGTATTTCCAAAGAAGCAGACTCCCTGACAAGAGTAGAGTTCTACTCTCTGATGGAACAGGTATTTGCATTACCTGTGGTGCAGGAGCTGGTGGCTGCGGCTATGGAGGACCACGAGATGGGAGGTGACAGCTGATGGCGCTGTATCACTTCCATGTGGATCAGATCAAGCGAAGCGAGGGACGGACTGCCGTTGCCAGCGCCGCTTATCGTGCCGGTGAAAAGCTTCATAATCTCTGGGACGGTGAAACACACGATTACACTAAAAAGGGCGGTGTCATACTGCCGGAAATCATACTGCCGGAACACGCACCGCAAAGATTTTATGACAGATCTACGCTATGGAATGAAGTGGAGTAGATAGAAAAGCATTACAAAGCGCAGCTTGCTTACAGCTTTGATATGGCTCTGCAAAATGAATTTTCCTTAGAGGAGAACATTGAACTGGCAAAAGAATTTGTTCAGAAATACTTTGTCTCTGATGGCATGATTTGCGATCTTGCGGTACATCAGCCCGACCGAGAAGAAGGAGGCATCCCTAATCCCCACTTTCATGTGCTGGTTCCTATTCGTCCGCTGAATGATGATGGAACATGGGGAGCCAAGCAGCATAGAGTCTATCATTTAGATGAGGATGGCAACCGCATCAAAAAGGAAAACGGTCAGTGGGAGTTCGATGCCGTTCCAACCACAAATTGGGGCAGACCGGAAACACTGGATCTATGGCGTGAAGCCTGGGCAGATATGGTCAATGCCAGATTTGAAGAAAAAGGTCTGGACTGTCGTATCGATCATCGTTCTTATGTAGATCAGGGACTGGATTTAATTCCAACCGTCCATGAAGGCCCCCATGTTCGTAAAATGGAGAAGAAAGGCATCCGTACCGAAAAGGGTGAATTGAATTGCTGGATCAAAGCCACCAATCGCATGATTCGCAGTATGCGAGCTACCATTGCTGCGCTGAAAGAGTGGATTCAGGAAACGAAAGAAATTCTGAAAGAACCGCAGGAAATCTATCTTGCGCAGCTGCTCAGTGAAGCACACACCATGCGCAATCAGACAGCTATGACCTATGCCAAAGGGAAAACCAAGGCCAAGAAAAATAACCTGAAGCGTTTTATGGACGAGTGCAATTACCTGAAACAACGAGGAGTGCTGACACTCAGCAATTTTGAAAATCACCTTTCCTCTGTTGACGAAAAAGTGGAAGATAGAAAATCCTCCATGCATCAGAAACAGACTCGCTTGAAAGAGCTTCAGCAGCTGATGGAGGATACGAAGACCTATACCGAATTGAAGCCGGTCTTTGATGAACTGAAAAAGGAAAAATACCGTTTTACTAAAGCCAAAGAAAAATACAAGGCAGAACATGAAGGAGAGCTTCGCCGGTTCTACATGGTAAAACGTAAACTGAAAGAGAAAGGTATTGAAAAAGAACCTTTTCCTCTGAAAGCATGGCAGAGAGAATTTTCTGAACTGTCGGCACAGCGAGAAGCCGAATATCAGGAATATAAGCTCATGCAGAAGGATTTGACTATCCTGTATCAGATCAAGGGCGATGTAGATAAAGCGATGCGTGAAACCCATCCCGAAATGCTGGTCCTGATAAAACCAAAGAAAAAGAAACCACATTGTAATCAGGAGGTGGAACATGGTTTATACGCAAGAACAGATTGACCGTGCCAATCAGATCAATTTGGAACAATTTTTGCGCTCGCAAGGTGAGCAGATAGTTAAAAGCGGAAATGAGTACAGATGGAAAAGGCATGACAGCCTTACCATTAAGGGAAACAAATGGTTCCGCCATAGCCAGAGCAAAGGTGGCTATCCGGTTGAATTTGTAATGGAATTCTTCGCTAAATCCTTCCCGGAAGCGGTGTTTCTGTTGATTGGAAAAGAACCGACAAACAATAGCACAGTAGCTGCACCTTCAGCAGATTTCAAACTCCCGCCGAGAAACAGATATGCCGAGAAAATGACTTCATATCTCAGCCAGAGAAAAATTCCGGACGAACTGATTCAGGAGTTCTATAAGGAAGGTTTGATTTATGAGGATGTAAATCGCCATAATATCGTATTTGTAGGAAAAGATGAAGCAGGGATCCCACGGTACGCCCATTGCAAAGGAACTGCAGATGCCTTTCGTATGGATGTGCTTGGTTCGGACAAGTCCCACAATTTCGCTTACCGCAGTGATGGGAAAAGCCTGTTCGTATTTGAAGCCCCGATTGATCTGATGTCCTTCATCGCTCTGTATCCGAAGGAGTGGAAAACACGCAATTACCTGTCGTTGGGTGGTGTGGGAGCGAAAGCGTTGGATGGTTTTCTTTCTGAACGCAAGGATATAGAAACCATTTATATCTGCACCGATTCTGACAAAGCCGGTAATGATGCAGCAAGCCGCTTGTTAAAGAGTATTCCCGAACACATGACAGTTATTCGCCTGATTCCCTGCGATAAAGACTGGAACGAAGTTTTGATGCACAAGGATGAGCTTACTCACAGCAAATATATTTATAAAACAGTTACGTTGCGGGAGAAGCCGGAAAAGAAAGCGGTTCCCATGATTCGTATGAGCGAGGTTCAGCAGACCGAGGTAGACTGGCTCTGGTATCCCTATATTCCTTTTGGGAAGCTGACCATCATTCAGGGAAACCCCGGTGAGGGTAAAACTTTCTTTGCTATGCAGCTTGCAGCGGCTTGTACTAACCGAAAGTTTCTGCCGCAGATGGACCCCTTTGAACCGTTCAATATGATTTTTCAGACTGCCGAGGACGGCCTGGGAGATACCGTAAAGCCAAGGCTGCTTTCTGCCGAAGCGAATTTGGAACGAGTGCTTGTGATTGACGATGCAGATAATCCGCTGACTTTGGCTGATGAACGCATCGAAAATGCGATCAGAGAAAACAATGCAAGGTTGGTTATCATTGACCCATTGCAGGCGTTCCTTGGAGCCAACGTAGATATGAACCGAGCAAATGAGGTTCGCCCCATCTTCCGCAGACTGGCAGAAGTAGCACAGGTCACAAACTGCGCCATTGTAATGATTGGTCATCTGAACAAGGCATCGGGAAGCCAAAGCACCTACCGTGGCCTTGGTTCTATCGACATCACCGCCGTTGTAAGAAGTCTGCTGTTCATCGGGAAGGTGAAAACAGACCCCACCACACGAGTGATTGTCCATGAGAAAAGCTCCCTGGCACCGCCGGGACAATCTCTGGCCTTCTCTTTGGGTGACGAGAAGGGATTCCGTTGGATTGGAGCCTATGACATCAGTGCAGAAGATCTGCTTGCTGGTGGCGGGGAAAGTAAAACGGAACTGAAGCAAGAACAGGCGGTAAAGCTGATAGAGGAGTTCTTGTCTGAGGGCAGAAAAGTCGCAATCGCAGAGATTAACAAAGAAGCAACTGAACGAGGAATTTCTGAGCGTACAGTACGTCTGGCAAGAAATTCTATGGGAGATAAAATCGCATGTGAGCGTCAGGGAAAAGACTGGTGGATCTGGTTCAAGTAATGAACCGTGAAACGGCATTTCCTGCGAAGTGGCAAAGGTTTTATAGATACCGCAGATTGCCACTTTGCCACTTGGATACAACGATTGGAGGTATTGCATGAAAGAAGTTCCGATTTGGGAAAAGGCAAATCTAACTTTAGAAGAAGCGGCAGCGTACTCTGGCATTGGAACCGGAAAGCTGCGTGAAATTACCAACGACAAGAACTGTAATTTTGTTCTCTGGGTTGGAAATAAGCGTCTGATTAAGAAACGCTTATTTGATAAATTCATCGAGCAGGTATTTTCGATCTAATATCTGTAGATTCATCATAGAAAAAGATGCCTCGATGTGATACAATGTGGATGTCACATCGAGACTCCTTTTCAACGAAAGGAGATCGAAATTGAGCGAAAAAAGAAAAGATAACAAAGGGCGTGTCCTGAAGACAGGAGAAAGCCAGAGAAAGGATGGGATCTATCAGTACAGGTACACGGATTTTCGTGGCAAGAGAAAGACAGTATACGCATCCACTTTGCAGGAGCTTCGCCAGAAAGAAAAAGAAATTCAGAAGCAGATTGATGATGGCATTGACTATGAAGCAGGACAGATTACGGTAATTGAGCTGTTGGAGAAGTACATCAGCCTGAAGAAGGGCGTGCGTTACAACACACAGGTTGGTTATAATTTTGTTTTGAATCTGGTCAAGAAAGAGGATTTTGGCTATCGCAAAATCAGCACCGTCAAGGTATCCGATGCCAAACAGTGGTTTGCAAAGCTGCAAAAGGACGGCAGAGGTTACAGTACCATTACCAGTGTACGAGGCGTGGTCAAGCCCGCCTTCCAGATGGCTTGCGATGAGGATGCGGTCAGAAAGAATCCATTCATCTTCAAGCTGACAGATGTTGTGGCGAATGATACGGTGTCGAGAGTTGCGCTTACCGAAGAGCAGTTGGCGATCTGGATGAAGTTCATTGAGGGAGACAATACTTACCACAAATACTACGATGAGTTTGTGGTGCTTCTGGAAACTGGTATGAGAGTCAGCGAGTTTTGCGGTCTGACCCGAAAGGATCTGGACTTCAAGAATCGGAGAATCAGTGTGGATCACCAGTTGGTTCGTGAGCGTGGTGGTAAATACTACGTTGAGGAAACCAAGACAAGCAGTGGCTGCCGTTTTCTGCCGATGACCGATGCTGTGTATAACTCTCTGAAAAAGATGCTGGAGCATCGTCCAAAGGTCAAGACAGAGCCTATGGTGGATGGTTACAGCGGATTTATCATGCTGGACAAGAACGGCAATCCCAAGGTCGCACTTCACATCGAGAACGAGATGCGTTGGGCAATGAAGAAGTACAAGAAACTTCATCCCGACAGCCCTCTGCCGCACATTACCCCTCATGTGTTCCGACACACCTTCTGCACGAATTATGCAAACGAAGGCATGGACATTAAGAACCTTCAGTACCTGATGGGTCACTCCGATGCGGGCGTGACACTCAATGTTTACACCCATGCAAGCTACGCACACGCTGCGGAGCAGATGGCGAAAATTTCACAGTTTCGCCAGTCCCCTGAAATGAAAAAAGAGAGGGATTTTGCTGTTGGATAAGCAGCAAATATGGTGGTAGTATCTTAAGTTTACTACACCATTTACTACACCACCAAGTGGTTTAGTTACATAGATTTATAGAGACTTATGAAAAATTGAAGAAAAACCGAAAGTCTGAAAAACTCAGTAAAATCAAGGGTTTGAAGACTTCTGGAGGAATATAGAGATTATGATAAAAATACTTTTCATCTGCCACGGCAGGAGTTTCTCTTTTGCCTAAATCTCCTTATTTTATGCGGTTTTCCTCACAATAGATAAGTACATTACAACGATTTTACAACTTTTGAAAAGTGTTCCGATATGACTGAATGGGAGATAGCACAATGCCGTGTATCCCCCATTTTTTTATATTTTAAGTCCTATCATAGTTTGTCACCTCATCACAATTTACCGAATGTTTTAAAAGTGTTTTTCAAAATGTTTATACAGAATAATCCCTAAAAATGTTTGCACTAGGAATAAACCAAATATAATGCCTATAATCCATGCTTCAATGTGAAGTAACGCAAGTACAAAAGCAACAAACAAGTACACGAAAGTCATTAACTGATATACTAAAGAACCAGCTTTCATTCTTAAAAATACTTTTCTTTCATCAACATTATTGATGTGATTTTCTCTATTTATATTTTCCAATTTTTCTTTATTTTTTGGCATTTCATAATAACAAATTTTCAATAATTGAACACCAGAAGCAAAAGCTAATCCGAACCCCATTGCGCAAAAAAGTGTAGAGTAATAGTCAGTATCAATAACGAAACATCCCAAACATATAAAGATTATGCCTATAATAATTTCATTGATAAATGGTAATTTTTTCTTCATTGTTAATTCCACCTTTCAAAAGACTACATTTTCTTATCTAAATAACGAGCTGTTATAACCCATGTGATTTGTCCGATAGCAATAACTC
>OKRR01000818.1_pt1 | contig 32763 bp, 38 predicted proteins | sample 1601211 | NCBI WGS metagenome assembly OKRR01 (sample SAMEA3541525, study PRJEB24748) | human gut metagenome | biome: human gut; feature: human-associated habitat; material: faeces | place: China | collected 2012
TAATCTTACTACACTTTGTTGTAGTTGTCAAGGACTTTTTCGATAAATTTTTCTATCTATTTTCTTATAAATACTAATAAGTATTACTAATAAATTAATCTATTGGTTGACATTCATAATTGTAAACTATTACTTGTTATATGGTTTACAATATCCTCTCAGCCCGTCCCGAACTTTAATCTTTTAGCACTTTACCACTTTAAATACAAGTGGCTGTAAAATGTACTTTTACAGCCACTTCAAGGCAACGCATCACCGTGTTAAAGGATCCCCGGTACTAAAAACCAGAACGTGTGTTCGATTCCGCAGCCAGACCGTAAGCTGATCTCTCCACACAGTCACTCCCAAAATCACCCTGTCACTCATCAAGAATTCTAATATACATATAAGTATTCCTAATAATTTCACAATCAACTCCATTCCCATTCATCATCCAGATCTCACCCCCTCCATCAACCATCTCATCCTCTCCCCAATCACTCCCAAACCCCACAATTACCGCGTTTATCCCATCATCTCCCACTTTAAACCCATTATCGAGTTAAATATCGAGAAATGCCCTTATTTTCTTACTAAAAATCGACTTCACTCTCCCACTTTTTTACACCCAAATTTTCAATTTTTCTACCCTAACCAGCCGCAAACCCCACAATTCCCGGCAAAATCTCGATATTGGTTTTTAATCATATTTTTATAAAATCATCCAGATATTGACACCGTACTCCACATATGTTATCATTCAAATATGACATCTATACGACGCAATGACGTATTAATGACATAGAAAGGAGTAGTACACATGAAAACATCTATTAACTACAGTACCTCATCTTTCGGTCCATTCGAAGGTAATTCCATTCAGGAAATCATAGAACAGCATTTTTCAATCTTAGAACCGATCATCTTAGAAAAACTCGGCAATGCTGCAGGATATAATCTTGATTCCGTATACGCAGAATACAATACGTCTGCCAAAACTGCAGAACTTCATGTGTTCGCAAACGGAAGTGACACTCTCCTTCATCACGATCCGGCACAATTAGAAACTAAGGAACTCATTTTTACTCTTCCCGGTATTACTCAGGATGATCTTCCGGAACGCTACGATTTTGAACTTATAGAAGAGAAAAACTTCAATCCATACTCAAATCCCGCCAACATATCAGCAAAACTTGGAATCCTTGAAGCTGCCGTTGATTATATGGCCGACATTACAAACCAGAAACGACCGGCAGAAACATTAAATTCACAAATGCCAAATCTGAGAAGAGAATCAACACAAGTATATCTTACAAGACTTATGATGATGTTTGGATTTTTACGTTCTCGTAAAACAGGTCTTACAGCCAACTTAAAAGATCTGATCCAGCGAATGGTTATCTCGCTGCAAGATGTCACTAAATTAACATATGATGAAGAAACAGACATCATTTTATACTATTACAAGACTATGAAGTATTTCCAGGAAGCCAACCGAATAACAGCCATCAAATACTATCGTGAACAAACCGGGAAAACTCAAACAGAAATAGCCAATGAACTCGGAGTCAGCCTCCGGCAGTATCAACGCTATGAAGCAACAAATTCTACTCTTCCAATGGCAAATAAGCTGATTGCAGAAAAATTAGCCCAGATTTTAAATGTACAGCCAACAGATTTGATACGAAATCATCTCATTGTCCTTAAATAGTCAATATTCAATAAGGCACTTACTATTAAGTAGGTGTCTTTTTTCTTTGTTAAAAATAATTCGACGCTCCACAATCGTTTCTACAGCGTTTTCTTTTCATCAATCAATACTTTATCAATAAATATATAAAACTCTTGTATAGCGTCTCACAGGAGTTTAAAACGGCATTTCCACATCTGTGTTATATGCATTATAGAACCATGATTCATAAAACAAGATAGTTTAACATCGCAGAAGCCTTTCTATAACGTTTTAATCATTTCATTGAGACTTTATCATTGATAAGCAAAAAATCCCGTACAGACGCTCACAGAAGCTCATAATGCCATTTCTGTTATATGTATTCTATTATATTTATCACACAATCAGTTTCAATGATTCCGGAAATACACATTCATCATACTAAAAGAAACCGTATAGGGGGGTATGATTAAACGCTGCCAGGATAAGATGACTGTATAACGGGACGTGCTGATCAGGAATAGAAAATTTTTTTCAAAAATTATAGTGAGTTTTGAAGACTTTAAAGCTATGATAACACATACTCATTTTTTTACTGTCAAAAAGAGAATACCAATGTAAACTACAAGACATTTGAGAGCAACGCTCGAAAATGGATTGTGACCACATTAAAGCTACTGAACGGAATGCGTAACGAAGTGAAGCATGGAGAGAATAGCTTTGATGTGGATAACTGTCTGTAAGACATGATGTATATATTGGCCTACGGCGTTCTTTCCATGTTCGCTTTGTTCCAAAGCTCGCATGGGTGTGTCGATGAACAAGTTCATCTCCACACGTTAAAAAAAATCACTTTTTAATATACTTCTTATAAGGGATCAATTTCTGAAACCCTTGTTTTTACGGGGTTTGAGGCATGTCAAAATTCAATTTTATCACTTTTTGAGCTAAAACCGAAATCGTGCTAAGTCCGTATTTTTAGGGGTTTTAAGGTTATCACTTTTTTTTAAAAAAAGGTGATAAAAATAGAGAATATTTATTTATGACATTCAAAGGAGGAATTTTAATGAATTTTAATTGTGAAGTAAACATAGTCGATGCGATTATGGGTGCGGGAAAGACTCAATCTATCATGAACTATATAAATGAATCCATTGGAGATAGATTTCTTGTAATTACTCCATTCTTGGATGAAATCAAGCGTTATAAAAAATATTGTGAAGATACTGATTTTAAAAGTCCCAAGTTTAGCTCAACCAGAACAAAACTGGACAATCTCAAGCTTCTTATAAATAAAGGAGAGAACATTGTTTCTACTCACGCATTATTTCAAAAGTTTGATAACGAACTGATTGATTTGTGCCGGTCGCAAAATTACACATTAATTATGGACGAGGTGGCTAACGTAGTAGATGAATATCCTATTTCTAAGCAGGATTTTGAAACACTAAGAAGTACATATGTTGATATTGATCCAGAAACAAGACAATTGATTTGGAAGCCAGAATATGATGATTATTATGGAAAATTTGATAATGAAAAACGTCTTTGTGAGCTTGGAAGCCTTGTATGTTACGGAGACAGTTTAATGGTATGGCTTTTTCCAATTGAGACATTTAACTCATTTAGGAAAATATATATTCTCACATACCGATTCAATCTTCAACTTCAAAAATATTATTATGATTACTATGGTCTCACTTATAAGTATTGGTCCGTTTCTGGAGACTCTATGGAGAACTATCATTTATGTGAATTCGATCCAACAAAATGTTATTTAGAATATGATTACAGTAAATTAATCCATATTTGTGACAACCCAAAATTAAATATGATTGGCGATAGAGAACATGACCTTTCTAAATCATGGTATATCAGAAATAAAAATAACGCCGCAATAAAGGCTCTCAAAAATAATATTATCAATTTCTTCAGGAATATACGTGGAACTTCATCTTCTGATGATATCTGGACTACTTTTAAAGATTTTCAACACGTATTAAAAGGAAAGGGGTATTCAAAAGGGTTTCTTCCTATTAATTCCAGAGCAACGAACGATTATAGAACACGAACATCTGTTGTATATCCTGTAAATCGCTATATAAACCCATTTGTAAAAAATTTTTTCCTTACAAACGGCATTTCTGTAGATGAAGACGGATATGCTCTTTCAGAAATGCTGCAGTTCATTTGGCGATCAGCGATTAGAGACGGAAAAGAAATCTGGATCTATCTTCCGAGCATTCGGATGAGAAATCTTCTAATTAAGTGGATTGATGAAAATTCGCCTACTCTCTCCTTCCAAAAAGAGAATAATCCTTTGTAGAAAAAATACAAAGGAGCATCACAATTGTTTTACGCATCAGATTACAAATATTTTGACAAAGCACGTCAGGCAGCACTCATCTCCGACTTCCCACGTCCGCACATTGGATGTGTGGCAGTTTATCATGGTCAGGTGATTGCTGCCGGATTCAATCGACAGAAAACACATCCACGCCAGCGCTATTACAATCGCTATCGGATCCAGTCGGATTCACTTCTCCCTAAACTTCACGCAGAAATCGCATGTATTAATCAGGTTAAGAATCTTGACATCAATTTTTCCAAAGTAAAGCTCTATATTTTCAGGACCAGAGAAGATCAACCGTGTGGAATGGGGCGGCCATGTCCGTCATGCATCGCTGCAATCAAAGACATTGGAATAAGAGAAATATATTATACGACCAATGATGGCTATGTTTTTGAAGAGATTAAATGAGGTGATTGCTATGTATAAAATTTTTAAAAACAGAAAGGATTTTTACTATGACAGAAACACAGACAGAAATTATGAAGAACCATAACAATTTTAGCGGAGATCTCACCGTAGAAGATTTTTCAACTTTTTCTCCGAATAAAAAGAGAATAAATACACAGATGGTAGCCGACAAGCTACCGGAAGAACTGAAAAACAAAAAAATTGAAAATGAGGAGAAGAAAAAAATGCAATCTTACACACTGGAAGAGCTTCGCACAATGAAATTAGTATCTAACACAAACGGAAGGCCTGAATCCACTCTCACAGATGAAAAATGGCAGCGAGAATTTGAGATTCGCAAATTTCTGATTAAACCAACTAAAGAAAAACGCATGGGTGGCAAATATTCCAAGGAAAGTGGTCAGTGGAATGAGGAGTCACTGGGGGGATATTGCGGAGCCACTAACTGGCAGGACTACTGCTCTTATATCAATGATGTGTTGAAAAATATTCGTGAAGGTCAGGTTGACTATCTTTATTTTATTTTCCAGATCGAGGAACTACTGCGCTTCCACCTTCAGGATCTGAGAACAAAATATGTTCCTGACGGCGGGTGCGGCTACTGGAAAGTATGGTTAGAGCGATAGGTGGTGAGTTACAATCAGTAAATTTGGATTAAAAATCAAAAACATTGAAGCTGCTACATTATTTGAATATAATGCCGGTCTCCGCGATCACTACGATTATAAGGATGCCATGTTTGTAAATAGTCTGTTTAAAGATTATATTATGGAAAATGGTATGAAGGATTGGAAAGGAGAATCAACCAGAGACATTATTTGTCTGGAATTCAACTTCGGGACCCGATCCTACGAAGAAGAAATTGCTCATATAAAGAAAATCGCCAAGAATGCCAGAATCGACCGTAAACGGGCGAAAAGTATTAACTCAAAGAAACAAATTGAGATCCAGGAAAATAAAAAGCGAAAAATCATGGAACTGTATAGTGAGGCTAATAATCATCACGATACATATAAAAAATTATCTGCCGATCAGATTCGGAATTATTTTTATGAAAATGGCGCAGATGTCGAATACATTACCCGTAAAAAAAATGGTGAGATTATCAAGCGCGAATCCATACATTATATGATGCTCTATCGCAGCACGGGAAAAGCGAAAAAAGGAACTTGTATGTTCATCCGAGACAAATTGTATAAAAAAGCCAGCAATTTTTTAAGAATGGGAATAAAACTTCCGGAACACAATTCTGATATCGTTGGAATCAGCGCCTACTCTTCTCTCATCTGCAGTGGTATCGTCGGAAAAATCAAAATTAATCCCAAAAATATCCTCGTATTAAAAGATGTAGATCGGTACTTTAACACGAGTATTATTTCTGTTGAGACGGACGCATCAAGGCATTGTATTGCGAAGTTTATTGAAAAATACAGATTAAAAAACACTCTATTTGATGGTCAAGCTCTAATTGATTCAAGCATTTTCCCGGATTGGGGTAACGGTTATATTCTTTTGAGGCATCATTTTTGTAAAATGGCTGCTTTCTGTGCGAATATCCAGTTGTTTTTCAGAGAGTATTTTGGAGACGATTACTATACGGCCACGGTCAAGGATATGTGGGGAAACGAACATTTTGTAAAGGATATTGAGCTGATTACCACGGATAATGCCATGAAGTGGATTAAGTACAATAAATCCTATGATTATTGGTGTAAAAAGGTTTACGACAATGGCTGCATGTTTGGAATTGTTAAGACGGCGCATCCAAGCAAACTCGGTACGGTTCAGAGAATGAGTTACCAGATGGTTAATTCTTTAAGTCTTGATATTATGCCGGAAGTATGTCAGGAAAGTATTTCCTATATTAACAAACTTAAGAGTGACGACGACTTCTTCCTGGAATATTTGAAAAAAAACATCAATTTCTCTAATGATTACGAGGCTTTGATCGCTCTGTGCGAACAAAATAGGGAATTCATCAGAAGTTCTTACTTTAGAGAACGCAAAAAATCAATCATTATGGCATATGTTTTGAACTTTAAAAGTGGGAAAATCCTTCAAAACGCCGATAATCTTGTTATTGTTGGATCTCCATATGCTATGTTGTTGTATGGAGCAACGGGTGATCCAGATTCTGTGGACAAAGATGATACTTTCCGAGTTGAAGAAGGGGCTATCCAGTGTTTTACTGGTCGGTTCAAGCATGATTCATATCTCGCAGAGTTCAGAAGTCCGTTTAACGGGAAATACAATCTTGGCTATCTCCATAACGTGTATGACGAGCGTTTTGACCGTTATTTCAAATTTTGTGATCAGATAATCGCCATAAATATGAATGGTACTGATTTTCAGGATAGGAACAATGGAAGTGATCAGGACTCGGACAGTCTATACGTTACGGATCAGCCACAAATTGTTGCTCATGCAAGACACTGTTATTCCACATACTCAACTATCGTGAATAATATTCCGAAAGATTCCAATGTTTACAACAATACTATGGAAGACTTTGCAAAATTGGATAATAGACTTGCGGCATCGCAGCTCAGTATCGGTGAATCGAGCAATCTCGCACAACTGGCACAGACATATGACTGCACATTTGGAGATCAGAAATACAAAGACTATGTATGCATTCTATCCGTATTAGCTCAGATTGCAATTGATTCTGCGAAAAGATTATTTGATGTTGATGTGTCTGATGAAATTCGTCGCATAAAAAAAGATATGGATGTAAAACACAATAAATATCCGGATTTTTGGAAAATAATTCGGCGCGATTTTAAAGAACAGAATATCAATCATAGTCTTATCTGTCCAATGAATTATTTATACGATCTAAAACTTGATCAATTTAGGTCTTCTCTGTCTACGCTACCAATGTCCAATTTCTTCATAAAGTATGACCTCGAAAAGAATCGGAAAACATGTAAAAAAATTGAAGAACTCATAGAACTTTACTCTATTGATTTGTCCAGACATCATTACGCCTTGACTTATGAAGACGGAAAAGATGATTTCTGGCTGATACGTTCTGATTTCGACAGCTTAATTACGGACATTTCAAAAATATATGTTTCTTCGACCTATTTGGGATTATTTAGTTGGTTACTTGATAGAGCCTTTTGTATTACTCCGAATCAGCTTAGAAATAAATATACAATAAAGACTTCAATAAAACACAATCGAGCTACGCTGATTAAAACTCTGTACAGCATCAATAGTGCAAATCTGCTAAAGTGCTTATCGAAAAATTGTTAATTTTAACCAAAAAATAGTCGTTTTCGCGGATACTTGTGAAATTTACATAGTTTTTCTCTATATTTTATGCGGGTTTTCGGCTTTTTGTTAAGTTGATACATGAGGAGAAAGGGCTGTTGGCCTAAGTACCTCGCCCGCTAAGATTGCAAGTGCGGTATATAAATATGCACACATGTGAAAATTATAGTCCCCTGAAATATGGGGACTGTGCCGAAAGGCATTATTGAGAAAAAGGAGAATTATCATGAGAAAAATCACAGTTACAGAAGGTCTTAACGAGTTAAAATTATATGATTCTAAAATTGAGAAGGCAATCGACAATCTTAAACTTATTGGTGCGAAGAAAAAATCAGTTGATAAAGTTGGTGTTGTAAACGTCGAGAAGTTTGTTGTTGATGCAAAAGCGGCGCATCAGTCCATTATGGATCTTATTAGAAATAGAAATACATTAAAGGCGGCCATTGTGAAATCTAACGCTATTACATACTTAGAGATTGGTGATCAGAAAATGACTGTTGCTGAAGCCATCGAGCGCAAGAATTCTATCCAGTACGAGAAAGAACTTTTGCTCGCTATGAAAGCTCAGTATGGATCTGCTACTGTGACAGTAAATAAAGAGAATACAAAGGTGGACAATAAAGTCGATGAGTTAATTCAGAGTTTTGTTAGCCGTGACACCACAAAGAAGTTTGACAAGAATGAACAGACAGCCGTAGAAGCCCTGTATAGAGAACAGAACGAGTGGGAGCTTGTGGATCCGCTTAATCTTTTTGACCTCATGACTAAGCTTGAAGCGGATATCGACACATTTGAATCTCAGGTAGACGGAAAACTCAGCTTATGCAATGCCACAACATTCATTGAGTTGGATTTCTAAAAATAACTAGGGAATAACCAGAACGGAATATATTTGCAACTATCACGAAAATCTTATACTTACGCCCCGCTTTGCTGGCACGGGTAATTGCCAGCAGCCTATTAAATAATAGAACAAATTCTTATGTCGAAATCATCCTGAAAATGATTTTAGATATTGCATATAAGAATACAAAATTATCCTCTTTCGCAGATGAACACTTAGGTGGCGAAAACATTTATGAAAGTTCAGCGTTCAGAAATCAATTTTCAATGTTCAATTATCAAAATTCTTTTCTTCTAAAGATTAAATCTAAAGTCACAAAGATCGATCAAATCCAAGAGAAAGTTTATATACGTGTAGCGTAATTGGCGGAAAGATTTGTACTTGGCTGTGATAGTTGCAATCATGCGGGATGTATGGTAATCACAATGGGGTGATTTGGAGTTCGACTCTCCTATCCCGCCTTGCGGGCAACCGCACTTCTGTACCTATGTACTTTGTTGTAGGTTTCGTTTTTTTCATAATTTCTTCATTCTCTCTCTTGATGGCGGTGTGCTACTGATCGGTAGTATACCGCCATTTTCGTGTAGAGAAAATAAAGCTGGTGGGAGGTCAGATATCTCGTTGGGTCTCATAAACCTGACTAACTAGGTGCAACTCCTGGACGTAGCAATTTTATCCGCATAGCGGAAATTATAAAAGAAATGGATGTGTATTATTATAATTAAGATCAATAAAAAGGAAATGAAGTATCTTGAAGGTAAAGGAGTAAGTTTTACAGAGAATGGTATCAGTCATACTGACTCAAGACATCGTAGGACATATTACCTAACCGAGTCCGTAAAAAACATGAAACTTCACAAAGAATATCTGGAAGCAATCACTGTTGACACAGTGAAATAAACATGAAGGGCGGTATCCGCTATTAACATTTTTTATGATACAAACGCTTTATTATTATTGCAGAATAAGGTCTTAGAATCTGATTTTTATATTAGTTCTACTACTCTCCGTGAACTTGAACATATCAAAGTCTCAAAAAATAAAGACGAAGAAACTAAATATAGAGCAAGAAAATTTTTACATATTCTGGATGAGAATCCAAATAGTTATCATGTGGTAATTGTAAATAATCGTATTTGGGATATTATTAACGAACATGATCTTGATGATACACCAGATAATCAGATTTGTGCCTGTGCTTCTACTATTGGTGATGTATTATTTGTAACAAATGATCTGGCATGTAAAACTATTGCAAAATGGATTTTTGGACTAGAAGTAAAAAGTGTAGATAATCAGCCAAAAGACATCTACAAGGGATATAAAGAAGTTCAACTTGACGAATCATTGATGGCTAAATTTTATGAGCATTTAACAGAAAATACTTTTGAATTGCTCACAAATGAATATCTCTTAATCAAGGATTCTAATGGAAATCTCGTAGATAAATTAAAATGGGATGGAGAAATGTATCAGAATCTCAAATTCCCAACAATCAAGTCAAATTATTTTGGCACAGTAAAACCATATGATGGTGATCCTTATCAGCAAATGGTTTTAAATAGTTTATCTACGAACCAGGTAACAATGATCAAAGGGGCCGCTGGCACTGGTAAATCTTATCTTGCCATTGGTTATTTAATGTACTTACTTGAAAAAAGAAAAATCGAAAAAATTGTAATTTTCTGTAATACTGTTGCCACGGCAAATTCTGCGAAGCTAGGATATTATCCTGGGACAAAGGACGAGAAGTTATTGGATAGTTCTATTGGCAATATGCTTTCTGCAAAACTTGGAGACGCATTTGGCCTGGAACAAATGATTGCCCAGGGCAAAATTCAACTTTTACCAATGTCAGATGTTCGTGGATATGATACAAACGGTATGGCTGCAGGTGTTTATATTACCGAAGCCCAGAACATGGATATCTCTCTTATGAAGCTCGCACTACAGCGTATTGGAGAAGATTCTATTTGTATTATTGATGGTGACTATAATGCTCAGGTTGATTTATCTCAATATGCAGGAAGCAACAACGGTATGAGAAGAATGTCGGAAGTATTCCGTGGACAAGATTTTTATGGAGAAGTAGAACTTCGGAATATTTATAGAAGTAAAATCGCTATGATCGCAGAGCGAATGTAAAGATAGAAGGATAAAAAGGAGGGCAATGTATGGATGCAATTAATCTAACATTACCAAGTAATATTGAAAATATGCAACTTCCAGATCCGAGTTTAGTGAACTATTATAAATTAGCTGAACATCGGATTTTTTATGTTGATTATGAGATCGACGAAGCAATTTTGGAACTTCAGAGATCAATTATTCTGATTAACATGGTCGATCGTGATATTAAACCAGAGGATCGTGTGCCGATTAAAATCTTTATTGATTCTCCAGGTGGATTATTATCTGAAACAATGAGTCTTGCTACAACGATCATTATGTCTACAACACCTGTTATTACGGTAAATGTGGCTGAAGCGTATTCCGGTGGCGCATTGCTACTTCTCGCAGGTCATAAGCGATATGCATTCCCATATGCAAAAGCTATGCTACACACAGGAAGTACCTCTGGTATGGCTGGCACATATGAACAGAGTGAACAGGCCCAGAAGAATTATAAGAAGCAGATCGAAGAAATGGGGGCTTATATTCTTGAGAGAACCGGCATGGACGAGAAATTATATAAGAGAAATAAAGCTAAAGATTGGTATATGGATGTGAATGAGCAGCTTTCTACAGGAGTTGTCCATAAGATTGTATCTAGCTTAGAAGAAATTATCTAGGAGAGTTTAATACTCTTCTATTTTTTTATATTTGGAGGAAAAACAGGATAATGAGTAAAAGTAAATTAAACTTTACAAGAACGACTACAGATAAATTAACAGTTAAAGCTGGTGTATTATCTGAGGATTGCACAGAAATTGCTTATACTGATGAGAACGATTGTGAACAGGTTGTGCGCGTAACCGATCTTCTTGCAGCATTCAAGAGTCAGGTAATTGATTTCTCTGTTGCACTTAAAACAGATGAGGAACTTGAACTTCTCGGAACAGATTCTGAATATGACTCTGAAATTGATGACTCTGATGAAACCGAAATGTAAAGAGAGTTGGTGAACTATTGGACGTAAAAAAACAGCCAACTGAAACAGAATCTGCATATATTTGGAGGCTTGGTCAGGCGAAAGATAACGGAATTCTTAATCTGACATGGACAGAAATTACTAATCTTATTAACAAAGAGTTTCGAGAAGATGTATCCGAATACAGATCCGAAAGCGCATACCGAAAAAAGTATGCGATTGCAAAGGAATTTGCCGAAGGGAATGTGTTTAAATCAATAGATTCTTCTTCTGATATCTCACAGCAAATTCAAGAATTGCAGAAAGAACGGATCAAGTTATCCGACGCAAGAACTGATTATAATAGATTAGTACGTCGAGAAGCAAGAAAAGAATCTTATGCTGATATGGTGAAAAATATTATCTGCGAAAATATCGATCCAATTAAAATTGGCGCACAAAGCGGAGATCAATATTATGGACACGGTAATAATGATCTTTTAATTCATATTAGTGACATTCATACCGGTATTGAAATTCATAATTGGAAAAATGATTTTGATAAGGACGTTCTAAAAACACGTCTTGAAAAATATGTGTCTGAAATTATTAAAATCCAACAGAGACATTATTCAGAAAACGCTTTTGTAGTAATCGGTGAAATCATTTCAGGCATCATACATAATAATTTGCGTCTTCAGAACAATATGGATATGATGGAGCAATTTAAGTATATTTCTGAGTTACTATCAAGTGTACTTGTAGAGTTATCTAGTCGTTTTAAGCAGGTTTATGTATATGTAACACCTGGCAATCACTCTCGTATTTCCCCTAAAAAAGAAGATGCTTTAGATGGAGAAAATATGGATGTATTGTTAGGGTTCTATCTCAGAGCAAGATTACAGAACTATAAAAATATTTCTATTTGTGAAAATATTATTGATCCGGAAATTGCGAGTTTTGTAGTTCGTGGAAAAAAAGTATTTGCAGCACATGGTCATAAAGATTCTCCTCAGAACGTTGTGCAGAATTTTACATTGATGTTCGGAATGCGACCAGACATTGTATTACTTGGTCACCGACATACAAATGGAATGACTACGATATCCGATGTAAAAGTAATTGAGTCTGGATGTTGTTCAGGATCCGACCAATATGCCGTATCAATTAGAAAAACAAATAGACCAGAGCAGACTGTATCTGTCGTTGACAACAATGGATTAGTCTGTTTTTATGATATTCAATTAGATTAAGGTGTTATATGCCGGAATCAACGATAATGGATATGGAACTTTGTGCGGACTTCATTGTGAACCGTACAGGAATAGACAAAGAAACGGTAAAACAGGTCCTTAAGACCGAGACTGATTATTGGATGGAGTTAGATCCATCTTATTAAGATAAAAAGCATGAGGGATATGACCGATACGGCATATACCCTCTTTTATTATTTTTATGATTAAAAGGAGTATTTAAAATATGTTAAAAGATGAATTATTAAAGAATGTTGCAGAATTAACCACTGATATTCTTGTAGAACAGGCAGAAACCGATGAGGCGAAGGCTAAGGTAAAGGTGTCCAGAAAGCTTGTAGCAGCCGTTTTAGAGGCGTTTGAGGGCGTTATTGTAGATTCTATCAGTGCTGATATTACAGATACTATTACCTTTGGTAAGCTTGGTAAATTTATTGGCAAGGAAGTTACAGAGAAACATGGAGTTACTGCGCTTAATGGCAAGGAATGGGTAAAACCGGCACATAGGGAAATTGGTTTCCGTGTAGGCAGTGCTGTTAAAGATCTGTAATGTTGGGCGGTGATTTTGTGAATAAGAAGAAAAATATTTACGAAGATCTCGACATTATTGAGCTTGAAAATATGGACGATATGGCAGACATTTTCTTTGAGTCTTGGTATGATGCGCCAAAGAGAAAATCTATTGCTCTGGTAGCCGACAAAGAACTTGTGACGTATGTAATGGATGTCATGATGGATTCTGACGAAACTGCTGTTAAGTTTATTGATTTAACTGCAGAGCCGGAAGATTGTGAGGAATATGAAGAGTGGATGATTCTGATCGATCAGGACGGTAACCTTACTGTCAAAGAGGTTGAATGGTATGGAGACGTTACTCAGGCTGATGTTATTTATATTTCCATGGAGGGAGAGGTAAGTCAGTATTGTATTGACTATTGTCTCGACTCTGATAAGGAAGTTCATCTTTTTGGATACGAAGGCGATGAGGATCTTCCGGAAGCCGATTGGTGTCTACATGAATGCTGCAAGGACTGTGATCGCAAGGAAGATTGTGAGGATACTGATGACTCTGACGACGATGACATGCATGGTTTTACGGCATCCAAATCTACCGGTAATAGCACTGTAACATACTCTTATTATTCTTCTGAGAAATTATCCCAGGATGATATTGGAAAAATGTTAAAGAATTTTGGATTTTAATATTTCCACGCACATGCAGAAATGTGTGTGCGTGTTTTATATCGCGCTCGTAGTGTAGCTGGTTCAGCACCTAGATCTCCAAAATCTATAACCTCCGTTCGAATCGGGGCGAGCGTGTTTTATACGGGAAGGAAGTGAATAAGTGAAACGAGTTGTAAAACATAACACACTGGTTACATCTGAAAAAATGGCGCAGGTAAATCCGGATAATATTGAATTAGGCAATGACTTTTTGGATTACTTAGTATCAGTTGATCGAGCAAAATCGACGATTGAGCAATATCAGAACGACCTTAAGATTTTTTGGGTATACCTGATGGAGCATTGTGGGAACAAATTTTTTATTGATTTGTCCAAAAGAGATATCTCAAAATATCAAAGTTATTGTTTAACTGAATTACAGTGGAGTCCTGCGCGAATGCGAAGATTAAAGGCTACTCTCTCATCTTTAAGTAATTATGTAGAAAATATGTTGGACGACGAATTTGAAAACTTTAAGCCAATCGTTCGAAAAATTGAAAACCCACAGAATGAAAAAGTGTTGGAAAAAACTGTATTTGAAAAAGAACATCTTCAAAAATTATTAGATTATCTTGTTGAAAAAGAACAGTATGATAAAGCATGTGCTCTTAGTCTGGCAATGAATAATGGTAGACGTAAAAGCGAATTGCCGAGATTCAAAGTTTCTTATTTTGATGATTCAAATATTGTATATGGTTCTTTATACAAAACCCCAGAAAAGATCAAGACAAAAGGTAGAGGAAGTAGAGGAAAGCAGCTTACCTGCTATACATTGGCGAAACCATTTAAGCCGTATTTAGATTTATGGTTAAATTATCGAAAAGAACATGGGATTGATTCTGAATGGCTTTTACCTAAAAAAGTAAATGGCGAATATATTGATGAACCAATGGATCCAAAAACTCTTAGTAGTTGGGCAGATACATTTAGTAATTATCTTGGAACGGATTTCTACTGGCATAGCATTCGGCATTATTTTACATCAGAGTGTTCTCGCAGCGGTCTTCCCGATGATGTTATTCAAATGTTAATTGGATGGTCTTCATTAGATATGGTATCTATTTATAAAGATATAGATGCAGATGAAAAATTCGAAAAATATTTCTGTGAAGATGGAATTAAAAAAGTAGAACAGACAAGTTTATCTGATATCTAATACACTTTCTTATCGTGCTTCGCTGCGTCAATGTGAATCTTTACTTAGGACTGGCTGCTGGGCGGCCTGACAGCCGGAAAGACGGCGAATCTGCAGAGATACCCAAGTGGTCAAGGGAGCTGTTTGCTAAACAGCCAGGGTGTAACAGCCGCACAGGTTCGAATCCTGTTCTCTGCGTATCTTGCGGGACGACCGCGCAATTTGTGATCGCATATAATGAGGAGGAAATCATTATGTTAAACGTAAAAGATCTTGAAAAATATACTGCTAAAATCAATGCTGCTATCGATGACTCTGGTGCAGATTCTGATGAGACAATCGATCTTATTGCAGAATATACAGGACCTGAGACTGGTCTTTTGTGGAATGCTGGCGACAGAAAGCTTTGCATTGCAAAGGGTTGGTGCGAGGACGAGGATGGAAATATCGTTGATCCGGTAGAATGTACTGGTCCAGCAACAGGTCTTGAATACCGCGATGGAAAAGTAAGACGTGTTAAACAGTAGGAAATAATGATTTTATCAGGAGAGTGGTTTTGCGCTGCTCTCCTATTTTATTGGCAGCGTGGCAGAATTGGCAAATGCTCCCGTCTTGAAAACGGGCGTCCGAAAGGACATGTGGGATCGAGACCTACCGCTGTCGTTTATTTGTGATCAAAAGGAGGTGACTGCCTTTGGCAGCCGAAATAAAAGAGCCTGTCAAAATGACAGCATCCCAATTAAAAATAAAAGTAACTAATTTAGAAGATAAATTAGAAAAACTCAAAAATGGAGCCTGGTGCTATTTATGTGATAAACATAAGACGCGAGATAATTTTTATATGACAACAGATCCAATGAGTAAAAGTGGGCTAACTCCAATCTGCAAAGATTGTGCTCGTAAAATTGCTTTAAAAGTTGATAAAAAGGGTATTGAACACGAACCTGATAAAGACTCGGTGCGTTTAGCATTGAGGTATTTAAATAAGCCATTCCTCGAAAGTGTTTGGGATTCCAGTATTGAAGAAGTTCAAAATTTAGCATCCGGAAAGATAAAATCAAATGTCTGGAACGCATATATTCGGCAGATTTCTATGGGACAATATAATGGGAAAACTTATTTTGATAGTGATGGGCTTATTCCCAATGCACCGGAAGAAAATTTCAAATTAGAAACTACTCGTAAAGAAATTGTCTTACATGATGATTTTAAAAAAAATAAAGCAGACGTTATTAAATTGCTCAATTACGATCCATTTGAAAAAGAAGATGTATCTGATCAGCCATTTCTTTATTCTCAATTATTAGGTCTTCTTGACGCAAGCGAAGACGCAAACGAAGATATGATGAGAACAGCTTCTGCAATTTCCGTCGTCAGAGGTTTTTTGCAACAATCAAAGCTGGACGATGCAATTGCAAAACTTATGTCTGACGTATCTAATATCGAAAGAAATTCAGCAACAATAAAATCTCTTCAAGACAGTAAAAATAAAATTTCTTCAGTAATTACATCTTTGGCTCAAGACAGTTGTATATCGCTTAGATATAACAAAAACGCCAAAAAAGGCGAAAATACTTGGACAGGAAAAATTAAGCGAATTAAGGGTCTCAACCTACGTGAAAGCGAAGTAAACGGATTTGATATCGACACATGTAGAGGTATGCGTCAAGTACAAGAAATTAGTGATGCTTCTATTATGAAGCAGCTTGCATTAGACGAGTCAGAATGGTCTGATATGGTTGCAGAAATGCGAAAAGCAAATACTACTCTCCGAAGAGAAAAAGATGCATATCAGGAAATTAACAGAATACTCCTTCGAGAAAATTTGGATTTAAGGGATACGTTAAAGGAAGAAAACTTACTTGATGAATCTCAGCTAAAAAATCTTAAAGATTTGTATTCCGTATTTGGCGATACAGATGATTCTTCCAAAAAGGAGGAATCTGATGATAAACAGTAAACAGATAATTTTAAATTACTATTCTCAGGAGTTATTAAATTACGATAAAGATGTTTATGATCAATATGGCATTTATGTAAAACCTCATGGTTATTCAATTTCTTCAAGGAAAATCGATTCTTATATTCAAATCGCCAATATTCAAAAGTATTTACAATGCAATCCGGTACGAGCAATAGATTTATTCTTTAATATAGAACTTCTTGATGGACAATCACTGTTAGTAGAACGTAGTTGGATTTGCCCAAATGTTCTTGCAGTATGTACTCGTGGTTATGGTAAGAGTACCGTAATTGATCTTGAGATTATGGCAAAAGATATGTGCTTTTGCAACGTATGGACATATATTGCAAGTGGAACCGGCGGACAGGCAGAACAGACTTTCACTACTCTTGAACGTCTTGCAAACGATAGTATAGATACCTTTTACGGATCAACAGGATTTATTTTTAAAAATGAAATCGAGATAAAAAATGCCGCCGGTGATGGATTTTCTCATTCGTCCAATGGCTTTTCCTATTCTTGTTATAACGGTGCAATGACGAAGACTTTAAACAGTAATATAGATGCAAAAAGAGGTAGCCGTGGTTCCGTTTTATTTGATGAGAGCGGGTTCTTGTCTGATGAAATGATGAATGTATATGGAGCATTCGCAGCGGTAAATAGGAGCTTAAAAACAGGTAAGGACGCAAACGGTAATTCTATTGACCCTATTCGACAAAGATGTATTCCGCGTGATCTTTCTTATCAAAAATTCTATATAAGCTCTGCGTCGTCAACCGACACACAGTTTTGGCGCTTATATAGGGATTTTGCAAAACGACAGATTATGGGGGATCCTAATTATTGCGTTTTACACATAGATTGTGAACAAGCTTTTAAACCTACATTAAAAGGTGAATTAGTAACTCCTCTTCTGTCTCGTAGCACAGTGGAAACTGAAATGCGTACAAATCCCGAAAAAGCAAGACGCGAATATTATTGCCAATTCAGTACCGACGCTGGCAATGATGCGATCATAAAACGCGGTGTTATTACCAGAAATGAGGAAGTTCGGAAACCGCTTTTATATAACGATACCGGTGATAAAAAATTTGTTATTACATATGATCCAGCCAGAAGCAGAGATAATTCTGTAATTCTTGTCGGAGAAATTTATGATTTTGAACAAGTTGATGGTAGTCTTGATACACGTATGCGTTTGGTTAATTGTATTAACCTAATAGACGTTGGAAAGAAAATCAAATCTCCAATGCAAACACCAGACCAAATAGAATATCTTAAAAAGGTTATTTTGGATTATAACGCCGGTGCTGGTGCTTATGGAAATATTGTTGGAATATACATCGACGCAGGATCAGGTGGTGGCGGAGTAAATATCGCGGACTATTTGATGCCGGATTGGACCGACGCAGCAGGTATTGTTCATAGGGGATTGATTGATAAAGAGTATTCTGAAGAATATGTAAAAAAGTTTCCAAATGCTGTTGACAAAGTTCATTTAATGTCTCCATCTGCTTATAAATCAGAGATGTATGAAGCTATGATTGAGTTAATGAATCAGGACAAAATCAGCTTTACTGCTTCATATGATAACAAAGATTATTTAACAGTGTTTGATGTTGATGAAGACCTTTTAAAAAAAGAGCGAGATCGCATTTCTAAAGAACTAAAAAATGAAAATCTTAACGAGAAAGAATTTGAAAAAAAGCTTTCTGAAAAAATGGATGATATTCAATCTGTTAAAACAAAAATGATAAAACTTGATTGGCAAGACAAGATTGCTTTAGCAAATATGGACGCATTAAAGGAAGAACTTGTAAATATGGTGAGAAAAAAGAGAGATTCTGGAAAAGACTCTTTTGAACTCACACCAGAGAAGGCAAACAAACTCCACGATGACCGTGCTTACACAGCTTGTATGGCCTCTTATGCACTAATGTGCGAACGTAGAAAAAATATCACACAGCGTAAACGTCCGCAATCTGATGCGTCTGATTTTGTCAACTCTCTCACTATCCGCAAAGCTCGTTATAACTAAGGAGGTGCATTAATGCCCAGAACAAAAAAGACAACGGCAGGTGCTAATGCACCTACTACTACAAAAAATATTTCTCCTTCTACCACCGCAAAAAAACAGCCAACAGCGAATCAAATACGCGAGCGGTACGAAAAAAATAAAACAAAATTAGAACGCTACGAGGACGCCACTAACGCAATTACGAATCTTCGTGACATTCAAAAATCCACGAGATACACTACCATTAATAACTATTCGAAAGAAGATGTAAAGAGTTATATTCAAAGCATTTCTTCTAATGAAAAGAATTTACGTAGCTTATCTCGTTATCTATATTATAGATCAGAAATCTATTATCGTCTTTGTAAATATTATGCAAATCAGATTGATCTTTCCATTCGGAATGTAATTCCCAAATTTGATATTACGGAAGACAACGATGTTGATTCGACATTAAAGAATTATCAGGAAACACTCGATGTTCTTGAGACTTTGAATCTTAATTATGAATTCAGAAAAGCTGCATCCATTTCATTGCGCGAAGATGTATTTTATGGTTGCTGTTATTATACGGAAGGCGAAGGGATGTTTATCCTCCCACTGGATCCTGATTATATGAAAATCGCCGGATGGTATGCAAAAGGCGATTACGCCCCAGCTATGGACATGTCTTATTTCAGAAGTAGACAGGAACTTTTGGAATATTGGGGCGAGCCATTTCAAAGCATGTATAACACAAGCCAAAGTACCGGTGAAAAATATCAAGTATTCCCAGAAGAGTATGGTGTATGTATTAAATTCAGATCTGAGGATTGGGAAACAGTTGTTCCGGTTCTTACGCCTATTTTCCTATCTGTTATTGATCTTTTAGATATGGCCGATTATCAGGCTGTACAAGAAGCTGCATCTATTTATAAAATGATTTGGCTTGAAATGAAAACTCTTGGAAACGATGTGGACGACTGGGCCGTAAACCCAGACATTATGATTAAGTATTTTAACCGTATGCTGGATGATGCTCTCCCTCCATACATTTCAGCAGCCATTGTTCCTGGCGAACTGCATGAGATTAGTTTCCCAGACGATTCCAGTTCCGATGTTACAAAGATTGAAAAGGCAACCAAGGAAATTTTAAACACCGCCGGTGGAGCACAGATTCTTAATCTCAATTCAGCTTCCAACTCTACGGCATTCACATACGGTGTTCTTGCAGACTCTACATTCTCCATTTCAACACTAATTCCACAGATTCAGGCAATTGTAAATAGATTACTATCCAGTTGGATTAGTGATTCATGCATGGTTAAATTTTTTGATGTGTCGATTTATCAGAAAGATGATTTTAGAAAGGCTATTTTAGAATCTTGTCAAAATGGACTTCCAAACAAAATTTTATATAACACACTAAATGGAGTTTCTGAAAAGGAAACGTTGGCAATGAATTTCCTTGAAGAAGATTGTTTACAACTGAGTTCCAAGCTCAAAGCTTTATCTACCTCTTATACCCAATCTGGAAGTAATGATAATGGAAAACCTGAGAAGGACCAGTCTGAATTATCTGATGAAGGGCTAAAAACCAGAGACCAGGATAAAAACAATAAATAACAGGAGGTACGTATGAATTATAACTTCCTAAAAACTTCAGATCAGGAGACTATCACTATTCTCTTATCTCAAGGATATAAATTACTTCAAAAAGATGGAGACGTAGCAACATTTCTAAATGACCATACGCTCCGTTTTGATGATAAAAATTACAAAGTTCAGTATTCCAATATACTGACATTTTAGTCGTCCTCCTGGGCGGCTTTTATTATGCGAGGAAAGGGGGAAAGCGATTAAATGAACCGAAAAATAATGACAATTGATGAACTATATTCATCCTGTTTAAAAGAAAATTTTGTTAAATTCGACAGTAATGATTCTGGAAAAGAATTATTGGTTCAAATGCTTGGCAGTTTTTCGAAATCAGACGATGATCAAGATAAACTCACAGAGGGTATGACACCTTTTGTAAGCAAAGCGTTTCATGATCATGTGAACCTAAATAAGTCTCAAATCAAAACAAAAGCATTTAAAGATAATGTTCCGTCGTCTCATCTTCGTCCAATTTTAGCAAATATAAAAAAAGATGAAGAAACAGGAGAACTTGATTTTGGTTCTCATGATTTTCATATTGAAAAAATCACTGAATCAGATGAAAACGGCAATGTAATCGAAAAAGATAAAGTAGTTTATGATGAGCGTCCTATTGGGGTTATTGATGGTTCAAAGACTACAATTGAATATGATAAGGATGCAAAAGTAAACCGCGCAGTATTACATGGATTTTTATACAACGAATACTGTCAAGATGCCATTGATATTTTAAATAGACGTGGCACAGTAGATTGTTCTGTGGAACTTGCTATTCGATCAATGAGTTTTGATATATCTTCAAAAACACTTGTATTGGACGATTTTTATGTATCTGGTCTGACACTTCTTTCAGCTAATACAAAACCAGGCATGGCCGGTTCAAACTTTAAAATTGAAGATTTTAGTGTCGATGAAGGTTGTGCGAAATTTGACAAAGACGAAAAAATCATTGAATTACTGGAAAACATGAATAAACTACTTGCTAAATTCAGTGATGATAAAAACAATCAGAAAGGAGGAACTACAGGAAAAATGTTTGAAGAACTTTTAAAGAAATATAACAAAACAGTTGAAGATATTACTTTCGAATATGAAAACTTATCTGATGAAGAATTAGAAGCAAAATTTGCGGAAATGTTTGAAAACGACAACACAGGAACTGGCGATGGTAATGAACCATCTGGCGAAGGTAATAATGGTGGCAATTCCGGCCCAGAAGGAAATCCTGGTGGTGAAGAACAGACATTTACAAAAATGACTCGTACATATGAGATTTCCCATGAAGATACAAAGTATGCACTTTATCAACTTTTATCCAGTTACGAAGAATCCGATGGAGACTGGTATTTTATTAACTCTGTTTTTGACGATTACTTTACTTATGAAAATTGGAACGGAGATAAAATCTTCGGTCAGAAATACACAAAAGATGGCGATAATGTAGCTTTTGATGGTGAAAGATATAATCTCCATAGAGAGCTTTTAACTGATTCAGAATTCGCAGAATTACAGTCTATGCGTTCTAATTATGCAGCTCTTAAGGAATTCAAAGAAACTGCCGAAAAGAATGAACTTCACAATCAACGCGAAGCAATTCTTTCAGATGAAAAGTATTCCGTATTAGCTGAGAATGAAGTATTTTCAGAATTAAAGAATAATATGGACAACTACTCTCTCACTGATCTCGAGAAAGAGGCAAAAGTTATTTTTGCTGATTATGTAGCATCTGTTGGAGAATTTTCTGCAAAGGAAAATAAACCAAGTGGTATTAAGATGTTTGGAAATCCAAATAGCGGAAAGAGAAAAACAGGTCGTTATGGCGATCTTTTCACAAAGTAAAAATAAAGAAAATTATTTCAATGTGCAAACACTCGCGGAGAGTGTTTTTTTATTGCGCAAAAAAATAGGAGGTAAATTAAATGGCGATTAAGTTAAATATTGAAAAATTCCCAGTTGCTTATCCGAGTAAAGTAGTTGCTCGTGAAGGCGGCGCACATATGTACTCACTTCAGCACACAGATGATGCATGGAACGGCGCAGTTGTAGCAAAGGGTGATTATGTAAGCCTTGATCTTTATAAGGCAAAAGATGCGGTAAAGGTAAATGCAAAGATTGTTGATGTTGCGGCAAACGGAAACTTTTATGTAGAAATTCAGGAAGATATTCCTGCGACAGAAGCACTTATCGTTTACAACCCACCGGTTATTGAAGAGGAATATTCTAATGCATTTAAGGTAGAGTCCAACTTCTATATTCCAAAGGAAATGGAAGAAAGAGCATACCCGCTTCGTGAAGGTGATATTTGGGAGCTTTCTAAAGAAGCGTTTACTGGCTCACCGGCGGTTGGTTCTACGATTACAACTATCACAGAAAAGAAATGGGTTATCGCCTAATTTTACGAAAGGAGTAAATACATACTATGGAAAGCACAGTAAAAAATTTAATGTTTGATTTAGCTACTGGTCGTAAAATTTTCGACGATAGCGCAAATAGAGAAATTAGCAAAGACGAAGCTAATGATAAATTAAGAAGTATTATGTTTGAAAAGCTCGGCTTAAATGAGCATTCCACCGAAAAGCAGATTAATAGAGCTTTAAAGTCTGAAAGAGCTACGGAATTCTTCGAAGTTATTGAAGAAGTAATTGAGAAGGAAATTGAATATGGCTGGAAGGATAATGAGTTCTTCAATAGCTTTGTAGAATCAAGAAACCTTGCAGATGGCGACAGAACTGATTTCTGGACAGATGAGGATATTATCCTTAATGTTGCTAAGGTTAGCGGTGACCATCATGATTACACAATTCAGCGTCTTGCTTCCGGTTCCAGCTATACGGTTCCAACAAGCAGATACGCTGTAAAGGTTGGTAGCGATATCCGTCTTTTCTTAACTGGTAGAAAGAACTGGTCTGATTTTATTGATGCAGTTGCAAAAGCCTATAGAAAAAAGATTCAGGACGAGTTGTATTCTGAGTTTATGAACGCTGCAGCTAAACTTCCAGTAACAACTGGTTTTACTGGAACCGGTGCTCTTTCCAAAGATAAGAAAGACGATTTTGATAACATCATCTCTAATGTCGCAATGGCTAACGATGTAAGTTCTGTTGTTATTATGGGTACAAAAGCAGCACTCAAGAAGCTTAACGCTCTTTGTGAAGTTGATTGGGCTTCAGATGCTCAGAAACAGCAGATTAATGAAACTGGTATTCTTGGTACATATGAAGGAACAACTCTGTTAGAAATCCCGCAGAGATTCAAGGACAACAAGCTCGCTGAGAAGCTTGTAGACTCCAATGTTCTGCTCATTTTCCCGGTAATTGATTACAAACCAGTTAAGTTTATCGATGGCGGTGAGACTACTCTTGAATACTCTCAGGTTGGCGACAACATGGATGACCAGCAGACATATGAGGCTCAGAGACGTATGGGTGTTGCAACAATCATTACCCGTCAATTCGGCCAGTGGAAATTTGCTTAATCTATATTATATTGAGGAGAAGTGCTTCGGCATGTTCTCCTCTTTTTTGAATGGAAGAAAAGGAGTCTGTAATGGCATATACAAAAAAAAATGTTAAACCGGCAGATACAGTAATTGAAGTATCCGAGTCGGTTGAAACAAAACCTGAAAAGAAAAAATTTGACAAAGAAGAGACGATTACTTGTAAATCAATCACAGATGGTCTCTTACTCGTAACCGGTGACAAATCAGGAATTCTTTATAGATGGCCAGATTATGGCGCTACCGAAGAGGTTGAATACCAAGACCTTGTTTATATGGTTAGGGCAAAAAATCCAGCGGTTTTTAAGCCGAGATTTGTTATTGAAAACGAGGATTTTATTGCGGAGTATCCGGAACTCAATAAACTGTACGATACTCTTTATTCTGTTGATGATCTCAAGGATGTTTTAAAACTCCCAGTATCTCAGATGAGAAAAATGATCACAGAACAGCTTCCAGTTGGTGCTGTTGACGCTATTAAGGGGTTGGCTGCATCCATGATTATGAACGGTAGTCTTGATTCTACAGCGAAAATTAAAGCACTTGATGAAATCTTTGGTACTCATCTTTTGCTAACATTAGCACAGGGTTAATAAAGGAGGTGCTTTATGACACTCTCCTATGAAAAAATATTCTCCGCCGCTCGTGGGCTTTATACTGATCCAAAAGAGTTATCTTTATCCACTGATGATTTAACCGAGATTTATACAGAACGTCTCAATCGAGTCGTAGGTGATACTCGTGTTGAAAATATGTTTTCGACGCTTGAAATGGATGATGAAGTTCAGAGAATGGAATTTGCTTTAAATCATCCTGTAAGTGACGGAGCAGATATGCGTTTTGTTGTAAGATTACTCTCTCTTGGTATGGAGATTGAATGGTTACAGCCACAGGTTGATTCCATCTTATATTCAGCTCCATTTATTGGGTCTGCTCAGGAAAAGAAAATTTTAGACGGACATTCTAACATGATTGATCGTCTGAATAACCTTAAACTACAGTTTAATAAAATGATTAGAGATCATGGATATATCCATAATTCCTATCTTGAACAGGAGGTTTGATTATGGATTATCTATATGGCAAGTTTGCGGACCATCAAATTGATGTTGCCGTGTCTATTATGCATGGAGAAATCCACAAGCTACTGCTTTATAAGGATAGAAATACCGAAAATACCATCTTTGAAGATAATGAAGATTTTTTTAAATATTTTAAAAATCTGCTTGTGCGGTATGGTGCTTTAAATACCCTTATGGGCGAACCGGAACAGATGGTAGCCTTTATGTCTACGCTTGAGGCTGCTTATGAGGAAGTTTTAAAGCCTAAAAACGAATACAGGTTTTGGAGATTTAGAAAACTGATTCTTGATGCGCATGGTTATCTTAAGATGATGTTCGAGGAGGTGGACAGGAATGCCGAGTCTATCAACTTCTAAACGAGCATCTTTCATAATCACAAACGGTGCGAAAATGCTTGGACAAATCCATAAAGGAAATGCAGACTGGGCTATGGAATATACGTGGGATAACGATTATCAATCAAAAGTCTGCTACATTTACGACTATTTTCATGATGATCAGCCTCGTCTTAAAGATCATATGACATATAGAAACACGATAAAAACTCGTATTGACGCAAAATTCATTGTTAAATCTCACCAGTCAATTGACAAGGATCAAGTCGAATATTATCTGCAATTTAAACCGTCACAGCCGGTTGAATTTGATCAAAATGATGAGTTGTATTATTTCGAAACTGAATATCGACAGCGTTATGGAATTGAATTCCCGATAGGGTGTTATGTGGACATTCCTGATGACAAAATGGTGTATCGTAAGTGGTTAATCTGTGGAAAAGAAATTGCAAATCAGTTTCCAAAATATCTGATTCTCCCATGTACTTACGAAATGATGTGGATTGAGAGAAATAAAAATGATCGTATTAAGAGAAGGATGTGGGCAGTTCCCAGATCGCAAAAGTCCTACACAATCGGAACTTATACGGACTATCGTTTTACCAGACCAGATAACCAAGATAAGATATGGCTTCCATTAAATTCTATTACAGAAAAATTATGGTACTCTTCCGACGGGAAAAATAGCCGCGTCATTATAAGTGCTCCGACGGAACACCCTATTGTTTGGACTATAACAAAAATTGAGAATACAAATCCTATCGGTTTACAATGTTTAACTCTTTATCAAAATTATTTTGATCAAGACAAAGACTATATCGAAAAGGATTCTTCTGGAACAATTATAGGAATGTGGGCCGATTGGTTCCAAGGTGAATTATCACCTCAAGAATCACCAGAAGATACTTTATTTAAGCCGCTCTGCAATATATCTGCCTCATCTTCTGTTTTAAAAGTTGGAGGATCTTATAAACTTCTTACAGTATCTATTAGCGACCAGTCTGGTAATGATATTACAGATAAATATTCTTCTACTTCATTTTTGTGGACGGCATCAATTGATGATAATGATGTTACAGATCTTTTCACATGGCTCCCACAAAAGGAATTTAACAAGATCAAAATTAAGGCACCAAATGATAGAAGATATTTAAATAAAATTCTCACTATAACATGCGTTGTTTCTAATAAGGTTGTTGGAACCCTTCAGTTGAATTTATCGATTTAGGAGGTGGTGATGTGGGGTACAAATATGATTTTTCAACCAGAGATGATATGTTAGAAAAGCTACGAGCCTATGCAGCCAATCCTGATGACGATACAATTCGGATTAAAGCAAAAATTAAAGATATGTTTATGCATTGTCCTGAACTGTTATATGCGCTTGACGCAAAAGAATATGAGGATCAATTGTTTGATGAAGATGGTAATCTTAATATAGATGTAAATGGGGAACCATTGGGAGAATGGGATTCTTATTTTGGAGAAAATTCATATATTCGTCCATATCTTTATATTCCTGAAACACAAACCAAGATGAATTGTTATGTATGCTATCAAGTAAGTTTTTCTGAATTACAAAGATACAATGAAGCTGTCAAATACTGTATTATTACATTTACTGTTTTTGTAAATGGCGGACACTCAATTGATGAACTCACTGGAATCCCAAGACATGATCTTATTGCTGGAATTATTCGTGAAAAATTTGCATGGATTGGTCTAACTATCGCTTCTGCCGTCCCTGTAAAGGATGAAGAATCTATAACAGACACACATTATTTAGTGCGTACACTACAGTTCCAGGCAGAGCTACCGAATAATCTTGTTAAAACCACTAATGGAAAAACTTCTTATAACAACAAAAGGAGCTATTAATGCCGGATATTTCAACAAATGTTGTGACCGATGCGATTGAACGGCAATTAGAAACGGATCAGGCTGATCTTGAAGTTGAAGAATTAGGTTTTGATCCACTAATTTTATATTATTGTGAGGATTTTAATGTTGCCGAAAATAAAATAACAATTCATCAGCCAGTTATTCAAGATTTTATCACTTATGGCGAGGATAATATTTATTCATTAATTTCTCCGTTTGTATCTAATAGGACAAGTCTCAGACTTCAATTATGGAATAACGGTCTTGATTGGAACAAAGTTTCAGATCAATGGTTGTTCTGCTCTCTTTTAAATCAACTTAATCCTAAATATTCAAATATTATGTTTGGAGATATTGATTTTAGCACATTTAGATGTGTTGAAATAAGACCTGATGAAAAAAGTGAAATCGTTCTTTATAGTCAAAAGCACGACATCATTATAGATGACAAAACACGGATTTTGATGTCAAAATTTATCCAGCATATGTTCAATCAATTTCCACCGGAAGAAGAATTTACTTCCAGTAAGCAATTAAAAAAAGATCTTATAAACCGAGATAAACAAGCTCTTATCCAACAGAAAAATGAGCTAAAAAAATCAAAAGGGAGCAAACTTCTCCTATATCTTTCTTTCTGTTTAAATCATCCAGGTTTTAAATATAAAAAGAACGAATTAAGAGATGTAGGTATTTTTGAATTTATGGATAGCGTATCCAGATTAAATATCTACGAATCAACAAAAGCACTTTATTCTGGAATGTATTCTGGAATGTGTGATTTAAGTAAAGTAAATAAAAACGAGTTTAACTTCATGCGTGATCCGAATGAAAAATCGGAATATGCATGATTTTTTTATTCAACCAAATAAAAGGAGGAAATAAACATGGCATTTAGATTAAATGACCGTATTTACAAAGAGATCCTGTACTTCGCCGCTTTTGACCTTACAAGTGAGGATCCGTTATATGTGCTTACCCAGCTTTCCGATGCAACAATTGATATCACTGCTGAGTCTACAGATGTTACTGATAAAAATGGTAACCTCGTAAAGAAAATCTGGAAGTCCAAGGCTGGCAGCTTTTCTGCTACAAATGCTTTCGTAAACTCCAACATCATCGCTGCAGCTTCCGGTTCCGCTGCTGATTTTGCAACATCTGGAAACAAGATTCAGATGCCAAAGATGATTCATGTAAACAAGAGTGCTGATAAGGTAACACTTGCAAACTACGTTGACGGTTCTGTAAAGGTTGCTCAGTATTTTGGAGATGGTTCCATTGGTAAGACTTATACAGTATCTGAAACTGCAGATGCAGAGCATTTTGCTATTACCACTGGTGGAGAATTAACTCTTCCAAAAGATGATAATGCTGATATGTACTTTATTAAATATACTCGTGAAGTAGATTCTGGTTCTCTTATTAAGAACAGGGCGGACAAATTCCCATCTTCTGTAAGAGTTCTTATTAAGGCTACATACTTCAATCCGTGTCAGAAGAACGATTTAAAGGCAGATTATATTGAGTTCCCGTCTTTCCAGGTATCTCCGGAGACAAGCTTCCCAATTAATGCAGACTCTGCAACAATGGATTTCTCCGGTGACCTTGAAATCGACTATTGCGGTTCCGAGAAAACTCTGTACAACATTTACAGTGCAGACGAAATCGACGAAGACTAATTTGTTCAGCAGGTGCGCCGCTAATAACGGCGTATCTGCATTTTAAAGGAGTAGCATGAACTATTTAAGAAAATGTCAAGTGTGCGGAAGCGAATACAAATATTGTATGTATTGTGCAGAATTCAACCATGAACCGAAGTGGAGAATGCTGTTTGACACAGATAATTGCCGGAAAATTTTTCATGCGGTTAGTGACTATCTTGTAAATGAAATTGATGCTAACGAAGCAAAAAAGATTTTATCAGAATGCGATATTAGTAATCCTAATCGTTTTAATGAAAATGTTAAAAAAGTTATTCAAGAACTTTCCCAGAATGAAAATTCTACCGAAAAAATTGTAGGGAACCCTGCCAAACGTATGAGTTCCAGAAAAAGAGTGTGTAATATATGAGAAATGTAAGTTAGGGATATACGACTTCATATATTATGATTTTGTGTATCCCTATTTTTTACGCCTCAAAGGAGAAACTGGATGAAAGCAATTGATAAGGAATACGCCACATCATTTGTGGACGAATATCAATATTTAAAAAGTTGTGGAATAAGATATACCTTTGTAAAGGTTGACGAAAATGGACAGACTATTTGGAAATATAAAAAAACACCACAGCTATTTGAATCTTTAAAAAATTTTTATGTAAACAACGAATATTACGATTGGTAATAGAGGATTTTAATCTTCTATTTTTTTTCAACGAAAGGATAAATATTTATGGATTTTTTACAGAATTATATGATGCCGGTAGTCGTTGGCATTTGTTTATGTGTAGGTTTTGTTTTAAAGAAATGGGTAAAGGACGTAGATAATAAGTATATCCCAACTATTTGTGCTTTACTTGGCGTTGTCATCGCAGCCTGGATCCAGGGATGGATGCTTACTCCGGAGGTTGTGCTGTCTGGTCTCATTTCTGGTTTGGCAAGCACAGGTCTTCATCAGGTATTTAAACAGTATCTTGAAAAGGATTCTGCTACAACGATTACTGAAGATAAGATGGAAAAGAGTGAGTAAGTGCAGAAACGTTCTAAATATCATGTAGATATTTCTGAAAAAGGAAAGGAAAAACGTACATACAAGGGTATTCTTTATGATTCTCTTACTGAAATGCAGTTTGTTAAAGAATTTATTGAACCACGTCTCGAAAGTGGAGAAATAAAATCATATGAGCGTCAGGTAGAATATGTTTTGCAGGATAAATTTAAATATAACGATAAAACAATTCTACCAATTAAGTATCGATCAGACTTTAATGTAGTCTGGGCAGACGATACTTTACAGGTCTTCGACGTGAAGGGAAATCCTGACCAAATGAGTTTATTGAAGCGAAAACTGGTATGGGCAAAATATCCTGAAATCAATCTTACATTTATTTGCCGTAATCTTAAATATGGCGGTTGGATTGAATACGATACGTTAAAAAAACTTCGTAAAGAAGATAAAAAGAAAAAGGAGCAAAAGGATTAATGGAAAAAATTGGAATTAAAGCGTTTGTAGAAAAATACGAAAACTGCGCAACAGAAAAAATAAAGAAAGATTGTTTAAAGGATTATCTTGAAGTAAAAAAATATATTCCTTTTAATTTAAAAGTAGCACTGGCGGAACGTCTTGTAAGTGTTACATGCTTTGAAACTATCGAGAAGAAAGATCTTGATGGAAAATCGATTAGAGAGAAAACCGGTAGAATTAGAAACGATTCTGTTGGAAGAACACTCCTCTTCTATCGCATTGTTATGGAACAGTATACGAATCTAACTGTAGAGACCGCAGGATTTTATGAGGAATATGATATGCTCAGATCTTCTGGAATTCTCGAATATATTCTTGCATCAATTCCAGAAGATGAACGCGCGGAATTTTCTCGTATCGTCGATATGAAAGTATCTGATACACTCTCCTATTATGATTCCCCACAGAAATTTGTAAGTGATCAGGTGGAACGTTTCGGAACTCTCATCGGAGTAACACTGAATCCATTTCTTGAAAAACTTGCAGACCAGCTTGGAGAACTGGACGAAGAGCATATTGATAAGCTTGCGAAAATCGTGGCTGCCGGTACGAAATTAAAGATTCTAAAGTAATATAAAATTCGAGTTTCAACGAATATAACCTCTCATGCGGTCAAATGTATGAGAGGTATTTTTATATACAAAAATTAGGAGGCGAAAATGAGTAATAAAAGTTTATCAAGTCAGCTTAGCGACTTCCAAAAGATTGCAAAAAAGCGAATTGAGGAAGATCTAATAGAACTCAATAAGAAGACATTAGAAAAAACATTTCCCAAATTTGTAAAAGAAGTTGATAAAGAAATAAAAAATCGATATGAACTGTCTGTCGATAAGTTTTATCAATCATATTCGCCTCTTTATTATCATAGACGTGGAAGTTTGTATGATTTATTAGTAACAAATTATGATAAATCAAAGCTGGAATATTCTTGGGAATTTGATCCAAGTAAAATCCAATATACTGGAAGTAATTCTTCATCTTACTCTCATGGTGAAAACGGATTGTATAGTACCGTATTTAGAGGTGGATATCATGGCGGAGCATATCATGATGGAGATTTTTATTGGAGAACTCCTTATCCATATTTTACTCATTGGGGACAACCAGCGGCATACGAACAAATATCAATTTTAGAAGATTTTCAAAATCGTATTCACAAATATGAAACTGGGAAAATGAAAAAAGATTTTAGAAGAATATATATAGAATCATTATATTCTTTATTATAATGTGGAGGATATAAAATGTCGGATAAAGGATCTATAAGCTTAGGAGAATTAGAAGAAGTTGTAAAAATAACAACAGTCTTAGATGAACAGAAATTAAAATCGGTCGTAAGCACGATTGAAACAGCGTTAAGCGGGGCTGACGTTACAAAATATGTAAAAGGAACCGATGCTCTTCTTAGCGACTTAGAAAAAGCATTTAAAAATTTTAATAAAGAGCAGTCAAAAGTAAACGCGACAGAATTGCTTAATATTAGCAATATGTTAAAAACAATGGAAGTTAACTTAGATGAAGTTATTCCAGATTTTGATAAACTTAATGCAGCTCTTACAAAAGCGGGAAAAATTTCACATGCGGTAGATGGTGTTATTAGCGTCAATCAATTCAAAGCTTTATCGACAGCTATTGTTGAATTAGGTGACAATGGTATAGATGTAGCTGAAGTATTGCAGCGCCTTGGCACTTCTGCCGATGTAGATACGTTAAGAGGTAAAATTGATAATTTATCAACAAGTCTTGAAAATGCAAAAAAAGAATCTGCTGGATTAAAAAAAACAATTTCGTATCTTAGGAATGAGTTAGACGATGTAAGATCTGGTTCAAAAGTTGAAGAACTTGAGGAGAAACTATTAAAGCTAAATTCTCTTAAAAATGATGTCATAGATGAATTTAAGCAATCATTAAGTCATTTTGGTTTTAATGAAACAGATTTCGATCTAAGTCCATA
>OKRR01000819.1_pt1 | contig 32739 bp, 27 predicted proteins | sample 1601211 | NCBI WGS metagenome assembly OKRR01 (sample SAMEA3541525, study PRJEB24748) | human gut metagenome | biome: human gut; feature: human-associated habitat; material: faeces | place: China | collected 2012
GGGCTACGGTAAGCGAATTCGGGCCAAATATGCCGCGAAGTGGGGCGTGCAGATGATGGGAATGAATTTTCAAACAGGCTCTAAACCTTTACTGCATTTCTCTGATTAATTCACTGTTTATTAATTTTCCAATCTCCTGGTTCAGCCAGATTCCTTCCCGGTTATCGGCAAGCTCATCGGTAAGTACAATTGCTATTATCTCCCTGTCATCGGTGCATATAATTCCGGCATCGTGTTCGACCCCCGGCAAATCCCCCGTCTTATGCGCGAATCGCACGCCTCCCTCCATCAGGGCGGGCAGCTTATTATTGCACTGCTGCCGGAAAAGGATATCGAGAATATCTCCCCTGAAGCTGCTTTCTAAGATTGCCTTCATAAGCTTCTGCATGTCTCCGGCGCTTGTATAATTGTCAAGCCCTCTCTCCTTTGCCTGTGAATCCATCATTTTCCGCTGCAGGACCGTATGCTTCATTCCCATTGCCTGAAGTTCAGAATTGATCTGAGACATCCCGATTCTATCGATTAATAGGTTGGCGGCTATGTTGTCGCTGAGCGTGATCATCAGAACCGCCAAATCGCGCACAGCAGGATTAAGCCCGTCTCCCAAATCTTTGAGGATTCCAAATCCGCCTATGCGGCTGTCTTTTTCCAGCTCTATTCTCTCATCCAGGGCAATCTGATTTTCTTTTGCCATTCGAAAAAGCGCTGACAAAACCGGAACCTTGATCAGGCTTGCGGCGGGAAACACCTCATCACGGTTGATTTCTACTGCCTCGCCTGTCTTTAAATCCTCGATTACGATCGCCTTTTTCCCCTCTATCCTTGAACAGAGATTTAAAACATTCAACTTAAGCTTATCCGTATCCACCCCCGTATCACCTCTTTCCGGCGGCAAGCTCACCGTAGCTTTCCGGTCTGCGGTCCCGGAACATATGAATCATATCCCTTATCTCCTTTACTTCCGAGAGCTCGATGGAACCTGTTATGATTCCTTCCTCATCGTTTCCCTCAGCGATAACATTCCCCCATGGATCGATGATGATGGAATGGCCGCAGTAAGTTCCCATGGGACTTTCCCCGACACGGTTGCAGGCTGCAACAAACATCTGGTTTTCGATCGCCCTGGCAATCAGCAGCGTCCTCCAGTGACTTACACGGGGATTTGGAAAATTCGAAGTGACGATGAGCAGCTCCGCTCCCCTTAGCGCGTAAATGCGTGATAATTCGCAGAAACGGATATCATAGCAAATCATGAATCCGACACGGCCCAGCTCCGTATCGTAAACCTCCGTTTTTGTTCCGTGAAGATATGGCACATCCTCATCCATATCACTGTACAGATGCATTTTGCTGTAATCACCGACTATCTCCCCTTCCCGGTTAATGAGAAACGTAGTATTTCTCATCCCGTCTTCTGATCGGATACCCACGGAACCGGCGACGATCCACACCGAATACTGTTTGGCACATTCTCTCAAAACGGTAACCGACGGCCCGTCTATCTGTTCAATATGCTCTTCCATATGGTGGAACATCTCATCTGAAAAACCGGAGGACCAGTCTTCCGGCAGCACGATTACATCGGGCCTCGGCACTTTCTCCATCGCATCAGCGATCATTTCTTTGACATGCGCGGCGTTATATTCGAAATCACAAAATTTAATGTCTGTTTGAAGCAATGCTAAATGAATTCCCATATATTTTACCTTTTCCTTTCTATTCTTGTAACGGTTCAGACGTCTGAACTGTTATCTATTCTTCTCTGCATATAGCCGTCCGGTTTATTACGGAGTCCGCTCCGCTCCCCAAAGAGTTCTCCGTGTGTCTTTTGACGGGATTTACCCCGCGTACATTACAGCCCGAATCAGCACATAGACAAAAGTAACAATAGTGATAACCCAGCCGTTTTTCAACATTGCCTTGATATCCTTTGACCTGGCCAGCCCCATATTGCCGACCATATCCACAGTAGGCGTGACAAAGAATGTGATCTGGCATCCCACAAGAATTACCAAAGCCCAGATATCCATTTTAACGGACAGAAGTACTACCAGGGGTAAAAACAGATCGTGGATCATTTTTGCCTGCGCAACGCCGGCTCCCGATATTCCAAATACACCGATTGCGGTGCTGAGCATAAGGAATGCCACCACGCCTCCCGCGTCGATGAGAGGCTGCATATATCCGGCGATCGCATCAAAGGCTCCCGATGCCGCCACATAGTTGAGAAACGGGTCGAACAGGATAAACATAAAGAACATCCAAAACATTTTAGAAGCTCCCTGCACGAGGGTTGTCAGCCCCTCTGCAATTCCCATCCCCGATGCAAACGCCGTGACCAGGGAAGCCGTCAGCATTACCACAATTGCATAAGATGCCCCGGCCTTAACCGCTACTCCGTAAACCAGCATGACAAGCATCGTGATTCCGAATGCCCAGGTAGCCCGTTTGATCTCCGGCGTCACCTGGAAATCTTCCGAAACTGCTTCGTCCCCGCTGTAAGACACCTTTCCTTCCGTAAGCTTCTGTGTCCGGCAGGCAACAAAAAATGTACATACCCATATGATAAGACCTAACGGCAGTCCTGCCGTTTTCATATACTGGCTGTAATTCAGCCCGGTCAGTCCCATGACGGTTGCTACAGGAGGCACAAACGGACCAATCTGAAGCCCGGCCGCCCCCGCGCCATGCAGGATTACCCCCAGTGTGCTGGGCGTAATCCCAAGACTGGCCATAATCGGAATCAGAATCGGCGCAATAATTGCATTCGAACCCGACAGTGTTCCAAGCATGGAGACCAGCAGGGTCGATGTGCACATGGCAATAAAAATTGCCTGTTTCTTTGATTTAAGCTTTGCTTTTCCTATTACCAGATGCACAATGTTATGAGCGACTTTCGTCCTGGTCAGGACTTCTCCCAGACCGGAGCCAAGAACGATGATAAAGCCGATCAGCGACAAGAAAGAACTGAGAGAATTCTGTAGAACGGTACCAAAACCGCTTACACTCTCTCCCGTCATGACAGCGCCTAAAATCACGCAAATCAGGACGGACAGGTTCATGTCTTTTCCCTTCATCATTAAGATAATGTAGAGAACAAGAGGCAAAAAGCCCAAGATGGGCGGTAAACCCAAAATCATTACAACATCTCCTTTCACTACCCCGCCTCTTTTTCGTTACTATTCACGGCCCTGCTGAAAAACGCAGTTCCGTGAACCGTAACACGCTCCGCGATGCACAGAAACTGCAAAAAACGCAGTTTCGCGCCGTGAAACTCGGGATTTTCGTGCAAAATACGTACGAAAACACCTCGCGGAATGGGCCGTGAATAGTAACTCTTTTTCCACAGTATTACCGTGGTAAAGCTGGTTCATATTCAGTTTTATTTATAACTTTTTCAGGGATTATTACCAGTTACTGTTCGCGCTCCGCTTCCTGGCGGGGTGTGAACAATAACGATTATCACTAAGAAATTCTAAGACAGTACCGCCCGGCTTCTTGCAATCTGCAGGATTTTAGCGTATACTAAAGGAAGGGGGGAGCTCCTTAAAGAATGTCTGAATGGGCCAACATGCAGCGCTTTAAAAGTTCCTTCCTTTTTGTTTAGAATCTATTCTGAAAAATGTTATATCTGATTCATTACAAATATAAGCCGTATTCAAGCGCTATCTCATCCTGGCGCTCCAGCTTCTTCAATGTATTGTCTTTATCCCTCCTTCCTGCCGCAGTAATCAGGGCGTTTGCCACCGTCATTGAGTTGACAAAAGAATAGGTATCAACCGCATGCTTTGCCAGAAGAACCGTTGTGGCCTTCAATGCAATTGGTGAAGAATGGCTGTCCGTAACCGCTATGACCGGGCATCCTTTTTTATTTAAATAGGAGACAATATTATATGTAGCCCTGGTATATCGTTCATAGCTGATTGCAATGAGACAGTCTTCTTTCTCAATGTACTGCAGTTTATTCGAAATATCTCCGGTTCCTTCTGTCAGCAGTTCAACATGCTCCATAAATTCCTTCAGCATGAAATACAGATAATATGCAACACTGAAAGACGAGCGGGCGGCAGTTATATAGAGTTTACGGCAGCTCGTTATCAAATCAACGGATTGCTGAAAATTTCTTTTCAGGTCTTCACTGTTCAGTGTCTCCAGTGAGTTAATATTCAGACGTATCATCCGGCTTAATATATCTTCCTCCCCCTCCTCTGTAATCGAATGCTTTAATTCACGCATCGGTACCACGTCCTTGCGAATCAAATCCGCTGCGCTTTTCTGGAATTGTGAATAACCGTTAAACCCCAGCTCCCTCGTAAAGCGGGTGATACTGGCCAGACTCACCTGCGTCTTTTCCCCAAGCTCCGCAATCGATAGAAATGGGATCATATGCACATTATCTTTGATAAAATCCGCCAGTTTTTTCTGCGTCTTTGTCAATGCCGAATAATTTTCATTGATGATGCTAAGTACGTTATTATCCATGTAAAACCTCCATAGCTTCATTATAGAAATCTCCATTGTGAAAGTCAATAGAAATGTAAAATATTTTTCATTTTTTATTGTTTTTGATAATTTATTTTCAATCTCAACTCTCACCAAATACCAATCACCGCCTATAACGATAACCTGTTTTAAATATAAATCCCATATTTCCTTATCCTATACTGGAGGCTCTGGCGCTGCAGCCCAAGTTTTTTGGCTGCCTGTGTCACATTACCGCAGCAGCGGCGCGCCGGGGAAGCAGTGAGAAAGCTGCAGTATATTATTGCAATCGACATCATGGTCTCCCTTCAGGCAATCGATATGTTAAAGCCATTGAGGCAGGGAAAAGCGACGGCAAAGCTTCATGATTTCATCCGGGAAAAAGTAGCTTTTGCCGATCAGGACCGTTTCTTTTATCCCGATATTGAATATATTTACACGCTTGTCAAGGATGGTACCCTGATTCAGCTCATCGAAGAAGAAACAGGAGCTATCAACCTTTAAGATACACACTCATACTGCTGACTTCATACGTACAAGACAAGGATGGAGAGGGCGCCCGATGGAATTTACGGCCTGCGGGATGCCCTCTTTATTCCGTGTGAACATGACATTCCGTTGTAACAGTTCAGACAGCATGAACTGTTACATTCTGTTCTTTTCCGGCCCCCGGTTTTTACGCTTTTCCTTGCCTTTTTATCTATCTGATGCTATAATAGCGACAAGTGCGGTTATTTTTTTGTGGTGCTGATGGACAGTGGTAAATTGCAAGGGAAAGGGGCTGTTTTCCTGTCATTTTTATAGTTAACGCCATATCCGCCGCTATCATTTACGGAGGTATTTATATGCAGACATTTCTGAACGTAGTGCTCATCATCCTGGTTATTGCACTCATTGCACTGGCAGTACTTTATTATTTCGGAAGGAAGATGGAGAAGCGTCAGGCTGAGCAGCAGTCCATGATGGAAGCTGCAAAACAGACGGTTTCAATTCTCGTTATTGATAAGAAGAAACTGAAAGTCAAAGAGTCGGGTCTCCCTAAGATGGTTATTGATCAGACTCCATGGTATATGAGAAGGGCCAAGCTTCCTATCGTGAAGGCAAAGGTCGGCCCGAAGGTTTTAACTCTTATTGCAGATGACAAGGCGTTTTTACAGCTCCCGGTTAAGACAGAAGCCAAGGTTGTAATCAGCGGGCTCTACATAACGGATGTTAAGAGCGTCCGCGGTGGCATACCGCCGCTTCCTAAGAAGAAGGGATTCTTTGCACGGTTTAAGAAAGATAAGAGTGGGAAAAAGTAATTAGAGTGATAATTGAATTTAGGTATAGGAAAAAAACTGCCGGGACAGGTGAACTGTTAACGGCAGTTTTTTTGTATCTGTTACTGCATTTTTCATTAACTACGGTATATTAGGCAGCTGTAAGCTTTATCACTTTGGCGTACTTTTTCCGATAGTTCACGATATGCTCAAGTTTCGCTTTTCCTTCACCGCTTCATACGCCAGCAGATGCAGTTTATCTCCCTTTTCACAGTTCAACATGAAATTGACAGAATACAGCAGACCGATTTTATTATGACAAGTCTGCACAACTGCATGGCATATTCAGCAAAGTTGATGTTACTAATCACAACGCTTTTCCTGCTGCTTACAACCGTTTTGGCCGGTGTGTTTGCAAACAAATAACTTTAAGCTGGCATTTAGCATCATACCGGCCGTTATCCTCGCTGTTGCCGTAATAGCAGCTATTGCTTATTCGCTGACGAAGGAAAAGTATGCGCTGCTGCTGACTGCGGCAGAGGCGAAGGAAAATGGTGTGGAGTATCGGGTTGAGGGGTTGGATAGGGTGCTTTAAGGGGATGTGGGCTGCACTGGGAGCTTCGAAAATTTATTATGACTGGATTGAGTGACTGTAAAAAGATGCTGTTCTGTACCGTTTGGGAAACTTATGCCGACATGGCGTAGATTATCGCAAAGATAGCGAACCTTCAAACTGAGGTAAGAATACCTTACTCAGTTTGGAGGTTTATTTTATGGTGAAATGGAAGGTTGCTTTATGGGGTAGTGTAAAATAGTTTGTGTCTTTGGAAAAAAATGGCTCCTTTCGGGCAAGAATTCAGATATGGAAATTCTTACTCGAAAGGAGTCTTTTTATGGCAGTAGCAAAGGAGCAAATTCGACAGATTATTTCAGAAAACAACATCTCCAGCGTGGCAGATGTCTACTCCCTCCTCCGCGATAGTTTCAAAGATATTCTTCAGGAACTCCTCGAAGCAGAGATGGATGCCTCCCTTGGTTACAGCAAAAACCACAAGGCTGGGCTGGACACAGACAACAAACGCAATGGGTATTCTCAGAAAACTATCAAAAGCCAGTTTGGAGAGTTCCCGCTTGATATCCCCAGGGACCGCAACGGGGAGTTTGAGCCAAAGCTTGTTCCCAAACACCAGAGGGATGTTTCCGGCATCGAAGAAAAAGTAATCGCCCTTTACGCACGGGGCATGAGCACAAGGGATATCCATGACCAGATCCAGGACCTGTATGGAATTGAAATGTCGGCCGAGATGGTCAGCAAGATCACGGACCGCATCCTCCCGGAGGTAAAAGAATGGCAGTCACGGCCCCTGAATTCCCTGTACCCGTTTGTGTTCATGGATGCGATCCACTATAAGGTGCGCGATGAGGGACGCATTGTCAGCAAAGCCGCGTATATCGTCCTCGGGGTTACAACAGAGGGCTATAAAGACATCCTAAGCATCACAGTAGGTGCAAACGAATCCTCCAAGTTCTGGCTGGGAATGCTGAATGACCTGAAGAACCGGGGCGTACAGGATGTCCTGTTTTTCTGTGTGGACGGCCTGCCGGGCTTCCGGGATGCCATCCAGACTGTGTTCCCGCAGGCGCAGATCCAGCGGTGCATCATCCATATGCTGCGCAATTCCTTTAAATATGTCAATTATAGCGACTTGAAGAAATTCGCCTCCGATTTTAAAGCGGTCTACAATGCCTCAACAGAAGAAATGGGAAAGTTGGAACTGGAAACATTGAAAGGAACCTGGGGAAAGAAATACCCCTATGCCATACGCAGCTGGGAGGACAATTGGGAAGATTTAAGTTCGTTCTATCAGTTTTCTGGCGAACTGAGAAAGATTATGTATACCACAAACATCATTGAGGGGGTAAACCGCCAGTACCGGAAAGCAACAAAGAACAAAAGTGTATTCCCGAATGATGCCTCACTGGCAAAAATGCTGTACCTGGCAAGCCAGAACGTAATGAAAAAGTGGACGCAGCGGTACCGTGGCTGGGATCAGGTGATTGGCCAGCTCATCCTGCTGTACGGGGAACGCCTAACGCAGTATCTGTAAAAGAAAAAGCCGGAACGGCCCAAATCTCCAAAGACGAAAACCGTTCCGAGCTTATTCCGTCGGCATTTATAGTATTGCCAGAAAATCCCAGCTTATTCCAGAGGCCGGGTGTGGGCAGAGCCCACGAACTTAAAATACTATAAATGCCTGATTGATGTGCCTAAAAATGTATAGAACCAGACTTTCTGGCAATACTAAAAGTAAGGAGATGGAACATCCGGAAAAAGTGACAAAAAGTTCCAAAAATTGCTACATATCTAATTCCAACTGAATGGAACTTCCAATTTTAAAGACACAAAAAAATTTACGCCCTCCTTTATGGAAATGTTCTTAGTCTTAATATTTATGATATTCTTAGTATACTTCACATCCAATGTAGGATTCCGACATAAACACTCCCTGCACAACTTGATTTTTTCATATCCATGTAGAAATGTTTTGGATATCAAATCTGTGTGAAACAGGAACACTAAACTCATCTTTCAAATTACCTACTCCGAGGACACAGATTGCTTGCTCATCAAGAGGGATCTTATATTTTTTTTGGATTTCCTCCCATTCTTCTGTCCAAACAACTGCACGTTGAATAATACAAGCTCCCAGTCCATATGTGTGCAACGTTAGTGATAAATATGCAGCAAAAATACTCGCTGACACAACATATTGATAATAATCATCCGGCTTATATGCACTTAATTTACCTGTAATAAGTATAAACTCTTTCACAGTATCTTCAAATCCACCAATTCCAGTTAACCACGTCTTCAATGCGTCTGCTTTTTTAGAATGCACGATATACGTCCTGACTCCTTGTCTATTACATGCTGAAGGACAGCTTTGGGCTAAACGTATAGCCTTTTCGATTCTAGCCATCTCAACTTCACTGTCAGCAAAATCGCGGATACTATGCCGTGTTGTAAACATTTTCTCGACATCTTCAATATTAAAGTGCATATCTTTTTTTTTGATTTTCTGTACACCGCCTAATTTCTGTTCAGTATCATCGTATTGATTTAGCTCTAAAAAAGCACATATTTTTTCAATGAATTCATCCTTGTAATTATGTATTTCATGATATTTAAGATACGCCCACAAAGATGCTACTGCCATTTGTATTGTCTCCGCATAAAATTTTGAATCACTTTTTTGTAATTTTGTAATCCACTCCATCATCTCCTGCTGTTTTGCATGTCCAAAACCAAGCCGCGGCTTCTCAATAGATAGACCTTTTTCAATCGAATGTGTATGTACCAAAAGTTTAAAAACCAAACGGTCCAATTCATATTCGCTATTGTTATATCGTTTCCAATTTTTATATGCCTGATATATAGAAAAATAAAAATATTTTATTGTTATTAATATTTTTTTCATTTCTGTTTCCTTCCTTGTTTTCACCGGAATTTAACTATCTTTTATATTTTTTATTAACATATTTATAGGTCAATTTTATAGCCTCATATAAAATCCTTCTATTAAAAAAAAGAGCTATAATACAACTTATACTAGTTAGTACTACAGCAAAAAAGTTTGTCACATAGTTATTTGCTATCGCAAATATAATGCACAATACAATCAAAGAGAGACATTTTTTCACTTCTATTTTTATATCAAAAAATTTTTTTGTATTATAAATTCTATAAACCCACATAACCAAATATGATACTGCTGTTGATATCGCCGCTGCTTGTAAGCCATAAAACGGAACAAATATGGCATTTAATATGCAATTAAGGGAAGCTCCTAGAATAGTAGAGCTAAGTGCATATCTTGTTTCCTTACTGCTCAGATAGGCTGTGCCATAAAACGATGAAAACGCACTAAACGCTGTGCCAATCAGCAAAAATCCTACATACTTACTTGAAGCATAATAGCTCGGATCAAATATTGAATAAATCATAACTTTTGACAATGGAATGAGTATCAGCACTCCGCTCAAGACAAAGGTCATATAATTATCAAATATCATACTATAATATTCATCTCTTGCGTCCGTATCATATTCTTCTATGGCCTGTTCCTGCCACGCCAGGTAAAATAACGATGTGAAAATTTGAAGAATGGACGGGAATTTATAAGAAATCGCCCAAATTCCATTTGCAGAAATTCCAAGGAACATTAAAATTATGAACTTGTTAAATGAAGAGACCATCCACCAACTAATATTATTAGGGACCAATGCAGCTGAATATCTAATCATTTCTCTACCGATTTTTATATCATAACTTCCTTGTTTTATTAAGCAAAAAACTTTTTGAGTCATCATCATAAAAATAATCATTATTAAATCTGATAATGCCATTGCGATGACCAACCCCATATACCCCCATTTTAAACCCGCGACTAAGAGCATACTTAAGCCAAAATTAACAACCGCATATAATATTCCTTGCAAAGCATATAGCCGATTATTACATAAACCTCTTGTGATATATTGCAAAAAGACATAATAAGAGTTACTCAAAAACAAGAGTATATATATTACTATGTATAAACTATGCGTGAGTATACAAATTAAAATGCTGGCAAGTAACACCATCATTGATAATTTTCCCATGATCCGAAATGCCGTTCTCAAGGTGTTTTCTATGTATTTTCTGTCCAGCAACCATCTATATACAGCATCATACAACCCTAATGATATAATAGGAGAAATCAAAGACATCATTGTAAGGATCATATCATATTTCCCCATCTCATTAGTGCATAAATAATACGTATAAATAGGGACTAATATAAAAGTTAATATTTTTGCTCCAAAGTTGCCTATTGCAAAAATCACAGTATTTTTTATTAATTTATTTGTTTTTTTCATTTCGTTTATAATCCGTGTTAATCTGCATACTTTTGATTGTTTTTTTCATTTTTCAGAGCATTAAATATCCAGTTTAAACTTTCCTCTCTCAAATTTTGAAGCAACATATTCGATTTACTATAATCAATACATTTACATGGCATTTGACTTGTTGTATACGAAGAATCCACTAATCTGCTCTCAAGATTTAATTTCTCCAAAATGTCTTTAACTCTCTCTGGATTTTTTTGATTTTTTATACTTATAAAGTCGATATTAAAATGTATTGAAAATACAGTTCCGTGAAAAGAGTTCGTAATAATAAAATCGGCTTCTGAAATAAGATAAAGAAAATCGTAAGGCGTGGCATCATTGATAATATAATCCACATCCAAGTTTTGTCTCGTATCTAATTTAAGCCATAATACTTTGCACTCTAATTTTTTTTTATAATATTTGATAAACTTTTCTGCAACCCTATAATCTCCTACCGTATATAATAAAATATACTTTTCTTTTACAACCTCTCTATATTTTTCTCGATTTTTAGATAATTTAAGCCAACCAGTTTTATCTACACATAGAGTTGGATCTAAGACAACTTCTATGTCGTTTTTCAAAAAAGATTTAAGCATTTTTTTTGCATACTCTTCCCTTACGCTTATTGATGAGAAGCCGCTTAAATATCTTTTTATAATCACCTCTTCCCCTGCAAGAAGCCTATAGCTTCCAAAACTGGATGCAAAAGATACTTTTTTCTGAGCTCCAATAACGTCCCCAAAGTATATGGGGTCAAACTTACCATCACAAATGTCAGGATTCCAAATTTGGTCACTCCCGCATAAAACCGTTTCTGCATTTAGCGCGAGCATAGAAATTTTGGGTAAGTCAGCAATGGCTTTGCCGAAATTACTTTTCCCATTAATTATCTCCTTTTTTATAATTCCAAAGTAAAGAGAACCTAATATGTTTTTAAGATTATTTTTTACGGTCTGAGATTTATACCATTTAATTATAGAACGTTGTTTTTTTTCGCCATTACTACAGTAATCTAAAAATATAGAGGAGAATCCTAATTTTTCAAGCATAAGTTGAGTTGCTTTTGCTTGTAAAAACGCTCCGTAATTATACGAAAAAATATATGTGATTATTATTATTTTTTTCAATTTCTTCCCTCCGCTTTTTTTAACTGATAGGTTACCGTTTTTCGGCGACGAGGCAAAGATACCGAGCACCAGTCATCACATAACATATATATACAATTAAGAGGAATAAGACACACAAAAGAAAAATTCCCTTCTATCATAAGCATACAAAACAAAAAGCCTGATATGATTAAAAGGATAGAAAGTTTCTGCTTCAAAATGCATTTAATTGCAGGCAAAAACATATAAATCAAAAAAGGAAGACCGCCTATAACTCCCATTGATGAGAGCCATACAATATAAGTATTATGCACTGTAACTCTCTCAACATTAAACATTTCAATAACTGCTTGTTTACTTGCTCGTATTCCGTCTCCCCAAAGAAGATTGTTAAAAATCAATTTTAGTCCATATCCCCAAAATGAAAGCCGTCTCGTATTATTCCCTATATAGCTTGTAACAAAAAGCCTTTCAAAAATCTCTTCTGGAAGAAAAAACAGCAATCCAATTATCCCCAGTGGAATAATCACAAATATGATAGGGGATTTGGCCTTTAATAATAAAAAGACAGTTATTGCCATAATAGGAAGTATTGTCCCTCTACTTCCAGTAGCAAAAATCGCACATACAATAATAATATATGCCAAATAATACCGTATCTCTTTTCTTTCCAGTCCCCTTAATACGCAAATACACGCTGGAAAGTAAAAGTAGGCAGCCGTAAAATTAACATCATAGAATCCGTCTTTACTATAATAGAGAGCAAACCTAACTTCGTGTATATCGATATATGGTTCTCCACGTTGTATTAACAGAATGACAGACATTAATACGGCAGACATGATAAATGCATTTTCTATGATTCTTCTTTGATACTGTTCAAATTTAATTTGAAGCAACACATAACTATGGGTGCAAAATAATATTACAGCAAAAAAATAATCAAGTGTATATGGCTTACTTAGTGCAATTATTGAAAACATACTGAATATGATTGGGAATAAAATAAAAAGATATCTTCCATTAAGACTTTTTTCTCTAAAAAAATAAATAAACCCTAAAACAACTATGATTATTGCAAATATATAATATCTTCCAAAATTAAAGAACTGAAGACCATTAAAAAAAAGGAACATCATTTCCATTGAAAAGACAAATGTTATTAAATCCGTTAGTTTCGTGTTGTGTTTTCTTATCATTTTACTCCTCATTAAAATAAATATCGAGGAGATATTCTTGTAAAATTCCACAGGAACTCTCCGAAATTCATAGTTCTCATACATTCAGGCTGGTACCGTTCTTGAATCATTGATTTAAGAATTGACCTGTATTTTAATAATTTATGTTTGAGAATTCTGAGAACAAATATAGTATATAAAATTGGATAAAAAATTTTAGGATAATAGTATTTCCTAATTAAATATGTATTCACCAATACATTCATTTTACGCTGATCGGATTCAACGCGGTTTATTTTACTTGGAAGATGAAGTATATGAATATTATCAAAATATGCTAAGATTTTTTTATCTTTATGTATTTTAAGTGCAACATATAATTCTTCAGAACCGAACATCAACCGTTCCGGATACAGCTTACAATCTCTAAAGTCTTTACGTCTCAGTACATGTCCAGCCCCAATATAGGAATACATCTGAGTCTCACTATAGTTTTTCTTTTTAAAACATACACCCTCAAGATATCTATCGCTTACTTCTTCATAAATTCGTAAAGCTGCAGCCGATATTCCCGGATTCTCTTCCATCCGAATATATATTTTATTAAAAAAATCGTCTGTGCTAATAACAGAGTCATCGTCCAAGCTAATAACATATTTCCCGATACACTCGGAGAAAGCAAAATTTCTTCCACCTGATACCCCCAAATTATCATTTAGGTAAAAATATTTAAATCTAATATGGGCATTATTTAATAATTTTCCCACTTCATCACCAATATTTTCAAGAGAAGCGTTGTCAACAATAATTATTTCCATTGAATCAATCTTCACTTTAATACATGATTCAATTGAGCGCAATAATTCCTGCTTTCTATCTTTAGTAATATATATTACGGAAATTTTTATTTTTTCTTCTGATTTCATTTTGACTTCCCCGTTTTAATAATTTATTTTTCACATATGCAATTAAAACAATTCCCCATATACAGTTTGATTTTAAAAACGGAAATAAGAAAATTGCTTTTCTATTTAAACTTCCAAAGTCTATCTCCTTTTTTAATATCCATTTTTTTCTTTCCCATTGAATCAAAGCATATCTATATGCCTTACTCAGATGAAAATACATCACTGCTCTGTCAATTGAAACCAAAAAAGCTATAATATAGAATGCATTCAATGTATTTTCATATTTATTCAATATACCTTGTGCACTTATATAGTGGTGCATTAATTTCCAAACATTCTCTAATGGATTTAATATTTTACTTTTTGATTGGCTCCCCTCATGTATCACATAATAGTAAGCTGTTCCACCTGTCAGAAATTTAATTTCTTTAGAAGCTCTTAATATTTTGAAACTATAAAGAGCCTCTTCACCAACAGGAATATTTGAAAAATATATTTCATTATCTGTTAACAGCTTTCTACGTACCGCTTTTCTTACTCCTCCCCAAGGGATTTTTCCTGTCATATGATATCGAATTAATGTTTCTTTTGAAGAATTTGAGTACTTTGACATTATCTCATCTTTAATTCTTTCTCCAAAACCATTTACCTGCATAATATCAATAAAAACAATATCTGTATCCTGTACAACATCATTAAGACGTGAAAAGAAATTACTATCTATATAGTCATCTGCATCAATAAATACTATATAATCGCCATTAGCTTTATCTATACCAGTATTTCTTGCTGCTCCCGGCCCCATATTCTTTTGTTTAATCAGTGTTATATTATACTTTTGGTTCTTATATGTATCTATTATCTCTTCACTTTTATCTGAAGAACCATCATTTATGCAAATTACTTCCCAATTTTTATATGTTTGGTTTATAATGCTGTCTAAACACTTACCTATATATTTTTCTGCATTATACACGGGAATGACTACTGATATTTTAATTTCTTTTTCCATTTTCTATAGATTCTCCCTATACCATCCAATCGCCTCTGCAATTCCTTTTTCAAAATCCCAGTCAGGATTATATCCAAATATTTTTCTGGCTTTTGAAATATCTGCATTACTGTGTTTAATATCTCCTGCCCTATCTGGACCAAAATCAGGTTTGATATCCTTTTTCAGTGCCTTTGCAATGTGATAATAAATATCTATCAAATACTCTCTACCACCAAAAGCAATATTATAGGCTTCTCCCGAACCTTCGTTTGAGGCTTTACACGCCTTCAAATTAGCTTCAATCACATTTTCAATATAAGTAAAATCTCGACTCTGCTTACCATCTCCGTTAATAACAGGCTTTTCATTATTCAATAATTGTTTGATAAACTTAGGTATTACAGCTGCATACGCCCCTTCAGGATCTTGTCTACGGCCAAATACATTAAAATAGCGCAAACCATAAGTATCCAATCCATAAAGATTTTTATATAATTTCCCGTATTCTTCATCTACTTTTTTAGTTAAGGCATATGGTGATAGTACATTTCCTTCCTGCCCCTCCTTTTTTGGCAAAGCCGGATGATCTCCGTATACAGATGAACTGGATGCATATATGAATTTTTTTATTCCATTCTGTCTTGCCGCTTCCATCATATTTAAAGTCCCTCCGATGTTCACCTTCTCATAATATAAAGGCATTTCTATACTTCTGGGAACGCTCCCCCAAGCTGCTTCATGTAATACATAGTCTACATTTTGACACGCTTCTATACAGGTATCCAGATTTGTAATATCTCCTTTTATAAATGTATAATTCAAATTGTCAAGAAATATCTCAACATTCTCCTTTTTTCCCGTGGAAAGATTGTCTAAACATCGTACTTTACATCCTAAATTCAAAATAGCCTCACATAAATTTGAGCCGATAAAGCCTGCTCCACCAGTTACTAAAAACACTGTATCTTTATCAAATTTCAATTCTCTATATCCCATATTTTCCTCTACAGTCTCCAGTACAAATATCCAGATTCTTCAAATTCCTCTTTATTTAAAATTCCCTTTATATCAGTAAGTACTTTCTTTGTCGAATTTTTTCTATAGAATTTCCCTATATTGCAACTAGTTAACTCCTTAAACTCCTTATGTGCTACTGCTAAAATAATTGCGTCCATATCACAAATGTCATCTATTGCAGTAAACTCAATATCATACAATCGATTAACTTCATTTGCATCAGCAACTGGATCTGCAATAAAAGGCTCAATCCCATATTCCCTAAGTTCCTCAATAATATTAATTACCTTCGTATTTCGGACATCCGGACAGTTTTCCTTAAATGTAAATCCTAATATTGCTATTTTCGCATTTTTGACGGGTACATTTACTTTAATAAGGTTCTTAATCAGACACTCTGCTACATATTTACCCATATCATCATTAATTCTACGACCTGAAAGAATTATTTGGGAATGATATCCCAACTGTTCGGCCTTATATGTTAAATAATAAGGGTCTACTCCTATACAATGTCCGCCAACTAACCCCGGTTGGAATTTAAGAAAATTCCATTTTGTTCCAGCAGCCTCTAGTACTGACTTTGTATCTATGCCCATTTTATTGAAAATAATAGAAAGTTCATTCATGAATGCAATATTAATATCCCGTTGCGAATTTTCAATTACTTTAGCCGCCTCCGCTACTTTAATACTCTCTGCTTTATGCACGCCTGCTTCTACAACAAGTTCATATGTGGCAGAAATAGCTTCCAATGACTCTGCATCCATTCCGGAAACAATTTTAGTAATTGTCTCTAATCGATGGATCTTATCTCCAGGGTTAATTCGTTCGGGTGAATATCCAATTTTAAAATCTTTTCCACACTTTAAACCCGATTCCATTTCCAGAATTGGAACACATATCTCCTCAGTTACACCTGGATAGACTGTTGATTCATACACAACAATTGAATTTTTTGTTAAATTCCTTCCCAAAATATGACTTGCCCCTTCTATAGGTGACAAATCAGGAGTATGATCTTTTTTTACAGGAGTAGGGACTGCAACAATATGAAAATTAGCTCCTTTCAGCTTTGTTTCATCGGATGTGAATTCAACTGAACAGTTCTTTATTGCCTCATCTCCCACCTCATTCGTTGGATCTATACCCGATTTATACATTTCAATTTTTTTAGAATTTATGTCATATCCGATAACTTCTGTTTTTTTAGAAAAAGCCACTGCAATCGGCATTCCAACATATCCCAGACCAATTACTGAAATTATTCTTTTTTGTTCTGCAACTTTATTATACGTTTCCATCTTTTTTCTCCATTTCGCAAAAAATTCCTACTATAGAGCCTATACCATATGAAATATGCAAAAATAAAAATAAAATAGGCATATTTAACATTGCTTTCATATTTTTTTCTTGTTTATAGGAAAATAAAACCGCAAAAAATGTATATATCGCCATTCCTCCTCTTCCTATTTTCTTCAATCTACAATCCAATCGTTCTAAAAGAAACCAAACAAATAAAAAGATTGTGAAGAACATAGGAATCACATGACGAATTGATAACGCTTCCGGATTTTTTTTAGCAAGTATTAAATTCCATTTCCCATTTTCATATCCTTGCCTCATCATTTTCATTGTAGAATTTCGTGTATAATACATCACCTCTATTGATGGATCTAGAAAAAATTTACCACCGCTCTTTCTAATTTTCGAATGTAGTTCTATATCTTGATTACGTTTTAAATTCTCATCAAAATAACCAACTTTATCAAATACATTTTTCCTATACATACCAAACGCAACTGTATCTACATATTGAGCTTTTTGCGAATAACGGAATTTGGAATTCCCAACGCCAAAAGGTGAAGACAATACTGAAGACACATATTTCTGCTTTTGGTCAATAGTAAGCGACTGCATTGTTCCTCCTACGCAAACCGCATCCACTTCTCTTAATAAATTCAGGCATTGATGAATATAATTTTTTCCAACTATACTGTGAGCATCAATTCTAAATACATATTCCCCTTTAGCGGCTTTTAAGGCAATGTTCCATCCTGACGCCAAAATTCCTTTCGGATTACTAAGAAATTGAAAAGATATTCCTGAAGGAATAATCACATCATCTCTTATTTTCTCAACTATTGATATGGTATTGTCACTTGAACCTCCATCTACAACAATAATTTCATATAAATTCTTTGGGTACTCCTGATTAATCAATGACATTAATGCTTTTTCTATAAAATCCTGCTCATTTTTTACGACAATGAGCGCGGAAACATACTCTGATTCTTTCATACACGTATTTTACCTTCTGATATTTTGTTCTTCTTGAATTTTTTTTTCATATACTGAAAGGTTAATCTTTCCGCTTCTCAGCAAATAATCCCCAAGATCTTCTGCCGTCTCCATTCCTTCCATTGAAATATCTTCTTTTTGTATAACTTTCTGTATCGTCTTTATAATTATTAAAATATCTGCTCTAAAAGAAACATGGTTCACATATTGTAAATCCCATTTCAACTTTTCTTCCCAGGAAATATTATTTCTACCATTAACCTGAGCCAGCCCCGTCAGTCCCGGAAGTACACTATGACGTTTTCTTTGTCTCTGCGTCATAAAGACCATATCTCTCACCAGCTGCGGCCGCGGTCCCACCACGCTCATATCCCCTTTCAGGATATTAAACAGCTCCGGCAGTTCATCCAGGCTAGTTGCCCGTAACGTCTTCCCAAATTCTGTCAGTCTCACCTCATCCGGCAGCAGATTCCCATCCTGATCGCGCTCGTTTGTCATACTTCGAAATTTGTACATCTCAAAGATTTTCTCATTTTTTCCCGGTCTCTTCTGCTTGAATATCACCGGACTTCCCAGCTTTATGCGCACAAGAAAAGCTGTTACCAGCATCACCGGTGACAGCACGATAATTCCAGCTGCGGACATCATGATATCCAGCAGCCTCTTTATATATTTCCGATACATCCCTGCATTTCTCACTTTCCAAAGCAACATGTTCTATCTGGCCGATTCTTACCTGAACAATGTCTTAACAAGCTGGATAACCCGCTCCATCTCCTCGTCCGTATTCTTAATATCACTAGGCAGACATACCCCTCTGTCGAATATGTCAGCACCTATCGACTTCCCGTTATTGCTCTCTACTTGAATAAAATCATTATCACTGTATACAGGCTGCAGTTCCATCGGTTTCCATATCGGCCTGCTCTCGATATTTTCTTTCTCCAGCGTTTCCATAATCGTCAGAGGCGTAATTCCCCTCTTAATACAATCTGGTTCAAGGGTAATACAGGACAGCCAATTGTTCGCCTCCCCATCCAGGTTCAGCGGATTCATCCTGATTTCAGGGACATCGGCAAATGCACTTTGATACCGCTGATAAATTTTTTGTTTCTTTTCTTTATATTCATCTAATGTCAGCAGCTGCCCGCGGCCGATTCCGGCGACAATATTACTCATCCGGTAATTGTATCCTATCTCTTTATGTTCATAATGCCTTGCTGCTTCTCTGGCCTGTGTTGCCCAGAATCTGGCCTTTATTATGTCTTTTTCACTATCCGACACCAGCATTCCGCCGCCGGAGGTCGTGATTATCTTATTTCCGTTAAATGAAAAAATGCCGTACTTTCCAAAAGTACCGCATCCTCTTCCTTTATATGTACTGCCGAGCGCTTCCGCCGCATCTTCAATCAACGGCACGCCATGTTTCTCACAGATACCCATAATCTCATCCATTTTAGCGGGTGTACCGTAAAGATGGGCAAGCAATACGGCTTTTGTTTCAGGATATTTCCGGAAGCCTTCTTCCAGCGCTTCGGGCGACATATTCCACGTATCCTTTTCCGCGTCGATAAAAACCAGCTTTCCTCCTTCATAGGTAACAGGGTTACAGGTTGCGGCAAATGTAAGAGAAGATGAAAGCACCACATCCCCTGGCCCTATTCCTGCCAGCTTGACTGCAAGATGCAGTGCTGCCGTCCCGGCGCTTAATGCTGCTGCATGCTTTGAGCCGACATATGCAGCAAGTTCATTTTCAAATTCGTCAACATTTTTTCCAAGGGGCGCCACCCAGTTTGTATCAAAGGCCTCCTGGATATACTCCATTTCATGCCCATTCATTGTCGGACTGGATAAAAATATTCTTTTTTGCTTTTCCATCCTTCACCCTCTCTTCCTTAATACCATCGCATTCGTTTTATGAATCTATTTTTATTATTTCATTCATAGAAAAAAGGCCCCCTGCATATTGCATGCCGGTCAGCCTTTCGTATCCATTTATTTTAATATATTTGATTCGTTATTTCTTCTCGTGCGGGCTTCTCATCCACCAGTTCAATCCCAAGCTTCACATCCACCATTCTCCCCGCAAATGGCATTTGAACCGTAACCTCACGCTTATGCAGGTTCACTTTTGTCACATATCCTTCCAGCCCCTTCAGAGGCCCTTCCCGGACAACTACATTCTTTCCTCTGTCAATTCCATCAACTTTGCCGCTGTACTCTCCCCCCACAACCTGGACTTTGGATACCCTGGTCACATGGCGGCTGTCCCCAATTGCTTTAATCCTCTGCTCTTCATCCTCTGAAAGGGACAAAAAAAGAAAGTTCCCGTCCTGCAGAACTTTCGTCAACCTGCCAACCTGTTTCAGCCGCCTGTACAGCTCCTCCGCATTCCCTGAATCAGCAAACACATATCCCGGAAATAAAAGTTCTTCAACCTGCTGCCAGCGCCCCTTAAATTTCTTCACCCGTTCTTTCTTCGGTATAAAGCATTCCCTCAAGCTGTCATCACAGAGCGTCAACTGCTTTTTGATCAGCTCCGCCGTCTTCTCCTCCTGTCCCCCCTGGACTTGTATTACATACCACATATCTGTCGTTTTTCCTTCCCGCACAAGCGGAAGCGTCCAGAGCTGTTGTTTCATTTCAGGTAAAATAGGGTAAGCTTCGCCATCTGCACGCAATGCAAAATACAAATTGCGCGTGCAGCTGCCGTTGTTATCCCCTATTACCATATAGCCCGGAATCTGTGTGCCAATGCTTCACGTCATCTGCCTATAATCCTGTATTCTCAAAAGATGTATCTTCATTAATATAACCGCATTCGTGCTGAACATCCATGATGAAACTGCATCCTGCATTTCAATTTCAAATGCTGTTCAAACGTATGTCGCTTAACAGATATATTAAGCGACATCTTTCGATACGATATTATACAATCTTCTGAGTTTCGTAAATTATAACACCAATTTTATGGGAGGTCAATATTCCCCCTCCCATTCTAACAGTAAGTTATTCCTAATATTTTCTTATTTTTTCTTAAATCCCAGTATTTACCGCTTCTTTCCCTACAAGACCCGGCTATTCCCCTAGCCGGAAATCCGCCAACGCCTTGGACCGCACATCTATCACAATGTGGCACTGGGAAACCATCTCATAGTTCACGTCCAGAGAATAATCAATTTCCACGCGGAGCTGATCCGGTTTTTCTTCCAATAAAATATTATCTGTATTCACCCCAACCATAATCTGCCCGAAGGGCATGGCGTAACAGCAGACATTTGTTTTCTCTTTCTCGAATATCATATGGGAACGGGCGCTTCCGCTCTTGATTATCTCTACGATATCCTCCCTGATCTTAATCGTGTTACGGATTGCACCTTCCACGCCGTCAATCAGTTCATCGTAGATTACGTAATGTTTACCGTTTTTACAGAAATAACTCCCGGCCGTTATTACGGATACATCATCGCTGTCCCCGTCAACCATATGCGCTCCGCTGATACTCACAAGTACATCTTTCGTCATATCAGTACTCCTCAATATTAATCTTCTTTGTCTCCCTGACTTCTCGTGGAAGAATCGACGTTGCAAAATTAGTAAACTTCTCAGCCAAATCGCTTACAAAGAACTGGTACTGCTCTCTGGTATCTTCCACGCCTTCTGACTTTGCGCCGCGGGTCATCCCCTTCTCCTTAAGCAGCCCCTTCAGCTCCACTGCCGTCTCATAAGCCGGATTCACCAGCGTTACATCATCGCCCATCAGGCGCTTAAATGTGGAGCGCAGAAGCGGATAATGGGTACATCCCATTACAAGCGTATCAATATATTTCCCTTTCAGGCACGCAAGGTAACGGGATGCAATCTCATCCGTCACCGAATCGTGAAGCAGTCCCTCTTCCACCAGCGGGACGAAAAGCGGGCAAGGTTTACCTGTCACTTCGATATCCCCTCTAAGTTGTTTCATCTCCTCCGAATATACTCCGCTGCGGATCGTGGCCTCGGTCCCGATGATTCCAATCTTTCCATTCCTGGTGGCCTCCACGGCCGCCCTGGAACCGGCCGAAATCACGCCGATAATCGGAATATCCAGGCTCTTCTCCACCGCCTCAAGGGCGCAGGCTGATGCCGTATTGCAGGCGATTACAATCGCCTTCACCTCTTTTGTCTGCAGGAAACGGATGATCTGCTGCGAATAACGAATCACTGTCTCCTTTGATTTATTCCCATAAGGCACCCTGGCCGTATCTCCAAAGTATACAATTCTCTCGTCAGGCATCTGACGCATAATCTCCCGCATTACGGTAAGACCGCCAACCCCTGAATCGAAGACACCAATCGGCGCATTTCTGTCCATCTGATTCCTCCATCTGATTCCTATACTTGTATCACACATGAATTCTGCACCTGTACCGTATGCTTACACACGGCGCTTAACTCAATGCCTTAACTCGCACGCCGATTAATACCGCTTCATTCCATGCTCGATCAGCTTCCCAACCAGCTCTGTCTTGCTGATTCCGGCCGCCTCAAACAACATCGGATACATGCTGATCGCCGTAAATCCGGGCATTGTGTTTATTTCATTAAATACAACGTCGCCGTCCTTCGTGACAAAGAAATCGACCCGTGCAAGCCCATAGCCGTCTACCGCTTTAAATATCTCCACGGCGGCACGGCGCACTCTCTCGGCGCTGTCACCCGGAAGCTCCGGATTTACAACTGTCCTGGACTCTGCATTAAAATATTTCGCCTCAAAATCATAGAATTGTGCGGCGGCCAGGACCTCGCCGACGCCGGATGCAATCACCGGCTCTTTTCCGTTCCCGAATACGGCGCATTCAATCTCATGGCCGACAATCGTCTCCTCTACCAGAATCTTTCTGTCATGGCGTGCAGCCTCGGTAAGACCCTCTGTGAGCTGTTCCCTGTTTTCAGCCTTGGATACGCCCCTGGAGGAGCCTGCGTTGGACGGTTTAATAAATACAGGATAAGCAAACCGTGCTTCCACCCGTTTCACCGCTTCGGCCATTCCCTCTGTATCTGCAATCTCCTCTTTCATCACCGGCTCGTAGGCTGCCTGCCGCACTCCTACCCTGTCGGCAATAATCTTTGTAAAAAACTTATCCATCGATACGGCGGAAGCCAGAACTCCGCAGCCGACATATGGGAGCTTCGCCAGCTCAAAAAGTCCCTGGATTGTACCATCTTCCCCATAAAGACCATGCAGCACGGGAAATGCACCATCTACCTTGATTTTCTTTATTCCGGCCCCGTCTATGACAATGACACTTTTTTCCGTTGCATCCGGCGAGAGAACGGCCTGAACCGTACCATCTCTCCAGCTTTCATCCTGAATCGCCTCCACCGAATCTACCAGCAGCCAGTGTCCCTCTTCCGTAATTCCCACGATAAGTACATCATATGTATCTCTGTCTATATTATTAATCACATTTACTGCCGACATGCAGGAGACAATATGCTCTGATGACTGTCCGCCGAAAATAACGAGAATTCTCTTTTTTATCATGATTTAATCTGCCTTTCTATCGGATATAATTTTAAACTGTTTAGATTATAACACAGCTGTCAATACTTGGGGTAAGTAAGATAAAAATATGAAATAAATTGTAAGAAATAAAGCAGTAACTGGAATAAAGCAGCTCTGAAATATATCAGCCATGGAGGTTTACCAATGTCACATCCACACATTACATATTATATGAATAAATTATCAAAAGGGACTTCAAGAAAGGCGGCTCTACTTATAAGCGCCGCCCTCTCCCTCACTCTGCTTGTTTCAGTACCGCTGGTCCTGAACCAGGCCAGAAAGGCTGAGGAGAGCCTGTCAAGCGGACTGGCTCCCCAGATTCTGCGCTTCCATGTTCTGGCTAACAGCAACAGTAAGGAAGACCAGGACCTGAAGCTGGAAGTAAAACAGCTTCTTATAGACACCATGTACGAAGATTTAGACGGCCGGGAGCTGTCTAAGGATGAGTTGATTTCCTACGTAACAGAACACAAAGAAGAGCTGGAACATACCGCCGAATCATTTATGCGTTCCGAAGGCTATGCCTATCCGGCCGATATCCGGATTGAACGCTGCTATTTTCCGACCAAAGTCTACGGTGACGTCACGTTCCCCTGCGGGGACTACGATGCGGTCCGGGTTCTTTTGGGAAGCGGACAAGGAAACAACTGGTGGTGCGTCCTTTATCCGCCGTTGTGTTTTTCCCAGTCTTCTGTCTGCGAGGTTCCCGACTCCTCAAAGCAGGAACTGAAAAACCTTCTTACAGACAATGATTACCGCGATCTGATGAAGAGCAGACGGGTTGTTTTTAATGATACCAAACAAAAAACGCAGACGGAAACTTCCGAAAAAGTTACCGTCCGCGTCCGTTTCCGCCTTGCCGAATTACTATCGCGAGACTAAATTTAAAATATATATCTGTGCCGGCTACCCGTCTGTCCAGGTACCGCGCTGACCGGACGAACCAAACAGGCTCTAGTTCCCGGTGGAAAGCATGCCCTTCAGAGCCCAGTCATACGTCTCCAACGCCTGGAACAGGGATATCTCCGCTGTCTGGCGGTCGATCTGTTTGCCCAGGAAGGCCGCCTGCTCCTGCAGGTAGTCCAGCTGGCTTGCCATGCCAAGCTGGTACTTTCTTTCCATGGCATTCATCGCCGTTGTCTCGGTAGCCAGTGCGGCTTCTGCCAGCTCAAACGCCGTTTTTTTCTGGAGAATATCATTATATAAATTCACCATGGAGGCGGCAACCGTCTCCTCCAGATTTTTGATCGTGCGCTCCATATTCTTTTTATCGGTAGAGCCCTCGGTCATATTCTTAAGAATCTTTTTATTATAATTTAAATCGTAATTGTTCTGAAGAGCAGTCTGCTTATCCACATCCGGATTCATTGCCGCAATCCTGTTCATATCTGCCCCGGGCACTTCCCTGATATCAGGGTCTGCGTTGAACTGCCAGCCTGTGGCCAGACAGAGACTGTGTTTTACGGAATCCAAAGAGGTACGGGTCTGGGTATAGGTGGATTGAATGGACTGCACGTTTTTCTTGGCCGTCAGTATATCCATCTGTGTCGCCATCCCAAGAGAGGCACGCGTCTCGGTAGAGCGCTGGACTGCTTCCATAATCTCTATATTTTTCTGAATTACGTCCAGACTGCTTTTCATCTGGTTATAAGAGGCGAACATGGTTTGCACCGACATAATCAGACCGTTCTGCGTTTTCTGATATTTGAGTTTTCTGGACTCGTCGTCGTCGTACTGGCTGTCGGCGGAAATATTCTGCTTCATTGCACTGTTATCCATCATCGCCGCGCCAAGATACATGGCATTGTAGGAGGACATTAAGCTGTTTACACTGTTAATGCCTGCCTGCTTAAGCACTGCGTCCGCCTGTTCTTTAGACATGTTCTGCAGGGAATTGGCTAAATCCAGAAGGGAATCAGCCGTGTCCCTCATGTCTTCCGCCTGACTGGTCATATCGTCGGCAGCGTCTTTCAAATCCTGTCTTACGGTTTCCGCATCGTCCTTTGTCCTGGAATCCTTATAGGAAACCTGATTATTCATGTAGGTGGGATTGTATTCCTCCACCAGCATCTGAAGCTCATCATATTCCATCACATTGTCCCGCAGCCGGGCCCAGGTCGCCTCGTCATGGGCAAACTCCGGGTTCTCTGCCATTACCTGCAGAGGTGACGTGACAGTCATGGCTGCCGCTGTCAAAATCGAAAGAACTAAGACCTTCTTATCGTGTTTCATCTTTACTCTCCTTCTGCATTACTATTAGGACATGATCAGGCCTTTTACCGCCCAGTCATACTTTTCCATGGCTGAAAATAGTTCTATGTCTGCAACTTCTTTATTCGACTTCGATGTAAGAAATTCCGCCTGGGCGCTCAGGTACTCAAGTTTTCCCATCATTCCCAGAGAATATTTCCGGTCGGCCGCCTGCATTTTCTGCTCCGCAGCCGCATATTCGGAGAGAGCCGCCTCGTAGGACTGCCGTTTGGAAATGACAGTATTATAAAGGGCCTGAAGCGTGGACGCCACATCCTGTTCCGACTGTGCCACATTCCTCTTCTTCACGTTTCTCGCAGAGGAACCGGAGGCGGAAGCTCCTTTGAGCGACTGGAGATCGTAGTTGGCTCCTATGGCCGACCGGAGATCGTTCTCCGGATTCATCTGGTCGATTCGCGACAGATCGGAGGCCGGTACCGGCCGTATTTCCGGAGCGGAGTCATGGTTCCATCCCGTCAGTATGAGCAGATTCTGCCTCATATTGTCAATACCGTATTTAAGCTGGGCAGCGCCGCTTTCCGCCTGTTTTAAGGTTTTCTGGGCCGTCTGGATATCCTGGACCGATTTCATTCCCATGGCCGCCATCCTGTTTGCCGCATCCAGATTGGCCTGGGCCAATTCTATCTGCTTGTTCATCAGCTCCTGCTTGGCAATCGTCTCACTGTACTGGATCATCAGCTGCTGGGTGGAAGCAACCAGTTTGCTTTTCGTCTGTCTGAGTGTCTTCTTGTAAGAGCTTCCCAGCTCCTCGTTTGTCAGCTTCTGGGCCTGTTTGCGCAGCTCCTTTGCCGACTCCTTGTAGCTGTCATAAAGCTCCCTCGTGGTCTCATTAAGGCCGTCAGAACGAAGCTCATAAGCTTCATCCATCAAATCCGACGCACCTTCTCTCAATTCTCTTGCCGCGTCCAGCGACTGGGTGCTGTTCACCAGAGTCGAATTAAGCTGCTTGTAATTCGTGTTGTAGTTTTCAATCCTCTGGTCAATGTCGTTGTAATCCAGAACCGTATCCTCGGCACCGGCTCCCGCCCCGTTTATGTAAGTCGTCTTTCCTGAAGGCCCTGCGGCCGCATAAGCGGGAACTGTCAGAGATATCGCTGCCAGGGCAGCCAGGGCGGCCGCAGTTATCTGTTTCCGTCTTTTTTTCATTCTATTTTCTCACCTCCGCAGTTTAACTGCTACTGTTCACAGGTTGTATTCCGCGAGGTGTTTTCGTGCGAATTATGCACGAAAATCCCGAGTTGCACGGCGCGAAACGGCGCTTTTTGCCGTTTCTGTGCATCGCGAAGCGTGTTATTGTTCGCAGCACGCCGTCTTTTGTCGGGGTGTGAACAATAACGTTTAACTGACCACGGTTTCTATCCGTATGCGGCTGTCCCTGCCGGGTACAGCCGCATACTTCCTATATTTTGTTACAAAACCATTTTACCACACTTCTGCCATTAATCCACATCCAATTCTTCCCTGTGTCCTCTGTTCATCAGTGTGTAATAAATCGGGAGCATCAGCAGGGACAATGATGTCGAAGCCAGCAGGCCGCCCACGTTTACAAGCGCCATACCCTGCATCATCTCTCCGCTGTCGCCGATTCCAAGCGCCATCGGAATCATGGCTACTATCGTTGTCAGCGTTGTCATCAGGATAGGACGGAGCCTTGTGGCTCCCGCTTCGATCAGGGCCGTGTCGCGGTCCATATCGCTCCTGTACTGGTTTGCCGTATCAACATAAAGAATACCGTTGTTTACAACCGTACCGACCAGCATCAAAAATCCCAAAAGGGACGGCATACTGATGGTAGCGTCAGCCAGGAACATCAGTCCGAAGGAACCAATCAAGCTGAACGGAATCGTCGTCATAACCATGATAGAGAACTTCGGTGATTCAAACTGGGCAGCCATAACTACGAAGATCAGGAAGACGGCAAGGCCGATTGCTCCCGCAAGTGCGCCGAACTCTTCAGCCATCGCTTCATCCATACTGTTCTGAGCCCTGGTAATGCTCTCAGACATGTTGGGAAGCACTGCTTCTTTGTAAATTGTTGTCTCTATTGCATCCTGATCGTCCTTTGCAATGCCCTTCACGAAATCACCGGTAATAGTAACCTGATATTCTTTGTCAGCCCTGACGATATTCTGAGGACTGTCTTTAAAATAAATGTCGGCAATATCGGTAAGTGCCACGGAACCGCCGGTCGCGGTATCGAGTACGATTCCCTTCACCTGGTCAATCGTATCATATTCGCCGTCCGGATATTCAACCATGACGCTGATTTCGCCGCCGTTTACATCGAGAGTCGTAGCTTCCTTGCCGCTGAGCATCAGGTTGACCGTACCTCCCACCTGCGCGGGAGTCAGGCCTTCTGCCGCTGCCTTCAGCGGGTCCACTTCAATCTTTATAACCGGAGCCGAGTTTTCCAGGGAAGAATGAATCCTTGTTACCTCAGGACGGTTCTTAAGCGCCTGGACAATCTTATCGGACGCCGCCTTCAGCTCATCGTACTGGGTACTCTGGAGGATATACTCAACGCCTTCGTTTCCGCCTCCCATCATACTCATGGCACTCTGGGAAGACAATGTGATATTCGTATCAGGAATCGAGGTCAGCACCGGCCTCCATTCATCAACCACTTTCTTTGTGGAACGTTTTCTGTCGTCCTTCAGGTATGCTGTCAGCGAGGCGGAAGCTCCTCCCGAGATACTGAGTCCGCTGCTTCCGTAGGAAAGCATGTAGGATTCCACATCCTCGTCATTTGCCACATAGTCTTCAACCTCTGATAATATCTCGTTGGCTTTCTCAATTCCCAGACCCGGCCTTAAGCCGACGGTGATTGATATGGTACCCTGGTCATTTGCCGGCATCAGCTCCGTCTTGAGCTGGGTCGCCAGGAAAAGGGAAATAACCAGCAGAGCTACCGTTGTAAACATAACCGTTTTCTTCTTGGGAAGAAGTGACTTCATGATACCCCTGTATCCGTTCTGCATCTTTGTCACAAGACCGGAAAGCGGAGCCGTAGTTCGTTCCTTCGGCCGGTACATCATGTAGCATAACGGAACGATCGTCATAGCCGAAATGAGTGACGCAACCATACAGAACACAATCGTGAAGCCAAGGGGTTTAAACATCTGTCCCGTCATACCCGACAGAAACGCCAGCGGAAGGAATACGACGCAGGTGGTAGCCGTTGAGCCGATAATCGACTGGATTACGATGCTGCTGCCTTCCAGGGCCGCTTTATGGAATTCGTTAAAGCCTTTTCCTTTTGTGGAACGGAAACAGCTCTCCAGTACTACAATCGAGTTGTCAACCATCATACCGACACCCAGCACCAGGCTTCCCAAAGTGATAACATTGAGCGAGAATCCCATGACCCTCATCATAACCAGGGCCGCCAGGATAGACACCGGTATGGACGTTCCGACAATCAGGGACGCCTTTAAATCTCCGAAGAACAGGAAAATAACCACCATTGATACGATAATTGCCGCAATCATCGTCTGCAATACACTGATTAATGAGCCGTTAATCTGATCGCTGTTGTCATTTACTACAACGATTTGAAGGTCCGGATTTACTTCAGTTAATCGTGAAATTGTTCTGTTAACTGCTTTGGACACATCCATGGCCGAGCTTTTCTGCTGTTTCTTTATGCCCAGCGCAACCGTATCCTGGCCGTTGTACCGGCCGATACCGGCGGCATCCTTTAACGTGGAGTAGACATTTGCCACATCCTCAAGATAAATTGTATTGCCGTTTCCGACCGTAATCGGGATCCGTTTCAGGCTCTCCATATCATCAAATTCAACGCCTGTTGTAACGGAAAGACTCTGGCTCCCCACCTCGGTGCTTCCGGCCGGATAAGCCAGATTGGCGGAGGCGACTGCCGTAACCAGGGAATTCATGCTGAGATGATACTGCTTAAGCTTCTCCGGGATCACTTCAACCCGGATATACTCCTCACGTCCGCCGCTGATGTCAACGCTGGCTACGGAGGATATCTTCTCCAGCTCCGGGACGATCTTCTCATCTACATAGTTATAAAGATTATCTGCTTTATCATTGTTTACCGCCAGATACATCGTCGCCTGGTCATTAATGTTGAACTCCATGATAGTCGGAGTCTGCACATCATCCGGCAGGCTGCTCTGCATGGCATCCGTCTTTTTCTTTAAGTCGGAATATGCCTTATCCATATCCGTGCCGTATTCATACTGCAGCAGCACCATGGACATGTTTTCATTTGAATAGCTGTTTACGGATTTAATTCCGTTCAAAGTGCCGATCTCATCTTCAATCGGCTTGGTAACCAGTTCATCGACGTCCTCCGGGTTAGCTCCCGGATAAACGGTAAATACGACTACCATCGGCATTTCCATCTCGGGAGTCAGCTCCAGTTTCGATGAAAATATGGATGAAATACCAAATACGATCAGGCAGAGAACTGCCAGAACCGTCGTAACCGGACGTTTCAGGACGCTTCTTGTTAATCCCATGTGAGTGCCTCCTTATTCCGCTTCTGCTTCTGTCGTGTTTTCCGCCGTACCGGATGATGCGCCGTCTGTTGTGCTTTCTCCGGCAGTTCCGGATGCGCCGAGGATTTCTACCTGCGAGCCTTCAAACAGCTCGGAACTCCAGGTGACAATTACGTCATCCTCCGTGCTGAGTCCTCCCGTAATCTCTGTCTTCTCCGCATCGTAAATGCCTACTTCCACAGGCACTTCATGTACTGCGTTATCCTTATATGTATAAACCATTGCTTTTCCGCCCTGATAATAAATAGCATCTGTCGGAATCATCATAACGTTTTCAGCTTTGCTGGATGTAACATAAAGCTTAACCTGCGCCCCGGTTGCCAGGGAATCCGCATCTTCAAGGGATGCTTTAATTTTGAAAAGGCCTGTGGACGCATCTACCATGGAACTGATTTCAGTAATCACACCGTGATAATCACTGCCGTTTTTCTCAATCCGGATCACATCACCGGTGTTGAGTCCGTCTACAACCCGTTCCGTCACATTAAACGACACCGCCTTTGTCCCTTCCCCTGAAATAACACAGAGTACGTTAGACTGGGCCACATTATCGTGTACTTCCACGTTAAAGCTTTCCACAAGGCCGCTGATTGGCGCCGTAATGGTGCTGAACTCAATCTGGTTATCATAAGCCAGCTTTGCCGCATCATACTGGAGCTTTGCCATCTTTGCGCTGCTCTGCACCTGCTCAAACTGCTGCTGTGAGATGTCGCCGCTCTGAAGCAGAACGCTCATCCTCTGCAGGTTTGTATTGGCATCCTGAAGGGAAACGGCAGCCGTATCCAGATTGATTTTTGCCCCGTCCACCTGTTTTGTATCAATATGGAGCAGCTCCTGCCCTTCCTCCACATAATCTCCCGCCTTCACATAGACGTCGGTCACCTCGCCTGCCGCCTTCGGAATGATGTAGACAATATCTGATGGCTCGACCGTGCCGGTCAGGCCTGTATACAATTCAATATTTCCAATCTCCGGCTTCTGTATAGAGACCACCGGAACAGAAGCCGCTGCAACTTCCTCCTTCGGTTTCAAAAATCTGGGCAAGATAATTGCTGCTGCCGCCACAATCACTACCGCTGTAATGATTACTTTTTTCTTCTTCATGTTGTCCTCCTGTTTCGTCTGCTTTCTTCGCTTCAAAATTCTATGATTATTTTTCTATGATTAAATATATTGCAGCCTTTTTATTCTATCCGTCTTTCATGAATTTCCGGCCCGTCCTTCTGAACCGTTCCTGCATATCCCATTCTTCAGGATTTCCAGCTTTGTGGCAAAACGGGATTTGATTGTATCCACAGGCACTTCGTCAAAATAGTCTTTGATTTCCATCGCAATACTTAACATGGCAAGCTGGAAAAAACAGTGGAACACCTCATAATCTTCCACCATCATCACTTTCTTGTCCGTGTTTTCAAAAATCCACCTCTCTATCTCTTCATTCTTGTGGCCGTATGTATCATTCATCCTTTTTGAAAAGCCCTTTAAGATCTCCTCTGAACCCGTATGATACATCACATTTTTAATGAATTTAAACTGGCCTTTACCGGAACAAAATTCAATCGTCCTGTCCAGCAGCGCTTCCAGCATAACCCAGATATTTCCTCCAGACGTGATCAGGGCCTCCCTGCAAAAATCTCTCAGTCTGTTCTGGCTGTCCTCGAAAATGCACGCCAGCAGATCCCATTTATCCTCAAAATATGTATAAAAACTCCCTCTGGATATATCCGCCTCTTTAATAATCTGGTTAATTGATACCTTATCGAGAGGCACCCGCGCAAATTCCTTCACGGCGGCGCTGCAGATGCTCCGTTTCTTCTCTTCCGGAAGTCTGTAAAACCGTTCTGTAGGCATAAGTCTTCCTCCCCCCCTGTTATTTACTCTTATCTTCAGTATGGCTGCCAAGGCCCCTCCGATATTCTACTGTGTACCGGTGTAAAAATATCGCAAAAAGGTGACAGGCTGTCATTATTATAGTGACAGCCTGTCACCTTGTCAAGAGACTTATAAAAATTTAATATAATTTTAACTTTATTTGTAATTCAGACAGGGGACTGCTGAGATCTGATTGGAGATTTAGTTAAGCAGGTGAGGACGCCGCCGGAACGGCCGGCGGACGGGGTGGTGAGGTGTGTATATGAGTCTTTCGTCCCGGGGGTTTGGCATCGCTGGATGGAGAAGGAGATACTGTGGTTTTGTTTTCGCAGGGCGGAG
>OKRR01000834.1_pt1 | contig 32409 bp, 29 predicted proteins | sample 1601211 | NCBI WGS metagenome assembly OKRR01 (sample SAMEA3541525, study PRJEB24748) | human gut metagenome | biome: human gut; feature: human-associated habitat; material: faeces | place: China | collected 2012
GTCTGTGGAATGACGAGGACAGCACCAAGGCAGCAGCACTGTGGACCTTAAAGACGGTACTGATCAACTCCTTAAAGCTCTTACATCCGTACATGCCGTTCATCACTGAGGAGATCTTCTGCAACCTGCAGGATGAGGAAGCTTCTATTATGGTATCTGCTTGGCCGGAGTACAAGGCAGAGTGGAACTTCGAGCAGGAGGAGTACGCAGTCGAGACCATCAAGGAAGCAGTCCGCGCAATCCGTAACGTACGTACCTCTATGAACGTAGCTCCGAGCAAAAAGGCAAAAGTATACGTTGTTTCTGAGAATCAGAAGCTGCTTGAGATCTTCGAGCACAGCAAGGTATTCTTTGCAACCCTGGGCTACGCAAGCGAGGTATTCTTACAGTCTGACAAGCAGGGCATTGCCGATGACGCAGTATCCGTAGTAATCCCGGAGGCATCCATCTACATCCCGTTTGCAGAGCTGGTTGACATTGCGAAGGAAATCGAGCGCCTGCAGAAAGAGGAAGAGCGTCTCACAAAGGAGCTTGCCCGTGTAACCGGAATGCTGTCCAATGAAAAGTTCGTAAGCAAGGCTCCGGAGGCAAAGATCAACGAAGAGAAGGCAAAGCTGGAAAAGTATACCCAGATGATGGAGCAGGTAAAAGCACGTCTGGCTCAGTTAAAGTAATCGGTAATCGTTCATATTTGAGAATGGACAGGCATATATAACAATGATAGACAAAAAAGCGCGGGATTACCTGCTGGCAATCCCGCTTTGGACAAAAAAGAAAAATACGCTGGATGAGGTCCGGCATTTCCTGGAAGAGCTGGGAAATCCGGACGAGCAGTTACGCATCATCCATGTGGCCGGGACCAACGGAAAGGGTTCGGTCTGCGCGGACTTAACTGCCATGCTCATGGAAGCCGGATATCATGTGGGAACCTTTGTGTCTCCGCATCTTACCGACGTGACAGAGCGTTTTCTGGTGGATGGCATCCCTGTGGAAGAAGCCGGATTTTCAGAGAGTTTCGCCCGGGTAAAGGCAGTCACGGACAGGCTGATGGCAGAAGGCTACGCGCATCCTACCTTTTTTGAGTTTGTGTTTCTGATGGCCATGGACCTATACGGACGGATGAAACCGGACTTTGTGGTTCTGGAGACGGGACTGGGCGGACGGCTGGATACGACCAATGTGATCCGGCACCCGCTGGCCTGCGTGATCACCTCCATCAGCCTCGACCATACCCAGTATCTTGGAGATACGGTGGAGCTGATCGCGGCAGAGAAGGCCGGTATCATCAAGCCCGGGGTGCCGGTGGTGTATGACAAGAATGACCGGGCTGCAGGAGCTGTCATTGCGGAGGCTGCGGACAGGCTTGGCAGTGCGGCTTACGGACTTACGGCAGAAGATTCCTACCGGGGAGTTTCCTTTGCGGCACCGTACCAGGCCATGAACGCGGCTCTGGCGGTGAAGGTTCTGGAAATTCTGGACATTTCCGGTGTGACAGCGGATATCTGTAAAAAGGCACTGGCATCGGTTTGCTGGACCGGACGGATGCAGCAGGTGGCACCGGATGTCTGGGTGGATGGCGCGCATAATCCGGGTGGTATCCGTGCGTTTGTCCAGGCAGTGAAGAAACAGAATCCATCACATATCCAGCTTCTGTTTGCTGCAGTTTCGGACAAGGATTACCACGAGATGATCCGTCTGCTCTGCACACAGCTTGTTCTGGAATCGGTCACGGTGGTACAGCTGGAGAGTGAGCGCGGTCTTCAGGCAGCTGCGCTGGCGAAGCAGTTTGAGGAAGCCGGATGCAGCAGAGTGACAGCCTTTGACTCCACAAAAGAGGCGCTGGCGCATGTGCTTTCCGGGAAGAAAGAGGAAGACCGCCTGTACATGGTGGGATCCCTGTATTTGATCGGAGAGATTCTGGAGGATTTAAAGCTGCTGCGGCCTGCAGGCCGGGATTTTCTGAACTGAAAATTTCGTATGATACAGTGATGGCAGCAGATTTTGCCGATGCAGTGGTGACAGCTTGAGAAAGTGAGGAGAAGCATGCTGGATTTTGAAGAAGAGGTTGCACGGTTCCAGCCGAGTCTGGAAGTGGGCGATGTGGAAACGCAGATTGTAAAAGAGGATCTGACGGATATGACAGATCTGATGGTGGAACTGCTGAAAAACAGGGAGTAACAGGAAACAACTATGAAAACAGGAACGAAAAACCGGCAGATTGCCAATGCCTATTACAACATTGGCCTGGAAAAAGCAAAGAGCCGGGATCTGACCGGCGCGGTGACTGCGCTGAAGAAGAGTCTCCGGTTTGACAAATACCAGACCGATGCGAGAAACCTGTTAGGTCTCATTTATAATGAGATCGGCGAGGTGGGATCAGCGCTGACTCAATGGGTCATCAGTTTAAACCTGCAGGAGCAGGACAATCTGGCGGAGGAGTATCTGCGAAAGGTCCATGCCGCCAGAGGGTATCTGGAGCTGGCAGATCAGGCAGCTAAGAAGTACAACCAGGCTCTGATTTATGCACAGAATGACAATGAGGATCTGGCAACGCTGCTTTTGATGCGCATGGTAGAAGAATTTCCGCAGTATGTCAAGGCTCAGGAGCTTCTGGCCCTTTTGTATCTTCATCAGGAGGATTATATCAAGGCAGGACGGTGCCTGTATCAGGCATTAAAGATTGACCGGTATAACCCATGGGTACTTCATTATATGGATATCGCCAAGCATAATACCGGTAAGGCTGAGGTAGAAAAGCGGAAGCTGCAGAATGCATTTTCCCACCGGCAGATGCAGGATGACGACATCATCATGCCGCCGAGCTATAAAGAGAATACCGGCTGGCAGTCGGTCCTCAACATTCTGGTTGGCCTGGTGCTTGGTGCCATGGTGATCTTTTTCCTGGTCATGCCGGCCAATACCGAGGCATTGAACGCAAAACATAATCAGGAATTGAAGGATACGCTGGAGGAACTCAATCAGAAGAATATTGAGATCGACAGTCTGGGTCAGCAGATGGAAGCAGCCAGGAGTGCGCAGGATGAGGCAGAGGAGAATCTGAAGAATCTGCAGAATTCCAGCGGTGGAACTCTGGCCCAGTATCAGAATCTGGTTAAGATCCTGCAGGCATACCGGGATGAGGATCAGAAGACAGCTGCGCTCCTGTATGTGGACACGGACTGGTCTGTCTTAAATGACGGTGTACTGAATGAAACGGTGGCCTGGATCCAGAAGGATATGTCAGAAAATGGATATACACTTCTGATGAACCTGGGAGATGAGGCGCTGGCAGCCGGGAACACGGCAGGAGCAGCAGACTATTACCAGAAGAGCCTGCAGATCAAGGGAAACAACCCAGAAGTGATCTACAAGCTTGGCATGGCTTATGTGACTGCCGGGGATCAGGAGACTGCGACCCAGTATTTTACCGATATCATCATGAATTATCCGAATTCCGATTATGTGGATGACGCAAAGACCCAGAGAGGATACTAAAGAAATAGAAAATGATCATAAAAGATACGACAGAGAAAGCGTGAGAAGCGCGCTCTGCCGTATCTTTTTTCTTTATTATAATTCACAGGAAATGGGGGATTTTATATGTACGGACAGACTTTTTCTTATGAAGCTCACGGGCAGACCCTGGTGATCCATCTGCCGAAACAACTGGATCATCATAACTGCCGGAACCTAAAATATGAAACAGACCTTTTGCTGGCAGAAAACTATATCAGCAAGGTGGTCTTTGATTTTTCCAGAACAGAGTTTATGGATTCCTCCGGTATCGGAATTTTGTTAAACCGCTATAAACAGATGGCGGGAAGCGGCGGCACGGTGACCATTTATGGCGTGAATGCCCAGGTGGGACGGGTACTGGCCATTGGCGGTATCGGACGGCTGATGAAATATTTTGATACGAAGGAAGCGGCAATCGCGGGATAATCTCCCGGCTGATACTGGAAACATGTGTTTGTCGGGAATTGGAACGGGCAGGACGAAAGAATCGAAAAGCTGAAAAACGGGAGGATGGGAAACATATGGAGCGTTTTCGGATGGAACTGGAGAGCCTTTCAAAGAATGAGGAATTTGCCCGGGTGGTTGTGACGGTGTTCATGAGCCGCCTGGATCCGACGCTGGAGGAAATCGATGATGTGAAGACCGCGGTTTCTGAGGCGGTAACCAACGCGGAGATTCATGGATATGGTGGGGAGAGCGGCACCATTACCGTTGAGGTGGAAATTGAGGGAAGAGAGGTGACGGTAGTGGTGGAAGATTATGGCATTGGGATCCGGGATGTGGAAAAAGCCATGGAACCCATGTTTACCACCGACAAGACCGGAACCAGATCCGGCATGGGATTCTCCTTTATGGAGGCGTTCATGGATCAGGTGCATGTGGAATCGGAACCTGGCAAAGGGACAAAGGTTGTCATGAGAAAACAAATCGGCAGGTGATCGCATGGATGAGACAATGGATCTGATCCGGCGTGCGCATGCCGGTGATGAGGAAGCGAGGGAGCAGCTGGTTATGGGGAATGTGGGGCTGGTCTGGAGCGTGGCCCGGCATTACAGCGGGCGGGGACACGAACTGGAGGATCTGTTTCAGATCGGGTGTATCGGCCTGTTAAAGGCGGTGGACAAGTTTGATCTGGGATTTCAGGTCCGGTTTTCTACATATGCCGTGCCGATGATCGCTGGGGAGATCCGCCGCTTTCTGCGGGATGACGGAATGATCCGCGTAAGCCGGTCCATGAAGGAGCTGGGACTTCGCGTCCGCAGGGCGAGGGAAATGCTGACGGCAAAGTCCGGGCGGGAACCTGGACTTGCGGAAATTGCGAAGGAGCTGGATATCAGCTGTGAGGAGGTGGCAGCCTGCATGGGAGCGGGGGCAGAGATAGAATCCCTGTACCGGGAGAGCGGAAATGGTGATGAGGGCGGCCTGCGTCTCATGGACCGGATCCCGGATGGAACGCAGAATGAGGAACAGCTTATGAACCGCCTGGTATTAAAGCAATTGATGGAAAAGCTGCCGGAAAAGGACCGGGAGATTATCGTGAGGCGTTATTTTGAAAACCAGACTCAGACACGCATTGCAGCAGACTTAAATATTTCACAGGTGCAGGTATCACGGCTGGAAAAACGGATTCTGAAGAAGATGCGGGAATATCTGGGGGCATAACTGCGCATACTGAGTACAGAAAGCCGGAAACATCATTCTACCGGCTGAATGGAACTGACAAGGTGAAAATGCAGTACCATTCAGCCGGAACAGGAAGAAGACGGCGGGAAAGGGATGAGCAGAAATGAAATTCTGGAAGTCAAAGGCCATGCTGTTAGCCGTGCTGGGCGTACTGCTTCTGGTCATGACAGCCGTATGGCTTTGCTTTTTTCACGGAGATGAAGCGAAAGAACCGGATGGAACTCTGGTCTTCTCCATTACACGTGAGGTGGCTGCATGAGTGCACAGAATACGGTCTATCTGAATCTGAGGGAAATTACGGAACTGCATAAGCCGGATATTCAGGTGAAAGATGTGGCAGAAATTTATTGCAGCGACACCCATGTGCAAAACCGCTGTGCCAGCCTGAAAATTAAAACGATCCGGGAACAGAAGAGAAAACGATATGTGGAAAATGCCCTGAATGTGATACGAATTCTGGAAGCGTCAGATCCTTCCGTAACAGTCAATAACGTGGGAAAGGTGGAATTTATCATTGATTACCAGCCCAGCGTGAAGCAGAAGCTGTTCTGGCAGTGGTGTAAGACCATGTTTGTCTGTATGATCTGTTTTTGCGGGGCAGCCTTTGCCATTATGACCTTTAACAATGATGTCAGTGTCACATCGGTGTTTGGTGAGGTATACCGTCTGATCACCGGCCGGGAATCGAATGGGCACACGATGCTGGAAGTGTCTTATTCTGTGGGACTGGCGGTGGGGATCCTTGCATTTTTCAACCATTTTGCGAAATGGAAGATCAGCGCAGATCCAACGCCGCTGGAGGTGGAAATGAGGCTGTATGAGGATAACATCTGCAAGACTGTGATCCAGAATGATTCCAGAAAGGAGCGGGGCATTGATGTTTCGTAAACTGCTCCTCGTTTTTATTGGTCTTAGTTCCGGGGGCATCATTGCGGCGGGCGTTTTTGCATTTCTGGTCATGATCGGCGTGTTTCCACGGCTGATCGGAAAGACCGGAACAAAGAGGCATATTTTGTTGTACGGAACGGTTATCATGACCGGAGGGGTGCTGGGAAATATTGCGGATCTGTATGAGTTTTCCATTCCCATGTATGGATTTTCCACATTGTTTCTCAGCATATTCGGACTGTCTGTGGGAATCTTTGTGGGATGTCTGGTCATGTCGCTGGCGGAAACCTTAAAGGCACTTCCGGTCATCAGCCGGAGGCTTTATCTGGCGGTGGGACTGCAGTATCTGATCCTGTCCATTGCCCTGGGAAAACTGGCCGGATCGCTGGCGTATTTCTTTTGCGGAATGGCAGCGGAATGATGCTGGAATCAGAGCAGGCGCATTTTGTGGGTGCAGAGATAGAATAAGGCAGAGAAAACAGAGCAAAGGAGATAGAATATACCATGGAATTAAATAAAAAAGCCTACGACGAATACGTCAAACAGATTACTCCAGTCAATGAACTGGGAAGTGACATGCTGCACGCTTTTGTGACCGGCGGAACCATCTGCGCATTGGGACAGGCTTCGGTGATGCTGATGATGAACTACCTTGGAATGGAAAAAGAAGATGCTCAGACCTGGATGCTGGTGGAGCTGATCCTGACCAGTATTTTGCTGACCGGCTTTGGTATTTACCCGAAGATAGTAAAATGGGGGGGAGCCGGGGCACTGGTTCCTATCACCGGCTTTGCGAATTCCGTGGTGGCGCCTGCTATTGAGTATAAGGCAGAGGGACACGTGTTCGGGATTGGATGTAAGATTTTCACCATTGCAGGACCGGTGATTTTGTTTGGTGTATTTACCAGCTGGATTTTGGGGATAATTCTGCTAATTGGAAAAATTCTGGGGATAGCGTGATGAAATATGGAAACAGGCATAGACAAATAAGAAAAAGAAGAGCCACCGCACAATTTTGTGCGATGGCTCATTTTCTGCAATGCAGAAGATGGGAGTCGAACCCACAAGGTATTGCTACCACACGGACCTGAACCGTGCGCGTCTGCCAATTCCGCCACTTCTGCATACCTGCGGGAGATGGGACTTGAACCCACACGACATAACTGCCACTAGATCCTTAGTCTAGCCTGTCTGCCAATTCCAGCACTCCCGCCGACAAGAATATACTATACTATAAAAGTGAAAAGTATGCAAGCACTTTTTTCAGAATTTTTGAAAAAATTTGAAAAATAGCCCTCTCTCTCCAAAAACAGAAGAGGGAGGGCATCTGGGAACGACACGGAATTACATAATTCCGTAAAGCTGCTGGAAGAAGATAAGCAGCAGCGGCATGGTGATCATGCTAAACAGAGTTGAGTGAGCAACGGACTGGGAGGCAAGTTCTGGTTCCATATCATTCTGGTTGGCAATAACACAGGCCATGGTAGAGCCCGGGCATGCAATACCGATCAGAAGTGCCATTTTCATATTACTTGGAAATGCAAATGGAAGGATGGCTAACTGTACAAGCACTGGGAAAATGATCAGTTTCAGCGAGGATAGAAACCATACGATTGGACGCTTTAAACCTTCTTTGATTGGTGTTTTTGCAATGTTGATACCAATAATCATCAGGCACATCGGAGATACAATTGCAGTGATCTGGGTGAGGAATGTGTAAAGGTTTGGCCCAAGCTGGATATTGCAGAGCAGCAGGACAACCATGATTACTGTTGCAATGTTCATAGGAGTCAGCAGGGATCTGAACTGGAACTTATCATCTTTGTTGAACATCTGCATACCAATGGTGAAAAAGACGATGTTGAATGCAGTCATCATGATACCGATATAAGGAACCGCATTTTCCCCTAACAGCAGTCTTACCAGCGGCAGGCCGACAAATGCGCAGTTCGGGATAACAGACATACAGGTGTAAACTGCACGCTTAGCGCGGTCTTTGCCGAGCGCCATGGAAATGAAGTAAACGCCGCCAAAAGCAATCAGATAATACAATGCCATAATGACACCGCAGTACACCAGATTGGTAGAACCGTCCAGTATTGGCTTGGTTCCTACAGCAGTAATCAGGAAAACAGGAATTGCTACTTTGTTCAGATAATTGGTCATCTGCTTGGAAGTATGTTCATCAATCATGTCGGCTTTGTAAGCACCGAAGCCGCATCCAATAACAGAAAACAGAAGTAAAAGACGGAATGCTAAAGTTCCAATGGCATTACTCATAATAAACCCTCCTAAGTGTATAATAGAGTTCCGGAAATTCCAGAGAGCGGTATGGGGCAGGGATTTCTGCTGTTACCGAATAATAGTCATATCAATCAATTTCTGGATATCATCCAGCTTTTCCACGTTCATGATCATATCAATGAGATGGTCTGTGTGTTCTTTGGAAAATCGTAATTCCACCATTTCACGGAATTTGGTCTCGATTTCTTCAAATGTCAGTTCTGTAATACCCATTCCGTAAGCTTCTTCCCGCATGCCATGGTAGTGATGGCCGTCTTTTGTCCAGATGTCCACAATGCCGCCGGATCCGGATTCATCAATCAGATCAGTTGGTTTCGCCTCAATTCGGTCAATCAGATCAAGAACAACAGGATCGTCCCAGTTTTTTGGATCCATGGCATTGATGGTATATTTACGATCTTTGATGGCAACCGCATTCGCGTAGAAAGCGGAATGGTCACAGGTTTCTACATTTCTTGGATATTTTTTGCACTGGGCAGAAGTATGTCCGTAAGCACGGCGTCCGCTTTGGATCAGTACATGGTCGATATCTTCCGGTTTGATATCATTTTGAGTTACCAGTTCAATGGTGGTTTGTACCATGCCCATAGTGGTAGAATCTGCGCAGAGATTTTTAAATCTGGATCCGAAGATACGCCAGCCGCTCCAGTCAACTGCTTTTTCCAGATCAATACCGGTAAGAAGGGTAGTGCTGTATCCATGGTCACCTTCTACCACGCGCATAGGACCGGTAAAGCCGTTTTGAGCCAGCAGACAGGCTTCAATGGCATCTCTGCCGACAAAACCCATGCGCAGATTCTTGGCGTGGAAGTTTTCTTCATTGTTGGTATCTAGGATTCCAAGCGGGATGCTGTGAGAAGCGCAGATACCAATGGCGTTGGCAATTTCCCAGGCATTCATATGCAGGAGCATGCCAAGACATGGAGGAATGGAGATGCCGCCTCGGATGTCAAAAGGGAAGCCTTTCGGAGCATATCCGAAGATGCCGCCTACGGCATCGGTAAAACGGCCGCCAAGTTCGTAAGAGAGAACCATGGCAGCAAGAAAGTCTTTGCCGCTTGCATGTTCGCGCTCTGCAATCGCGAGAATGGCCGGTAGGGTGTCAGAGTTGTGGCCGCCGCCGCCGCCCAGGTCATTGTAGCCAAGGGCATGTACCAGAAAGATATTGGCCAGAGCAGCATTTCCTGCAGACGTTTTCATGCCGGTTCCAAGAATGGTGGCTTCTTTTGTGCCGCCCCAGGTTTCAATAGATTTCGTGAGACGGGGAAAACCATCGCAGTCCAGTGCGCCGATCATGACACCGATGCTGTCAAGAAGAATGCTTTTTGCAAACTGTACTACTTTTTCTGGCAGCATATCATAAGAAAATTTCTCAGCGAAAAGTCCGTACTGGTAGGCAATGGAATTTCTATAGGATTCATCTAGCCGTGCAAGGCTGATGTCACGTTTGACAGTGCTCATAAATGACTCCTTTCGTAAGAAAAAATAACAGGCTATTGAATGTTAAAATATTCACAATAACGACGCAAAAAAGTTTTTTTAAATGCAAGATAAATAAAAATACCGAAAACAATCCAGATACATCCTATGGTCATAGCCATGGGTGTGAAGCGCGTCATCATAAATAAAATGGTCAGAAAAGCTGCAATCAGTGTAATTGGGTAACAGGGCATTCGAAACGGCGGATGAATTTCCGGATGGCGAAGCCGCAGCATCAGAACAGAAACCATAGTAATGAGCCAGGAAATGGACGTAACGAAAACGACCATCTGCACCAAAAGGTTTAAGGTGCTGGTAAGAACAGCAATGAGCTGGCAGCTCATGAGAAAGAGAATACCGGCCTGAGGAATCCCATTTTCATTTTCTTTTCCGAGAATTTTTGGAAGAAAGCCGTCTCTTGCCATTTGAAAAGGAATCCTTGAAGATGTCATTACGTGGGAGTTGCTGGAGCTGACACAAGCGAAAATTCCGCCGACAGCAATGATCAGACTTCCATAGCGGCTGTGCGATACGAATGCATCTGCGGCCGGAGTAGAGGAAGCAGCAAGTTCTTCCGGAGATGCCATACCATTCATAATCATAACGAAAAGTCCGAAAATGACACCGCAGGTGAGCAGGGAGAAAAGCATGCTCATGGGAATGTCCCGGGTAGGATTTTTAAAAGCCTGTCCCATAGCCGGAATCACAGACCATGCACCATAGGACATTAATGCCATGGCTGTGGCGGTAAAAAGAGCAGGAAATCCGTTGGGCATAAAGTCTGCATAATTCGATGGCTCTATGTAATGGAATCCAAGGATGCAGTATAAAAGCATGATGCCGGCAATTACAAGGGTGGTTGCCAGCTGGAAAACGCGTCCGCCGGAGATGCTGTTTAAATTGAGAACTGCATAAAAGATGATCAGGGCAAAAGCAATTAGTTTTGTAGGAAGCGGCAGTGTGATTCCGAACCAGCTTAAAGTCCAGTTTAGGTACTCTGCAGTGGTCAGTGCAACCATAGAAGAACCAATTCCCTGACCGCCGAAAAGAGCCCATCCGCTGATAAAGGATAAAATTTCACCGGGAACGCCGGGAATAACTCTGCGCGGATATACATAGGCACCGCCGGTTTCAGGAAAGGCTGTGGCAATTTCGCTGTTGCACAGTGCCACGATCATGGCAATCATGGCTGCCAACAGGAAACCCAGCGCAGCGGAGGGACCCGCTACGCCGGAGGCAGTGCCGCTGACTACGAAAATGGAAGCACCCATCATGGCGCCTGTGCCAAGGGACCAGCCGTCCCAGATACCTAATGTCCCCTGCTTTTTTTTATCCATATTTCCTCCAGTTCTGGTCAGTGTTGTTTCCAGGCAAGACCAATTAATTCATTGATATCACTGAATTCACTTTCTTCCAGATATTGTTCAATTCCTGCTGCAACCTTCATGGTTGTGGTTGGATCGATCAGATTTGCAGTGCCGATAGATACAGCGGTAGCGCCGGCCAGGATATATTCAATGGCGTCTTCTGCATTCATGATGCCGCCCAGGGCAATGATCGGAATATCAACTGCTTGGGATGCTTTCCAGACATGAAGCATATTTAATGGTTTTAGAGAAGGCCCGCAGATGCCGCCCTGAACATTTCCAAGAATCGGCTTTCTGGTTTTGGCACTGATGGCAAGTCCTGGATATCCGTTGGACAGAGTCAGTGCATCAGCGCCATTGTCTCTGGCTGCTTTGGCCATAACGGTAATGTCAGTTACGGCTGGGGTAAGTTTGGCAATTACGGTTTTTTTCGTGTTTCTTCTTACGATATCGATAACGCTTCCAGCCATTTCCGGATCCGTTCCGAATCCAAGACCGCCCTTTTTTAAGTTTGGGCAGGAAATATTGATTTCAATAGCATCTACATCCGGACAGGTATCCAGACGTGCTGCGACTTCTCCGTATTCTTCAACTGCATTGCCGCCGATATTAACAATCAATACAGAGTCATATTTGGCAACCTTAGGAATGATATCACGCATAACAGCGTCTACGCCCGGGTTTTCAAGTCCGACGGATCCGAGAACTGCAGAGCGGGTTTCTACCATTCGTGGAGGAATGTTTCCGCTGCAGGGATTTAAGGTCGTTCCTTTGATGGTGATTGCTCCAAGCTTGTTCAAGTCAACATATTCTGTCATGGAAAGGCCGGAACCAAAAGTACCTGAGCCGGTGGTTACCGGGTTTTTCCAGATGGTATTTCCGATTTTTACTCGTGTGCTCTTACTCATAGTCCAATTCTCCTATCTCAAATACGGGACCGTCTGTGCAGGTCCGTTTATAGCCTCCTGCTTTTACCTTGCTGGGGCACAGCAGACATACGCCAAGCCCGCATCCCATATGGGATTCTGTGGATACCTGCCCGGATTTTTGGGATTCCAGGGCAATTCTTTCCACAAATTTTAACATGGGTTTTGGTCCACAGGCATAGATTTGGTCACAACGGTTTTCCTGAATGGAATTTGCAAGGGCTGTGGTGACAAAGCCCTTGATTCCGGTAGATCCATCATCTGTGGTGATGGTGACGCGGACGCCAAGTTTTTCGTAGTTGGAAACATCTGTGAGGTAAGCCTTATTTTTAGCTCCCACGATCAGTTCTACAGTTTTGCCACTTTGAGTCAGTGTTTCAGCAAGCGGATATAACGGTGCAATGCCAATACCTCCTCCAATCAAAACTGCATGACTGCCCTCAAATTTACAGTTCCATCCGTTGCCAAGAGGCCCTAAAACATCGATGGTTTCACCTGATTTCATATCTTTCATCATGGAAGTACCTTCGCCTACAACCAGGTACAGCATGGAGATGGTACCTTTTTCCGGGTCAATTCCGTGTAGACTGATCGGTCTGCGGAGTAGCGGGTCCAGCTTATGGCTGAGTCTGAGGTTGACAAATTGTCCAGGTTTAGATTTTTTTGCAATTTCCGGAACCTGCAATACCATTTCATAGATATCTTTGGCAGCTGGTTCATTTTTTAAGATTGTTCCCAATTCTAACAATTTTCTGGTCTCCTTCCTGTTGCTTTTGCACCATTTTACCGGTATAAATGGCCGAAAACACATCAAAATTCTGATAATGCTATTATCATATAGCTGTTCAGGAAAGTCAAAAGTAATGAAATATTACTGGAAATTTTTGTTTGTTATTTAATAAACAAATGATTTCATTGTAAAAATTTACAATGAATAGAAGACGACCAGCCGTTTGAGAGTTTGATTAAAACGGCTGGCTAATCAGAAAAATCAGAGTCCTTCTTTTGTATTGAAGGTTTCTTCATCGATCAGAAATTCATTAAGTTTCATGCCGACGGCCAGATTTATGCAGGTTTCCATACTGTACAGATCCCAGCCAAGCTCTTCTTTTATTTTCTGGATCCGATAACGGACCGTATTATAATGAAGTACCATGGCTGTGGCTGTTTCCTGGATGGAACAGAAATTGTCCAGATAGACCCGAATGGTATTATAAAAATCAGTCTGGTAAGCTTTATCGTAGTCAAGGATGGGGGTAATCAGTTCGTTTCTAATGATGTAAGCATTATCGCGGTTTCGGATATCAAATAGGATTTTATATATGCCAAGCTGGTCATAATAGACGATATCATTATGGAAGGAATGGGACATGGCAGCCAGGAGGGCCGTTTTAGCCTGATAGTAACTGCTTCGAAGGTCAGCTATTTTTTTGTGGCAGTGTCCTACGCCAATGAAAAGGCGGGTAGCGGGGTATTTTTGCTGCAAGGTTTCCAGCATACGCGCAGCCATATCACAAAATGTGTGATTGGCTGCTTCGTATTGTGTCAGGAGTCTTCCAATCAACAGAACGGAGCCATTGCGAGTGCAGGCAAAGGAAGAAGCACCCCAGGCGGTTTTGCACTGCTGCATAAAATCACCTGATTTCAGGTGTTTTGCCGGTCGTATCATAACGACACACAAAAGCTCATTGACACGGATTCCCATCATACGGGCCTGACGTTCCATCATCTTAGCATCTTGTTCTGCAAAGATCATTTCCTGGATAAAATTATCCTCATAAGAATGTGTCAGATCATAGGCATTTACATAGACCAGTTCATAGTTGATGCCGCTGATGACAGAGGAGATGATTGTGTCTTCAGGGAGGAGAAGAAAGGGAATATGATAGCGTCTGATATCAGCAGGCAAATCTTCCGGGTTTATGGGGCCTGCATTGGATTTTAAGCAGACGGCAGATATTTTCAGTGTTGTATACAGCTTCAGAAGTTGGGTTAATTCTGATTTTGACATTTTCAGCAGGGAGGCGGTGTCCGTAAGGATCATGGTATTTTTCTGCATGATGACATTGTTAAAGTTTCCTTCCAGAAAACTGATTCCCTCTACTACATTTCCGAGCAGGTTCTCTCCGCAAAGAATTTTTACATGGTTCATATAAGGCTGCTGTATCAGATAGCGGATTGTGATTTTCATGTGGGAACTTCCTCCATTTTTGTTATGCTGGATTTCATGTTTTGGATTTTAACAACATCATAAGCAGACATGCCTAAATTGTCAATCTGACTCTCCGGTTTCAAAAAAATAAAAATCTTTACGATTTTGAAATCAGTTACTTGTATATACTATCAGCAGTCATTATAATGATTACAGCAGATTGGTCTCGAAAAATAAAAAAATTCAAAATAGAATACACACAAAGGAGATTACGATTCTATGGAACGTTACGATATCGCCATCATCGGCACTGGCCCGGCGGGGCTTTCCGCTGCAGTTACGGCAGCCATCCGCAAAAAAAAGATTCTTTTAGTGGGCAGCAGGGATTTAAGCAGCAAGGTTCAGAAGGCCCAGGAAATCCAGAATTATCTTGGATTCCCCGATATCAGCGGGGCGGAGCTGGGCAGGGCTTTTGAGGAGCACATTGACCGGATGCAGGTCCCCATTGTGGAGGAGCGGGTAAATCTGATCTATCCCATGGGAGATTCTTTTTCCCTGCAGGTGGGACAGGACATCTGTGAGGCGGATGCAGTGATTCTGGCTACCGGCGTTAATTTCGGAAAGCCGCTTCCGGGCGAGGAGGAGTTCTTAGGACGAGGCGTTAGCTACTGTGCCACCTGTGATGCGCCTCTTTACCGGGGAGCCACCGTGGCGGTGATCGCTTATCAGAAATCCGAGGAGACCGAGGCGGATTTTCTGGCCGATATCGCGCAGAAGGTTTATTATTTTCCGATGTATAAAGAACCGGTGGAGGTTTCAGAAAAGATTACGGTAGTAAAGGAAGTTCCAAAGGAGATTACCGGCGGCATGAAGGCAGATGTGCTGGTGACAAAGGAGAACAGCTATCCGGTGGATGGTGTCTTCATTTTAAGAGAGAGCGTGTCTCCGAAGAATCTGGTGCCGGGCTTACAGATGGATGGAAACCATGTAGCTGTGAACCTGCAGATGGAGACGAATGTGCCCGGATGCTTTGCCTGCGGTGATATTGCCGGACGGCCTTATCAGTATATCAAGTCCGCGGGGCAGGGAAATATAGCGGCATTGTCTGCCGTTTCCTACCTGGACCAGAAGCGCCGCTCCGTAGTTTCATAAAAAGTTCACAATTTTCCGATTGACAAATTGGTGATTACGCCCTAAAATACTTAGGAAGCTAAATAAAAAAGACGCAATGATCGTGAGGTGCAATGAAACAGCAGGAAGAACGAATTGCCATGCGAAGCATCAAACGTCTGTCAAACGGAATCAGCAGAGAAATGTGTGCGGCCTTTGGCTCCGGTATGTTCAGCGGAGCACAGGGGCGCACACTTCATTTTCTCCTGGCGCATACGAAAATTGATATCTTCCAGAAAGATATCGAGGAGGAATTCGGTCTCAGACCGCCGACCGCTACGGCACTTTTAAAGGAGCTGGAGCAGCGGGGACTGATCCGGAAGGAACCGGTGCCCTATGATGCCAGAAAAAAGAAAATCGTGGTGACTGAGGAAGCACTGCAATATAAAGACTGCGTACTCAAAGGCCTGGAGGAGCTGAATCAGAAGCTCACTGCAGGGATTTCCGATGAGGAGATGCAGGTCTTTTTTTCTGTGACAGACAGGATGCTGAAAAATCTGGCGAAGTAATGGTTGTCAGGCACGTATGCGTGAGCAGCAACAAACTAATTTACAAGTGTAACAAGGAGGAAATGTAGTGATTAAAACTTTACTGAAAAGTGTACGGCAGTACAAACGCCAGTCTCTTTTATCACCGCTTTTTGTGGCAGGCGAGGTTGTGCTTGAGTGTATAATTCCGCTGGTGATGTCAAAGCTGATTGACCATCTGTCTGCCGAGACTATGACACCAATCTTAAAATATGGCCTGATCCTTCTGGTCATGGCAACCATATCTCTGGGCTTTGGTGTGCTGGCCGCGCGCAATGCGGCTGAGGCATCCTGTGGTTTTGCAAAAAACCTAAGGCAGGATATGTATTTTAAGATTCAGGATTTTGCGTTTGCGGATATCGATAAATTTTCCGCATCATCCCTGGTGACCCGTATGACAACAGATGTCACCAACGTACAGAACGCTTACCAGATGTTAATCCGTCTGGCCGTTCGTACCCCGCTTATGATTTTCTTTTCCGTGATCATGGCAATGACCATCAACGTGAAGATGGCGCTGATTTTCTTATGTATCCTGCCGATCCTGGCGGGAGTGCTGTTCGGCATTGCCGTGCATGTGCATCCGATCTTTAAGAGGATCTTTAAAAAGTATGATGCCTTAAACAACTCCGTGCAGGAGAATGTAGCCGGTATCCGTGTGGTAAAGTCCTTTGTCCGCGAGTCCTATGAAACCGAGAAGTTTGACAGGGCAGCAGAGGATGTATGCAAGGATTTTACCTTTGTTGAGAAAATCCTTGCCTTCAACAATCCGACCATGATGTTCTGCATGTATCTGTCCATGTTCCTGGTATATTACCTTGGCGCGCGGATCATCGTCAACACCGGCGCAACGGAGCTGACCACCGGACAGCTGTCGTCCCTGATCACCTACGGCGTGCAGATTCTGATATGTGTGATGATGCTCTCCATGGTATTCATCATGACCACCATGGCATCTGAGTGCGCAGAGCGTATCGCGGAGGTGCTGACCCACGAAAGCTCCCTGACTTCCCCGGAAAATGGTGAGAAGCAGGTGGCAGACGGAAGCGTGGATTTCGACCATGTTTCCTTTAAATATTCCGAGAAGAGCAGGAAGTTCGCGCTGGCTGACATTGACCTGCATATTCCGTCCGGTGCTACCGTAGGCATCATCGGCGGAACCGGTTCTTCCAAGACCACCCTGATCCAGCTGATCTCCCGTCTGTACGATGTGACAGAGGGAAGCGTGAGGGTAGCGGGAAAGGATGTCCGGGAATACGATCTGGAATCCTTACGTGACGCGGTTGCGGTTGTGCTTCAGAAAAACGTGCTGTTTTCTGGCACCATTAAGGAGAATATGCGCTGGGGCAACAAGAATGCGACAGATGAAGAAATTCTTCATGCCTGCAGGCTGGCCCAGGCCGATGAGTTTGTCAGTCAGTTTCCGAATGGCTACGACACCTACATTGAACGTGGGGGTACCAATGTTTCCGGCGGACAGAAGCAGCGTCTTTGTATCGCGAGGGCTTTACTGAAAAAACCGCGTATTCTGATCCTGGATGATTCTACCTCTGCGGTGGATACCAAGACCGATGCCCTCATCCGCAAGGCATTCCGCGAAGAGCTTCCGGACACCACCAAGATCATCATCGCACAGCGTATTTCCTCCGTGCAGGATGCGGATTTTATCCTGGTTCTGGACGGCGGACGTATTGTTGAGCAGGGCAATCATGATGAACTGGTGACATTAAATGGAATTTACCGGGAGATCTTTGATTCCCAGACTAAGAGTAAGGAGGCGTAAAGGGATGAGACGAATGAATAACGCAAACGGCTCCGGCATCCGTCCGGGCACCTTTAAGCGCCTGATGGCATATCTGTTTTCCCATTACCGGGTACATCTGATCACAGTTATCATCTGTATCATTGTGACTGCAGTGGCTTCCGTTGGACAGACGGTTTATATCCAGATACTGATCGACCAGTGCATTCTTCCGGGCGTGGAGAGCGGCATGGACAGTGTATGGCCGCAGATGCGCTCCATCTTCACAAGCATGGCTGTGATCTACGCGGTGGGCGTGCTGGCATCCCTGATCTACACCCGCATCATGGCAACGGTAACCCAGGGAACTTTAAAAAATTTCCGTGTGGATATGTTTACCAGGATGCAGACCCTTCCGGTCAAGTATTTTGACACCCACGCCCACGGCGACATCATGAGTACCTACACCAACGATACGGATGCCATCCGTATGATGGTCAGCCAGAGCATGCCGATGCTGGTTCAGTCGATCCTGACCATCCTTGTAATGATCGTCATGATGACCCGCTTCAGCATTCCGATGTTTGTTGTAGTCTGCCTGTTTGTGGTTGGCATGCTGACCGTGACGAAAAAATTCGGTGGCATGAGCTCCAGATACATGATGTTCCAGCAGCGCTCCCTGGCAGCAGAAGAGGGCTTTGTGGAGGAGATGATGGCAGGCCAGAAGGTGGTCCAGGTTTTCTGTCACGAGGAAGAGGCAAAGCAGGATTTCTTAAAATACAACGAAAAGCTGTTTGAGGACAGCAAGACAGCAAACCAGTATGGTAATGCCCTGATGCCGATCCTTGGCAATATGGGCAACCTAATGTATGTGGTTCTTGCCATTGTTGGCGGCCTGATGGTTTATTTCCAGGCACCGAATCTGACCTGGAGAGGCTTTAGTCCGGTATCCGTCGGAATTATCATCACGTTCTTAGGCATGTCCAGACAGCTGGCCCAGACTGTGGGACAGAGCTCCAACCAGGTAGCACTGATCGCCATGGGCCTTGCAGGTGCAGGCCGTATTTTCGAACTCATTGATGAGCAGCCGGAGGCGGATGAGGGCTTTGTTACCCTGGTCAATGCGAAGCACGATGAGAACGGTGAACTGATGGAGGCCGATCATCCGACGCATATCTGGGCATGGAAGTATCCGCGTCCGGACGGTACTGTCACCTACACCGAGTTAAAGGGTGATATCCGTCTGGAGCATGTGGATTTCGGCTATGTGCCGGAGAAACTGGTGCTGCATGATGTATCCCTGTTCGCGAAGCCGGGACAGAAGATCGCGTTCGTAGGTGCAACCGGTGCAGGAAAAACCACCATCACCAATCTGATCAACCGTTTTTACGATATCCCGGACGGCAAGATCCGCTACGACGGCATCAACATCAACAAGATCTGCAAGGCAGACCTGCGCCGATCTCTCGGTGTGGTGCTGCAGGAGGTAAATCTGTTTACCGGAACCGTCATGGACAATATCCGCTACGGACGTCTGGACGCAACGGATGAAGAATGTATCGCGGCAGCAAAGCTGGCCAATGCGGACAGCTTCATCACCCGTCTGCCGGACGGCTACAATACCATGCTGACCGGAAACGGCGCAAGCCTTTCCCAGGGACAGCGCCAGCTGATCTCCATTGCCCGCGCAGCTGTGGCAGATCCGCCTGCCATGATCCTGGATGAGGCCACCAGCTCCATCGATACCCGTACCGAGGCACTGGTACAGCAGGGTATGGACAATCTGATGGAGGGCAGGACCGTACTCGTCATTGCGCACCGTCTGTCGACTATCCGAAACAGTAAGGCCATCATGGTTCTGGATCACGGACGTATCATCGAGCGTGGTGACCACGAAGATCTGATCGCCCAGAAGGGAACATACTATCAGCTGTATACCGGAGCATTTGAGCTGGAGTAAAAAGAATAGAAAAGAATCGAAGAGCATGAAAACCCATAGACGAAATCTATGGGTTTTTTGAATAAAACGAATTGGTATTTTTTTATCATTTGGCTTACATTGTAGATATCAAATTACAACGGAGTATATCATGAAAAACAAATACCAGCATATTTTCAGTCCCGTGACCATTCGTCATATGACTGTAAAAAACAGAATTGTGATGATGCCGATGGGCACCAATTTTGGAGAGCAGAACGGAGAAATGAGCTTTCTGCACATCAATTACTATGAACAGCGGGCAAAAGGCGGTACCGGACTGCTGATCGTTGAAAATGCCAGTGTGGATTCTCCGCAGGGCTCCAACGGAACGACCCAGCTGCGCATAGATTCGGACAATTACATCCCACGCCTGTATAAGCTATGCGAAAATGTTCATAAGCACGGAGCCTGCATCGCCATACAGATCAATCACGCGGGTGCGTCTGCCATGTCATCCCGTATCGGAATGCAGCCGGTTTCTGCCTCAGATGTGCCTTCTAAGGAAGGTGGTGAAATCCCGAGGCCTCTGACAAAGGAAGAAATCCTGCATATTGTCCGTAAATATGCAGAAGCTGCCAGACGTGCACAGATTTGTGGCTTTGACGCAGTCGAGATCCATGCGGGCCATTCCTACCTGATCAGCCAGTTCCTTTCTCCGATCTACAACAAACGGACAGATGAATTTGGCGGTTCCGCTGAAAACCGTACCCGCTTTGCGCATATGATCCTGGAGGCAGTTCGAAAACAGGTCGGGCCGCATTTCCCGATTTTCCTGCGCATCAGCGCGGATGAGCTTATGGAGGGCGGAAATACACTGGAGGACACCCTGGCTTATCTGGAATACCTGGAAAAAGAAGTGGATGTCTTTGATGTTTCCTGTGGCCTGAATGGTTCCATCCAGTACCAGATAGATGCAAATTATCTCCCGGACGGCTGGCGTTCTTATATGGCAAGAGCTGTGAAGGAAAAATTCGGGAAACCCTGCATTGCTGTCGGAAATATCCGTCATCCACAGATCGCGGAGGAAATCCTTGCGAAGGGGGATGCAGATTTTATTGGCATGGGACGCGGCCTGATCGCGGAGCCGGAATGGGTCAACAAGGTTGAATATGGAAACGAATGTGATCTTCGCAGCTGTATTTCCTGCAACATCGGCTGTGCGGGACACCGCATCGGCCTGAACCAGCCCATCCGCTGCACCGTCAATCCGGCAGTAAACAGTGGAGAAGACTATATAAAGCATAAAATCAAAAAGCCCTGCAATGTCGTTGTCATCGGAGGTGGTACCGCAGGTCTGGAAGCGGCATGCACCGCTGCGGAGGTCGGCTGTACGACATTTTTGATTGAAAAAAAAGCAGAGCTGGGTGGTCTTGCATCGGTGATCTCAAAAATTCCGGACAAAAAACGACTTGGAGAATTTCCGCAGTACCTGATCCGCCGGGCAGCAAAGCTGCACAACCTGTTTGTATTCTGCAACACGCAGGCAACCACAGAGCTTGTGAAAAGCCTGAATCCGGACATCATTGTGAATGCAACCGGATCTGAACCGACTCTGCCGCCGATCCGGGGACTTCACGAGCTTGTTGACAAAGAGGACAGTCATGTTGCAACCGTGTTAAAAATGATCGAGCGGATCCCGGAATATCCGGAGCATATGGAAGACAGGAAGGTTGTGATCATCGGAGGCGGGGCAGTTGGCCTGGATGTCATGGAATTCTTCACGGAGCGCGGAGCACGGGTATCCATGGTTGAGATGCTTCCAATGATCGGAAACGGACTCGACCCGGTTTCCAGATGTGACATCCATGCAAAACTGAAAAAATATCGGGTGGAACAGATGGTGAATACGATGCTCCAGGAGGTCAGAAATGACCGGTTTATCGTAAAAACACCGCAGGATGAAATCAAAGAGCTTCCCTTCGATTATGGTTTTATCTGCCTGGGCATGAAAGCCAGCACACCGGTATTAAAAGAGCTTGAAGAGACCTTTTCAGATACCAATGTCGAGATCATAAACATCGGTGACAGCAAGCGTGCGCGCAGGATCATAGAGGGAACCGAAGAGGGAAGAAATATTTTAAGTGTTCTTGAGCGGCACGACTATCTGTAACCTTGAAATTCAGGGTTACGCACCCGGAACCGGAAATAGTTGTATTTGCGCTGCATGCGTGATATAAAAATAAGAGTGTTATTTAAGTGAAAGGGGTATGAATTATGGCAGAAAGAATTACCGGACATACAGAATTGATCGGATTATTTGCGTATCCGATCCGGCATTCCAATTCACCGGCAATGCACAATGAAGCGTTTGCTTACCTTGGTCTCGACTACGCCTATCTTGCGTTTGAGGTGGACAACAGCACGCTGGAGGATGCGATCAGGGGATTTCGCGCAATGAAGATGGTCGGAGCCAATGTTTCCATGCCGAATAAAACGGTTGTAGGAAAATATCTGGATAAACTGTCACCGGCTGCAGAGCTCTGCGGTGCAGTGAATACCATCGTCAATGAAAATGGTGTACTGACCGGACATATCACAGACGGTATCGGTTTTATGCAGGCGTTAAAGGATAACGATATCGATGTGATCGGAAAGAAGATGACAATTGTCGGAGCCGGCGGTGCCGCAACAGCAGTAGAGATCCAGGCGGCATTGGACGGAGTAAAGGAAATCTCTATTTTTAATCCGCACGATAAATTCTGGGCTAACGCGGAGGAAACCGTAAAGAAGATCAATGAAAGAACATCCTGCAGGGCTGTTCTCTACGATCTGGATGACAAAGACCGTTTACGGACAGAGATGGCAGATTCCTACCTGTTTGTAAATGGAACCGGTGTTGGAATGAAGCCTCTGGAAGGTCTGTCTGTCGTGCCGGATGAGTCTTATTTCAGACCGGAGCTGATCGTTGTGGATATTCCGTATTCTCCGTTGGAGACAAAAATGCGTGCAATGGCGAAAAAAGCGGGATGTAAGACCATGAATGGTATGGGCATGATGCTGTTCCAGGGCGCTGCGGCATTTAAGCTGTGGACCGGAAAGGATATGCCGATCGAGCATATGAAAGAGGTGCTGCATATCCGTTATGATGACTGAGGTCTGTGCAGCGCATAGTCTTGGCATGAATGAAAAAAGCTGGAGGAATGTGAATGAATACGGAAACGAATAGCTGGGTAGAAGTCCGCGGCGTGCGGATCGGAGAGGGCATTCCGAAAATCTGCGTGCCGATCGTCGGTACAACAAGGGATGAGATTCTGGCAGCAGCAAAATCCTTTGAAAGCGTAAAGAAGGATGTCGTTGAGTGGCGGGCTGACTGGTTCGAGGGTGTCTTTGATTTTGCACAGGTAGAAGCCGTGCTGAAAGAACTGCGCCGGGTGCTTGGAAATACCCCAATCCTTTTTACCTTCCGGACCGCAAATGAGGGCGGAGAAAAGGCGATTGAGCCGGCTGCTTATGCTGAGTTGAATAAAAGGGCTGCTGCAACGGGACTGATCGATCTGGTGGATGTGGAAGCCTTTACCGGCGATGAGGTGGTAAGGGATATCATTGAGTCAGCACATGAGAGTGGTGTTGTTGTGGTAGCTTCCAACCATGATTTTGAAAAAACACCGGAAAAAGACGAGATCGTAAGACGTCTGAGAAAAATGCAGGAGCTGGATGCAGATATTCCAAAGATCGCGGTGATGCCGCAGAGCAGAAAAGATGTTCTGACCCTGCTTTCAGCTACCGAGGAGATGGTATCAGAGTACGCAGACCGTCCGATCATTACCATGTCCATGTCGGCAACCGGGCTGATCAGCCGTCTTTGCGGAGAGTGCTTTGGTTCGGCACTGACCTTCGGGGCAGTGGGAAAAGCGTCAGCACCGGGGCAGATGAATGCATCGGATCTGAGTGAGATCCTGAATCTGATCCATACAAGCTTATAGAGAAAAAAAGAAGGGCGTGTAAAAAATGAGAAATCATTTTTTACACGCCTTTTTCAGATCAGAGCATGGCTTTTCACATAGCTCAGAAACTGCTCCGCAAGCGGTGTACGGTAGCGGTTTTTCAGATACGCTATATAGAAACGGCGTTCCCAGTTTGCTTCTGTAATGTGGATGACCTTCAGGTGCATGCTGGCAAGGATCGGCATATTCGGAACAACTGCGATGCCAAATCCGTTAGCCACAAAGCCGGCAATGGTCTGGTCTTCATCAATCTCAAAGATACAGTCCGGCTGTTTTCCGCAGGCAAGAAACAGCTTATCGATCATGGGCCGCAGACCGCTTCGCCTGGAAAACAGGATCTGCGGATAATCCAGAGTCTCACAAAGCCGGATTTCTGTCCGGTCAGAAAGCGGATGATCCGGAGGAACGATGACCACGAGCTCCTGTCTGGCAACAGGGATAAAGTCGATAAGGGGTTCCTGGTCCATTCTGGAGCAAAAGGTGAAATCGTATTTCTGATTTTTTAAATCCTCCAGAAAATCTGCGGTCAGGCCGTTGTAAAAATGAAAGTCGATGGTTTTATCCGGACAGGCTGTCAGAAATCCGCGGGTCAGGCGGGGAACAAAATCAGTTCCGAGAGTGGGAAGCAGACCGATATCAAGCCGCCCGTTCCCCTGAGCGGATGACTTCAGGCGCTCGACACTGCTGTCGAGCAGCTGGAGGGTATGCTCTGCGTCTTTTAAAAAGTTTTTTCCGCATTTTGTGAGAATGACATTTCTTCCGTCTTTTTCAAACAGCTTAACTCCAAGCTCTTTTTCCAGCGCTGAGATGGCATGACTCAGGCTTGGCTGTGTGATGCACAGCTGCTCGGAGGCTTTCATGTAATGCTGGAATTTTGCAAGGGTGACAAAGTAACGAAGCTGATACAGATTCATAAAAAATGACTCCTTCCTGCAGCCAGTATAGCATAATTGATAGATTCTTTCTATGAATGCGGCAAAAAAGATACATTGGTTTTTGAAAACAGCATTACGTATAATAGAACAAGAAATTGATAGAAAAATATCAGATACAATCTGAAAGATCAGGAGGAAATATCATGTCAAACTTGCATCCAATTACAATCAGTTCCTGGACTCTGGGCGATCAGTGCAGCTTTGAAGAGCGGGTACAGGCAGCGAAAAAAGCAGGCTACGAAGGAATCGGCCTGCGGGCAGAGACCTATGTGGATGCCTTAAATGAGGGTCTGAAGGACAGTGACATTCTCGCGATACTGGAAAAATACGATATGAAGGTCACAGAAGTGGAGTATATCGTACAGTGGGCAGAGGAGCATCGCTCTTACGAACAGAAATACAAAGAGCAGATCTGTTTTCATATGTGCCAGCTGTTTGGTGTCCGCCATATCAACTGTGGTCTGATGGAAAACTATCCGGTGGAGCAGACAGCTCAGAAGTTAAAAGAGCTTTGTCAGAGAGCCGGGGAATATATGATCGGAGTAGAGCCGATGCCGTACAGCGGAATCCCGGATCTGAAAAAGGCGTATCAGGTGGTGATGGCCTCCGGCTGCGAAAATGCGATGATCATTCTGGACAGCTGGCACTGGGTAAGAGCCGATCAGCCCTATGACATCCTGACAAAAGAAATTGCCAAAAAGGTGGTAAGCATCCAGATCAATGATGCCTATGAAAGACCTTATGCAGCGCCTGTTTTAAGAGATGAATCCATGCATGACAGGCTTGCGCCCGGCACGGGAGCTAAGGATACTGCAGGCTTTGTCCGCATGGTCCGCGAAGCCGGAGTATCTCCGCTCGCGGTCGGCGTCGAGGTGATCTCCGATGCCATCCTGGCGAAGGGTGTGGAGAAGGCTGCCGCCTATACATACGAGAATACCGTAAAGGTTCTTAAAGAAGCATGGCCAGAGCTTTTGAACGGAGAAAAATAAGACTGCAAATAAAATAAGATACAGAATGGAGCTACAATGAAATTCAAAGCAATGTTTCAGCCGATAGAAATTGGCAATATGACAGTGAAAAACAGATTTGTGGTGCCGCCGATGGGCAACAACTTTGCAAATACCGACGGCACGATGAGTGAACAGTCTGCAGCCTATTATGCAGAACGCGCAAAAGGAGGCTTTGGCCTGATCACGATCGAGGCAACCGTTGTCCATCCGGATGCGAAGGGCGGACCGAGAAAGCCATGTCTCTACGATGACAGCATGATCGAAAGCTTTCAAAAGGTGATCGAGGCCTGCCACAGGGAGGGGGCGAAGGTTTCCATCCAGCTTCAGAATGCAGGGCCGGAGGGAAATGCGAAGAATGCAGGGGCGCCGATCAAGGCGGCATCATCCATCTGCACACAGTGTGGAAGAGATATCCCGCAGACACTGACAAAGGAGGAAATCTATCACCTGGTCGATGGCTATGCAGATGCTGCGGAGCGTGCCTGGAAGGCCGGCGCGGATGCCGTGGAAGTTCACATGGCACATGGATATCTGGTGAATTCATTTCTCTCTCCGCGGACAAACAAGCGGGTAGATGAGTTTGGAGGATGCTTTGAGAACAGGATGCGTTTTCCGCGGCTGATCATCGAAAAGATCCGGGAACGGGTCGGAGACAGGATTGCGGTCCTGGCCCGTATCAACAGCTCTGACGAGATTTTAGGCGGAAATGACGTACATGACAGTGCCGCGATCGCAGCCTGCCTGGAGGATTACGGCGTTGATGCGCTTCATGTATCCCGGTCAGTACATATCCGTGATGAATATATGTGGGCACCGACTGCGGTTCATGGAGGTTTTTCTGCGGACCTTGTCACAGAGATCAAGCGGGCTGTGACGATTCCGGTCATCACGGTAGGCCGTTTTACGGAACCGCAGTACGCTGAACTTCTGGTGCGGGAAGGCCGGACTGATCTGGTTGCCTTTGGACGTCAGAGCCTGGCAGATCCGGAGATGCCGAAAAAAGCTCTGGAAGGACGGCTGGAGGATATGATCCCATGCATTGCGTGTCTTCAGGGCTGTGTTCCAAGCATGTATCAGGGAAAACCGCTGTGCTGTCTGACAAACCCGTTCCTCGGCCATGAGAGTGAGCAGTGGAAAATGGCGGAAACATCAAAGAAGGTGATGGTGATCGGCGGCGGTGTCGGCGGTCTGTGTGCTGCTTTTGTGGCAGCAGAACGCGGTCACAGCGTTACACTTTATGAAGCAGGGCATGTGCTCGGAGGGAACATGCGCCTGGCTGCTTTTCCACCTGGAAAGGGAGATATTACCAATATGGTACGCGCATACATTCACCGCTGTGAAAAGGATGGTGTCAGGATCATTCTGGATCAGGAGGTTACCCTGGAGCTGATCCGCAAAGAAAATCCGGATGCCGTGATCGTTGCTACCGGCGCAAAGCCACTGGTTCTGCCAATTGAAGGAATTGACCAGCCGGAAATCCTCTCGGGTTCCGCTGTGCTGGATGGAACGTGCGCACCGGGGAAAAAGGTCCTTGTTGTCGGCGGAGGAATGGTCGGCTGTGAGATCGCGGCACTCCTCGGAGAGCAGGAGCATGAGGTCGATGTGATCGAACTGCGTGGGGAAATCGGAGCAGATGTGATCAGGGAGCATAAAATCTATTTGATGAAGGATTTTGAACAATACCGGATCGGCCAGATCACGGGAGCGAAGGTGTGCCGTTTTTATAAGGATGGCGTGGAATATGAAAGTGCAGACGGTACCAGACAGGAAGCACGCGGCTATGACAGCGTTGTGCTGGCCATGGGATATCGAAGCTTCAATCCGTTTGCCGGTCAGATCGAAAAGCTTGGAAAAGAAGTATATGTGATCGGAGACGCATCTCAGGCAAGACGTGCTCTTGAGGCAACTTCTGAGGCATATCAGGCCGCGATCCGTCTTTAACAGATCAGTTCGATTTGCAAGTTCACACTGAGAATCACAACTTAAAAACTGTAATATATACAACTATTTACTTGATATTCAAAAAAGCCTGTGCTATAATGAGCCTCAAGTTAAGAAAATACAGTGATACGAAATAAAAGAAAGAGTATTCGTATTTTGAAGAGAACCTGAGGAGGACATGATTATGAAAAAGAATATGGCACTGGTTATGGCATCTATGATGGCAGCATTATCCCTCACAGCCTGCGGCGGTTCCGGCGCAGCATCTACTGCTGCGGCTGACACCAAGACTGCAGATACCACTGCGGCCGGCAGCGCAGACACCAAAGCAGCACCGGCAGACAAGATCGGTCTGGCAGGCAGCGGCAAGGAACTCATTTTCACTACTGGAGGCGACCAGGGTACCTACTACGGCTTCGGAAGTGTCATTGCTGGTCAGATCAGCGACCTGACTGACACAACCGTGACTGCCATCGTGGGAAAGGGCTCGAAAGGAAACATTGAGGCAATGGATGCCGGCGATGCGCAGCTCGGTTTTGTACAGTCCGATGTTATGGCATACGCGTATAACGGCACCAACCTTTTCGAGGGCGCCAAGATCGACGGTTTTTCCACTGTGGCAGCGCTTTACATGGAGCAGGTACAGATCGTAACCCTGGATCCGGACATCAAGACCGTGGCTGACTTAAAGGGCAAGACCGTATCCGTTGGCGATTCCGGTTCCGGTGTTTACTTCAACGCTCTGGACTGCCTAGGTGCATACGATTTAACCATTGACGATATCAAACCTACCTACCAGTCCTTCGGTGACAGCGTAGAGGCGATGCAGGACGGAAAGATTGACGCAGCTTTCATTGTGGCAGGTGCACCGACCACTGCAGTGACCTCCCTGGCAGCAACCAGAGACGTATATCTGGTAGAGCTGGATGATGAGCACATTGCAAAGCTCCAGGAAACCTCTCCCTATTACACAAAGAATGTCATCTCAAAGGATGCATACGGACTCGACAAAGACGCTACGACCGTTGCAGTCGGTGCAGTTATCATCGCGCAGGATGATGTAGATGAAAATGATATTTACAATGTGGTAGCAGGCATCTACGACAGCATCGACACCCTGGGACATGACAAGAAAAATGAGCTGGATCTTGACTTTGCAGCTTCCGTAACCGCAGTTCCGTACCACGCAGGCGCAGCGAAATATTTTGCTGAAAAAGGTCTGACCGTACCGACCAAATAAGGACGAACGTGCAGCAGGAAGCTGTGAATAGCATGCAGCAGAACAGCAAACAGGGTGTTTCCGGAAAGGTACGCCTGAAATGGAATAGGAAGGGGATTTGATTTATGAGCTTTCTGAACAAACACAAAACAGAAGCCGCAGTGAACACGGCACCGGCAGGCGACGGCTTAACCGGAACCGCAGAAGATGTCGATGCGGTGATGAAAAAATATGACAGGGAATCCAATGTCCGTGTATGGGAGGGAAAGCCGAAGAACGTGATCCGTTTCCTGATGGCAGCATTCTCTCTGTTCTGCATCTACCTGACCCTAGTAGACAAGAGCCTCCCGGAGGTGCGCTTAAGCTTATTCCTGGCCATGATCATCGTCATCGGTTTTTTAAACTATCCGATCAAAAAAGGCCATGTCCGTGTGAACCACATTCCGTGGTATGATGTGGCGCTGATGGTGGCAGGCGCAGGCCCGTTCCTGTACTTTGCAGCCAATGCCCAGAAGATTCTGCTGACCAGCTACAGCGTCATTTCCAAAGACCCGTTTATGCTTGCGCTGGCAATTGTGGCTATTCTGGTTTTGGTGGAGCTTTGCCGTCGCTGTGTCGGTCTTCCGATCCTTTTTGTGGTAGGCGCGCTGCTCATTTACACCTTTGCAAATGTCCGTTTTGGCAAGGTCGTTTATGATCTGTTCTACACCACCAACGGTGTGATGAACACCCCGATCAACGTGTGTCAGAAGTACATTGTGGTATTCATCATTTTCGGCGCGTTCCTGGAGAGAACCAGTATCTCGGCGTTCTTCATTGATCTGGCAAACTGTGTGGCAGGTTCTTCCTGCGGCGGTCCGGCTAAGGTAGCGGTCATCTCCTCTGCGCTGTGCGGTATGGTTTCCGGTTCTTCTGTAGGAAACACCGTGACCACCGGCTCCGTGACCATCCCGATGATGATCCGGACCGGTTATAAACCGGAGTTTGCAGGCGCTGTTGAGGCAGCAGCCTCCACCGGCGGACAGATCATGCCGCCGATCATGGGCGCAGCAGCATTCCTGATGGCAGAGTATACCGGCGTTCCCTACTCCCGTATCGCAGTGCTGGCCATCCTGCCGGCTATTCTGTACTTCACAGGCATTTACATTGCCGTACATCTGGAGGCAAAGAAGCTGGGCTTACAGGGTCTTGATAAAGACAGCCTTCCGAAATTCAGCTATTTAGTAAAGAAGCTTTATCTGCTGGCCCCGCTGGTAGTCCTGGTGGTCCTGGTATCCAACGGTACCCGTACCATGCAGAGCTCCGCAGCCATCGCAATCCTGGTTACCATCGTGGTTGGTCTGTTCAACGCCGATAACCGCATCACTCCGGGTAAGATCATTGACGCCCTGGAAGCAGGCGGTAAGGGAACCATTACCGTAGCATCCGCATGTACCATGGCCGGTATCGTGGCAGGCTGCATTACCTCTACCGGCCTTGCATCCAAGCTCCTGCGCGCTATCGTATCTGCGTCAGGTGGTGTCATGATTATCGCGTTACTGCTTACCATGGTCTGCTGCATCGTGCTTGGCATGGGTGTTCCGACCACCGCAACCTACTGCATCATGGCAGCAACCTGTGCTCCAATCCTTATGAGCCCGGAAATCGGCGTTGAGATGCTGGCAGCACACTTCTTCGTATTCTACTTCGGCATTGTGGCAGATATCACACCGCCGGTGGCACTGGCAGCCTACGCAGGCGCCGCCATCGCGAAGGCCGGACCGATGAAGACCGCGTTCAACGCAAGCCGTCTTGCCATCGCGGCCTTCATCGTGCCGTATATCATCGCCATGAACCCGGCTATGCTGTTCATCAACACCACCATCCCGGAGGTGGTCATGATCACCATCAGCAGCATCATTGGTATTTTTGGTGTGGCAGCGGGCTTGAGCGGCTTCGTATTCCGCAATATGAAGTGGTGGGAGAGAATCCTCTGCATCGTTGGAGGACTGACCCTTTTAGTACCGGGCAGCCTGACTGACCTGATTGGACTGGTTCTTGTAGGCGCCGTGTGCATACTGGGATATCAGGCAGCGAAGAAAGAAAAAGAAATGCTGGCTGCATAAATCCATAAAAATAAAAACTTCTTTTTTGCGCATACTAAATTCAGAAGGAATGCACAGGAAAGGAGTTTTTTTATGCAGGTGGGAAAAGCAAGTCTGCGGTTTAAACATCCCGCGTTTGTGGCATCCTGGGCTTCGGTCGCGGGAAAGAAGGAGGGCCAGGGACCGTTGGCAGACGAAATTGATGTAAAAGAGCAGGATGAAATGTTTGGAATGGAAAACTGGGAACAGGCAGAGAGTGCCATGCAGAAGCAGGCGGCAGATCTGGCTCTGGAGAAGGGGAATATCCATCGGAGAGAGGTGCGTTACCTCTTTGCAGGGGATCTTCTGGGACAGCTGATCGCAACTTCCTTCGGTACGGTAGATTTGGAAATTCCGCTGTTCGGCCTTTACGGAGCCTGCTCTACCATGGGAGAGGCGCTGGGCCTGGGGGCCATGTGTGTAAATGCCGGATATGCGGACCGGGTGCTGGCTCTGGCTTCCAGCCATTACGCAACGGCAGAGAAGCAGTTCCGTTTTCCGTTGGGATACGGGAATCAGAGGGCCCAGAGCGCCACCTGGACTGTGACCGGGTGCGGGGCAGTAGTGCTTGGAAAGAATAAAACCCGTGTCGCCGTGACTGGCATCACCACCGGAAAGCTGGTGGACATGGGAAGTAAGGATTCTATGAATATGGGCGCTGCCATGGCACCGGCGGCCTGGAACACCATCTGTCAGAATTTTGAGGATTTTGGCGTGGATGCTTCCTACTACGACCGCATCATCACCGGTGATCTGGGAATGGTAGGACAGAAAGCCCTTTTGGATTTTATGAAAAGCAGCGGGTATGACATTACCGGAAAGCACATGGACTGTGGACTGGAAATTTACGACCGCGGTGAGCAGGACGTCCACTCCGGCGGAAGCGGCTGCGGCTGCTCCGCAGTAACGCTGTGTGCCCGTATTCTGCCGAAGCTGATGCGGGGTGAGTGGAGCCGAGTGCTGTTTGTGCCCACCGGCGCACTGCTGTCTACTGTCAGCTATAACGAAGGTCAGAGCATCCCGGGAATCGCCCATGCGGTGATACTGGAACGGATGGAGGTGTGAAAGAAATGGATAGTAGTATGAATGCAATAATTATGGAACTGGTCCGGGCATTTCTTGTGGGCGGCATCATCTGTGCCCTGGTACAGGTTCTGTTGGACCGAACAAAAATGATGCCGGGCCGGGTCATGGTAACACTGGTTGTGGCCGGCAATATCTTAGGCTGGCTTGGGCTTTATGAACCTTTTCTGAAATGGGCCGGAGCCGGAGCCGGGGTACCGCTCCTCGGCTTTGGCAATACTCTGTGGAAGGGTGTAGCAAAAGCCGTGGGAGAGGAAGGCCTCGTTGGGATCTTCAAAGGCGGTCTGACAGCCGCCTCTGCAGGGATCGCCGCGGCGCTGGTGTTCGGGTATCTGGGGGCGCTGGTGTTTCAGCCGAAGATGAAGGAATAAAAAGAGGCTGTCGCAAAATTTTGCGACAGCCTCTTTTATATAATACAGA
>OKRR01000836.1_pt1 | contig 32332 bp, 31 predicted proteins | sample 1601211 | NCBI WGS metagenome assembly OKRR01 (sample SAMEA3541525, study PRJEB24748) | human gut metagenome | biome: human gut; feature: human-associated habitat; material: faeces | place: China | collected 2012
GGGAACTACAAATGGAAAAGAAAAAGAAGTTTCAGATGCCGCATACGTACATCATCATTTTTGGTGTAATTCTGTTTGCAGCAATCCTGACCATGTTTATCCCGCTGGGTAAATATGAGACAAAAGAAATCACCTACACCATGAACGGAGAGGAAAAGACCAGAACCGTTCTGGATCCGGACAGCTTTGAGTATGTTCTGGATGAGAATGGAAACAGGGTGACAAAAGTTGCGCCGATCTTCGGTACGGAAGACTTTGGCGGTCAGGGTATTTTAAATTATGTATTTGAGGGTCTGACAACCGGAAATAAAAATGGCACCGCAGTCGGTATCATTGCGTTTATCCTGGTTGTTGGCGGATCATTCGGTATCGTGCTGAGAACCGGCGCGGTGGAGGGCGGTATCATGCGCGTCATCAGCATGACAAACGGCAAGGAAATCTTTCTGGTGCCGATTCTCACCGTACTGTTTTCCCTGGGCGGTGCTGTGTTCGGCATGGGAGAGGAAGCCATTCCGTTCGTTATGATCCTGGTACCAATGTTCATTGCCATGGGGTATGATGCGGTAGTTGGCATCATGTGCAGCTATGTGGCTACCCAGATTGGATTTGGTACCTCCTGGCAGAACCCGTTCGGCCTGGCAGTGGCCCAGGGTATTGCCGGAATCCCGGTTATGTCAGGGGCATGGTTCCGTATCCCGTTATGGATCATCTTCACTGCACTTACCTGTGTGTTCACCATGCGTTACGCGGCAAAGGTGAAAAAAAATCCGAAGCTCTCCGTTGCATATGAGTCTGATCAGGAATACCGAGAGGACTTTGAGAAGAACGGCAAGGCAGATATTCCGTTTACATTTGGACATAAGCTGGTGCTTCTGACCATCCTGATCTGCATGATCTGGACCATCTGGGGCGTAGTAACCCAGGGCTACTACATTCCGGAGATCGCTTCCCAGTTCTTTGTTATGGGTCTTGTTTCCGGTATCATCGGTCTGATCTTCCACTTAAACGGCATGCAGATCAACGACATTCCGCGGGCCTTTGACCATGGTGCGGCAGACCTTCTCGGTGCGGCCATGTGCGTAGGTATGGCACAGGGAATCATCATCATTCTGGGCGGTACCAGCGCGACCGACGGAACCGTACTGAATACCATTCTGTATACCATCAGCAATGGCATGAAGAACTTCCCGCCGGTGATCTCTGCATGGCTGATGTATGTGTTCCAGTCTGTCTTTAACTTCTTCGTGGTATCCGGTTCCGGCCAGGCAGCCCTGACGATGCCGATCATGGCTCCGCTGGCAGACCTGGTGGGGGTAGAACGGCAGGTGGCTGTTCTGGCATACCAGCTTGGTGACGCATTCACTAACTTTATTGTTCCGACCAGTGGATGCCTTCTCGGCGCGCTGGCAGCAGCAAAGCTGGAATGGGGACAGTGGGCAAAGTTCCAGATTAAGTTCCAGGGCTTCCTGTTTGTATTCGCATCTATTGCTGTAATTGTTGCCATGATGATCGGACTGTCCTAATCGGAAATGACAGGAGCTATTCGGCATGACAAATGATATGACCAGGGGAAATCCCGTACGTCTGATACTGGCCTTTATGATCCCGACGTTTCTCGGGAATATTTTCCAGCAGTTTTACAATCTGGTGGATTCTGTGGTGGCCGGCCGTTATATTGGTGTGGAAGCACTGGCGGCCATCGGAAGTACCACATCTTTGATTTTTCTGGTTACCGGATGGCTGCAGGGTATCACCAGCGGCTTTTCCATTATGGTAGCCCAGTGCTTTGGTGCAGGGGATTATAAACAGATGCGCCGTTACGTGGCAATGTCTGTCTATCTGTGTGTGGCTTTTGTGGTTGTAATGACGGCAGGACTCATGATATTCAACGTACCGGTTCTCCGGCTGATGAACACACCTGATGAGATTCTGACTCCAACTGCAGCTTATATGAGCATTATTTATGCAGGTCTGTGTGTGACAGCGGCCTACAATGCCTTTGCCGCTGTACTGCGGGCACTGGGAGATGGCCGGTCACCACTTTATTTTCTGATCATTTCCGCCGTGATCAACGCGGGGTTGGATGTCCTTTTTATAGTCCGGTTCCACATGGGGGTGGAGGGATGTGCCTACGCGACCGTTATAGCTCAGGGAATCTCCGCGCTCCTGTGCCTTGGCTATATCGTCTGGAAATTTGATATCCTAAAGCTTCAGAAGGTTGATTTCCGGTTTGACTTTTCCATGAGCCGGAGGCTTCTTTCTATCGGTGTGCCAATGGGACTGCAGTTTTCCATTACCGCCATCGGAACCATCATTGTACAGAGTGCTATCAATGTGTTCGGAGCAGATTACATTGCGGGCTATGCAGCAGCGGGAAAGCTGCAAAATATGATCAATAGCATTTTCATTGCCTTTGGTGCCACCATCGCGACATTCGTGGGACAGAACCGCGGGGCAGGCAAAATGGACCGGGTGCATCAGGGCGTGAAGAATACGCAGATCATGATTCTGATCTCAGCAGCGGTATCGTTTCTGATCATTCATTTCTGCGCCAAAGAGCTCATGCTGATCTTTGTGGATGGTTCCCAGAAGCTGGTCATTGATGCGGCAGACCGGTATTTTATGGCTGTTTCCTGGGCTTATCCATTTCTTGGCAGCATTTTCCTCTACCGGAATGCGCTGCAGGGCATGGGCTATGGACTGGTGCCGATGCTGGGCGGTGTGTTTGAACTGCTGGCAAGAGGCGCGGTGGTTATGCTGGTATTACGTCTGGGCGGTGGATATGTGAGTACCTGCCTGTCAGATCCGGCAGCCTGGGTTTCTGCGCTGATTCCACTGATTCCGTATTATTTTTACAAAATGCGGAAATATTCTTCTTTACAGGAGAAAAAAACTGTGTTATAGTAGCACACAAAATAAAATACAGAAAGCAGAGTAGATCTGTGTGCGTTAAGTGCCAGCTGGACAGGGAGTTGCCGGCAGGACGAAGAAGCCGCCTGGTTTCGCGGTACACGGATCGCATCCCGCTGCGAAGAGGATATATTATCTCCTTTGTAGTTGAGAATTCTGCAAAGGAGGTAATTTTTTATGAAGAAATTTACAGCTTTGTTCAGGGATTCCATGGAAGAATTCAAGCATGTGAATACGGTCACAGTCATGGCCATGTTTGCAGCTATTTCGGTAGTACTGGGGTATTTTACCCTGGTGCTGGGAGACTATTTGAAGATTGGCTTTTCCACTATTGCGAATCAGTTTGTATACTACCTGTTCGGTCCTGTGGCAGGCGGTCTGTTCGGCGGAGCTCTTGATATTTTAAAATACATCATTCACCCGACCGGAGCCTTTTTCCCTGGTTTCACCATCAGCGCCATGGTGGGCGGTGTTCTTTACGGCTGTTTTCTCTATAAGCGTCCGATCAGCTTTTGGCGGGTGCTGGCGGCAGAACTGACCGTATCCATCATCTGCAATATGCTTCTCGGAACCCTGTGGCTGAGCATGCTGTATGGAAAAGCATTTATGGCGCTTCTGCCGATGCGGGTATTCAAAAACATCATGATGTGGCCGGTCAATTCCATTCTGTTTTATACCATCGGAAAGACTCTCGAAGCATCCGGAGTATTCCGGCTGCTCAAAACCGTGGGACGGAAACGGGCTGCACTATAAAAATTTGCTTCATAAAACCAAATAAGGTCCGAAGTTCCGGGGCGGTCATACAGAACCGCAGACACTGAGTGGAATTTTGTACTTCGTGCGGTCTGGCGCTATGCTCGCGCACAAAGAAAATTCCAATGTGTCTGTTTGTTCTGCATGACCGCCCCGGAACTTCTACTTTACTGGCTGTTCTACATTAATAAACATAGCCAGAACGTTGCTGATAAAAAGCCTGTAATCCGGCTTTTATCTGATAGTAGCGTTCTGGCTGCGTTTTCTTTTTATGAAAGAGTTAATATGGGCTGCAGTTACTTTTTTGTAGTGGAGCCAATACAGTAGGAAGTGAATGAGACCGCTTTCCGGGATTTTCAGCATATCAGGTGTTTGTATCTTGAACACACGTGTACGAATGCAACGGATGCAGTCCGATGCAGGCGAACGCGTGTTGTGAGAGCAAGCAAACAACGATATGGGAAAATAGAGGAAGGCGGTCTCTTTCTCTTTCGGACCTTTATTCGTTCCGTCCTATAATTGCTATTTGTTTTATGCTTTGCTCCTCAATGCGCTTCCGGATCTGGAGCATGTGCTGGTCGGTGGCGGCGATGACTTCGGCGCACTGGCGCAGATCCTCACTGATCTCATCGGCAGCGGCTCCGATATCCTTTTTGTATTTTAACTGGTGATCCAGGCTGGCCCAGAAATCCATGGCGATGGTGCGAATCTGGACCTCCACCCGCAGATTCTTTTTCTCCTCGGAGAAGAAAACCGGAATCTCAATGATGAGATGGTAGCTGCGATAGCCGTTGGGCTTTGGGTTCTTGATATAGTCCTTAATGGCAATGACGGTGATGTCATCCTGGCTGACCAGCATGTTTGCAACGGAATAGATGTCATCGACGAAGGAGCAGATGACGCGGATACCGGCTACATCGTCCAGATTGTTCACCATGGATTCCAGAGTGACCGGAAGGTTTCTCCGCTGCAGCTTTTCCACGATGCTGATGGGTTTTTTGACACGGGATTTGATCATCTCGATGGGATTTCTCTGGTTTTTTATGGAGAGCTCGTCATTTAAAACTTCCAGCTTGGTTTTTACCTCGCGGATGGCGCAGGTGTACATCATCATGGCCTGCTGGAATTCTCTGGCCTGGCTGATGAGGGCGTCCGGAACCTGAACAAGATTCGGGACATTGACAGCGGACTGGACCAGCTCACTGTTTGGGTTCATATTCATATTCATTTTGTAGATACCTCGTTGCTTTTGTGCGATATTTCTGAAAACAGTGGAATATTGTAAGATTATTAACTATATTATAACAGATTTTGATGCTCACACAAGGTATATTTTTGAAGTCGCATGATACAGGCTGCATGATACAGGATATTTTTGTATACAAGGGTTTTGTTTTCCTGAAAAATGTGGTATGCTTACATGTATGAAATGTATTAGAAACTGGAGGAATTTACATGAGCGAAAATTGTACCCATAACTGCAGCACCTGTGGCGAATCCTGCAGCAGCCGCACAGCAGAGCAGACAAGCTTTTTAGAGCCGTTAAACCCGGCAAGCAGTGTGAAGAAGGTAATCGGTGTTGTCAGCGGTAAGGGCGGTGTAGGAAAATCCCTGGTAACTGCCATGATGGCAGTGAAGATGAACAGCAAGGGAAAACACACAGCAATCCTGGACGCAGATATTACCGGTCCGTCTATTCCAAAGGCGTTTGGGCTGAATAATAATATGGTCATGATGACCAAGGACAACCTGATGATTCCGGCAACTTCTGCGCTGGGTATCGACATTATGTCTGCCAACCTCTTATTGGACAATGATACCGATCCGGTCATCTGGAGAGGTCCGGTCATTGCAGGCGCAGTGAAGCAGTTCTGGAATGAGACTCTCTGGGAAGATGTAGACTATATGTTTGTGGATATGCCGCCGGGAACCGGTGACGTTCCGTTAACCGTATTCCAGTCCCTTCCGGTGAATGGCATCATCATCGTGACCTCTCCGCAGGAGCTGGTTTCCATGATCGTGGCAAAGGCCGTGAAGATGGCACAGAAGATGAACATTCCGATCATCGGTCTGGTAGAGAACATGAGCTACCTGGAGTGCCCGGACTGCGGCAAGAAGATTTCTGTATTTGGTGAAAGCCATATTGATGAAATTGCCAAGAAGTACAACATTCCGGTGCTGGCAAAACTCCCGATCGACCCGAAGGTTGCCGAGCATGTGGACAACGGCACCATCGAGTATCTGGAGAGAGACTGGTTTGATCTGGCTGCAGAAAAGGCCATGGAGCTGTAAGTTGTTCTTCATTTAATAGAAGTAGTAGGACAGGGTTTTCGTGACAGAGAACCCTGTTTTTTTGTACAGTGCAATGGCGGCGGCATTATCTCCGGATACCTGGAGGACAGCCTTCTGAAAGCCTTCTTTGGAAAGAGCCGGGAGGAGCAACAGGAGAAAAGCTGTTCCATATCCCCGGTTGCGGTATTCCGGGACAATTTCCACATGGTGCAGGCAGACCGTGTCGGCACTGACTGGTTCAGCTGAGGCAAAGCCGCAGAGGACACCGGAACAGGAAAGGGCATATTCCGTGCCGGAAGTCCGGGTAATGGAAAATGGATGGTGGTTGCGGAGACCGTTGCTGGCAGTATTGTGGGGATAACTGCTCAGGCTGCATTCCATGATGTGTTCTTCCGCACCCTTCTCTGCATCCAGGGCCTCCAGCGTTTTTAAGGTATCCGGACAATTTTCTGAGACGGCAAACAGCAGGTCGGTATCCGGATGCCGGGAGAGCGCTTCTTCAAGAAGCCTGGTAAAACAGCCCTGCTGCCGATCGTCCGGATGGGTGAAGGCGCTGCATTCCATCAGATCATCCTCGTAGGGAATCAGGGCCAGACAGGCAGCAAGATGTCCGTCCGGAAGATAGGCCAGAAAATGAGCGAGATCTTCTTCCTCTGACGGATAGGACAGGTCAATGCCGTCATGATGGCGGCAAAATGTTGTCAGCTCCGCGATTTCCTGCTGCTGCTTTTGGGTGAGCAAATTGGTTGAGTTAATATAAAGCTTCGGGTACATAGAGACCTCCTGATGAGATTTTTTCTTCTGATCGTCTGTAGCTCCAGTATAGGAAAAAAACATAAAGAATACAAGAATGCGCATTGACTTTTCTGTTTCTGATGGTAGAATACAGTACTGTTTACGAAAATTTATAAGACGGTGACGCAGTGCTGGCATCACCGGAAAGGATGAATCATGAAGTATATCAAAGAATCAGCGATCATCTTTGGCATTACGATGATCGGAGAATTTTTAAATGCAATCCTGCCGCTTCCGGTTCCGGCCGGTGTATATGGACTGTTCCTGCTTCTGATCCTGCTCTGTACAGGACTTCTAAAGCTGGAGGATATTGAGGCAACCGGTAATTTCCTTCTGGATATCATGCCGATCCTGTTCATTCCGGCATCGGTCGGACTGATCGAGAGCTACGATGAAATGAAGGCCATCCTGGTTCCGCTGATCGTGACCTGCCTGGTTTCTACACTGGTGGTCATGGGTGTGACCGGAAAGGTGACTGAGCTGATGGTTGCTGTCCTGAAAAAGAAAGACGCGAAAGGTGCGGGAGAGGAGGAAACAGTATGAGCTTTTTACAGGAATCTCTTTATTTTGGCTTTGTGATCAGCCTGGCTGCATATCTGACAGGGGTATGGATCAAAAAGAAGGTGGGATGGGCTATATTAAACCCGCTTCTGGTTTCTGTGGTCATTGTGATCGCGGTGCTGAAGCTTTTGCATGTGGATTATGCTTCCTATAATAACAGTGCAAAATACATCAGCTATCTGCTGACACCGTCCACTGTCTGTCTGGCCATTCCCCTGTACAAACAGCTGGAACTGTTAAAAAAGAATTTCCTTTCTGTGATCGTGGCCATTACATCGGGTGTGGCAGCCAGCGCAGGCAGCATTTTTCTCCTGTGTACGTTGTTTGGCGTAGAACACATCCACTATGTTTCCTTCCTTCCGAAGTCCATTACCACGGCAATCGGCATGGGCGTAAGTGAAGAGGCCGGTGGTATTGTGACTATCACAGTAGTCTGCATTATCATTACGGGCATTTTCGGAAATATCATCGCAGATCTGCTCTTTCAGATTCTGAAAATCCGTGAGCCGATCGCCCGGGGTCTGGCACTGGGAACCTCCGCTCACGCGATCGGAACAGCCAAGGCTTTGGAGCTTGGCGAGGTCGAGGGAGCAATGAGCAGTCTTTCCATTGCTGTGGCAGGTCTCATGACAGTCATTGTGGTGCCGCTGGTTTCCGGACTGATCTGACATGGTAAAAAATGCTGGACAGAAAAATAAAATCCCGATATAATGAGCGTTGTATCGTCCATAAAGCAGAGTATCATACAGCTTTTGACATCTGAGTGGTTTTAGATGCCGAAAGCTGTTTTTTTAGCTCAGAAATTTGAGTGATAGTGTCTGTACGACCGGAAGACAAAGAAAGGGATCGGTTCTATGTGTAAAAGAAAAAAGAAAATGAAAGAATTCGGAGGAAGGCCGGCCGGACATAAAAAAGCGGCATGGCTGCTTGTGGCATGCCTTCTTGCGCTGCTTGTGGCGGGAGCCTTGCAGAGCTGCAGACGGAAGGATGGTCTGACACCGGAAAAGAAAACTGCGGTTGTGAAAATCGGATTCGATTCGTTTGAACCATATTCCAGTGTGGATGAAAACGGAAATTATGTCGGGATCGATATCGAACTTGCAACGGAGGCATTCAGCCGCATGGGATATCAGGCAGAGTTTCAGATGATTCCGTGGGAAGAGAAGGCGCGGCTTCTGGCAGAAGGAAGCCTGGACTGTCTGTGGAGCTGCTTTACCATGACCGGACGCGAGAACGACTATGAGTGGGCGGGGCCTTATCTGTACAGCCGTCAGGTGGTGGCCGTGCGCTCAGACAGTCAGATCTATGCCCTGAAGGATCTGGAGGGAAAACGCGCGGCAGTGCAGGCTACCACCAGGGCATCCGGTGTGCTTTTGCATGAGATTGCTTCTCCGGTCCCGCAGCTGAAACAGGTGAACTGCTTCTCTACCACGGAGGAATTGTTTGCGGCACTCCGAAAGGGATATGTCGATGCGATCGCCGGCCATGAGGCAATGATCACGGCGTTTGTAAAGGGAGGAAACGGCAATTACCGTCTGCTGGAAGAAAGTCTGTATGTTTCCGAACTGGGCGTGGCTTTTGAAAAAGGAACACACCGGGAACTGGCAGAAAGACTCACAGAGACCTTAAAAGCAATGGAAGCAGACGGGACCATTGCCAGGATCGTGGAAAAGTATGGACTGGATGCGGCGAAAGTAGTCTGGAAAGGAGCACAGAAATGAGAAAACTGAAACTAACAGGAGTCTTGAGAACTGTGCTCCTGGTACTGACTGTGACCGGAATCCTGCTGTTTTTTCTGTTGACGTCTATGGACAGGAGAAAGCTGCAGCGGACCATCGATGATACCATTGCGTTTGCCAGAGCCCGGATCCAGCGCTATGAGGACTTTAATACCAATGACAGGGTAAAAAGCCTGATCCGCCTGCTTGACAAATCCACAGAGCTGAGCCGCGTGATCGCGGCAGAGGGAATTATGGATCAGGAAAAGCTGGACCGGTATGTGGTGGATCAGCGTCTGAGCGGTGTGCTGATTTTGGATGAAAACATGAGCGTTGTGCTGCAGAATTCCCAGGATGGAGATACCATGCCGGTCTGGGAAAATCAGATCAACGGGGCGTATGTGCGTGATATCTTAAAGCATCCGGAGGAGACCTACAGCACACGTCTGAGCAATGAGGGCATACTTTATGATTTCGCTGCCGTAGCCAGACAGGATGCGCCGGGACTGCTCATCACTTACATAAAGAAAGAAGAAATCAGTCAGGAAAACGGGGATCTGACGATGGATACCCTGTTTGCAGGCTTTCATTTTCAGATGGACGGAGCTCTTGTAGTCAGTGACAGGACAAGGGTCGTGGCTACAAACGTGGAAAAACTTTTGGGAAAGCAGGTAAGCGAATGCAGAGAGCTTTACAGGGAGCAGTACCGGCCGGATTTCGGCAATATCGTCTGTTTGCATTCCGGCAGCCGGGTGTGGTACGGAAGCAGGCAGAAAGCAAGTGAATACGAGCTTTCTGTATTCATTCCTTCCAGTCAGGCATTTATGGCGCGCAATGTGGTCTGCGGAATCTACGTGCTGCTTGCGGTTTTGCTTTATGTGTTTTTTGTCCTCTGTAAAAATCATACAGAGAAGGAAAATCTGGAACGAGAACACAAGCGTCTGCAGATCATTGATGCCCTGGGACTGGCATATTCCTCCATTTCCCTGGTGGACCTGGAGACAGAGACCGTTGAGGTGTTGAAGGGTACAGAACAGGTAAATGAGCTCATTGCGGAGCCATACCGCAAAGCTTACATGGAATTTACGGATATGGCTACAGTTGCAGCGCGACTGGATGGTCATGCTTCGCTGTCCTTTACGGCCCAGACGGAAAAAGGAGCCTGGCTGTTAACCCTGATCGTTCCTCAAAAACGGGACAGACAGGGGCAGATCACGGCGGTTCTGGTCGCAGTGCGCGATGTGACGGAGGAGCAGGAAAAAGCCAGAGAGCAAGATCAGGTGCTACGCAGCGCCCTGGCGGCAGCTGAGCATGCGAACCGCGCGAAGACGGTATTCCTGAACAATATGTCCCACGATATCCGCACACCGATGAATGCCATCATCGGATTTACGGCATTGGCGGCAGCACACATCAATAACACGGCGCAGGTACAGGATTACTTAAAGAAGATCAGTACCTCTGGAAAGCATCTGTTAAGCCTTATCAATGATGTACTGGATATGAGCCGAATCGAGAGCGGAAGCGTGAAGATCGAACAGACAGAGGTTCATCTTCCGGATGTTCTCCATGACCTGCGTTCTATCATCCAGGGCAGTATTCACGCAAAACAGCTGGAGCTTTACATCGATATCCAGGATGTGATCCACGAGGATATCATCACCGACAGGCTGCGTCTGAATCAGGTGCTGTTAAATATTGTCGGAAACGCGATCAAATTTACACCGACCGGCGGGATCATCAATATCCGCGTCAGCGAAAAGCCGGGGCCGAAAGCAGAAACGGCAACCTATGAGTTTTTCATCCGGGATAACGGGATCGGTATGTCCAAGGAATTCCAGGAGCACATTTTTGATTCCTTCTCAAGGGAACGGACTGCCACGGAAAGCGGAATCCAGGGCACCGGTCTCGGTATGGCCATTGCCCGGAATATCGTTCATCTTCTGGGTGGTACGATCACGCTGAAAAGTGCTCCGGGAAAGGGATCGGAGTTTACTGTGACACTGGAGTGCAGACTGTCCGGAAGGCCGGTACGCTGTGAACTGCTTCCGGAGCTGAAGGGAGCACGGGTCCTGGTGGTGGATGATGATACAGATACCTGCATGAGCATCAGCAAGATGCTGCGCAGTATTGAGCTGGAGGCAGACTGGACCACGTCCGGCAGGGAAGCCGTTCTGCGTGCGAAAGAGGCATATGAGCAGTCCCGGGCCTTTAAGGTCTATATCATTGACTGGCTGATGCCGGACATGAATGGAATTGAAACGGTACGCCGTATCCGCCGCGTGATCGGCAACGAGGCTCCGATCATTATCCTGACGGCTTATGACTGGGCAGATATTGAAACCGAAGCGCGAGAGGCCGGAGTGACCGCCTTTGTCAGCAAACCGCTGTTTTTGTCAGATTTTCGTGCTGTGCTGGCCCCTCAGTCCCGGACAGAAAGAAAACAAGAAAGCGTTCAGAGAAACCGGCGTTTTGCGGGGAAAAGGGTGCTTCTGGTGGAGGATAACGAGCTGAACTGCGAGATTGCTACCGTTATGCTGGAGGAGCTTGGCCTGACCGTAGATTCCGTAGAAGACGGAGCGGACGCAGTGATGCGCATGGAACAGGCGGATGCCGGCCGGTATGACCTGATCTTTATGGACATCCAGATGCCGAGGATGGATGGTTATATGGCAACCCGCGAGATCCGGACCATGGCAGACAGCCGTAAGGCCAACATTCCGATCATAGCCATGACAGCCAACGCGTTTGAGGAAGACAAACAGAAGGCACTTGCGGCCGGAATGAACGGACATATGTCCAAACCGATCGAAGCCGATAAGATTGAGGCCATGCTGGAGCGTATCTTTCCTGCATAAGCAGGCAGAAATCTTGAGGCCAGTCATGTTTTTCGGTTGAAAGGGTTATGCGGATATGGTATATTGAAAGGAAGCAAAAGATTATTGCGCTACGCATACACTTAAGGAGGAAGCCATCCATGATTCAAAAACTGATTGAGAAAATTCAGAAGACAAAGGCACCGATCTGTGTAGGATTGGACCCAATGTTAAATTATATCCCGGAGCACATTTTAAAGAAGTCCTTCGGAGAGTTCGGAGAGACCTTAGAGGGCGCGGCAGATGCCATCTGGAATTTCAACAAGGAGATCGTGGATCACACCTGGGATCTGATTCCGTCCGTGAAGCCGCAGATCGCCATGTATGAGCAGTTCGGTATCGAGGGACTGAAGGCGTATGACAAGACTGTGAAATACTGCCAGGAGAAGGGACTTGTAGTGATCGGCGATGCAAAGCGCGGCGACATCGGCTCTACCTCTGCCGCATACGCAACTGCGCATCTGGGTAAGGTAAAAGTTGGAAACAGTATCTGCTCTGCATTCAATACGGATTTCCTGACCGTAAACCCGTATCTGGGAACCGATGGCGTGAAGCCGTTCGTAGATGTCTGCAACGCAGAGGACAAGGGTATTTTCGTGCTGGTCAAGACCTCAAACCCGTCCAGCGGAGAGTTCCAGGACAGACTGATCGACGGCAAACCGCTTTACGAGCATGTAGCAGCCAAGGTCGTTGAGTGGGGCGAGGATTCCATGGACGGCGCGTACAGCAATGTAGGCGCAGTGGTTGGCGCAACCTATCCGGAGATGAGCGCGGTATTGAGAAAGCTCATGCCGAAGACTTATTTCCTGGTACCGGGCTACGGCGCACAGGGAGGCACCGCAAAAGACTTAAAGAACTGCTTCAATGAGGACGGACTCGGCGCAGTCGTAAACTCTTCCCGCGGTATCATTGCGGCATACCGCCAGGAGAAGTACGCAAAGTTTGGTGCAGAGCATTTCGCAGAGGCATCCAGACAGGCTGTCATCGACATGGTAGCTGATATCAACAGCGTACTGTAAGGGAGCAGAGAGAACAGAAAAGAGAGAAGAAAGAGTATGGAAACGATTCAGAAGGAAAAGGTAAAGCTTACGGCAAAGGTGGTCAGCCAGGAAGCTTTGACAGACGATATCTGCAGCATGTGGATCCAGGCAGATGAAATTGCGAAGGCTGCAAAGCCTGGGCAGTTTATTTCTGTATATACGAAGGACAAAAGCAAGGTGCTTCCGCGCCCGATCAGTCTTTGCGAGATAGACAAAGAGCAGGGAAGACTGCGCATCGTATACCGTGTGGTGGGTGCAGGAACAAAAGAGTTTTCCGCATACCAGGCCGGAGATGATATCGAGATCATGGGACCGCTCGGAAACGGCTTCCCGTTAAAGGAAAAGAAAGCTTTTCTTATCGGCGGCGGTATTGGTATCCCGCCGATGCTGGAACTGGCAAAGAACTTAAACTGTGAGAAACAGATGGTTCTGGGCTACCGTGATGTTTTATTCTTAAACGATGAATTTGAGCAGTACGGCAGGGTGTATGCAGCAACCGAGGACGGCAGTGCCGGAACGAAGGGCAACGTCATTGATGCCATCAGGGAAAACGGACTGGATGCCGAGATCATTTATGCCTGCGGACCAACCCCGATGCTGCGTGCTTTAAAGGCTTATGCGGCTGAGCACGGCATGGAGTGCTGGCTTTCCCTGGAAGAAAAGATGGCTTGCGGAATCGGCGCGTGTCTGGCCTGTGTCTGCAAGTCCAAAGACATTGACGAGCATTCTCATGTGCACAATAAGCGTATCTGCAAGGATGGCCCTGTTTTTGCTGCAGAGGAGGTGGAGCTGTAATGAACACAAAAGTGAACCTTGCCGGTGTTGAATTAAAAAATCCGGTCATGACAGCCTCCGGAACCTTCGGAAGTGGTGCCGAGTACAGTGAGTTTGTAGATTTAAACCGCCTTGGCGCAGTTGTGACCAAGGGTGTGGCCAATGTACCGTGGCCGGGTAATCCGACCCCGCGTATCGCGGAAGTATACGGTGGAATGTTAAATGCCATCGGCCTGCAGAACCCTGGCATTGATGTCTTTGCAAAGCGAGATATCCCGTTTTTAAAGCAGTATGACACAAAGATCATCGTGAACGTCTGCGGCAAGACAACGGAAGATTATATTGAAGTGGTGGAGCGTCTGGCGGATGAGCCGGTGGATCTGTTAGAGATCAATATCTCCTGTCCGAACGTCAAGGAAGGAGGCATTGCCTTTGGCCAGGATCCGAAAGCGGTTGAGGCTATCACCCGGGAAGTAAAGAAGCACGCAAAGCAGCCGGTCATCATGAAGCTGAGCCCGAACGTAACGGATATCACCGTTATGGCCAAGGCAGCGGAGGCAGGCGGTGCGGATGTACTGTCCCTCATCAACACCCTGACCGGCATGAAGATCGACATCAACCGCAGGGCCTTTGCTATTGCCAATAAGACCGGCGGCATGTCCGGCCCGGCTGTAAAGCCGGTGGCTGTCCGTATGGTTTACCAGGTGGCGAATGCTGTGAGCCTTCCGATCATCGGTATGGGCGGCATTGCGACTGCAGAGGATGCGCTGGAGTTCATCATGGCAGGTGCAACCGCGGTTTCCGTAGGTACCGCCAATTTCTACAACCCTTATGCGACCGTGGAGATCGCGGAGGGTATTGAAAACTTCATGAAGAAGCAGAAGGTAGAGGATATCCGCGAACTGATCGGATGTGTAAAATAAATGTGGGAACGGTTCTGCCGTAAGTGACAGACCTGGAAGGAGAAATCATGGAAGATTACAAGAAAGAATTTATTGAATTTATGATTGACTGCGAAGTACTGAAATTTGGTGATTTTGTAACCAAATCCGGTCGTAAGACCCCGTTCTTCGTAAACACCGGCTTCTACCGCACCGGCGCGCAGCTGCGCCGCCTCGGCCAGTATTATGCGCGTGCCATCAAAGAGACCTTCGGCACAGATTTCAATGTACTGTTCGGACCAGCTTACAAGGGCATTCCGTTAACCGTTGCAGCAACCATGTCCATCAGCGAGATGTACGACGCAGATATCCGTTACTGCTCTAACCGTAAGGAAGTAAAAGATCACGGAGACAAGGGTATCCTGCTGGGCAGCCCGATCAAGGATGGAGATAAAGTAGTCATCATCGAGGATGTGACCACAGCCGGCACCTCTATCGAGGAGACCCTGCCGATCATCAAAGCGCAGGGCGATGTAAACGTGCTTGGTCTGGTTGTTTCCGTAGACCGTATGGAGCGAGGAAAGGGAACCAAATCCGCACTGAAGGAAATTGAGGAGAAATACGGATTCCATACCACAGCCATCGTAACCATGGCAGATGTCGTAGAGCATCTTTACAACAAACCTTACAAAGGAAAAGTCATCATCGATGATACCTTAAAGGCAGCCATTGACGCATACTATGAGCAGTATGGCGCAGAGGAGTAATCAGCAGGTTTTGCAGTGCTGTATCACAGCAGAGTAAGGAGAGCTTTATGGAAAAAGTTTATAAGACCATGCAGCGCACCGGCGCGTGCAGCATCGCAGTTGGTGTCATCATTCTGGTGACCGGTGTGACCGTGGGGATTATGTCCATTGTCTGCGGCGGACTGCTGTTAAAGCGCAAGGGTGAGATTACATTTTAGACTGAAAAAGCGAAAGAGTGCCTGCACTGCGGGCACTCTGAGCAAACGGATTACGAAAAGATACAGGGGGCGGCAGTTTCTGCAACAATTTCGGGCGGAGACTGCCTCTTTGCTTGCAACAGAGTTGTTGCGGGCCGGATTTGATCTTAATTAGCATCTTAGAGGAAAAAGGAGTTTTGTCGGAAAGTATGATCAGAAATACGACCAGGAATCAGAAGCTGGGATGGGTGCTTTTTATTGCTTATCTGACCTTGCTGGTTTATTTTATGTTTTTTGCGGAATCCTTTGGACGCAATCCGGATCTGCGGGAGTACTCGTACAATCTGGAACTGTTCAAAGAAATACGGCGTTTTTATAAATATCGAAAACAACTGGGAATGGAAGCATTCCTTTTAAATATTGTTGGTAATGTTGTCGGCTTCATGCCGTGCGGGTTCTTTCTGCCGATCATCAGCCGCAGGAGTAAAAAGTTTTATAACACCTTTTTGTTCAGCTTCTGCCTGAGCCTGTGCATTGAGACGACCCAGTTGGTCTTCCGGGTGGGAAGCTTTGATGTGGATGACCTGTTTTTGAATACATTGGGCGGCGTGCTGGGATTTTGCACCCACCGGATGGTACAGAAAGTTCGGATCAGAAGGAGAAAACGCAAATGAAAAATAAGAAAAAACGCATATCCTATATTCGTAAGCCGATGCCGAAGCAGAGCTTTTTCTGCCTGGGATTTGCTGCAGTAGGGCTTGTATGTTTTGGCTTCAGTCTGGGAAACAGTATTGTGAACCAGGGAAACGGCGGACCGGATGTGGCAGCCTGGGCTCTGACCAGCCTGCTTTTTTCTGTGGAGTCCGTGATCTGTGGTGTGAAAACGCTGAAAATGAAGGAAGTCAATTACATTCTTGCGCGTGCAGGGACGATCGTGAGCGGGATTTTACTGTTCTGCTGGCTGGGCATGCTGGTGATCGGAGTGCTGAGTGTGTTTTAAAGAGGTGATAACATATGGTGAAATATCAGGAATTATGGAATGAGGAAAATACAAATATCAGGGAGCGCTATGATCTGGCCATAGAGCGGATCATGGAGATTCCGTCTGAGGAGCGGGTCGGTGAGCCGTACCGCAGCTATTTTAACCAGATGGCAGCATTTACTTCCCAGATCGAGGAACTGGCAAGAATGCAGCTGCGCGAGGATCTGGATGCACTTACCCTTGAAGAGCTGAAACAGTTAAACCACAGTCTCTATGCTGACATTCTGCCGGAGCATTACGCAGAAAGCTATGCCGATCCGGCGTACGCGGTGCGGATGCTGGGAGCAGAGCTTGGTCCGCTGCTTTCTGCTTTTTATGCACAGTTTCGGGCAGCAATTGTCTTTGCGTATGAGTGCAGGCTGACCGATATTACGATTCTGTGTGAGACACTGATCGAGATTTACAACATGTTTGAGGATGGTGAGCCGCAGGCGCGCTCAGTGCGGGATGTGCTGTACTGGTTCTTCAGCGATTACACCGATGTGACACTGACTTACCGTATCCGGGAGCAGCTGGATCCGGGCTTAAGCTTTGCAAAGGATATCATTCAGGGGGCCGATCTGAATGATCTGCGTTATCTGTACCGGTTTGGTGAGTATATTTCCGAATCGGAGTTACAGATTGCTTCCTACTTAAATTCCCTGCCGGAGGAGACCATTGAGAAAATGGCCTCGACCTATACAGAAGGCTACCGCAAGGGGTTTGAGACGATGGGGCGTGATCTCGCAAAGAAAAAGACGGTGTCCATCCGCTATGAGCTGGGCTTTGAGCGCATGATCCGCTCTGCCATCCGTCAGTTTGAGGAGATGGGACTGGAGGTGATCCTGTACCGCGCGGCGGTCTGGTCTGTGACTATGAGTCCGAACCGCAGGATTGGCTATCACGGAACTTCTGCCAATATGCAGTTTGATTACGACCACCGCTATGATCAGGCCATCTATCTGGATAAGGCATTCAAGGAGCGCAAACTGGCTGTGCTTCGTACCGCTTACGAGAACTGCAAGAAGCAGGCGGCAGAATATGCCGGACCGGCAGTGGTGGAGACCTTTGGCGAGGATGGTTTTGAGCCGCTGAACAAGCCGGAGGCTTACTCCTTAAGCGAAAAGCAGGAGGAGCTGCAGATTGCCTATTCCAACGAGGCCATGCCGGTAGTGAATCAGTATATTCCCGGAGATGAGACCAGCTTTACCATCATTGCTTTCCCGGTACCGGCCATCGGCAGAGATTTTGCGGAAATCTTCCACGAGACCATCCGTATCAATACGCTGGATTATGAGGAGTACAAAAAAATCCAGCAGAATCTGGTAGATGTGCTGGATCAGGCAGAATATGTGACAGTAACCGGAAACGCAGCGGCAGGCAATGAAACACAGATGAAGATTTTCCTGCATACGCTGACGGATCCGGAAAAGCAGACAAACTTTGAGAACTGCGTGGCAGATGTGAATATTCCGGTGGGAGAGGTATTTACTTCACCGGTGCTTGCCGGAACCGAGGGCCTGCTCCATGTGCGCCAGGTTTACATCGGAGATTTCCAGTTTAAAAACTTCCGCATGGAATTTAAGGATGGCAGGGTCACAGATTATTCCTGTGATAATTTCGCAGATCCGGAGGAAGGACGGAAGCTGATCCGTCAGCAGATCTTAAAAAACCATGACACCCTGCCTATGGGCGAATTTGCCATCGGTACCAATACCACGGCTTACGCAGTGGCACAGAAGTATGGCATCATGGACAAATTCCCAATTCTGATTGCAGAGAAGACCGGTCCGCATTTTGCGGTAGGAGATACCTGCTACAGCTGGAGTGAGGACTCTGCCGTATACAATCCGGACGGTAAGGAAATCATTGCAAGAGACAATGAGATTTCTCTCTTAAGAAAAGAGGATGTGTCTAAGGCATACTTCGGGTGCCACACCGATATTACCATTCCGTATTCGGAGCTTGGCGATATCACGGCAGTGTGCAGCGACGGACGGAAGCTTCCGCTGATCCAAAGCGGACGGTTTGTGGCTGCGGGGACAGAAAAACTGAATGAAGAGCTGGAGGGCTGATCTGTAGTGTACGCCTCCGGTTACTGATAACGGTCTGCAAAGCAGAGACGCGGCAGATCCATAAGCTTTGCCGCACCGGCCAGGGAAGTTCCGTAAAACAGGATTTTTGACCGTAGCGGCAGATAGTTTATGATGGTTCCGTTACAGACTGTGCTTCCGGTGCAGAGAATCAGATCTGCCCAGGAACAAAGCTCCTGCTGCACGGCATTGCTGTTTCCGTCCTCGATCAGGATCTCATGGCGCGTCTGACCGATATGCTCCGGATTCAGGTCGACTGCGCGCAGCCGGAATGCAGCAGACAGATGCTCAAGAAGCGCCGGCTGGTAACCGATCAGAGCAATCTTCGGATTCTCGTAATGGCTCCTGATGTAATGTACCGCATCGTCTGCACACAGTTCCGGCGTGTCGTTTTTACAGTGTACGGTACATTCCACAAGGCCGAGATGCTTCATCACTGCATTCAGTGATGCGATAAAGATCCCGCGGTTGTGAGAGCTGTGAATCAGATCCAGTGCACAGATCTCTTCCAGCGTTCCGTGAAATACGGCCGGAGCGTCTGTAAAGGCCTGCCCGAGGCAGCCTGCACATTCTGCCTGCACCATGATATCCTTTCCGGAAAGGATCGGAAAATCTTTCCGTTTCGGAATGCCGATCGCCTCCTCGGGACTCAGCATTTTTGCGGATAGTGATACCTGCTCGCCCAGCAGGCTGTGCTCCTGTAAGAGTGCAAGAAAGCGCTGTTGTAATTCGTGATAAAATGCAGTCTGACTGCTGCAGATGTGTGTTGTCATAAGATTTCTTTTCATCATTTGTAAATCCCCCCTTAAGCGTTATTTCTATTCGAGAATAACGTATTTTCCGAAAAAAGTCAACCAAAGCAGCAGCTTTTATAAGGATTGTTTTATGGTAAATTTCCGTATTGACGTCATTTACAAAATCGAGTATCATATTCATAAGTAACAGCTTTAATACGTGTGGCACTTATTAGAGAAAGTGATAAATAAAGGAGATCTTACAATGGCAAAAGTAGGAATTGTAATGGGCAGTGATTCAGACATGCCGGTTATGGCAAAGGCAGCAGAGATTCTGGATAAATTCGGAATCGATTATGAGATGACAATCATTTCCGCGCACCGCGAGCCGGATATCTTTTTTGAGTGGGCGAAGAGCGCAGAGGAAAAGGAAATCAAGGTGATCATTGCAGGCGCCGGAAAGGCAGCACACCTGCCGGGAATGTGCGCAGCGCTGTTTCCGATGCCGGTTGTAGGCATTCCTATGAAGACCTCTGACCTGGGCGGTGTGGATTCTCTCTATTCCATCGTGCAGATGCCGTCCGGAATTCCGGTTGCAACGGTAGCCATCAACGGCGGTGCCAATGCCGGCATTCTGGCAGCCAAGATCCTTGCAACTTCAGACGCAAAGCTGCTTGCAAAGCTGAAAAGCTACAGTGAAGAAATGAAAAATGATGTGGTGAAGAAGGCAGACAAGCTGGAAAGCATCGGATACAAAGAGTATTTATCCCAGATGAAATAAGATTGATACACGGAGGAAAAAAAGATGGATTACAAGAAAGCCGGAGTAGACATTGAGGCAGGATACAAGTCAGTAGAACTGATGAAGGAACATGTAAAAAAGACCATGCGTGAGGAAGTGTTAGGCGGATTGGGCGGTTTTTCCGGCGCGTTCTCCCTGGCAAAGATCAAAAACATGGAGGAGCCGGTTCTTTTATCCGGTACCGATGGCTGCGGCACGAAGGTAAAGCTGGCCATCATCATGGATAAGCATGATACCATCGGTATTGATGCCGTTGCTATGTGCGTGAACGACATTGCCTGCGCAGGCGGCGAGCCGTTATTCTTCCTGGATTACATCGCCTGCGGCAAGAACTATCCGGAGAAGATCGCGGATATCGTAAAGGGCGTTGCGGAAGGCTGCCTTCAGTCTGAGGCTGCTCTCATTGGCGGAGAGACTGCAGAGCACCCGGGCCTGATGCCGGAGGAAGATTACGACCTGGCTGGATTTGCGGTAGGTGTCTGCGATAAAAAAGAGATGATCACCGGAGAGCATTTACAGGCTGGCGATGTACTCATTGGCATGGCTTCCACCGGTGTACATTCCAACGGATTTTCCCTGGTACGCAAGGTATTTGAAAAAGAGCTGACCAGAGAAGGTCTGGATACCTATTATGACGCTCTGGGCAAGACCCTGGGAGAGGCGCTTCTGGCTCCGACCCGCATTTATGTGAAGGCATTAAAGAGTATCAAGAACGCAGGTGTGACCGTGAAGGCATGCAGCCATATCACCGGCGGCGGCTTCTATGAGAATGTTCCGCGTATGTTAAAGGAAGGCACCCGCGCAGTGATCAAAAAGGACAGCTATGAGGTACCGGCTATCTTCAAAATGCTGGCAGAGAAAGGCGACATTGCAGAAGAGATGATGTACAATACCTTTAACATGGGTCTTGGCATGATCGTGGCCGTGGACCCGGCTGATGTGGAAAAAACCATGGAAGCGATTAAGGCTACCGGCGATGTGCCGTATGTGATCGGTTCTATTGAGGCAGGGGAAAAGGGAGTGACCTTATGTTAAGAGTCGGTGTGATGGTGTCCGGTGGCGGCACCAACCTGCAGGCAATTCTGGATGCGGTAGATGCGGGCGAGATCACCAATGCCGAAATTGCGGTGGTGATCAGTAACAATCCGGGCGCATATGCCCTGGAGCGGGCAAAAAAACATGGTGTAGAGGCACTGTGCATTTCCCCGAAGGATTATGAGAGCCGCGATGCGTTCAACGAGGCATTTCTGGCAAAGGTGGATGAATATCATTTAGATCTCATCGTGCTGGCTGGTTTTCTGGTAAAGATCCCTGCAGCTATGATTGAGAAATATGAGCATAAGATCATCAATATCCATCCGTCCCTGATCCCGTCCTTCTGCGGCGTGGGTTATTATGGACTGAAGGTGCATGAGGCAGCATTGGCACGCGGCGTGAAGGTAACCGGCGCGACGGTTCATTTTGTGGACAGTGGCATGGATACCGGCCCTATCCTTCTGCAGAAAGCAGTAGAAGTACAGAATGGTGATACTCCGGAGACACTGCAGCGCAGAGTAATGGAGCAGGCAGAGTGGAAGCTGCTTCCGCAGGCCATTGACCTGATCGCGAATGAAAAGATAAAATAAAAAGAACGATAACGGCAGACCGGCGAGATACCGGTCTGTCTGTGGTGTGAGGAGGAATACGCAGATGAAAATTTTGATCGTGGGCGGCGGCGGAAGAGAACACGCTATCGCATGGAAGCTGGCAAAGAGTCCGAAGGTGGAAAAAATGTACTGCGCACCAGGCAATGCCGGTATTGCAGAGGTGGCAGAGTGTGTAAACATTGGTGTAATGGAATTTGACAAACTGGTGGCATTCGCAAAAGAGCATGAGATCGACTTAACCGTTGTAGCGCCGGATGATCCGCTGGCAGCAGGTGCGGTAGATGCCTTTGAAGCAGCAGGCCTGCGTGCTTTTGGTCCGAGAGCCAACGCGGCAATTCTGGAGGGTTCCAAGGCATTTTCTAAAGACCTGATGAAAAAATACGGCATTCCGACCGCAGCATATGAGACCTTCAACGACCCGGAAAAGGCACTGGCTTATCTGGAAACCGCAAAGATGCCGATCGTGTTAAAGGCAGACGGTCTGGCACTGGGCAAGGGCGTTCTGATCTGCAAGGATCTGGAAGAGGCAAAAGCAGGCGTCAAGACCCTGATGATGGACAAGCAGTTCGGTTCTGCCGGGGATGAGATCGTCATCGAGGAATTCATGACCGGACGTGAAGTTTCCGTGTTATCCTTCGTAGACGGAAAGACCATCAAGATCATGACCTCTGCCCAGGATCATAAGCGCGCAAAGGACGGCGACCAGGGACTGAACACCGGCGGTATGGGAACCTTCTCCCCAAGTCCGTTCTATACTCCACAGGTGGATGCATTCTGCAGGGAACACATTTACCAGAAGACGGTAGACGCCATGAAGGCAGAGGGCAGAGAGTTCAAGGGTATCATCTTCTTCGGCCTGATGCTGACTGCAGATGGTCCGAAGGTACTGGAGTACAACGCCAGATTCGGTGACCCGGAGACCCAGGTTGTGCTTCCGCGCATGAAGAACGATCTGGTGGATCTGTTCGAGGCCTGTATCGACGGTACCCTGGATCAGATCGATCTGGAGTTTGAGGACAACGCTGCAGTCTGTGTTGTTCTGGCATCCGCTGGCTATCCGGAGCATTACGAGAAGGGCTTTGAGATCCGTGGCCTGGAGAGCTTCAAAGACAGGGACGGCTACTATGTCTTCCATGCAGGCAGCAAATTCGATGAGCAGGGCCGCGTGGTGACAAACGGCGGCCGCGTGCTGGGCGTGACCGCAACCGGCACCAATTTGAAAGAAGCCCGCGCCAATGCATATAAAGCGACAGAGTGGATTGATTTCGATAATAAATATATGCGCCATGATATCGGACACGCGATTGATGAAGCATAAGGGATAAACATTACCAAAAAATAGAAAAACAGAAGCTGTATTTTCAAAATGAGCGAAAATACAGCTTCTGTTTTTTTGACGAAATCAAAACATCTTTTGAAAAAATCCCCAATATTGCATCATGCGGATGTGAAAATTGTGCAAAATTTCAGTTAATAACGTGAATGTTATGTGATGATAAGAAAATAAAAATTGATAAGAAAAAAACAGATGCTTATAATTACGGACAGAGCAAAAGAGAAAGGAGTGTGAGTATATGGATAAGCTGGTGGAATCCCTGATGGAGGAATTAAACTGCAACACGGTATTTACCATTCCTTTGTTTGGCGGTATTCCGGTGCTGGAATCAGTGGTGGTCACCTGGATCATTATGGCCATCATGATGATCGGTTCGCTGATCCTGGTGAAAGGCCTGAAGATGAGAAACATCGGGAAGAAGCAGGCAGCTCTGGAAAGCGGTTTTACGTTTCTCTACCGTTTCTTTGGAGATCTTCTCGGCGAAGACGGAAAAGCGTATATTCCGTATCTGATCACGGTGATGCTTTATATTGCGATCGCGAACATGATCGGGCTTCTGGGCTTCAAATCGCCGACAAAGGATCTGAATGTGACGGCTTCCCTTGCAGTGATGAGCATTGTGCTGGTGGAGGCAGCGGGAATCCGGAAACGGGGCATAAAAGGATGGCTCAAAAGCTTTGCGGAGCCGATTCCGATCATTGCGCCGATCAATGTACTGGAACTGTTTATCCGGCCGCTTTCCCTTTGTATGCGGTTGTTCGGAAACGTGCTTGGTGCCGTTGTTGTCATGGCGCTGATCAAGTATCTGCTTCCGGTGGTGGTTCCGCTTCCGTTCAGCGGATATTTCGATATATTTGATGGAGTGATCCAGGCTTACGTCTTTGTGTTCCTCACATCATTATATATAAAAGAGGCGGTCGAATAAGCATAAAAGCAACGGGCCGCTGGTAAAAAGGTTAAAACGAGAGAGAAAAGGAGAAATGAATTATGTCAGGATTAATCGCAATCGGTGCAGCAGCAGCAGTTATCACAGGTGTCGGAGCAGGAATCGGAATCGGCCTTGCAACCTCTAAGGCTGTAGACGCTATCGCAAGACAGCCGGAGGCAGACGGCAAGATCACCAAGGCGCTTCTTCTTGGCTGTGCGCTGGCAGAGGCTACCGCAATTTACGGCTTTGTAATCGGCCTTCTGATCATTCTCTTCCTGAAATAATCAAAAATTCGGAAGCAGAGAAGGGCAGGTACTATGTTAAACATAAATTTTTGGAATATTGCCTTTACGGTCATCAACCTTCTGGTGCTGTATCTGTTCCTGAAACATTTCCTTATGAAGCCGTTGATGGAGATCATGGAAAAGCGGCAGGCACAGGTGGAAACAGATTTAAATGATGCCGCAAGTGAAAAGCAGGAGGCCATCCGGCTGAAAGAGCAGTATGAAGGCTCCCTGCGGGAAGCAGAGGATCAGGCCGGCCGGATTCTGGAAGATGCGAAGAAGATGGGCAGAACAGAATATGAAAAGATCCTGAGGCAGGCGGATGACGATGCGGCAAAGAAACTGGAGCAGGCTGACCGGATGATCGGTCTGGAGCGCGAAAAGACGTTAAGAGAGCTTCAGGGCCTGACGAAGGAGCTGGCTGCGACTGCGACTGAGAAGCTTTTGAAGGAAAACAGCGGCTGGGAAGCGGACCGGAAACGGTTTGCTGCATTTCTGGCAGATACGGGGGAAAAGTATGACTGAACAGGCAAGACTTTACGGCACCGTGTTGTATGAGCTGAAGCTTCCGGAGACTATGATCCGGACCTGTGAATGCATTCTGAGGGAAAATCCGCAGCTTGCGCAGGTTCTGGAAAGTCCGGTGATCCGGCAGAGCAGGAAGGAAAACATCATTGACCGGGTGTTTGAGAACCCGGACTTTTCCCGGATCATGCGGAATTTTCTAAAGAAAGTCTGTGAGGCCGGATGCATGGACCAGATGGAGAGTATGGTCCGGATCCGGGATGAAAAGAGCCGCGAGGCGGCAGGGATTCTTTCCGCGAAGCTTCGCTATGTGACAGAACCGGATGCGGCAGAAGTCAAGGCCATGAAGGAGCTTTTGTGCAAAACATACGGAAAGAACAGCGTGGAGCTGTCCATGCAGGAGGCTCCGGAGCTGATCGGCGGTTTTGTGCTGCAGACCGGTGATGTGGAATATGACTACAGTCTGAGCGGACAGCTCAGACGGATGTTCGAAGGAAATAGATAGGAGACAGAAGATGAGTACAATCAGTTCTCAGGAGATCATCTCCATCATAAAGGGAGAGATTGCAGATTTTGACGCTCACGCAGGGGAAATCCGGGAAACCGGAACCGTCATCTGGGTGGGTGATGGCATTGCCATTGTCTATGGCATCGACCATGCCATGTACGGGGAAATCGTGATATTCGAGTGCGGCGTAAAAGGCATGGTACAGGATATCCGGAAAAATGAGATCGGCTGCATCCTGTTTGGAAAGGATACGGAGATCGTAGAGGGAAGCCGGGTGACCCGGACGAAGAAGAGGGCCGGTGTTCCGGTCGGAAACGCGTTTTTAGGGCGTGTGGTCAATGCCCTGGGCGAGCCGATCGACGGTCTGGGACCGGCGAAAGAGGAGGACTGGCTTCCGGTTGAGGCTGAAGCGCCCGGTATTGTAGACCGCAAATCCGTCAGCGAGCCGATGGAGACCGGTATTCTGGCGATTGATTCCATGTTCCCGATCGGACGCGGACAGCGAGAACTAATCATCGGTGACCGTCAGACCGGTAAGACGTCCATTGCCGTAGACACCATGTTAAACCAGAAGGGCAAGGGCGTGATCTGCATCTATGTGGCCATTGGCCAGAAGGCTTCCACGATTGCCAAGCTGGTCAATACCTTAAAGACACACGATGCCATGGACTACACCATTGTGATGGCGTCTACTGCCAGTGATCCGGCACCGCTTCAGTATATTGCTCCGTATGCAGGTACGGCCATGGCGGAGTTTTTCATGCGTCAGGGCAGAGATGTGCTGATCGTCTATGATGATCTGTCCAAGCATGCAGTTGCTTACCGTGCATTGTCTCTGCTGCTGGAGCGTTCTCCGGGACGTGAGGCATATCCGGGTGATGTGTTTTATCTGCACTCCAGACTGCTGGAGCGGTCCAGTCGCTTAAGCGATGCACTGGGCGGCGGTTCCATTACGGCGCTTCCGATCATTGAGACACAGGCGGGGGATGTATCTGCGTACATTCCGACCAATGTCATTTCCATCACGGATGGACAGATCTTTTTGGAAAGTGACCTGTTCTTCTCCGGTCAGCGTCCGGCAGTCAATGTAGGATTGTCTGTATCCCGTGTGGGCGGTGCGGCCCAGACTAAGGCTATGAAGAAGGCCAGCGGAAGTATCCGTATTGACCTGGCTCAGTACCGTGAGATGGAGGTCTTTACCCAGTTCAGTTCAGATCTGGATGAAACTACCAAGGAACAGCTGGCCTATGGAAAGCGTCTGATGGAGCTGCTCAGGCAGCCGCTCGGACGTCCGCTGTCTATGCAGGAGCAGGTCATCACCCTCTGTGCGGCAACCCACCGCGTGATGCTGGATGTAGCTGTAGAACGGATCAAGGAGTTTCAGATGAGCATGCTGGAATGGTTTGCAAACCATCATCCGGAGGTCGGGAAAGAGCTGGAAGAGAAAAAGGCTTTGAGTGATGAGCTTGCAGGGCAAATCACTGCAGCTGCGAAAGAGTTCAAGGAGGCAGTATGGCAAACGCAAGAGAGATCCAGAGCCGAATAAAGAGTATTCAGGATACCAGGAAGATCACCAGTGCCATGTATCTGATTTCTTCCACCAAGATGAAGAAGAGCAAAAAGCTTCTGGCAGATACGGAGCCGTACTTTTACACACTTCAGAGCCTGATCCACAGGATCCTGCGTCATATGCCGGATACCCGGCATGCGTATTTTGACACGCGGGAGACAATTCCGAAGGAAAAGCGGGTGCGCGGTCTTCTGGTCATAACCGGAGATAAGGGCCTGGCCGGTTCTTATAATCATAATGTGTTAAAGCAGGCTCAGGAATGGATGGAAGCCGGGAAAAACAACCGCCTGTATGTGGTGGGTGAGCTTGGACGTGCTTATTTTGAATCCAGGCAGCTGCCGATTGAGGAGCAGTTTCATTATACGGTCCAGAATCCGACCATGCACCGGGCACGCTGTATCGCGTCCACACTGATTGAGGATTTCATGGAAGGCCGGGTTGATGAGGTCTGGATTCTGTATACCCAGATGATCAACAGTATGAAAACGGAGACCAGAATGGAACAGCTTCTTCCGTTAAAAAGAGAGAATTTCAGCGGCATTTCCATTCCGGCAGACATTCATCAGGAAGAAATCCGCATGGTACCTTCACCGGAGGCAATTATGGATCATGTGGTACCGAACTATGTGACAGGTTTTATATTCGGTGCGCTGGTGGAGTCCTTCTGCAGCGAACAGAATGAACGAATGATGGCAATGCAGTCCGCAAGCGACAATGCTGCGGCCCTGCTTTCAGAGCTGTCTATGGAATATAACCGTCTGCGCCAGGCGGCCATTACCCAGGAGATTACCGAGGTAGTGGGAGGTGCCAGGGCACAGAGAAAGAAAAAGAGATAACAGGATAAGATAAGGAGAAAGTCATGAGCAAGGGAAAGATCATACAGGTCATGGGGCCTGTGGTAGATGTGGCCTTTGAAGATGGAAACCTTCCGCATATTCAGGATGCGCTGGTCGTAGAGAATCAGGGAAAGCGCTGCGTGATGGAGGTAGCCCAGCACATCGGCGGAGATGTGGTCCGGTGTGTGATGCTTTCCGCCAGCGAGGGACTTCACCGTGATATGGAAGTGGAGGCTACCGGAAGCGGTATTCAGGTACCGGTGGGAGAGAAAACACTGGGAAGACTGTTTAACGTATTAGGCGAGACCATTGATGGAGGTGAAAGCCTGGAAGGAGAACAGAAATGGGTGATCCACCGGGATCCGCCTTCTTTTGAGGACCAGAGCCCGGTGGCGGAGATGCTGGAGACCGGCATCAAAGTCATTGATCTTCTGGCACCCTACGCCAAGGGCGGTAAGATTGGTCTGTTTGGCGGTGCCGGTGTCGGAAAGACGGTGCTGATCCAGGAGCTGATCACCAACATTGCAACGGAGCATGGCGGTTATTCCATTTTCACCGGTGTCGGTGAGCGTTCCCGTGAAGGAAACGATCTGTGGACGGAGATGGGAGAATCTGGCGTATTAAAAAAGACCGCGCTGGTATTCGGCCAGATGAATGAGTCCCCGGGTGCCAGAATGAGGGTAGCTGAGACCGGACTTACCATGGCAGAGTATTTCCGTGATGTGGAGCACCAGAATGTACTGCTGTTCATTGATAACATTTTCCGTTTTATCCAGGCCGGTTCCGAGGTATCGGCACTGCTTGGACGTATGCCGTCCGCAGTAGGATACCAGCCGACACTGGCTACCGATCTGGGCGGACTGCAGGAGCGGATCGCTTCCACGAAAAATGGTTCCGTTACTTCCGTCCAGGCCGTATATGTACCGGCCGATGATCTGACGGATCCGGCTCCGGCAACGACCTTTGCGCATCTGGATGCCACCACGGTACTCTCCCGAAAGATTGTGGAGCAGGGTATCTATCCGGCCGTGGATCCGCTGGAATCTTCTTCCCGTATCCTGGAGGAGGATGTTGTAGGAAAAGAGCATTATCAGGTAGCAAACCAGGTCAAGGAGATGCTTCAGAAATACAAAGAGCTGCAGGATATCATCGCAATTCTGGGTATGGAGGAGCTCTCGGATGAGGATAAGCTGACAGTAAGCCGTGCCAGAAAAATTCAGAGATTCTTATCCCAGCCCTTCCATGTGGCTGAGAACTTTACCGGCATTCCGGGCAAATATGTGCCGGTAAAAGAAACAGTCCGCGGTTTTAAGGCCATCATTGCCGGAGAGATGGATGCTTATCCGGAAGCAGCCTTTTTCAATGTCGGAACCATCGACGAGGTTGTGGAGAAGGCGCATATGATGGCGAAGAACGCAGAAAAGGGATGAGATGAAATTCCAAAACAGAAATCAGAACAGAAACCGTCAGGAAAAATCCTGGCGGTTCAAAACAGAAGGGAGCAAAAGCCATGTCGACATTCTGGCTTAAGGTCATAGCCAGTGACCATGTATTTTATGATGGCAGCTGTGAGGCACTGGTGGTGCCGGCCCATGATGGAGAGGTAGGCATCCTGCCGCACCGGGAAGCCATGATTCTGGCTTCACAGGAGGGCGAGCTTAGGTTTCGCATTCCAGGGGAAACAGACTGGCACCGGGCAGTAGTCGGACTTGGCATTGTCCAGGTGGCCAACAACCGTGTGACCGTTGTAGTGGATACGGCAGAGCGCCCCGAGGACATCGATCAGGTGCGGGCGCGCCAGGCACTGGAGCGGGCAAAGGAACAGCTCCGTCAGAAGCAGAGCATCCGGGAGTACCATATGTCCAGGGCCTCCATGGCGAGAGCCCTGAGCAGATTAAAAGCGAGCCAGCAGAAGGGCGGCCATTATAATGGGCTGTAAAATGCAGCTGTTCCCAGATTATTTCTGACACATAAGAAAATTACAGAAATCCGTGATAACGGGATTGTTCCGCCCTTTTTCAGAGCGGGTCAGCGTGATCTGGCGGCGGCAGACGCGGTCTTCAATATGAAGCAGTCGGACCGGAAACTGTTCCGGGGAGTCTGCCAGCTTTTCCGGGATGGTACCCCAGGAGTGCTGGGGCCAGAACCCGATTCCCATGCCGGCCGCGATCAGGTTGCGTACCGATTCCGTGGTGTCACTTTCAAATACAATATGAGGAGAAAATCCCTCCTCTTCAAAATAGCTGTTGGTAATCTGCCTGATAGGGCGGGAACCGGCAAGGCAGATATAATCCGCGTCTCTGGTCTCAGAGAGGCGGATTGTTGTTTTCTGACCAAAATCTGAATGAGTTGGAACGGCAAGGTAGAGCTCCTCCTCCAGCATGACCATGACATCGTCCGCAAAGTCATTGTGGGCACTGTGCTCTGAAACAGTATCAGCCCTCCGTGCAGATACGCAAAGATCAAAGTTATCATCCTGATCCGGATTCTGATAGAGCTGGAAGCTTACCTCTGGATGAAGGCTGCGGTAGGCAATGATGCGGCTGGTGATCAGGGAAGAAGCAGACAGCAGGCGCAGATGGATGGTGTGGTTCATCTGGTATTTGCCCTTTTGAAGTTCCTCCGGGATCAGGTCCAGACTGTGTAAGATGGGGATGAGCCGCTGCTGGAGAAAACGGCCTTCTTCGTTTAATTCAATGCTCCGGTTCTGACGTGTGAAAAGCGGAACCCCAAGCTCTGCCTCCAGCCGGTGGATTGACTGGGAAAGAGCCGGCTGCGCGATACGCAGATGTTCGGCGGCTTTTGTGATATGCTGATACTGGGCCGCCACCAGAAAGTATCGTAATTGCAGTAATTCCATGATGTTGCTCCTTTTTGTTTACAATTAACGGTTATATAATGAAATTATTATATCGGATAAAGGCAAAATGTCAAATGAAACAGAGCGCATAGTATGGTATGATGTAAGTAAATAGTAACCAGGAGATGGAGGGATACAAATGATCACAGATTTGACAAAGGAACATCCGGATAAGATTCTCTGGCGTTTTTTGCTGCCGCTGATGATCAGTGTGATCTTCCAGCAGTTCTATAATATCGCGGACAGCATGATCGCGGGAAAATTTGCGGGGGAATCGGCATTGGGGGCGGTGGGAGCATCCTACCCGATTACGATCATCTATATGGCCTTTGCGGTGGGCATGAATCTGGGGGCTTCGGTGGTGATTTCCAGATTGTTCGGAGCCGGAGATAAGGCAGGACTCAGGCGTGCGGTATCGACTGCATTTATTTCCGTGCTTGTACTGAGTGTGCTACTCAGTGTATTTGGATATTTCTGCAGCGGAGCCATGATGTGCTGGATCCATACACCGGAAGACATTATGGCAGACGGTGTTCTGTATCTGAAGATTTATGTGTACGGTCTGAGCTTTCTGCTGTTTTACAATGTGTGCACCGGCATATTTACCGCACTTGGTGATTCGAAAACGCCGCTGTATTTTCTGATCGGTTCTTCTCTGGGAAATATTTTTCTGGATTATCTGTTTGTGGCACAGTTTCAGTGGGGCGTAGCCGGTGTGGCATGGGCCACTTTCCTGGCGCAGGGCGTATCGGCTGTGCTGGCATTTTTGACGCTGTGGCGCAGGCTTGCAGCATATACCAGGGAACTGGAGAGACAACCGCTGTTTGACAGAAGTCTGCTCTGGTGGATCATTGCTATTGCAGTGCCGAGCATTATGCAGCAGAGTGTGTTAAGCGTAGGAAACCTGTTTGTGCAGGAAATCGTGAACAGCTATGGATCCGCTGTGGTAGCCGGGTACTCCGGAGCTATCAAGTTAAATACCTTTGCCATCAACACCTTCATGACGCTTGGCTCCTGCCTTTCCAGCTACACGGCGCAGAATCTGGGCGCAGGAAAACCGGCACGTCTGTCCCTGGGCTTTCGAACCGGGATAAAGCTGGCGGAATTTGCAGCGCTGCCTTTTGTGATCCTGTATTTTGTGTTCAGCCGGGGAATGATGGGATTGTTCCTGAATGCGGAGAGTGAAGAGGCAATCCATGCCGGAATGTCATTTTTGCGGATCGTATCGCCGCTGTATTTTATGATTTCCATAAAGCTGATGACAGATGGTATTATCCGTGGTTCCGGGGCCATGGCCTATTTTGTAGCGGCAACGATCCCGGACCTGATTTTGCGGATCGGGTTTGCGCATTTGCTGACACCAAAGTTTGGAAGTACCGGAATCTGGATGGCATGGCCGTTTGGATGGTTCGCGGCAACAGCCCTGACGATTCTTTTTTACCGGAAGGTGATAGAAAATTGCAATTATTTTCCTTCAGGTATTTCTGTGTAAGGGTATTTCCGGAAAATGCTTGCAGCGCCCATGCAAACATGATATGTTATAGACAAAGCAGAAATATTCTTTTAAACCGCATTGGTATGGTATATTTGGTTACAGCCTGCGGTTCTCTCATTTCTATGGCGAGGCCATTCTGAATTATCTACTG
>OKRR01000849.1_pt1 | contig 31906 bp, 31 predicted proteins | sample 1601211 | NCBI WGS metagenome assembly OKRR01 (sample SAMEA3541525, study PRJEB24748) | human gut metagenome | biome: human gut; feature: human-associated habitat; material: faeces | place: China | collected 2012
AGGCCCTCCCCGGAACTTCGGACCCTTTCGTGCTATTCCCTTAAATTGTTATTTTCATAGAATAAAAAAGTTAATCCATTTGAAAGACATATTTTCTGCATAGAAAGTGACGAGTACAGGGGAGCCGGAATTTTTCCTGGACGGTTTCGGCAAAGGACGAGGCAGTAGATTGATAAAATCTGTAAAGAATGAATCTTTTCATAATAAAAAAGATGTGATATACTAAAACTAACTATGCAACCAAATGGACAGCTTCAGTCAGATGCATGATGACTGAAGCTGTTTGAATGTTACTTGCAATGTCATAGCAACAGAAAGAAATGAACATGAGAATAAGCAGATTAAACACAGGGTTTGCGGCGGCATTTCTTGGCATATCCCTGCTTCTCGGCGGCTGCGCGCAGACGGAGGAAAGCCAGGGGGCTTTTGATGTCTCGCCGGAAGCAGCCGGAAAGCTGAAGGTGGCAGTGACCCTGTTCCCCTATTATGATTTTGTGCGGCAGATCGCCGGAGACCAGGTGGACTTGCAGATGGTCATCCCCGCCGGCATGGACAGCCACTCCTTTGAGCCGACCCCGGCTGATATCCGTACCATTCAGCATGCCGATGTGCTGATCAGCAACGGCGGCACCATGGAGCACTGGCTGGACGAGACCCTGGCAGCCCTGGATACCACCAGCATGACCATCGTCACCATGATGGATTATGTGGATACGGTGGAAGAGGAAATCGTGGAAGGTATGGAGGATGCAGATCATGACCATGATCACGCCCATGTCCATGCGGCAGATGATCACGATCACAGTAATGAAACACCGGAGGAGCACGCAGCCCATGCGCACGAAGCGGATGACCATGATTACGTGGATCATGACGGTCATGAGGAAGAAATCGAGTATGACGAGCACATCTGGACTTCTCCGGTGAATGCCATGAAGCTGGTGGATGTGATCGGCGATACACTGGCTCAGGCAGATCCGGCCAACGCGGACATTTACCATCAGGGGGCAGCAAGCTACAAAAAGGAACTGGAAGAGATCGATGCGGGTTTTCGTGAGGTTTGCGCAAACAGGAAGCGGAACATGATCGTCATGGGAGATAAATTCCCGTTCCGCTATCTGGCCGATGAGTATCAGCTGGATTACCGCGCAGCCTTTTCCGGCTGCAGCTCTGACACAGAGCCAAGCGCGAAGACCATTGCCTATCTGATCGATAAAGTGAAGGAAGAGCAGATCCCGGCGGTTTATTACCTGGAGCTGAGCAGCCACCGGGTTGCCGAGATCATCGGAGAGGAGACCGGGGCAGAGCCTCTGCTCTTACATTCCTGTCACAATGTAACCCGGGCGCAGTTTGACGCAGGTATTACCTATGCGGGACTGATGCGCCAGAATATTGAGAATTTACGAAAAGGAATCGACTGATGAATCCGATTATCAAATGCGAACACACTGATTTTGGATACGAAAACCACGATGCAGTCATTGATCTGAACCTGGAAATATATCCGGGAGATTACCTCTGCGTGGTGGGAGAGAATGGTTCAGGAAAAAGTACCCTGATCAAAGGAATGCTCGGCCTGTTAAAGCCGACTGGGGGAAGTCTCAGCGTGGCAGATGAATTAAAGCGCGGCGGCATCGGCTATCTTCCCCAGCAGACTGCAGCCCAGAAGGATTTTCCGGCTACGGTACAGGAGGTTGTGCTGTCCGGAACCCTGAGCCGCCGTGGAAACCGTCCGTTTTATTCCCGGGCAGAACGGAAGCTGGCAGCCCACAATCTGGAACGACTGGGTATTGAGCATCTGAAGCAGAAATGCTACCGGGAACTCTCCGGCGGACAGCAGCAGCGCGTTCTGATCGCGCGGGCACTCTGCGCCACCGAACAGCTTCTGATCCTGGATGAACCGATCACCGGACTGGATCCATCCGCGATCCAGGATTTTTACCATTTGATTAAGAAGCTGAATAAAGAAGACGGGATCACCATCATCATGGTATCCCACGATATTGGCAATGTGATCAGCCAGGCCAACAAGATCCTGCATCTGCACCGCAGGGTCTTATTTTGCGGAACCGCAGAAGCATACAGACAGAGCGTGGCCGGAAAAGAATTTCTGGGAGGTGATGAGGCATGAGTATGATTTTTGAAATGCTTTCCTATCCCTTTGTGGTACGCGCCCTGGTAGGAGGCATCCTGGTGTCTTTATGCTGCGCCCTTCTGGGAGTGAGCCTGGTACTAAAGCGTTATTCCATGATCGGAGACGGTCTGTCCCATGTGTCTTTCGGTGCACTTTCCATTGCGGTTGCGGCTGGATGGTCGCCGCTGAAGGTTTCCATCCCGCTTGTGGTGCTGGCAGCGTTTTTCCTGCTCCGTATTACCGAGCATGGAAAAGTCAAAAGTGATGCGGCTATCGCCATGATCTCCGCAAGCTCCCTGGCTGTCGGAATTATCGTTACATCTCTGACAACCGGTATGACCACGGATGTCAGCAGCTATATGTTCGGAAGTATCCTGGCTATGAGCCGGGAGGACGTGATCTTAAGTGCTGTGCTGTCCATCATTGTACTGTGTTTGTTTGTGTTCTGTTACAACAAGCTGTTTGCGGTTACCTTTGATGAGAATTTCGCAAAGGCTACCGGTGTGAATGTAGAGCTTTACAACGTGCTGATTGCCGTGCTGACGGCAGTCACTATTGTTCTCGGCATGCGGATGATGGGAGCCATGCTGATCTCCAGCCTCATTATCTTCCCGGCGCTGACCTCCATGCGGATTTTTAAAAGCTTCCGCGGTGTGGTGATCTGCTCCGGTGTGCTGGCGGTTGTATGCTTCCTGTTTGGAATCATCTTCTCCTATGGATTTTCAACCCCGGCTGGAGCCAGCGTGGTAATGGTGAACCTGGCTGCGTTTGTTGTGTTCAGCGTGGTGCAGAGCGCGATGATGCGGGTGACGAAAAAGTAAAAGTATTACACAGAAACAGGACCGAAAAATCCACAATGGATTTTTCGGTCCTGTTTTGTTTCTATTATGAATAAATTTTTCTCAATAAGAAAATATGTGGTTAGCAATACCTAACAAAAATGAGGAAACTGCGAAAAAGTTATTGACGGCTAACTCAGGTTAGCCTATACTAATCTCAAGTTAGCGGGCACTAATTATTGCTGCTGTGCGCTGACAGACGAAATAGAAATAACGTACATACATATTAAAAAGAAAGAAGATGAATGATGATGCCACTTACTATGGCGCCGGTTGGCCAGGCAAGCAAGATCCAGAGAGTCGGAGGAAACGATGAAACCAAGCGTTTTCTGGCAAATCTCGGATTTGTGGTTGGATCTGAGGTAACAGTTATTTCCGCGATCGGAGGCAACGTGATCGTGAACATCAAAGATTCCAGAGTTGCAATTAATCAGGATATGGCTCGTCACATCATGGTAGCGTAAGCTTCCCGTGAGTGCGTAACTATATACAATTGAGATTTATCTGTCGTTTTGCTGTGGCGCATAAATAAGGCAGATGACAGTGATTTTTGGGAAAGGAGAATAAGACGATGACTTTAGGTGATGCAGAAGTTGGAAGTACTGTTGTGGTAACCAAGATCAGTGGTGATGGTGCTTACAAGCGTCGTATTATGGACATGGGTATCACGAAAGGAAGCGAGCTTTACATCAGAAAAGTTGCTCCTCTTGGAGACCCGGTTGAAATTACCGTCAGAGGCTATGAGCTTTCTGTCAGAAAAGACGATGCTCAGTGCGTAGAGGTAAAATAATTTAACCACATCATATGACAACAACAAGGAAAGAGAGCGAGGAAAAAATGGCAATTAAAATTGCACTTGCCGGAAACCCGAACTGTGGTAAAACAACCATGTTCAATGCCCTCACCGGTGCAAACCAGTATGTAGGTAACTGGCCGGGTGTTACGGTAGAGAAAAAAGAAGGCAAATTAAAGACAAAAGGAAAACATGAGGATGTGATCGTGACCGACCTTCCGGGTATTTACTCCATGTCTCCATATACACTGGAGGAGGTTGTCAGCCGTGACTACGTGCTGAAAGAGAACCCGGATGTCATCGTGGACCTTGTGGATTCCACCAATATCGAGCGTAACTTATACTTAACTACTCAGCTCATTGAGACTGGCGTTCCGGTAGTCATCGCATTGAACATGACTGACCTTCTGGAGAAGCGCGGCATGAAGATTGATGTTGCACGCCTGTCCATGTTAATGAACTGCCCGGTTGTTGAGACTTCCGCATTAAAGCAGACCGGTCTTGACAAACTGATCGACAAGGCTGTTGAGGTTGCCCGTAAAAAGGAAGCGGATCTGCCGAAAGAAATCTTCTCAGAAGAACTGGAGAAGGCAGTCGCAGCGGTTGCCGAGGTCCTTCCGGAGAGCATTTCTGCTGACAAAAAGAGATGGTACGCTGTAAAATTCCTTGAGAACGACAGCAAGGTTGTTGAGAGCGTGGCACTTCCGGCATCTGCAGCAAGCGTTGTAGAGTCCGTAAGAAAAGAACTTGAAGAAAAGCATGATGACGATATGGAGAGTATCGTAACCGACGAGCGTTACAAATTCATCCAGAAAGTCGTTTCCTCTTCTGTAAAGAAGGGCAAAGACAAGATGACTGCATCCGATAAGATCGACCAGATCGTAACCAACCGTATCCTTGGTATCCCGATCTTCATCGCGATCATGTGGGTTGTTTATTACATATCCGTAACGACGGTTGGTACCTTTGTTACCGACTGGACCAATGATACTTTCGTAGGTGCCATTCAGGAGGTTGCTACCAACTTCCTCACCAATGCAGGTGCAAGTGATTTCATCATCAGCCTTGCTGTTGACGGTGTCATCGGCGGCCTGGGTGCAGTCCTCGGATTTATGCCGCAGATGGCAATCCTGTTTTTATTCCTGTCCGTCCTTGAGGACTGCGGCTACATGGTACGTATCGCCTTTGTCATGGACCGTGTATTCCGTCACTTCGGACTGTCCGGTAAGAGCTTCATCCCGCTGCTGATTTCATCCGGTTGCGGTATTCCTGGAATCATGGCCTCCAAGACCATCGAGCAGGATAATGACAGACGCCTTACCATTATGACCGCTACCTTTGTTCCGTGCGGTGCGAAGCTTCCGGTTATCGCTCTTATGGGCGGTGTTATGGCTGGTTATGTAACCGGCTGGGACATTGCCGGCTTTATCACCCCGCTCATGTACTTTGTAGGTATCGTTGCAGTATTAGTTGCAGCGATCATGTTAAAGAAGACCAAGCCGTTCTCCGGCAAGCCGGCTCCGTTCGTTATGGAGCTGCCGCAGTACCACATCCCGTCTGCAAGAACTGTGCTTCTGCATGTATGGGAGAGACTGAAGGGCTTCTTCATCAAGGCAGGTACAGTTCTGTTCCTGGCCTGCGTAGTGATGTGGATCTTAAGCACCTTCGGTGTTCAGGATGGCGCATTTGGTATGGTTGAGGATTCCGCAGACAGCCTTATGGCTATCGTCGGCGGTGCTATCGCTCCGCTGTTCGCACCGCTTGGATGGGGCGAGTGGCAGCCGGTTGCAGCTGCAATCTCCGGATTCAGCGCAAAAGAGGGTATCGTTTCTACCATGGGTGTACTTGCAAACGTTGCAGGTGATGTCGAGGATGCAGATACCGTTGCTGCAGGCGTTGGCATGTGGTTCCCGACCGCCCTGGCCGGATTCAGCTTCCTTTTGTTCAATCTGCTTGATTCTCCGTGTCTGGCAGCAATTTCTACCATGGCAAAAGAGATGCAGAGCCGTAAGTGGTTCTGGTTCGCAATTGTATTCCAGAACGTATTTGCTTACGCTGTAACCCTGGTCGTTTACCAGATCGGTTCCTTCTTACTGTATGGTACCTTCGGTGCCTGGACCGTGATCGCATTCGCAGTACTGCTGTTTATGCTGTTCATGCTGTTCCGTCCGGATCCATACAAAGATCAGAAAACCTACGCCAAGAGATCTGTGCAGGCTGCCTCATAAGCAATCTGCATGTGAAATCCATTTTGAAATTGAATTTTGCAGCTCCGGTTTTCACCGGCCGGAGCTGCCTTGAAAGAAGGGAAACGAAGTGTTAGCAGATATTGTTGTAGTGGCTGTCATCGCCGGATACTGTTTTTATGTGCTTAAAAAGCATCACGATCAGAAAAAATCGGGCGGATGTACCGGAGGCTGCGCCGGTTGTGCGGGCTGTGCAGGCTGCCATCCTTCCACCCCGGATTCGAAAAAAAATAACTGATTTCAGAAGGGCAGTACCGCTGCCCTTTCTGAAAAGATGAGGGTTAGCAAAAACTAACTCAAAGAACAACCCAAAGGAGGTACTTTATGTCAGCTGAGGCAAAAAAAGGATTTATTATTTCTGAACTGAAAAAGAATGGCTGTCGGATCACCAGCCAGAGAAAACTTCTGATCGATGTGATCCTGCAGGATGAGTGCAGCTGCTGTAAGGAGATTTATTATAAAGCAGCAAAACGTGACCCAAGTATCGGCATGGCTACTGTTTACCGCATGGTAAAAACGCTGGAGGAGGCAGGCCTGATCCAGAGAAAAAACATGTACCGCATTGACTACGATATGGGAGAGAGTATGGCGTTTGCATGAAAGAAAGCGGAAAAGGACTGTTAATGAGAAAAATTATCATTAACAGTCCTTTTTTGTCTTTATTAAGAAATTTTATCAAAAAAACTCTTGAAAATTGGAATTTGATGCGCTACAATACGCCTTAAACAAAAAATTAAAATACTTATGAGGAGGAATCCAGTCATGTTAAAAGTTTTAAAAGCATTAGATATCAAGAAATCCGGAGTGTTCGCAGCAGGTGTTCTGTTCGGTACGGCAGGTGTTAAGATCCTTGCAAGTGAAGATGCCAAGAAGGTTTACACCAACTGCACAGCAGCTGTCCTTCGTGCAAAAACATGCGTTCTGAACGTAGCAGCAAGCGTACAGGCCAATGCAGAGGATATCCTGGCAGAGGCTCAGCAGATCAACGAGGAGCGTGCGGCAAAGGCTGAGGCTGCGGCCTTCGCTGATGAGGCAGCAGAGGATGTTGAGAACGCACCAGAGGCAGCAGACGCTGAGTAATTTCAAACCATTTACCAAGCAGAGACAACTGTAAGAAAAAGCATGCGCTCTGTTTTGGAAACAAAGCAGGAAAAGGATGCACGATCATGCTCTGCATCCTTTTTCATTGCCGGAAATGGCTTAATGCGCTGCTTGACGCATTGATTACTGACAGAGAACGTTACGAAAATAGTAACGAAAAGGTAACTATTCAGTAGGGCTGCGCATTTACTGCGCTGACCGTAAGAAAACATAGGATGGCAGGCAAAAATCCCATTGCCGCAGGCAATTTTCATGGATTTTTGCTCGTGACTGTGAAGGTACTGAGCAGTTACACGAAAAGAGGAATACACTATGAAATTTGTGATCAAACATGAGATCCGCGGAAGAATCCGTGTTCAGATCCTGCAGGGCCGCATGAGCATTGAGCAGGCAGACATCCTGCAGTATTATTTTAACGCAAAACCATACTCCATTTCCGTAAAAGTGCGGGAGCGTCTGAGTGAAATTGTGATTCATTACGATGGTGACCGGGAAACGGTTGTCCGTGACCTGCAGACATTTTCCTACGAAAAGGCAGAAGTTCCGGAGTCTTATATCCAGAATTCTGGCCGTGCCCTAAACAGCGAATACTGGGAAAAGCTGATGACACGTGTCATCATGCGTGTGGGAAATAACCTGTTTTTACCTGCAGGCGTTCGTGCAGTCATAACTTCTGTGAAATCTGTAAAATATATCTGGAAGGGAATCTGTACGCTGGCAGCCAGAAAGATCGAGGTTCCGGTCCTGGATGCAACCGCCATTGGTGTTTCTATTATAAGAAGTGATTTTGACACAGCCGGCTCTGTCATGTTCCTGCTTGGCATCGGCGAGATCCTGGAGGAATGGACCCACAAGAAGTCGGTGGGTGACTTGGCGCGCAGCATGTCCTTAAATATTACCAAGGTATGGCTGGTAAGTGATGGACAGGAGGTCCTGGTTCCGACCACGACCATCCAGAAATCGGATCTGGTACGCATTCATATGGGCAATGTAATCCCGTTTGACGGCGAGGTGGCAGACGGCGAGGCTATGGTTAATCAGGCCTCCTTAACCGGTGAGTCCGTTCCGGCTGAAAAAACGAAGGGTGCCACGGTTTATGCAGGTACTGTAGTGGAAGAGGGAGAGATCACCATCCGTGTCAAAGAGACCGGAGGCTCCAGCAAGTTTGATAAGATCGTGACCATGATCGAGGAATCTGAAAAACTGAAATCTTCCCTGGAGGGTAAGGCAGAGCATCTGGCAGATACCCTGGTTCCCTACAGTCTGTTTGGCACCGGCCTGACCTGGCTGATCACCAGAAACACAACCAAGGCACTTTCGATCCTGATGGTAGACTTCTCCTGCGCCCTGAAGCTGGCTATGCCGATCTCGGTGCTGTCCGCGATCCGCGAGGCCAATATGTACGACATTACGGTGAAGGGCGGCAAGTATCTGGAGGCTATGGCAGAGGCCGACACGATCGTTTTTGATAAGACCGGTACTCTGACCAAGGCACAGCCGACTGTGGTCGATGTGGTTTCCTTTAACAATATGACAGGTGATGAGCTTTTGCGCATCGCAGCATGTCTGGAAGAGCATTTCCCACATTCCATGGCAAAGGCTGTGGTCGATGCGGCAAAGAAGAAGCATCTCGTTCATGAGGAACTGCACAGCAAGGTAGAGTATATTGTTGCACACGGCATTTCCACCACACTGGAAGATAAGATGGGAGATAAAAAGGCTATTATCGGCAGTGCGCATTTCGTTTTTGAGGATGAAAAATGTACCGTTCCGGAGGGCAGACAGGAAGCATTCGATGCTCTTGCGCCGGAATACTCGCATCTGTATCTGGCCATCGACGGTGAACTGGCTGCTGTCATCTGCATCCAGGATCCGCTGCGTGAGGAAGCCCGCGATGTCATTGCTTCCTTAAAAGAGGCGGGCATCAGCAAGGTTGTCATGATGACCGGAGACAGTGAGCGTACTGCCAAAGCCATTGCGGCCATGGCCGGTGTAGACGAGTATTATTCGGAGGTACTGCCGGAGGATAAGGCAAGCTTTGTGGAAAAAGAAAAGGCTGCGGGGCGTAAGGTCATCATGATCGGTGACGGTATTAACGATTCCCCGGCGCTTTCTGCCGCGAACGTGGGCATTGCCATCAGTGACGGCGCAGAGCTGGCCAGAGAGATCGCGGATGTGACCATAGGCGCAGACAATCTGTACGAGGTGGTAACCTTAAAGCTGATCAGTAATCATCTGATGCAGCGTATCCATTGGAATTACCGCACGATCGTCGGCTTCAATGCCGGACTGATCGCTCTGGGCGTTCTGGGAGTGCTCCCACCGGCAACCTCTGCCCTCCTGCACAATACCTCTACCCTGCTGATCAGTTTAAAGAGCATGCAGAACCTGCTTCCTGAATAAAGACAAGCTGTAGTTGAGAATCTTTCCTTAGAAGCACTTCAGACAACTTTAGAAAAAGACTGGACTTGCCTGGGAATATCGTTTATGATAGTAGTAATTCCCTTACTGGGACAGGAGGTTGTTGTTGTATGCATGAATCAGGGGAAAACTATCTGGAAACAATACTGATGATCAAGGAAAAGAAAGGAGTTGTCCGTTCCATCGATGTGGCGCGCGCACTGAATTTCAGTAAGCCGAGCGTCAGCAGAGCTATGGGCCTGCTGCGGGATCAGGGATTCATTTCCATGGAACAGGGCGGTGACATCCAGCTTACAGAGGAGGGCCTTGCCAAGGCGAAATCCATCTACGCACGTCACCTTCTCCTGACTGCTTTTCTACAGGAAGTAACCGGCGTTTCGGAAGAAATGGCTGAGGAAAATGCCTGCCGTATGGAGCACATTCTGGATCAGGAAGTGGTCGACGGGATCAGTACCTACATGTCAAAAAGCAAATAGAGCAAAGAGTATGCCGGGCATGAGCTGCCCGGCATATTGACATTCTGCGTATTTTGTGACAGAATGGAAAACGGTAGCGGCTGCTAACAGCCGCTTTGGAAACAGCATTAAGGATTATGAAAGAAAAGAAGGGATCATCATGACAAAGATTGATATTATCTCCGGCTTTTTAGGAGCAGGAAAAACTACATTTATTAAGAAGCTTTTACAGGAAGCTATCAAGGGGGAGCAGGTTGTCCTCATTGAGAACGAGTTTGGTCAGATTGGTATCGACGGCGGTTTCTTAAAGGATTCCGGTATCGAGATCCGTGAGATGAACTCCGGCTGTATCTGCTGCTCTTTAGTAGGTGATTTCGGCAAATCTCTGGAGGAAGTACTGACCAAGTACAAACCAGAGCGAGTGATCATTGAGCCTTCCGGCGTAGGCAAGCTGTCTGACGTTATGAATGCCGTCCGCGACGTGGCAAAGAATCTGGACGTAAAATTAAACAGCGCGGTCACCATCGTAGACGCCACTAAGTGTAAAATGTATATGAAGAACTTCGGTGAGTTCTTTAACAATCAGATCGAGAATGCAGGTACTATTGTAATGAGCCGTACCGATGTGGCTGATTCCAGGAAGGTGCTGGCAGACGTGGATCTCTTACGTGAGCACAACAAGGACGCAAGCATCGTGACTACCCCGATCGACCAGCTGACCGGAGCACAGCTTTTAGAGCTCATCGAGAAGCCGGATACCATGATGGAAGAGCTGCTGGCCCAGGTGAAGGAGGAGCATGCGCACCATCATCATGACCATGACGGACATTGCAGCTGCGGCTGTGAGGATCATGACCATGAAGACCATGATCATGAGGAGCATGAGCATCATCATCACCACGATCATGATGATGAATGCGGCTGCGAGGATCATGACCATGAGCACCATCATCACGACCACGATGATGAGTGTGGCTGTGGCTGCCATGACCATGAGCATCACCATCATCATGCAGATGAGGTGTTCTCCAGCTGGGGTCTTGAGACCATTGACGCAGTGAACAAGGATCAGCTGACCGCGATCCTGGAAGAGCTGGCTTATGGCAACGAGTACGGAGATATTCTCCGTGCCAAGGGCATGCTTCCGGGTGAGAAAGAGGGCGAATGGTACTACTTCGATATGGTTCCGGAGCAGTACGAGATCCGCACAGGAGCACCGGATTATACCGGTAAGGTATGTGTCATCGGAGCAAACTTAAAAGAAGATGAATTAAAGAAAGCCTTTGGCAGAAACGAATAAGGACAGGTACAGAATATGGGACCAATGATTGACGATGAAGTAACGCCGGTATTTCTGATCAATGGATTTTTAGAGGCAGGAAAGACCGAATTTTTATCCTTCACCATGGAGCAGGATTATTTCCGGACTGAGGGCAAGACCCTTCTGATCGTATGTGAGGAGGGAGACACGGAGTACGATGACGCGCTCTTAAAAGACACAAAGACCTCGGTTGTGTATGTAGACAGCCTGGATGAGATCACGCCGGAGCGTTTAACAGATCTGGAGCTTCTGCATCAGCCGGAGCGTGTGCTGATCGAGTGGAACGGCATGTGGAACCAGGACGATTTAAAGCTTCCGAAGGACTGGACCATTTACCAGCAGATTACCATCATTGACATGTCTACGTTTGAGCTGTATGTGAAGAACATGAAGTCACTGTTAAATGCCATGGTAAAGAACTCAGAGCTTATCATCTGCAACCGGTGCGATGGTATCGAGGATCTGGAACGCTATAAGCGTATGCTCAAATCCATGAACACCCAGTGTGACATTGTATTTGAGGATGAAAACGGTGAGATTGATGAGATCTCTGAGGAAGATCTTCCTTATGATATGAAGGCAGATGTGATCAAGATCAGTCCGGAAGCATACGGTATCTGGTACATTGACTGCATGGACAAGCCGGAGCGTTATAAGGGCAAGGTGGTGGAATTTACCGCGATGGTCATGAAATCCTCCAATTTCCCGAAGAATTATTTTGTTCCGGGACGTATGGCTATGACCTGCTGTGCAGAGGATATGACCTTCCTTGGATATATCTGTAAATCCAAGGATGCGCGTAATCTGGAAACCAGGCAGTGGGTGACCGTGCGTGCGCGTGTTGAGATTGAATACTGGCAGGATTACAACGGTGAGGGTCCGGTGCTTTACGCAGAGGAAGTTGTGCCGGCTGAGCCAATCAAGGATGTTGTTCAGTTTGGCTAAAAAATGTTTTAAATGGAATACAAAAAAGGAGCTTTGCGGGATGAACCTGCAAAGCTCCTTTTTTGTAAGACATATTTATTCGATGGTAGTGCCGGCTTTGCCGTTGACAGCGTCCTCAGCCTTTGCCATGGTGGTGATGATGGCACTGCGGTTTTTGCCTGCCTTCAGGAAGGAAAGGGCCGCGTCGATCTTCGGCAGCATGGATGAGGTGCCGAACTGGCCTTCCTCAGCATATTTTTCTGCTTCTTCCACGCTCATGTGGGAAAGCGGAGTCTCGTCTGCATTGCCATAGTTTAAGGAAACCTGCTCCACGTCGGTCAGGATCATGAGAACATCGGCATCGATCTCTTTTGCGAGAAGACCGCTTACCAGATCCTTCTCGATGACGGCACTGGCACCGCGCAGCTCGCAGCCCTGCTCCATGACCGGAATACCGCCGCCGCCACAGGAAATGACGATCTGGTCAGCATCCATAAGGGTGCGGATGGTATCGATCTCTACAATGCCGACCGGCTTCGGAGCGGAAACGATACGCTGCCAGCCCTTGCCGGAAACCTCCGTCACGTAATTGCCCTTTGCTTCTTCGGCATCTGCCTGCGCTCTGGTCATGTAACGGCCGATCTTTTTTACCGGATTGTAAAAGGATTCATCATACGGGTCTACCATAACCTGAGTAAGAACAGTGGAGACTGGTTTGTAGATCCCTCGCTTTAACAGGGCAGAACGGATGCCGTTCTGAAGATCATAGCCGATATAGCCCTGACTCATAGCAGAGCAGACGGACATGGGAGCCGGGGTGTAGCCCTCGTCCTCATGGTTGGAGCAAAGCTCATTCATAGCTGTATGGATCATGCCGACCTGAGGTGCGTTGCTGTGGACAACAGCAACCTGCCAGCCGTTCTGGATGAAATCCGCAATTAATTTTGAGGTGGCAGCCACAGCCTTTTTCTGCTCCGGGAGATTGGTGCCCAGGGCATCGTGACCAAGCGCCATAACAATTCTTTTCTTTGCCATATGATCAAATCCTTTCTGTTTGTGAATTTGGGATAATACTGTTTGAGCAACAGTGTTTGCGTTCATTATAGTGTTTCTGCTTGAAAATTGCAACCAGTTTATGGTATAGTGAGAGAGCTATATCAGAATCAATGCTGATGTGAAAATAGAGAGAATATTTATGGAAATACCATATGGAAAACAAAGATAATCAGGAGCTTAGAACAGCTTTTTGGCTGCTTGGACCGCTCATATTTTATGAACTTTGTACGCAGGCTGCCGGCCTGGCATGTTCTTTATTTGGTACACAGGATGCCATGGCTGTGACAGGAGGCGGAGCGCTTCTGGCGCTGCCGTTTCTGTATGCTGCATACCGGAAAAAACGGAGCATGGATATGAAACCGATGCAGTGTCCCAGGCATTTGCCGGCCGGCTGCTTTTTCGCAGCTGTGGCTGGCAGTGGTGCCTGTCTCTGTCTGAACGTGCTCCTTAAGGCCCTGATGCTCTCTGATGGCTGGAGCAGCACGCGGGAGGCCGTATACGGAGCCTCTATGACGGTCCGGGTTCTGGTGACGGTTCTGCTTGCGCCTCTGACCGAAGAGCTTCTGTTTCGCGGTCTGATCCGCACAGAACTGAGAACCCATATGAGAGCGCGCACGGCAGCTTTTCTGGGTGCATTGCTGTTTGGCCTGTACCACGGAAACTTAAGCCAGGGGATCTACGCATTTCTTTTGGCCCTGTGTCTGGAGCTGGTATGTGAATGGAGCGGCTCTCTGCTTCCGGCGGTATGCCTGCATGCGGGAGCCAATGGGGCAGCTATCTGCCTGACTGAGCTGATGGCCGGTCATGCAGCGGTTTTTAATCTGCCAGGTGTCACCTTTTTTGCAGCAGCGGGTACAGCCCTGGCAGCTGCAGCGTTATATAAAACCAAGGAGGTTTTTTCTAAATCATGAAATTATTATCCATTGCAATTCCCTGTTATAATTCAGAAGCCTACATGAGAAACTGCATTGAGTCCCTGCTTCCGGGCGGAGATGAGGTGGAGATCCTGATCGTAGATGACGGCTCTGTCAAGGACAACACTGCCCAGATCGCGGACGAGTACGAGGCACGCTATCCGGGTATCTGCCGTGCAATCCATCAGGAGAACGGCGGTCATGGTGAGGCCGTAAACGCAGGACTGCGGGCAGCAACCGGTATTTATTTTAAAGTTGTAGACAGTGATGACTGGGTCAACGCAGAGGCGTACAAAGAGGTCCTGGAGACCCTGCGCAGCTTCGTTATGGGTGAGCAGACACTGGATATGCTGATCACTAATTTCGTATACGAGAAGCAGGGCGCAAAGCACAAACGCGTCATGCAGTACCGCACGGCGCTGCCAAAGCGCCAGCTTTGCACCTGGAAGGATGTGAAGGTGTTCATGCTGGGCCAGTACATTCTCATGCATTCCGTGATCTACCGTACCCAGATGCTGAAGGAGTGTGGTCTGGAACTGCCGAAGCACACCTTCTATGTGGATAATATTTTCGTATTCCAGCCGTTGCCGTACGTGAAGACCTTCTACTACCTGGATGTAAACTTTTACCGCTATTTCATCGGCAGACAGGATCAGTCTGTGAATGAGCAGGTCATGATCGGCCGTATTGACCAGCAGCTTTTAGTGACCCGTCTGATGCTCGGATACTATCACAGCGCAAAGATCACGAGCTACAAGCTCCGCCATTACATGGTGCGCTACTTGGAAATCATGATGACCATCTGCTCCATCCTGGCCATCAAATCCGGTACCGATGAGAACATGGAAAAGAAAAAGCAGATATGGGAAGATCTGCGGGAGCAGGATCTGGCTCTGTATATGCGCCTGCGCTGGGGCTTTTTGGGACAGAGTATGAATCTTCCTGGCAAGAGCGGCCGCACCGTATCCATTGCCGGCTACAAGATCAGCCAGAAGTTCTTTGGATTTAACTAGTTTTGAAAATTTAGAATTGACGATGGTTTTAAAATAGTGTATCATTATCCCGTTAATACTTTAATGAGAAAAAGTAATAATGAGCAAGATACCGGTACACATGTTTGTATCTGTTTCTTACAGGAAACAGGGTGGTTTCAAAAAGAAGAGGAAGGTCCGTCCCTGCGTGGGACGGATTTTTTTCTCTTATAAGTTATCAGAAAGCCTTCCGGCGCAGGGCGACTGCCGACAGCAGGTCCTTCGTGTCGGAATGTCTGAACATCTTACTTCTATACATCGAGTGACTGCCGACAGCAGGTTCTTTGTATGCCAACAATTCCGAAACAAAAAACAGGTTGTATTCAAAAATCATAACAGGGGGATTCTGCCCTTTTATGAGGTATCACACAACAGGGAAAGGGGTTAAAGGGTATATGAAAACCTATAAAAAACTCATGAATGCCCTCGCAGGACTGGAAAAGCTGGTGCTGGAAATCGCAACCGTGCTGATTCTCGTCCTGACGGTGGGAAATGTATTTTCACGAAAAGTCATTCATCAGTCCTGGTCTTTTACCGAGGAACTGGTGGTTGCAGTGTTTGTACTGATCACGCTGCTTGCGGCAGCGTTAGCATGCCGGGATGGCGAGCTGGTTAATCTGACCATTCTGACAGACCGTCTTCCGGCGCAGGTAAGAAAAGTGTTTTTGCTTTTCAGCACCATTCTTTCCGTAGCTTTCACCGCAGTACTGTTTAAATATGGCCTGGATAAGGTCATCACCCAGATGCAGAACGGCAAGCGTACCTTCGTGCTGAACTGGCCGGAGTGGATCTTCTGGTCCTTTGTGCCGATCGGCGCAGCCTGCATGATTCTGCATTTTATTGAGTTTTATCTTGACAGCTGTGGAAAGGAGGACAATGACAAATGATCAGTGCTATATTGTTTGTTTCCTTTTTCATTTTTCTGATCATGGGTATTCCGATCGGAATCTGTCTCGGTCTTTCTTCCGTATGTGCGATTCTCTATTCCGGCACATCCTTAACGATCGTGGCAACCAACATGTATTCTGGCATCAGCAAGTTTCTGCTGCTTGCCATTCCGTTTTTTGTACTGTCCGGCAACATCATGGCAAAGGCAGGAATCTCCAAGCGCCTGATCAGGTTCGTTAATACCTGTGTCGGACACAGAAGAGGCGGCATCGCCATCGTGTGTGTAATCGTAGCCTGCTTCTTTGGCGCGATCTCCGGTTCCGGACCGGCTACTGTGGCAGCGCTGGGGGCAGTCCTGATCCCGGCCATGATCGAGCAGGGCGGCTTCTCCGCACCGTTCTCCGCGGCCTTAATGGCAACGGCAAGCTCCATCGCCATTGTCATCCCGCCAAGTATCGCGTTCGTTGTTTACGCATCCATCACCGGGGTTTCGATTGCGGATATGTTTACCGCAGGAATCGTTCCGGGTATTTTAATGGGTGTGGCTTTAGTCATCGTGGTTATGATCGAGGCCCGCAAGAACAACATCCAGTCCAGCCAGAAGCGCGCCAGCGGAAAAGAGCGCTGGGAGGCATTCAAGGACGCGTTCTGGGGACTGTTAATGCCCGTCATCATCCTGGGCGGCATTTACGGCGGTATCTTTACCCCGACCGAGGCAGCAGCCGTATCCGTTGTGTATGGTCTGTTTGTCGGTATCTTTATTTACAGGGAAGTAAGCTTTAAGGATCTGCGTGGGCTTCTTGTGGAGTCCGGAAAGACCACCGGCGGCATCATGCTCATTGTAGCAAGCGCCTCCCTGTTCTCCTTTGTATGCACCAAATTCGGTATCGCCCAGGCTGCATCCGATTTACTGGGAAGCATTGCCCACAACCAGTTCACCTTCCTTCTGATCGTGAATGTGATCTTCCTGATCGCAGGCTGCTTTATCGATGCAAACTCTGCAATGTACATCTTCATCCCGATCATGCTGCCGGTATGTAAGGCCCTGGGTTACGATGTGGTAGCGTTCGGTATCGTGGCAACCGTGAACCTGGCCATCGGTCAGGTAACTCCGCCGGTCGGCGTAAACCTGTTTGTTGCGATTTCCGTAAAACTCAAAAAAGGCATGGAGGTGGACATTCCGAAGATTTCCCGTGCCGTTATGCCGATGATCGTGGCCTCTGTTATCGTTCTGCTGCTGATCACCTATGTACCGTCTGTTTCCACCTTCCTTCCGAAGGCACTGGCAGGAGAGGGCTCCTACAGCGGAACCGTTGCGGCTTCCTCTGACGGTCAGGCAGATAGTGAAAAGGACAGCGGTCCGGCTGACTTTAACGAGATTGGCGATTACAGTAATTTAGACTGGAAAGAGCAGACCTGGAACTTCACCTGTTCCACCACTGAGACCAGTACCTGGGCTGAGGGTGGACGCAAGTTCGGCGAGCTTATGGAAAAGGCAACCGGCGGCAAGATCAAGGTCAATGTATATGCAGCAGACCAGCTGACTAACGGAAACCAGTCCGAGGGAATCCAGGCGCTGATGAATGGCGATCCGGTTCAGATCTCCATGCACAGCAACCTGATCTACTCTGCGTTTGACCCGCGCTTTAACGTGGTATCCCTGCCATATCTTTTCAGCTCCGTAGAGGAGGCTGACGCCATGTTAGACGGCAGAGCCGGTGATATGTTAAAAGACATCTTAGCCGAGTATGACCTGCACTGCATGGGTATTGCAGAGAACGGCTTCCGCCAGCTGACCAACAGCGTCCGCGAGATCAGATCCGTGGATGATATGAAAAACTTAAAGGTTCGTGTTGCAGGAAGCAACCTGCTCATGGAGTGCTATAAGAGATGGGGCGCAGATGCCACGAATATGAACTGGTCCGAGACCTATACCGCGCTGCAGCAAAAGACCGTAGACGGACAGGAAAATCCGCTTCCGGCAATCGACGCGGCAAGCGTTCAGGAAGTACAGCCTTACTGTTCTTTATGGAACGCAAATTATGACTGTCTGTTCTTCTGCATCAACCAGAAGATCTATGATGCTCTGACACCGGAGCAGCAGGCGGTGGTCGATGAGGCAGGCCAGAAAGCGGTTGATTATGAGCGTTACATCAACCGCGCCGGTGATGAGGAGATCATGGACCGCTGGCAGAATGACAATGGAGTGACCATTACCAAATACGAGGATATGGATGTAGATTCCTTCAAAAATGCTGTTTCCGGCGTAGCTGAGTGGTATCAGAAAGAGCTGGAGAATCAGGGCTACAAGGATGCAGCAGACCTGATCGCAGTCTTTACCGAGAAATCGGACAGCAGCATCGGTGCGGATTCCGTAGAGGATCACAGTGATCTTGGATGGAAAGAGCAGACCTGGAACTTTACTTGTTCCACAACCGAGACCAGTACCTGGGCCGAGGGCGGCCGCAAGTTCGGCGAGCTTGTTGAAAAAGCAACCGGCGGAAAGATCAAGGTGAATGTATACGCGGCAGACCAGCTGACCAATGGAAACCAGTCTGAGGGCATCCAGGCTCTGATCGATGGGGATCCGGTTCAGATCTCCATGCACAGCAACCTGATCTACTCTGCGTTTGACCCGCGCTTTAACGTGGTATCCCTTCCATATCTGTTTGATTCCGTTGAGGATGCAGACGCCATGCTGGACGGTGAGGCCGGTGAGATGTTAAAAGACATTTTAAGCGAGTATGGCCTGCACTGCATGGGTATCGCGGAGAATGGTTTCCGTGAACTGACTAACAGTGTCCGCGAGATCAGGTCCGTTGAGGACATGAAAAACCTGAAGATCCGTGTAGCGGGAAGCAACCTGCTTATGGAGTGCTATAAGCGCTGGGGCGCAGATGCCACCAATATGAACTGGTCTGAGACCTACACCGCACTGCAGCAGAAGACGGTGGAAGGCCAGGAGAATCCGCTTCCGGCCATCGATGCCGCAAGCGTACAGGAGGTACAGCCATACTGTTCCTTATGGAATGCAAACTATGACTGCCTGTTCTTCTGCATCAACCAGAAGATTTACGATGATCTGACACCGGAGCAGCAGGCGGTTATTGACGAGTGCGGCGCGCTGGCTACCCGCTACGAGCGTGAGATCAACCGTGCCGGTGACGAGGAGATCATGAGGCGCTGGACTGAAAAGAACGGCGTGACCATCACTTCTCACGAGGACCTGGATATTGATTCCTTCAAGACGGCCGTAGACGGAATTGATGACTGGTTTGTAAATGAGCTGAAGGCACAGAATTATGAGGATGCAGAGGCTCTGGTAGCAGCATTCCAGAAATAAAATTATGATAACAGAATGGAGCATAAAGAAAGCGGATGGCCGGGGAAAAATCCGAATTTCGGTCATCCGCTCCGCCAGAAAAAGCCTTGGCCTGGAAGTGCGGGATGCCAATACGGTTCTGGCCCGGATTCCGACCCGCGTTTCCGACCGGGAGCTGAAGGCCTTTGTGGAAAATCACCGAAGCTGGATCCTGGAGAAAACAGCGGTCATGGCAGAGCGTGAGGAGAACCGGAAGAGCACACCGGCACCACCGCCGGAGCTTTTAAGCAAAACGGACCGGATGAAAATCCAGTTAAAAATCGGAAAGCGGGTGCGGTACTACTGTGAGACAATGGGTGTGACAGTCGGTTATGTTACCGTAAAGAACCAGAAGACTCGCTGGGGCAGCTGCAGCGCGAAGGGGAATGTTAATTTCAATTACCAGCTGGCATTTCTGCCGGATGAGCTGCTGGACTATGTGGTGATACACGAACTGGCCCACAGGCGTCATATGGATCATTCCAGAGCATTCTGGGCGGAGGTGGAGAAGTATTGTCCGGATTACCTGGAGAGAAGAGAACAGCTGAAAGAGTATTCTTTGTAGGAGGGTGCTATGGCAGATGTAAGAAAACGCATTATTTTCCGTGGCCGCGTGCAGGGTGTGGGCTTCCGCTATACCGCAAAATACCTTGCACAGTCCCTGGGGCTGACCGGCTGGGTGCGCAATGAGTATGATGGAACCGTTCTTCTGGAAATCCAGGGAAGCGAGTATATGATTAATAAGCTGCTGATGGGATTAAACCATAACCAGTTCATTACCATCGAGTGGATGGATACAGAGGAGCTTCCTTTGGACAAAGAGGAAAAGAGCTTTTCTGTTCGGTAGAGCAATATTTTTATAGAAAAAGAGGCGGCTGATGAAAATCAGCGGCCTCTTTTATGCTATGAGGATATATGCCTGTTCCAGAATTCATCGGAGCATTTTTTGACCTGTGGACTCAGCAGGACCAGTGCGATTAGGTTCGGAATGGTGAGCAGGCCCAGGGCAATATCCTGAATGGTCCAGACGATGTCTATGGCGGTAATAGATCCGATCATGCAGAACAGCGGGAAAAAATATCTGAATTTTTCCGCGATCCGGTGACCGAACAGATAATTTAGGCCAACAAAACCGAAGTACCACTGACTCATCAGAGTGGTGGTGCAGAATAAAAGCAGGCTGATGATGACCAGATATTTCAGAGGATCCCACACTGTGGAAAAAGCGTGTATCATCAGAATGCTTCCGGGCAGACCGGAATCCAGAACGCCGGTTACGCCAAGTACCAGGCCGGAGATGGTGCAGATGACGAATGTGTCTAAAAATACTTCTGTCACGCCGGTGATGCCTTGTTCCACAGGATGCTGTACATTTGCCGCAGAATGGATGACTGGCGCGGATCCTTCGCCGGCTTCGTTGGAATAGAGACCACGCGCAATCCCTTTCTGCATTGCAATGATCATGCTTCCGGCTGTACCTGCGAGCACCGGGCGAAGTCCAAAGGCTCCGGTGACAATGTTAAGGATCACGTCAGGAAGACTTGTGATATGCAGCAGGATAATGACCAGCCCGCTGACTACATAGAGCAGTGCCATGGCTGGAACCAGCTTCTGTGTGATGCGCGCGAGGCGTTTCAGCCCTCCTGCGGAAATTGTAAAAATTAAAATGACCAGAATCACGCCGGTGATTCCTTCTGGAATATGCAAATGATTTTTCATGACGCTGCTGATGGTATTGGATTGGATAAAGTTTCCTCCGATAATCTGGATCACCATGAAAAATGCACACAGGGAAGCGAGAATGGGAGCATGGAGACCATCACGGATATAGTACATGGGGCCGCCGGAATAAGTGCCATCCTCATTTTTTACCCGGTAAAGAAGGCCGAGGATGATTTCTCCATATTTGGTTGCCATACCGACAAAAGCTGCAACCCACATCCAGAAAATAGCCCCGAGGCCTCCGGCGAGAACTGCGGTAGAGACTCCTACGATATTGCCGCTGCCGACACAGGAAGCTACGGCGGTGCACAGAGCCTGAAAGGATGAAATTGAGTTGGAATCGCTGGAAGCATGTCGTTTGGTTTTCCATGGCTCCAGAAGTGTTTTCCTGATGATATAAGGAAAATGACGTATCTGGACAAAACCGCTGAGAACGGTATACAATAGTCCGATTCCAAGGAGAACAAATAAGAGCCAGTTTCCCCAGATGATTTGATTTACTCTGTTTAATAGTGGTGTCAGAATCAGCATGCTCCATTCCCCTCTCTGTTGTTGTTACTGATTGCGGTATTCTTCACACAGCTTTCTGGTATAAGCCGCGCTCTGTTTAACGCCCTCCATCTGGAGCTTCAGGCATTCTTCCAGAAGCTCTTCCGAAATCTCCTGCGGATAGTAGTAATCTCCGGGTTTTACGGTCTCCGGATCAAAGAGAGGTGCTTCTACTTTGAAACAGCCTTCTCCTACGCGGAAAACGCCGCCAGTACCGGGACTGCGCTTAAACTGTGCGCAGTATGGATAACACATTTCCAGATTCAGGCGGGTGATGGAAGAGTGGTCCAGAATGATCTGAAGCAGATCCTTTAAATCCATATTTCCTTTGCCGACAGGAATTCCGCATACCACATATCCGTAAGGATCTTCCGGGCATGGAATTACGATATGATCCTTAAAATGAGTGGTAATGGTATACGGAGCCATTTTCATGGCTGCCTGAGCCGGATCCTCCCAGGCCATCATAGAGTTGCCGAAATCAAAATGCAGGCCGATCCAGGGAGTATCCAGTCTTTTCATAACGGCTGCAAGCTCGTCAGATGTCTCATATTCGTGGTTTTCCAGAGCCAGACGGATCCGGCGCTTTTTTAATTCCGGAATGATCTGACGCAGGGACATGGCTGCTTCATCGAAAACAGCAGGATCAAAATCGCCGCGTACTTTTGCCTGATCATATTTTCCTTCTCCGCCGGTAGCACGTGAGGCGAGTGGATTTAAGGTGATCGGAATGTAGGTGCGGATGATATCCGCACCTAGAGCTTCCGCGACATCAAGGACTTTCAGGAGATGTTCCTTCGTAATTCCTTTTGTGGCAAGCTCTGCGTACATATGATAGGATTCCAGAAGGTCCCGTACTCTTTTTAAGTGTGCGGGGTCATTGCTCATCAGAGTTCCCCATTCCGGGTCCAGATTATAATCTTTTAAAATGTTGATCATGACACCGTCAAAGCCCAGTTCATGAGCTTTTTCTATAAATCCGAAAATATCCATGCGTTTGTTCTGAAACCAGAGATGGAGACTTTCGGTATCAAGTCCGAGTTTTATCATATGAAAAATCCTCCTGTTATGATTTGTCTGTACTGGAAATCTGGTGTTTTTTGATGCGGTGGATCAGAAATGTGGAAACGAAAAGTCCGATCACGGCCCATCCGATCATGACGCTGAAAACAATGCGGAAACCGGTCATGCCCGGGTAGCGGTCAAGAAAGCTTCCGTACATAACATATGCAAATGCGTTCGGAAGGTAGATGACCAGGGAAGCGAGGCTCATGGCAGCACCGGTAATTTCTGCGGGTACTTTCACCTCATCCATCGGAGCGAAGAAGACTGCGCGCATGGTAAATACAATAGATCCAAAGCCCAGGGTGCAGGCTGCGCCAAGAATCCAGTTGCCGTTCTGGCCAAGCATTTCGTGAGGGACCATCAGGAACGCTGCCATTGCGACAGCACATACAAGAAAACCTACGCGGATGTGTTTTGCGGCAGATTTATGTACTTTATCAGACATAAAACCGCCGATCGGTCCGCCGACCATTTTCAGTCCATACTGATTGATGATGCCGTACATGCCGACTGCGGTAGCCGGCAGCATGTAGATCTGATTCAAAAATGGAATAAAGTAAGTCAGTCCGCAGTAAATGCAGTATACAACGAAACCGTTCAGAGCAACAGCCCAGATATCGATATTTTTCAATGCCTGGATCATACCGCCGAATGCAGCCTGGGCACGGTTCTGCTCCTTCCCGTTTTCGCCGGTGCGTTTTTCATCGTTGGGTACAAAAATGAGACAGAGAACTCCGGCACAAGCGGTAACTGCGGATAAGAAGAGAAGTCCTCCCCGTAATGCAGGAGCTCCTTCACCCATAGCCTTGAAAATAGCCAGTGCGCTTGAAGCAACAATGACATCAATAATGCCGCGCCCCATTTCCAGAAAGCCAAACATGCGTCCCTGTGTCTTTTCATCGCCAAGGAGACGGATTGCTTTTAATAGAACCGGCCAGTAGGTTACCTCGCCGAGAATGGCCATTGCGCCGAACGCGATCAGAAATCCCCAGTAACCAGGAAATGTAGAAAGATAAACGCCGATTGCGCCAAGACCGATCAGGGAGCCGCCGATCATATATTTTTTGCTGAACATATCGCAGATATAGATACCAAAGATCAGGCCAATGGTCTGCACAATTCCATAAGCGCTTAAAGCGCCGCCGATCTGGGTGTTCGTGAGTCCCATAAATTGCTGCATGGGAACATAGAACATGTCTTTCATAGAAGAAAGCTTAAACGCAATGCCTCCGGAAAGTGTCAGGATGCAGAAGACAAACCAGCGGTTTGGAACTGCTTTTACAGCTTTTTGTTTCATTTCATTACTCATAATCATTTTCTCCTTCTTGTAGACAGACTGCAGTTTGTGATTCGTTGCCAGGCATATCAGAAATGCGTTTGAGACGTATTTCTTGGATTCGGTCTTTAGTATATCTGTATTTGGTTGCGAAATCAATACAAAACGCAATAAAACACATAAAATCAACGAAATATCCAAAAATATAAGTTGCGTTTTGTTGGATTTCACGGTGAAAAGAAGGGAAAATACTGATATAATTGGGAATGTAAATAGATGCTAGGATATAGCACAGAAATACGTTATAATGAAATACGGACATGATCCGGCAGGTATGCGCATGAACGGCGCAGACTGTGCGGATATGGGGCGGAATGCAAAACAGGAGGAAATAGTTATGCTGGCACAGCAGCGTTATAAAACAATTTTAGATTTACTGGAGGAACATGGTATTGTACATAGTGCAGACCTGGTGCGGGAGATGAAAGTATCGTCTGAAACGGTCCGGAAAGATCTGGATGCACTGGAACAATCGGGAAAATTAAAACGGGTGCATGGCGGAGCCGTACCGATAAGCCGGATGCCGGCACAGAACGGACAGTATATATCACTGAAAACCAGAAATTCCAGCTGTATGGAAGAAAAAGCAGCCATAGCTGCGTATGCGGCGGGACTGGTCCGGGAATACCAGGCTGTGGGTCTGGACTACGGAAGTACAAGCATGATCATGGCGAAGGAGCTGGTGCGCAGGTTTGAGCATCTTACGGTGGTGACAAATTCCATCCAGAATGCGCTGGTTTTATCGGAGCGACCGGAGTTTACCGTTATTCTGATTGGGGGAATACTGGATAAAAAGGAATTATCTCTTGGAAATGATTTTTCCCAGATGCTTGAGAGTCTTCATCTGGATATTTTGTTTATGTCAGTCAGCGGTGTCCATCCGTCTGTCGGACTGACGGATCAGGGACCGAGTGAAGCAAGGGTACAAAAGCAGATGTGTCAGATCGCGGACCGGACGGTAGTCCTGGCAGACTCCAGCAAGTTTGGAAGAGCAAGTCTGGTAAAGCTGTGTGCATTGTGTGATGTGGATCAGATTATCACGGATGGAGGACTTGATACAGACATGGAGCAGAAGATAAAGGATACCGGCGTTGCGTTGCATGTAGTCCGGAACGGAGAAAGATAAGACAGATTCAGGGATCTGTCAGTGTTCCATGGAGTTCAAAAACTGAAGAAGTGCGTTTCGCTGCTCCGGGCTCATCTGGTAGATCCGGGCCAGCAGCGGATCCTGGCAGAAACGGGATTCCAGTGTGTCATCGAAAAAATCCCGGAGAGACAAATCCAGGGCATCACATATATAAGAAAGAACCTCGACTGTGGGGTTCTTTTTTCCCAGCTCCACGTCCCGAAGGTAGCTCTGGGAGATACCGGCAAGGGTTGCAAGCCGGTTGACGCTGTACTGTTTTGCATTTCTGAAATAGCTGATTCTTGTTCCGATGTCCATGATGTTACTCCCTTTAGATATAGAGATAGGATAACAAATTTATTCTGAAAAAATTACATCTATAAAGATTGATGATTATATCTATAGATGTTATAATGGGCTTAATTATAGGATAAAAAACAAAAAACGTTATTTTTACTGTTATTAAAACACGGGGAGTTAAGAAATGAGTCACGAAAATCAGGCGGATCAGTCTGCGCTTTTGCAGGCGGCCTGCACAAAAAGCAAATGTATAGAATTACTGGCACTGGCTGCGGATTACCGGGAAGCATTGCCGCAGGTGCTGGAGCTGCTGCGGCAGTATTATGCGGCAGAAAAGGTCTGCTTTTATGAGTGCGGTGAGCCGGATACGGACGGACGGCAGGAAGCAGGCAGTTTTTCTGCTTCTGTTATTTTTGAGGAGAATCTGTACGGAAAATTGCAGGTGGAGCATTCCGGTGCGTTGGATCCGGACCGGGAGCTTATTTCAGTGATTGCCCGTGTTCTTGCTTCGGAAATCAGGAAAAAGAAACTTCAGGAGTATTTGCTTCGTTTAAGCTATCAGGATCAGCTGACCGGGATCCAAAACAACACCTCTTACATCCGCATGCTGAATCAGCTTCTTGAGCATCCGGTGCCGGTTGGAGTTGCATTTGCCGATTTGAACGGGCTGAAATACTTAAACGATACCTACGGCCATGAATACGGCGATCAGGCACTCCGGCATCTGGCAGAGGTGAGCATGGAGTATTTCGCAAAAGACCAGCTTTACCGGATCAGCGGAGATGAATTTGTCATAATCTGTCCTAAAGTGCAGGAAGAGGTCTTTATCAGACAGGCTCAGCTTCTGAAGGAACGTCTGAAACAGGAGGAACAGGGGCTGGCTGCCTTTGGGTATCTGTGGAATGACGGAACCACCGCTGCAGACAGGCTGCTTCACGGTGCAGAACGCCTGATGTATCAGGAAAAGCAGCAGCATTACCGGGACAGTACACGCAGAGTGCAGGAATGTCCGGGTTATGCACAAGCTCTGTATAAACGATACAGACAGCAAGGAAAAAGTGAAATAAAATAAACAATTTAAACTTTATATTCAGAATATACAAGAAAAAAATAAAAATAATTAGAAATAACGCTTGACAAATTGTATTTAATATTGTACAATGAAGACAACAAAAACAAAGAAGCAACGAAAAGAAAAGCTTCAGAAAACGGAGGACGGTCCAATGGGTTACTAAATCTTACCACAAAAAAATCTCTTAACGAGTTTACATAGATGTAATCGAAGGAGGGAGATTCCAATGAAAGGCAGAGGCCCATAGCACTTTGAAAAAAGAATATAAAGAAAGAGAGGTTATTAAGTGAAACTTCGGGATATTTGTTGAAAGAGCTATCTGATGACGAGAAAGTCAGATAGCTCTTATTTTGTTTTATAAGAAACCACAGATTTTACAGATGATTCCGCCGAAGAAAATCAAGAATATAGCTCGTGCATTGCTGCTCCCGCAAAAACAGGACCTTGTGCGTGCCTCCTTCAATGAGTCTGAGCTGGCTGTTTGGGATCTGCGCTGCCATCCAGCGGGTGTGGGAGGTCTTTATGAGATCCCGGGTTCCGGCAAGGATCAGGACCGGTGCCTGGATATGCTGCAGGCGTCCGGCAGAAAGATGCGGGGAGTCCGTTAAGAGGGTGTTGAGCTGCAGGCGTTTCGTCAGCTGCAGGCGCAGGGGGCTGTCCGGCAGCCTGTTTTTCAGGAATGAAAGGGCACATCCGGTGAACTGTGCGGCAAGTCGTACCGGAAACCGTAAGCCGTAGGAAAGAGCGTTTCCGCTGGCGGAAATGACAGCCAGGGTGCGCTCTGGAAAGCAGCAGGCAAACTCCAGCGCAATGTTGGCCCCGTCACTGAAGCCCAGAAGGATGGCCTTAGCGATGCCAAGGTGGTCAAGCAGGGCGGCAGCGTCACAGGCCATGTCGTGGATCGTGAAAGACTGCCGGGCTGTCATGGAACGTCCGTGCCCGCGGCTGTCCATCAGGATCACCTGATAGCTTTTCTGCAGATTCCGCTTATAGGAGTGGAATACATGATGGGACTGGCTGTTTCCATGGAGCATCAGGACCGGTGTTCCGTGGCCGACAACCTCATAGTAGAGATGTGCCTCGGAAGTATCAAGATATGTGCTTTTCATGATGTATTTTTCCCTTCAGGAAAGACTGAACGCCCTCGCGGATCCCGTCCGGGTTCTGGATCTTTACCACTGCGTAAAACATATCCGGAGTCGGATGCTTCGGAAGGTAAACATAGTAAGCAGGAAGCCATTGTGTCGGACTGTATTTTTCCTTGGCGCGGTACAGATCCTTAAAGCCATAGCAGTCGTTCAGGTTGTTGTATACAAATCGCAGCAGTCGTTCTACAAGACTGGCTTTTTCATCATCCAGACCGGCCAGAGGTGCTACGCCAAGGCTTCCATAGTGGACGCCCTCCAATCGGAAGGTCTGAAAGGCTTCGTAAATGATGGTTTCCATGACACCGCCCGGAGCATTACTGCCGTGGCGGGTAACATCGGCCATGTAGCCGTCTTTTCCGAGAAACGGAACAAAAGCGATGAAGGCCACGATGGTTCCTTCGGCATTTTTTGCATAGAAATAGCGTTTGTCCATCGGGTTTTCAAGTCCGGCTTTGCCCATCGTGAAGGCCAGCAGAGAACTTTTTTTCTGACCGAGCCATTCATTTGTGACACGGTCAAAGGCAGACTCGATGTCCGGGTCACGCTGCAGGAGCGGTTTGTATTCGGCAATGGTCACACCGGCCTTTTTGGCATGGTTGATGTTCATGCGCATCTTGGCACCTTTTTTGCCGCTGATCTCATAATCCGCCAGGGAGAAACGCGCTTCCTCGCCGCATTTGACATAGCCGAAGCCCTGGCGTATGTATTCTTCCAGAAAGTGCTCTGTCACGCTTAAGAAAAAGACCTTGTGGGCGCTTCGGACGCAGAAATCTTTAAATTCAGAAAGCAGAGCAGGAAAGTCTGCATCTGCGCAGACCGGATCGCCGTTGACGATGATGGTATCACCTGCCACGCCGTAAGGGATCACTCCGTCTACATTCCGTCCGAAGTAGAGCTGCTTATCCTCTTCGAGCGCCAGGTAGGAGCAGCAGTTCTGGCTGTACAGGTTTAAAAGGGTACGTGCATGCTGCAGGTCGGATTCCCGGCGGGAGGAAGGTGCCAGCCACGGGCGGACCGCATACAGCAGGGCAGCCAGGATACAGCCCCAGCTGAACCAGAACATCATAAGCTCCAGCATATGCGCACCGTGGGAGACCGGGATGGAGCTTCCGCTTCCGAACAGGATGTCAAGGCTTTCTTTAAAGCTGTTAAGCAGAGTATGGCGCCCACTGCCGAGAACAGGCGTTAAATAGTGGTAGCTGATCACGGCGTTTGCGGTCACTCCGAGAAAGCTGGGCAGCAGGAGAAGCAGGCCGCGTTTGCGGTCTTTTTTTGATGCCGGGCAGCAGAAGTCAGAGCGGAAACCGAAGAAAACGGCAAAAAAGACAGCATCGGAGATCATGCATGCGGCGTGGAAAACGTCCGGCAGATGAGGAATACAGCTGATAAAATCAAGAAAAAGCAGCATCAGGGTGATGGTCAGGGCTGCGTGCTTCCGTTTTCGAAGCTGTGAGCAGAGACAGAGTAGAACAACGGCAGAGGCACGCTGGACCATCCAGTCCATTTCGGTGGAAATCAGCAGGACGGCTTCTGCGGGAAGCCGGTGCAGAAAACTGAGGGCGAACATGCCGAGGGACAAACAAAATAAGATCAGGATGCAGATGTTTTCCACCCGGGTGCGAAAAGTCTGTGTCATGGAAATCCTTCCTTTCATAACAGCGGTTTACTGTGTGTCAGATATTCTTCGGTGGTCATGAGCTCGGTGTGGAGCGGAGCAAAATAGGAAACGATCTTTTCTGTTTCCGTTCGGGAAGCTTCGCTGAGTCCTGCCACGGCATCGGTCAGGTAAATGACCTTACAGCCAGCGTCAATGGCGGACAGTACGGTAGAGAGCACGCAACATTCTGCCACGACACCGGAAATCACAAGACGGCGGGCTTTTTTTGCGGCTTTCACAACCTCCGGAACAGCAAACGAGGAATAGACGCTTTTTGTGTATACCGGGTGTGTTTTTACCCAGGGCAGAAATTCCGGCATCATTTCATTGAGCCATGCATCGGCGTTGACTGCCGCATTTACTTCATTATATTCCTTCCAGACACCTTCCGGGTGCTCTGCGGCCAGATACCGTGTGAAGATGACCTGCTCCGGCATCCGGCTGTTTAACAGACGGAGAATGGAGGCAGAAGCTGCTTCTACGCCTTCGCAGGCCCATTCCTGTCCTTTTGTATAAACGTTCTGCATATCGATAACCAGAAGCAGGTCAGTTGAATTGTTTTGTTCCATTCTAAACTCCTCCTTTTTAGTCTCAGTATAGTTTTCTGCGCAGGATATTACAAGCAGAATGATATGTTAATTTATTAACAAACTGGTGCCGGATTCCTCCATTTCATTGACTTTACATAAGGATAATGTTATCTTTATCGTAAATTGCTGTTAAATTCGCAAATTTGTGTACATTTATTTGCATGAATCGCAGCAAAAATCTGGTGGCGGGTATACAGGGTATGAAACGTCATACGATTGGGAAGGAGGTTATAACATTGGGAGAAAGTAAAATGCCGCATATCCGGCTTCCGGAAAATCTTGGGATCCGTTATGCGGTGCTGCCGGGAGATCCGGCCCGGGCAGAGCGGGCAGCAGGCTATTTGAAAGATGCAAAGCTGTTAGCCTTCAACCGGGAATATAAAAGCTACAGTGGTCTCTGGAACGGTGTGCCGGTTCTGGTCATGTCCACCGGAATGGGTGGTCCGTCCATGGCAATTGCGGTGGAAGAACTGCGAAAGACCGGTGTAGAAGCAGCTGTGCGGATCGGAAGCTGCGGCGCGCTGCAGCCGGAGGCCGGAGTCGGAGACCTGGTCATGGTAGAAGCAGCTGTGCGGGATGAGGGGACTTCTCTTGGCTATGCGCCGCTCAGCTATCCGGCTATTGCAGATCACAGGCTGCTTACTGCCTGCGAGGAGAGCGCAAGGGAGGCTGGTTACCGGTTCCATACCGGCATTGCAAGAAGCCATGACTGCCTGTATCGGGATGACAATCCATCGATCTATGCGGACTGGGCAAAAAAAGGCGTGTTGGCGTCTGACATGGAAACTGCGGCCCTATTTGTGGTTGGGAGGATCCGCGGCATGAAGACGGCATCCATCTTAAATGTGGTGGCGGCCTGCAAGAGCAATGTAGCTGAGAACATCGGACGCTATGCAGACGGTGAGGCCCTGACGGCTCAGGGCGAGGAGCATGAGATCCTGACAGCGTTTGAGGCACTGACGAAGCTGGAAAACAAAACAATTTAAAGGGAAAGGGTGTGTGAGTTATGAACAACTTATTTAAAACCAAATTTGACGCGGCGGTGATCGTGCTGATCCCGGCCTGCATCGGCATCAACTATCTTGGAAAGCTGTTTGCCAGCGTGTTAAAGCTTCCTCTGTGGCTGGATTCCATCGGAACCTGTATCGGCGGATGCCTTGGCGGCCCGATCATCGGAGCAATCTGTGGCGCGGCTAATAACCTGATCTATGGATTTTCCGCAGGCGATAACATTACATTAATTTATGCGCTGACCAGCCTTGGAATTGGTGCGGCAGTAGGAATCATGGCACGTCTGGGCTTTATGAAGACCTTCCCGAAGGCTATCATCACTGCCTGCGTGGCAGGCCTTGCGGCTGTGGCTATTTCCACTCCGTTGAACGTTCTGTTCTGGGGCGGCACTACCGGTAATGTATGGGGCGATGCGGTATTCGCAGCAACCCAGGCAGCCAATATGCCGGTATTCCTGGGATCCCTGCTGGATGAGGTTGTCGTGGATGTACCGGACAAGCTGATCACGCTGATCGTAGTATTCTTTATCTTAAAGGGTCTTCCGAATAAGCTGACCACACTGTACGAGGCAAATTCCGAGATCGAGGCTCTGGACTAATCAAGAAAAGGAAATGTAACAGAATATGAAAAGTATCAGTCTTTTTGTAGATAACGGGACTTACCTGACCAGGGTACATCCCTTCACCAAATTGATGTACATAGCCGCCGCCATCAGCATTCCGCTGATTTCCGGCCGGCTGTGGATGTTCGGCGTGTTTATCGCGGTCAGTCTTCTTGTGCTGGCCAGCGGCAAAATCTTAAAAAAGACCGTTCCGCTGATCGCGTTTTCCTTTACGATCCTGCTCA
>OKRR01000860.1_pt1 | contig 31622 bp, 27 predicted proteins | sample 1601211 | NCBI WGS metagenome assembly OKRR01 (sample SAMEA3541525, study PRJEB24748) | human gut metagenome | biome: human gut; feature: human-associated habitat; material: faeces | place: China | collected 2012
AAAAATCGTGTCTTTTTTATTGACTATAGTCCACTTTTTATTTAAATTGCAGTCATAAAAAACTCTTGGAATCACGAAAAACGATTTATTTTATTTGAAGAAATTTACATCTATAGAATGATTTATTACAGAAATGATAAAAATTTACATTTCAAGAAAAATTCAAGGGCTTGTCGCCTACAATTCATAGACAACAAGCCCTTCTGGCCCCTTAAACAATTTTAATTAAAAAAATTTGTCTAACTTTTTGGGGCAGTTCAGTTTTATTATTTTTTCGTTGTACCCTTACTCCTCAACGCTTATTTTGGAAATCCATCCTTCAATTTCTGTGCCCGTTTCGTCTGTATATTTTACTTTATACCATCGAGGTATATCTTCTAATATTTCAAGTTCTGTATCATATACTAAAGTTGCTAAAATCTTTGATTTTGCATCTGCTTTACTTCTTATATAGGATTTCTCTTTGGTGGTATAACACATTTGAGGCAAATTCAAAACCATTTCATATATACACTTACCTGCATCTAGGTACTGTACTGTTGCCTCCTTCCATCCAGGAATAAACACATAAATTGAAAGTATTAAAATTAAAAGCCAATGCTTTTGTTTAAATTCTTCTAATTGCTGTTTTAATGGTATTGGGTTTCGGTCCACTTCCTGCACTTGCAATGCCAACTCCTGTGGAACTTCATCTTTTTCATATGTTATTTCTTGATAGGATAAGGTTCCATCCTCTGACACAGAAACAGCACCAACATCAAAATTCATACCTATCTGACAAACCATCTCAAATTTATCTATAGGTAATTGCTGAATAGAAGAAAACATATCCTCTATTGAATTTTGATACTGTGCCAATATCTTTGCAGTTTGAGTATAGGCCACATTCTTTGTAATAGTCGTCCAACTATCCGCTAATGTTGTTGTAGCTTTGGATATCTCTTCCATTTTTGTAGCTAATCCCATTTCCAAACCTATTATACTTTTCGAAATATTCTCTATAATGTCACACGACTGATATAGCGATTGCATCATTGTTTCAAATTTTGCATTTGTCTCTAATCGCTGATAACATCCATTATATTTTTTCATTGCATCTAAAGCAGACTCTAAAAATATATTTTTTTGTTCTAGCTGTGTGAAAGTTGCTAAAGCCATAATCGCTCTTTCCATTGTTTTACTGGCTTCATCTTGCTTTCCAGTTAATTGGAATCCTTCATCTGAAAACAACTTATATGTATGTAACGTAAAACAGTCCAGATGATCTCTAATTTGTAAAAAAGGAATTTTACTATACTTTTCATTGAGATCTTCACACAAGCTTGGTATAGTATTCATTTTTTCTATAATTTTTTCCATTTGCTTTATCGAATCAATATACTTCAATGTTTCCCTCCAATAAAACTTTTCTCTGTACCTTCACCATCAGTTTCTCCTGTTATCTGAATTATATCACTTTTATTTTGCTTTTAGTGATTGTAATTCTTTTAGATGTATTTTTTTCTTTTAATAGAGAACCGCTTTCTATCCAATTTTTATCACTTCTTAGATGAGAGTTTTTTGCCTACTGATCAATAACCTATCCACGAATATTAGCTCATTTAATGGTTGCAACCTGCCATTTGTTTTCATCCGGTATGCCTTTGCATAATTTTCAATAAAGCCTTAATTGTCTTTTACCTATCTATCACACGATGCCACTCTTAAAATTTCCGTCCTTTTATTCAAAGAACTATTTTAACACGGTATTGGCGTACTCCGTGTAATCTCTTCTCCATTATCGATATAAAATTCCTTGAATAGTCATAGTCATCCATTCTCTATTCCTTTATAATGTTTTTTATTCACCCACCTAATCTCTGGTTTATCCAGATGAAATACAATATTTCTATGGCATTAAATAATCCTTTGTTATCCCTTTTATAGCTAGCTTCTGTAATATATCATATTTACATTCTTTGGGGATAATTAATTTTACTAACATATCACCTTTTTTCAAATTTTCTGGTACAGCAGCTGACTGGGGCTTGAATATATTTCTACCCGCATTAGAATTCCATCGATCTCTTGATGATATTTCTCTTACAAACTCTACACCACAAATATAAAAACATCCTTGTTGTCTTTTTAATCGAATATTATTAGCATAACTTATATCGTCTGGTAAAGCCATAAACCCATGATCAAGAAAAGACATAATTGCTCCATTTAAGTCCTCAAGAGTTTCAAAAGACTCCGCAAGTTCAGGGTAATCTTGCCAGATTTTATATGATAAATCTTCTACTGACATAGGCTCGCTTGTTTTAATTCGAATCAATTCACACAATATAATAGATGTGTACCATTCAGCTTTATGAAATGAATATGGATAAATATAGAAAGCCCCATTTTTGTCTTCATTTCCTGAACAAGCAAAATAAATTGCCACATCCGGATTAAGAGTAAAATCTATAAACCGAGTTCCTCTATAGTAATGTTGGATATAAGCAATGATTTCAAAAAGAGATTTTGTTTCATCCTCAATTATTATATCACTTCTTTTGTTGTCACTTCTTTTCACGCTAGGAGTGATCTCCCATTCACAATTATTCTGTCCTCTAAAGAAAACTCCCAAGCAAGAATCATCACCATTCAACTCCGATAATTTGTAAGCTTTCTTATAGTCATTAATAATTTCATGTATTTGCTCAAAAGAATTTATTTTTATTTCTTTATATGAATAATTCCATTGATAGCTCATATTATAAACCTCCACTAAAGCCCAGAGTATCTACTATATTTTTTACCATAGATTTCTCATCTAATTTCAAACTGATTTTAATACCATATTTACATATTCTATGTTCTTAAATTAGTATATCAAAACAATAATACAAATCAACCCATATCGTTACCTTAATATATTCCATAATTTTTTTCTTTTCTGTATACTATGTAACTGTTAAAGTGAACTGTTCACATTCTCGGCTCACATTGAGCCATACCATAGCTCACGCAGAAGACGGACCTCCCCCTTGGCGTTTTTTCATCGTTTTTTGAGGGGGGATTTTTTTGCCCTTTTTTCAAAATTCATCTTATGAAATAGAGATTGCTGCTTTTTCCGCCATTGTCACGAAACCGATTTTCTTTTTTGATGTATGCGCTTCTTTCCAATTCTTGAATGGAACGCTTTACTGATGCCAAAGAAAGATGCAGATCTTTCGCTATGGTTTTCATGGAGGGATAGCAGCTTTTTGTTTCTTTACTGGCACGTTCACAAAGATATAAATAAACAGATACGGCTTTACTGGAAAGCTCTGTATCTTGATAGACCTTCATTTTGTCAATCATAACTTTTTTCCACCCCTTTCATGGTTTTAGATATGTTGCATAATGGCTTATCTTTTTCCTGCATTGGGCGTTTGATGGGTTGCTGGAGAGGATTTTTAGGAAGCCCATATTTTTTTGCGATGGCTTCCTCTATGGTCTTTTTATTTGCGTAATGCACCTTTCTCACCACTGCTTGACGCATTGGATATGTTTCATTCAATTCGATCCCCCACTCAAAAAACAGCCTCAGCTTTGTTTTCATTGGCTTTACGCCTGTTCTTGTGACGATGAACGTATCTTTTGGCATGATCTTAAGCTCATCTGGTGTCATCAGTGGTCTGCCTGTCATTTGAAGTGACTTAGATTTATCTCTGCCTTGTGAGATACTTCCTGTCATAACTGTCCTATCCCCCAGTGTTTTGGACAGTACATTGGCTGCTTCGGAGTTTGGTGCAAAGCCACCATATATGCAGACCTGGCAGTTATCAATGATGATGTCCGCGCCTTCCTTGCCGTAGTTCTTTTCCAGCTGTGCCAATGACTGTATGATAGGTACAAAGCTGATTCGTCTGGAACGGCTGGCGGAAAACATCATTTCCGCAGACTGTATAGCAGGCAGTGTACCGAACTCATCCAGGAAGAACATGACTCTGTTGGGCAGCTTTCCTCCCATTTCATCGGCAATGGAAAGCATTTCTCTATATAGCTGCTGTACGATCAAAGAAATGAGGAAATATTTGCTGTCATCTTCCTCCGGCATAATCAAGAACACCGCCGACTTGTTCCTGCAAAACTTTTCTGTATTGATTTTCGTTTCAAAGCAGAGCAGCTGTTCAATTTCAGAATCCAGAAAAGCATTCAGTCTGGACAGTGCCGTTGACAATACAGATGCCATTGCCTGGTCTGAAGTATTCAGGGCGGCGCCAGAAAGCCATCTTGCTTTATGTTCTTCAGGCAGTTTTTCCATAAGTAATTTGAACTGACTTTTGCCTTTCACTTCCGATGGTCCCAATAAATCTTGAATCAATTTGAACACACTGATGATATGCCTTTCTTCGCCTTTTTCTTCTGTTTCATTTTTTTCTGGTTGAAATAAAATCACTGCTTCCACTTCTCGAATACTTACTTCCTGTGCTTTCGGCAAAAAATCTATGTTTTTTTCAATGCAGTTTTTTCTCATCTGTGCTATTTCCTTTTTTCGTTGTTCCAAGGCTTTCTGTTTACGGTTTTCCTGTTCCAACACAAGAGCATAGGGTGAACAGAATTCCGCAATCACCAATATCACAGCAGTGATCAAGCCCTCTGCCGAATCATAGAAGAAGGCATTTTGTCCAGCATTAGCGGAATCAAATCCACCGGAATTCATAACGGTTTTAGATATTATTTTTGCGTACTTCTCCGCTTTTGCCTTTGCCACAAGGGAGTCTGTCTGCAAATACTCATCCATGTAGTGGTTCACCATATGGAGCATATTGAAGCCATCGCTTTGGGTTGGATTTCTCAAATCCAGCACCGAAATATCATAGCCATAATATTTTTTTGCAATGGGAGCGTAGCTTCTCAGGAGGTCACCCTTTGTGTCGGTCGTGACAAAACTCATACCTGACGCACAGCAATATTCCAGATTTGGATATAAAAACTTGGCTGTCTTGCCCACACCGGCGGCGCCAATCATCAGTGCATGAACATCTCCTTCCTCCACGATTGCTGTGACTGTTTTCTTTTTTCCGAACTTCATCATATTGCATCCAATGATGATGCCTTGGGGCAGGTCAAAAGGAGGCTTTCGCCTCCAGACCTGTGGTTCATATCTCACTCTTTGAAATGCCGCATCGATTTCTTTTGGTGTGGCAAAACTGGCAGAGCCATGCTGTCCATCGCCTACTGTCTTGCTTTTGATATTTAAAGACTTCCTGTCGATCAAAAACATACAGACCATAAAGGCACCGAAAATCAATAGTAACGGCATCAACTTCCATAGGTTCTCCATTTCTTCAGCCTCCCATCTCTAATTCCATCTGCTCTGTGGAATCGGGTTCCTCTGATATTTGTTCTTCTGAATTTTGTTCTTTCGTTTTCTGTTCCACATAACTATTTTTTCTTTCCAGCTCCTGTGGATACTCCGTTTCCACATAGATGATAGCTCTCATAGCCATATCTGCCATGTTTTTTGCCCATACAAAAAGAGATGGCTGATCTTGAATCGCAAGGGTTTTCAAGTGTTCCATCTCTTCTTTCATTTCCTGTATGCGTCGATCCATTCTCGCTTTGTCCAGATATGGTTTATATGCCTTTTCAAATTCTTGTATGGTGGTTTGGTACATAGTCAGTTCTGGCAAGCTGTCCTTTCCTTTGACCTCACACATCAAGCATATTGATAAATCTGCCATACGCAAGATGCTGGCAAGGAGTGGTTTTGTGTCAGCTTCTCCTTTCTTTGCCGATTTTTCTGCTTGCTTGAAATCTCTTTTCATCTGTTCCAGATAAAAAGAGGAACCTAATTTTTCATATTCCTGTTTACGCCATTTCATATATGGGCTTTCTGTGTTGGCGTTCATAATACCAAGTTTTCTGACCGCAACATGGTATGCTGTTTTCTTCGGATGTGACTGTGGAAGAATAGGCACCTTACCATGTTCCGCCTTCAGCTGCTCGTTCCAGTCTTTATAGAGAGGGTATTGCCTTTTGATTTTTTCTGCCACATAACCCTTTTCAATGAGGATATCCTTTAATTTATCATAAGTTTCAATGCCCGCCACATCGTAATCCAGACAGAGAAAAATCTCATGAATATTTTTTTGTTCTTCCAAAAATTGTAGAAGCGGTTTTGGTGAAAGTCCATCCAGTGCCAGAAAGCTATCCGCTTTCCATTCATCATTTCTCAATGTAATAAACGACATTAAATCAATGGCAGCTTCAAACACATAGAGCTTGCTGCTTTCCCCTCGCCAGCAGAAACCATACCTGCAGTCAGAACCAGCAACAGTCATTCGAAACCCTTTTGCATGCTCCGCTGTAGATTTTTTACAGGCTGACTTTGGCACACCTTCTTTGTCTGTTCCCACAAAAACGATGTTGCCGTGTTCCTTTTCTTGATAAAGTGTTTTCTGCTCTACAAAACTTTTTACCACATCCTTGTCCAGAAATCTTGTATTTAAAAGATAGGCGAATACTCGTTTCATGTTGATGTCTTTTTCGGGAAGTTTGAACTCTGATTTTTTAGTACCGTCTTCGCATTTGGCTGTATTACCATTGACTTCGGTTTCTTTACTCACTTTTGGCTTTTCCTGTTCTGTGCTTTTCTTCCTGCCAAGCCCTGGTTCTTCTCCATTCAGAAGTTCTTTCATGGCAGTGCGAAAGTTCATACCATAAAACTCCTGCATAAACTTTAACGGATAACCGCCTCGCATATTTTTATGATCATACCAGCGGTTTCTTCTGACGGAAATGCTGTCATGCTCTCCTGTGGAGTCTTTGTAGATCAGTACTGACTCACTTCCAGTTTTTCTGAGGTGTTCTCCTTTTTGCTGAAGGAATTCCTCCAGATTGGTCTGATTTGCCTTATCGATCTGTTCCTGGGTATAAAGTGCCATATGTTTCCTCCCTGTCCTTTGCCCTATCAAGAGCGTTTTCCACACAGCTGTAATCAAAGCTGTGTTCCTCATACGCTTCTTCCATTGCTTCCACTTCTTTTTCTTTTGGGAATGCAAATGGTGTTTCTCTCATCAGAAAAACCATTACATCCAAAACACCTTTTTCTGTTTTCAGGTTCCAGTTTGTCTTTTGATAGATTTCATTGGGATAAATTGCTTCCATGTTCTTTAAATCAGATTCTTCCAACTTCCAAATGACTGCTGGCACGATTTCTTCTCCAACCTCCAGTGTCGGCATGGCAGTTTCATAAAACCTGCGGAATTCCAATGCACAGTCTTTCAGACCGCATTGCATAAACAGTTTTGCTGATGGACAAATCCCCTGTAGCTTTTCTTCCTTCATATATCCATCGTAAGTCAATAAATAAACCATATTTCATCCTCCTCATACTTCCAATTCCAAATCACTAACTACTTGTTCCTCTACAGGGTTATCCATCATTTCTTCTTCTGATTGAGCCTGATTGCAGACTTCTTTTGATTCGATTTCCGTTGGTTCCATCATCTTCTGCCATGCGGAGTTGCCCTCCAGATTTTTTGTCAGCATTTTTCTTGCAAACTTATATTCCTCGCCTACCATACCGGCTCGCACTAACCATGTACGCATCATGAATTTATCATTTTGATTCTCACTTTTCTTTTGGCTGACAGTACGGTTGTTTTCCGCAAAGCTGCTGACGATCTGTGCAAACTGAATATCACTGAGCAGTTCTTTTTTATTGAGTGTGCTTTTGAAGTAAGGAAACGAAATGACACCGTTCTCTTTGCCTTGACTGGTGTCTGCCACTTGTGAAAAGGGAATGTCTAACGCTTTTTGAAATAATTCCCCTTTGCTCTCATAAAGATTTTCCAGATTGGTCTGGTACTTCTCCCAGTTCTCAATACAACTTACATCCAGAAGCAGATTCATTTTCGTGGAGTCATTGACGATAGCACCTCTTAGTTCCAACTGTTCCAAGGCTTTTTCCAGCATTGGAAACTCATTTTCATATAAAAATGGTGAGAGCAGTTTCACTTGGTACATATAGTTTGCTCCCACCACTTTTTCTCCGTTATATTTTTCTGCCTTGATGCTGTCAGAGGAAAGAATACGCCACAGCCTTTGATTTTGATCCGGAACGTTATATCCATTGTCCGACAGACAGAAAACGACTTTTGTATCAAACTGTTCCGCCAAAATCTCTGCCACAGCTTTCCTTGTAATCCCTGTCATATCCATCTCAATACCATATTTTTTCCATCTCATACGCTTCCCTCCTTACATTTTCTGTCCATGGGCTTCTTTCTTTTCCATGATTTTACGCAACAGCTTCTTATCCACATGAATCTGTTGTTTCTTTCTGTCATAATCCTCTTCAATCATATGGCTGATGTGTTTCATCAGAAGCAGGAACTGTTTTTGTGCCTGCATTTGATAATACTTTTTTGTCCGTTCTTCCCAGTTTTCTTGTGCATTTACTTTTTCATGATTTTCTTCCTCTGAAGCTTTTTTGATTACTTCATCTATTTCAGAAAGCTCCAAGGCAGCTTTCAAAACCATGTTTTTGATATTACGGAACTCTGGTTCGTCCGCAAGGGTTCTTCTGGCACGTTCCTGATTCTGGTATGTAGAAAGGATATCGTCTTTCAATCCTAACCAGCTTTCATAGGCTTGTGAAATTTTTCTGTCCTTGCTGATTTCTTTGACGATTTCATCCACCAGTATTTTATTTTCTTTCTCCAGCCTTCCATAAACCTTTTTGTGTTTTGCTGTTTTCAGTTTTTGAGATAATTTCCAAAGCAAAGCTTCCGCTTTTGGATGATCTGTATATTCCATTGTCATTGCCTGTTTCAGTTTTCTGTCAAAGTAATTTTTCAGCTCGTCCCTGACTTCATCTTTCTGCTCATAGATGTGATACAGCTCATCATGGAATATCTCGTTGGCAAAAGAACTTCTCAGCTTCATCAAGTTCTGTCTACCCAAATATCCTTCTCTTGGATTTTTGGAATAGCACATCAGATGGATATGAGGATGATGTCCTTCATTATGGAAAGCACCATACCACACAAAATGCTCTAAAGGAATTCCCATTGCCTTTGCAATCTCTGGCGCTTTACCTCGTACCAGTTCTCGCCACATATTGGCATTATCATATCCAAGACGAACTGCATCCTCTCGTTTCAATGACAAAACAAACGTCCAGATGTTGCCGTTATGTTCTGCGACCTCTCTTGCCACTTGATTCAAATCGATTTCTTTATCAGATCTATTCCAAAGTGCGTGTCCTTGTTTTCCTCGTTCTGCTCTTGGTCTTTTGGCAAGGTAGCCAACATAGTTTTCCATGCTGTCTTCCCTTGCCAAGCCTTCTTCGGCAATTTTATTGATCAGGTCCGTAGCGTTTTCTTTTGTTGGGTTTTGCAAGTAGTCTTCATACTCCTGTTCACAACTTTCTTTCAGTTCTCCGTGTGCTTTCAGTTCTTTTTCGATCCATTTCTTCTGATGCTCGGTAGCTTCTGTTTGAGACTGATCCACTTCAAACTTTTCCGCGTTTGGTCTTGTGGCAACATACTTTACATAGTTTTTCACTTGTGACGGCTTTTGCATTTTTAAATATCTTGGTGTAAAAACAAGTCTTGGCATATCATCACCTACATTTCAAATTGCATTTCATTATCTTGTTTCGATTCCAAGCGGTCTTTTAACTCATCCTCTGTTTCCATATGGAAATCATCCGACCAGAAATCCAGATAGACCACGCCATGTTTTGTTTCTATCCCTGTTTGTGCAAAGCCTTCACCCCAGCCATCACTGTACTGTCCGTTAAAATAATCTTTCAGGATTTCGATCTCCTGATCTGTCAAAGGTTTTTCGATATCACATACCATAACACCATATGCTTTGTCCCCTACGGTTTCGATCCTGGGATATGCCGCCGTTACTTTTTTCAGCAGTTCTTTATGGATTTCTCTGCTTCCATAAGCAAAATAATGCATCAGCCCCATATCTTCATCTGTTTCATAATCCCATTCTTTACGAATGGCTTGATTGATTTCTTCCTGATAGGCTGTCAGGTCTTCTGCTATCAGAAAATCAAAATCTACTTCTCCCAGTTCCTCCATAGCATCTTCATCAAAATACGAATCGTAATTCATATCTTTGTTGAAGTCATAATCTATGATACCCTGCACAGGACTATAAAATCTGTATTTCATTCCTCATCACTCCTTTGATATCTTACGGCTTCTTCCATGGTGAGGATGCCGTTAATCTTTTTTACTTCATTGACGCATCGGATATGAAGCCTCCGCATGGTTGCCTCATCCATGTCGTTGATGGCAGCAAGCATACTTTCCAGCTTTGCCATTTCCACCGCGATTTTGAAAAGCATACGTGCCAAATGGTTTTCTGATGTTTTGACGATACCTGCCATGGACTCCAATATCACATCAGATAAAAAATCCGTATGTGTCTGCGACGAAACATATCCGGAATAAAACTCGATGGCTCTTTCAATAAAATCATTTCGTACTTTGCAGTCTGATATGTGCATACCTTCCTCGCATTTTCTCAATGTTTCATCGGATATCCGAATGGTTATTTTGTTCTTTTTATCATCCATTGATAACTCTCTCCTTTTCTGTAAAAATCGGTTTAATGTCAGTCTTGATGTCAGCCAAAGCAAGGTGAAAATCCCATTTTGTCTAAGGCTTCTGGTTTATCTCTTCTGAGAAAAACGTTTTTATTGAGGTCAGCCTTCTGATTTTGATGTCAGCTCTGAGAGCCAAAAAATCCCCGCACTGCGGGTGATTTGAGGAAACGCTAGCCCATTTGATGGCTGGCTTTCACCTGCAAACATTTTTCGCATCTGTCAAAGTCCCCTTTGGCAGATATTGATTCCCAATACCCTCTTTTTTTCCTTTGCCCAAAATCGGGGCAAATTCGTTCCAAACTACCTTGCCCTGCAACTACTCCACCTGCTCTACAAAGTGGCACACAGGGGCAAACAGGGCGCAAAAAAGGCGAACCTTTTGGCTCGCCTTTTCTTTGTTTTGCTTATTCTATTGTTCTGGATTAGAAAATCATATCATTTTCTTGTGAAATATCCTCTTTTATCATGTGTTCGTTTGCAATCTCTCCCAGCAATTCTGCTCTTTGGCAGAACGCATCGCATAAAACTGTCCTGCGTTCTCTGCTGATGTAGGGTGACTGAGATAGGATTTCTTCCATTTCTTCTTCCATACCTTTTAACTTTTTCATGTCTAACCATGAAAAATCTTTTACTAGTTTGATCTGTTCTCTATGGGTTTTCTTGAAAGGCTTGGCTGGCAGATCGGGAGAAAGGGGCTTAATCAGACTTTCCTGTGTGTTATACCACAGTGATGTTCCACAGTCAAAAATAGGTGCAACACCAATCCATTCCAATGTAACTGCGTTTCGAATCAAGCCGAAGTTATTGAAATGCCTGTCTTCATTTCCGATCAGAAAATCCAAAACAATCATTTCTTCTATCTGCCCTCTGATATTTTTTACGCCAAGTTGTTCCGCACAACTCAGATAAAATTCATAGTCCGAAAGGTCCTTTGGCTTCTTTCTACTTTGCATAATATGGTACGCGGATACCAATTCTGTTTCAGAAGTAATAAAATCCTGGCAGACAGAAAATGGTTTTTCATGTTCCCATAGCAATGTATACTTCGTATGTGGGATGCATAACCTGTCCGCAATCCCAAAAGCAATGACTTCGCATAAGCGTTCCTGTTGATATGGATTGCTTCCACCTTTGATTAAAACTCGTTTACCATCTCTTACTTTCCACGCCTTTGCCATCTGACCTTCCAGTGTAACATCTGGTGTCATGGCATCAAAGCATTCTGTGATTTCCAAATTTCCCAGCATCATTTCTCCAAACTGCTCCGAGAAATCGTTGTCAAAAAACTGGATTTGCTCCCATGACACAGAGGAATCTTTTGGTTTCAACCAATATTGATCTGATAAACTTAACCCAAAACTGTCTTTGAGCAGTTCTTTTGATGTAAGAAGATTTCGCATATCCAGGACTTCCTGCAGTCTTGGTCGACCTTTTGGTATGGTTCGTCTACTCCAGCACCTTGCCAGAGCCTGCTGATCTGCGTCTTGTTTTTGCATCGTTCCTACTGGCATATGTTCTGCTGCGTATATATTATTTATGCTTTTGATGTGATAAAACGAATCCATTTCTACATCCGCAACTTTGATTTCTCTATGCATCAATGTAAATTCCACTATCCTCACCTCCGGCTTTTTTCAGAATCATACCCATAAATTTTGTGTCAGTCAAGAAATATACTGCTTTTTACTTGACACCTTTCGTCAACAGAGTTTATATACCACAAGCGGCTTTGCCGACTTTGGGGAAAAGGTGGCTTTTATTTATGGATATTTTTCAACATTTTCTTTCGCACCAATCTGAAAACACATCAGCGTTCTCAGATATTTTTCGCACCGCAAAAGAATTTCATCAGCTCCTTGGACAGAAAAGTTATCTACTCAATCATTATCTATCCATGTTTTTTCGCTTGATTGTGGAAATGGATTTCTGCGCTTTGGAAGATGAAATTTATCAATCCATTTCGGATTTACAGAAGAAAATACAGGATGATTTAGAAAACAACGACGGTTCCATACCCATGTTTGACTGTCAGGAGCCTTCCACTAAAATGGAACTTTGCTGGACGGCACTGGCAGATTCCTTATTAGAACAAGCCCTGAAAGAGTTTTATCATGAGTATACACATTCTTATCATCTATCTGTTGACCTGGTCGATTTCAGGCAAACAGAAGAAAAACTCATAGAATATCTGGGAAAAAGTGTTTGGGAAAAGTTCCAGCAGCAACTAATAAATTGTTTTCTTTATTGTTCTTTGATGCAGCTATTTCGCCAAGGTATTATCATTGAAATCACGAAACGCTTCCTGTCACGAGATTTGGAAACGGATCAGGAAATCTTTCGGTTGTATCTGAAAACTTTTTGGCATAAGAAAAGCGACTGATATGTCAGTCGCTTTTCCTCCACACGGGTTATCTTACCTTTCCCTTTATTCTTTTTCCTCAAGAACATCCAGATATTCCTGAAATTCTTTCTCAAACGCTTTGCCGAGGTTCATATCTTTTAATCCTGATCCTTCTCTTTGAATCATATATATTTTTCGATCCGATGGACCATCCTCTAATTCGTATACCTGAAGGCTCACATACTCTGACAGTGTTTTGGCTAAACTGAGTGGACAAAGTGCCCATCCACCAAAAGATTTCAAGTACGGAATCGCCGCATGAGGGGAATTGATATCCACACGAAAAGCATATTGATTTTCAAACCATTTTTCATGCCAGCTATCAAAATTTGTGAAATGACCTCCGGTGAATCGAATTTCTTTCGAAATATCTAATTCTTTTGGATGGATTTTTTTGATTTCTTCTGGTTTTTCACAATACTCAATCACATAAATTTTTTGGCGATTGATACATTTTCTGATAATTTCATTTCGTGCAGATTCCAAAGAAGCAAAACCGTAATCAATCAGATTGTCTTCTGCCAAGTCATATATATAAGACGAATCACAAATCTGCATAGATAATTTCACGTCGGGATGACGCTGCAAAAATTGAATGGTAAAGGGTCCAACCAACTCGTAATAAGAGCTTTCATTTGCCGCAATGTGCAAAACCTGATTGTTCTTTTCTTTCAACAATATCATTTCTTCATATAAGTTTTTCCAGCGTTCTGCAATGGGAATAAACTCTTTTCCATAGGATGTAAGTTGGATTAACCGCTGTCCTTTTGCTCTTTGTAATAGTTGATAACCAAGCTCATCCTCTAAATGCTTTAAACGGTTGCTGATGGTGGATTGGGACAAAAACATATTCTCAGCAGTCTTTGTAATATTTCTTGTACGAACAATTTCCAAAAAAGTCTCTATGTCTTTATATTCCATATGCTTCCTCCCAGTTTATATGTCGTTCTTTCATACTTAACTATATCCCAGTTTTTTCAGAAAAACAACATAAAGCCTCTGTATTTGAAATACAAAGGCTTTATAAAAGATCATTCCTGTTCTGCTTTTTCAAATCGTCTGCCAAAGCCTGTGAGGATGCTGAGCAGGAAGATAATCAACAGTCCCCAGCAATGGAAGTTATAAGGCAGAATATTCAAAAATGAAAATTCAGGATCAAAGTTTTCCAGTGTAAGCACAACGCCCAAACAAACATTTACGGGATTGCCGTGAGGCATCAAGCCTGTGGCGCCGCAAGCGACACCATCCAGAATATTGGCACCTCTACAGCGGTCAATATGGAATGTTTTTGTAATTTTACGAACCAGAGAGCCGAAAAATACGATGGCAATACCGCTGCCACCAGTCGCTGCAGAACCGATAGAAGCTACAATGTAGCAAACAAATTCCGCACTTCTGGGAGATTTGCAGACCTTCATCAGATTTTCCCCTAAGACATCAAAAGCGCCACTGGAGATAAGCACTGCCAGCACTTGGAACAGCAACAAAACATACAGTACCAATACCATCATGCCATTCATGCCGGCAAAAATAGGACCATCTACAGTAAACATAGTTGCAGCTGTAATGGTTCCTAGTACCACATTCAATACGATACCAATCACATTACATGTAATCAAGGTACCTGTCAAATCCCAACCTTTTCGCATCATGAATACCATAATCAAAGGAAGTACCAAAAGGATCAGGGGCTTAAAGCTGGCATCTGTCAATACAATATGGGCCGCATCTCCAGAACCCATGCGAAGTCCCAGAACGATGAACAAAATTGCTGAAATCACCGCTGATGTAACGGCATAAGGAAGTCTTGTTCTGACAACATCTCCAATTTTCGCTTCCTGTGTCAAAGCAGAACTGATGGTGGTATCAGAAATTGGAGCAATATTATCCCCAAAAATGGAACCGCTGATGATGGCACCACACATCAATCCTACATCAATCCCCAAACTATGTGCCAGAGGAACCAATACCGGTGCAACTGCCGCAATGGCGCCTGTGGAAGTGCCGCAGGATGTGGAAATCAGCATGCAGACTACAAAACCAACAAATGGCAGAAATCCAACATTCAAATCCAGTGTAGAAACCACCAGAATCAAAGAATTGATCAACCCGCTCTGGCGCAGCAGCTGAGAAAGAATCCCGGCCATGACAAATGCCATGATGATGGTACCAAGCATAGGATTTCTCAAGCCTTTCAGAGAAAGCTGTCCAAATTCTTTTTTATTTTTTGTCAAGAAGAAACCAATTGCAAGGGCAATAAAGGAAATGATACAAAATCTTTGCAAACCGCCGTTACCGGTAACAGTGGCAGCGACCATTCCTACAATCATAAAAATTACAGGAATCCATGGACCAAAAGAGCCTCCATAAAATTCAATTTTTTTATTTTCTTCCATAGCCATACCTCCCATCCATCAGGCTTATTGGAGTTCCTGTGCAATTTTTCTCATGAGTGTTTCATCGGGTTTTTTTCTGTTCTGTTCAGACACTTTCATGATTAAGCCATAAAGTGATACCTGTTCTTCTTTGGCAACTTTTTCAAAAATTTTGATAAAAGAAGAATGACAGCCAGAAAGTCCTAAAATCAAATCCAGAGGACAGATTGCTGTTTTATAATTGTATTTAGCCATTGCTGGAATCAGTTTATCATCCAGATAGTGCAGAAGACCATACAAATTTTCTTCTTTTCCATAACCCTTTCGCAGAAAAGATGCCATTGCCACTTCTGTAGCGCAGTTTCCGGCACTTCTTGCCATACCTAACAAACCACAGTCGATTTCATCCGCACCTGCTTCCACAGCTGCAAGGGCATTTGCCTGTGCCATCCCCATGTTGCTGTGTCCATGAAAACCTACTGGAATGGATACACTTTCCTTTAACGCTTGCACATATGTACGAACTTCATCAGGAAGCATGGTTCCTGCGGAATCCATGATGGTGATGATATCCACACCTGCATCTTCCAGCATTTTTGCTTCTTTTGCCAGTTCTTCTGGAGAACAGATGTAAGCTTTCATCAAGGAATATCTACAGCAAAGGCCGGCTTCTTTTACCATTTTTACTGCAGGAACAGCCTTTGTGCCATCTCCTGCCGCTGTACCAACTCTTAAAAACTGCAAACCGTTTTCCGCAGCCATTCGCACTCTTTCTTCCGTTGCGTATCCTGCCTGCAAGAACATGCCGAGGGAGCCTTTTTTCACATAGGGCGCAACTGCCTGCATGTATTCCAAATCTGATAAAGGTGCTTCAGCGCCGTTTTCGTTGGCGCCCATTCCTTTTGCATTGCCTAATTCAATCTGATCGATCCCGCAATCCAAAAGAGCCTCCACCATACTAATGGTCAATTCTTTGGAGAAACCATTGCCAACAACATTGGCTCCGTCTCGTAATGTACAATCGAATAATCTCATCCCGGCACCTCCTCACTGAATCTTTTCAATGGCTTCTTTGATGTTTTCCGCTGCCCTTCTCAAATCTTCTGTCGCTGTCGCAAAAGAAAAACGCATACAGCAGATGTTTTCTTCACCATAAGCATTACCCGGCATACCGACAACACCTGCATTTTCCAGCAAATATTCACAGATTTCCATGGAATTCATATTCTTCACATCAAAATATACCCATGCGTAAAAAGCACCTTCCGGCACATCGCATCTTACACCTTTGATCTGATTGAGCATCCCAGTAAACATATCTCTGCGCTGCTGATAAATCTGACGCATTTCTTCCATTTCTCTTTGACATCCAAATGCTTCCACTGCACCTTTCTGCAAAAATCCGCTCATACAGGACAGACTGTGCTGATATAATTTGTATGCCGCCTGAAATACTTCTTTGTTGGAAACCATATATCCCATGCGCCATCCAGTCATAGCAACGCTTTTTGAAAAACCGTTGACTGTGATCACGCGATCCCGAATGGATTCTCTGGATGCCATACTGATGTTTTTATGATCATCATAAATAATCTTTTCATAAATTTCATCTGCAAGCAAATAAACATCTGGATGTGCCAGCAGGAAATCTTCCAAAATATCCGCTTCATCTTCATGCAGAATCCGACCCGTTGGATTATTGGGGTAATTGATGATCAGCATTTTAGTTTTAGGTGTATATGCTGCTTCTAATTTTTCTTTTGTAATACGATATTGATTTTCGTAATCTAACTTTACTTTCACACATTTGCCACCTGCCGCCTGGATGATAGGTTCATAAGATACCCAAGCCGGGTCTAGCACAATGACTTCATCTTCTGGATTCAATACTGCATTGACAGCCAGATAAATGGCATTTTTCCCACCAGGTGTCAAAAGAATATGATTCACATCGCATACAACACCATTTTCTTCCAGCATTTTTTTCTGGATCGCTTCACGTAATTCTAAAATGCCAGGTCCTACGACATAATGGGTATTTCCTTCCAACAGGCTTTTCATTGCTGCCATGGTAATGGGAGCCGGTGTATTAAAGTCGGGTTCTCCACCTGCCAAACTAATAATTGCCGGATTTGTTTTCTGCATTTCTTTCGCTTTCCCCATAAGTGTCACAGATGCAGAAGGCTGCATTTGAAGTATTTTTTGATTCATATAGTTGCTCCTTTCTTTTCGCAAGTTTTCTGTTGCTTTTATTTTAAAACACGAAAAATTATTAGTAAAATATCAAAATCGCATGATAAATATCTGTTTTATAAATATTTACGGAACTAATTATTCCATATACATAAACGAAAATTGGGAGCGATCTTTTTCTACAATAAATCATTCCACCACATTGTACACAGTTTTCAATATTTTTTCCTAGCCATCCATATGAATTTTAAAAGATTAAATTCGTCAATCAATTTTCTAATTATGGAATAAAATCCATAATAATTCAAAAAATAGCTCCATGTCTATTTTCTATATTCTACTGTCAGAAGCCATTCACCCAGCAGGAGCTTTACTGGACTGCATTGGCAGATACACTGCTGGAACAGACACTAACTGATTTCCAAAATCAAACTATGTCGACTTACCAAGGGACTGTTGATCTTGTCGATCTGGAACAGACAGAACAAAAACTCGTTGAACTTCTGGGCAAAGACATATGGGAACAGTTCCAGCAGGCACTGATCCAATGTTTTCTTCCCAGTTCCTTACTGTAGTTGTTTTGGCAAGGTTTTATCATTGAAATCATGAAACGCTTCCTGTCACGGGATTTGGAAACGGATCAAGAGATCTTCCGTCTATATCTGAATCGGTTTTTCACAGAGGAGAGCAGCTTCACGTAATCTGATTTCTACGCCAAAAATATCAAAAAAGGTTTTTTAATAAGATAATCTATTATAACAAACCTATGAAATATTTTTTAATTTTAGCTTGCATCAACATGATTTAATGTTTACCAGTTAATGATTAGATTCTGTTTGTATAAAAAACTACTGCCTTAGACTTTTTATCTAAGGCAGTAGTTTTCAAAAAATCATACAGATTTGGTACATCAACCGATACATAGAAACAATATCAAAAGATTTACTTTCATAACTATATTTCTTGAAATTCATTACATATCTTCATTTAGTGTGAACTCCCATTTACAGCTGCATTGGTCATCTGTCATATCAGGATAACAACTTAAACAACGACAAGTAAACCTATCATCAATTGTTTTAGCAAAATTAGCATATTCAAACATCCCAACAGATTTACATGGATGATAAGGCATATTCTTTCTTTTTCTCGCTGCTTGTACCCTACATTCGTTCACTGTATATACTAAGGTATTTTTATCTAAAACAAAACTGTCCTCATTAATATTCGTGTTAAATCTTAACTGTAAAGCTTTTTTAATCCCAAAATTCCTGGGTGCTCTTCAAGATGCAAAAACTCTTTGATCCGGTTTGCCTCAATCACAGTACATCGTTTCCAAACTTCTTCATCATGATAGATTGCTTCATTCATACCAAACTTACGTTCTATTGATTGAAACCAAAGACCATCTAAAGCCACCAAATTTTTTGAATACATCTCTATCAACTTTATCAAATCTTCTTTTGAAAGTTGACTTAAAACTTCTTCATTTTTCATATGAATGCCTCCTTATTATTTTTAAATCAAGCTGTTTCTCCATCAAAGTAAAAAATAAATCCTTTTTAGATTTAATTATATCACTATACTATTTCCATTAACAAGCAGCAAAAACTACATATCTTTTATGTTGAAATACGCATCATTGTTAAAATAACTTTTAGGAAATTCCTAAACTTTTAAGTCCAAAATCCTCAATTACTGCTGTTTTATATCTTCTTTTTCATCTTGTATTACTTTTGCCCTTTTCGTTGGTTTCCCTGTTTTTTCTATCTCATCGCCTTCTTCTATATACTCTCGGACATCTGGCGGCACCAGTTTTCGATACAGCCTGTTCAGTGTTTCTTCCAGTTCCTGTTCCAAGGATACTTCCTTTTTTGCCGCATATCGCTTTAGTGCCAAGTACTTGCTGGTTTCAAACTTAACCTGTATCGCAGAAAGTTTCATGATATCCACCTCCTTTTTCGGTCACATCTGCGGTTCCACATAGTCTTCTTTTTCTGAAATCTCACACCCAATCTCCTGAAACTGATCCAAGTTCGGCAGATAACCGGAATAAACTTCACCACTTTTTTGGTCATGGCTGATCAAAACACCAAACTCCGCATCCTCTTTTTGGATAAACAGGCAGTGCAAAGTCATCTGCTGATCAAAACACTGCAGCTCTGCGTTATCCGTAATAAAGGAAGCCTCCTGCTTGATGTTTTCTCCAAAGAACCAGAAGTCCTCATCACTAAGAGAAATGATTTTCTCGATTACCACACAGCCTTTGTTTGGCTCATCAGGGTTATAGTAAAACATCGCATCTCCTAGCTCGCGATAAAACAGATTCATGGCTGCTACACCTTCATATTTTTGCTCTGTTGTTTTCATGCTGTCATAGGAATGTTCTGGTTGCTTATGGTAGAGGATCATATCACAGGCATCAAAATCCATTCGACATTCTGATATCCTCTCATCCGTCTGAAGCAGATCTTCCAACAAATTCACATACATCAGCTCATCCGAAATCTCTCCAACAGAGAATCTGCTGCTTGCTTTTTCATTGGAAAACGAAGATAATATTTTTTCTCTTACCTCAAAAACCGGCTCCAGATATTCCTGCAGCACTTGGATTTCCTCTTCACGGAAGTTTTCCAGCTTTGCCATCAAACTTTCAAAATGTGTTTTTCTTTCCTGGTTCATCCTGTTTCACCCCTTTTCTTAAAGTTCCGGCTCCATAGAAGATTTCAATTCTTCTCCCACTTCAAATTTATTTGTCAGGTAATCACTGAACCACGTACCACCAAACTGCTGATGGGTATTGATCCTCCAGATCGCCAGCTTACCCATATTTAGTTTGACGCCCTCCATATCAAAAAACAGATTGGTCAGTCCTTCATTTTCAAAAGCATATACATTTTTGAATGTATCACCGTCCAACAGGATGCCTGATTCTGTCAATAATTCATTGACACCATCTTCCCATTCCTGCAGTTCTCCGCCGCATCCCTGAAAAACAATGCCTTCCTTTTCCTGAATCTGTTTCAATTCTTCTACTGTGATTTTTTCAATCATACTTTTTCACACTCCTTTACAATCTGCCAAACCCATAAAAATGCTTCACCCAATAGGAATTTCCCAAGTTTGCATAGCCAATGGGATCGCCACAATGCAACATTTGATTGTCCCCAACATAGATTCCAATATGAGTTACGGGGTTGCTGCTTTGATATGTTCCTGTAAAAAACACCAAATCTCCTGGTTTCACCTCGTCTTTTGACACCGGTGTACACTGATTATAAATCTGCTGTGCTGTTGTTCTGGGCAGGTTATGGACTCCGGAATGGGTATATACCCAACATACAAAACCGGAACAGTCAAAGCTGGTTTCCGGAGTACTTCCGCCCCATTGGTAAGGAAAGCCGATATATTTTGTCGCTTCCTGCATGAGTTTTGCAAAAGTTTCATCATTGAAGGCTTCCCCAGGAATGCCTGTGATTTTATCTGTCGTGGCATATCCATATTTGATAAACAGATATAGATTTCGAATTTCCACCTTTTCCGTTTCCGTAAACGTATAGGGAAGGTAGTCTTCCAGTTCCTCATAAATCTCGTCATCTTCTTTTTCACCCACAAAACAATCCACAAAACCTGCATAGAATTCCTCATCAAAGTCTGTCATATCCTTTGTAAAATAGAGGATATAAAAAAAGGACTTGACTTTGATCTCGTCAAATCCTTCTTCCAATGATTCTATTGTCTGATCCAATTCCTCAAAGGCATCCATCATTTCTTCCATGGCTTTGGAAAGTTCCGCATCAATATCCGTTGGAATAGGTCCTCCATCGAATACAATTCTTGCAACCTCCTGACTGAATCCTGCTTGTGTATTGAAGATAGAAACCATAACCAGCAGCGGTATCAGCATCACGATTACAATACCTGCCACGATACTTGCCAGCAGTGTCCGCACTCGCTTGTCTTCTGCCAGCTCCAACGCTTTCTTCGTCATAACGGCAACTGCCATAGGACTTGCCATTTGCCTCACCTTCTTTTATTTCTTAAAACATAACATCCATTTCGTCTTCTGGATTCATTTCCATAAACTCATCCATTGTACAGGTTTCTTCCAGATAATTGATGCCGTCTTTTAATGGATAGTATGCATCATCTTCCAAGGGAAACGGTTTCTTTGAGAGAACAGTTCCCCAATGGTTTACAATAACAACCTTCTCCAGCGTAACTGGATCGCCACTAAAGCCCTCTGACTCTCTGACATCATAGCAGTATAAATCAAAAGGCACCGTATCTCGATCAATACGTGCATTGGTAAAAATCACCACAACATTATCAATTTCTGCCAATTCAAAGTCTTCATCTCTTGCGTCTTTCATCATGTAAATCTCTCCCTTTTATATTTTTTCTTTTTGATAGGTTTAGTGTTTTTTCTTTTTGATTCCTACTTACCTCCTGCACTTCCAAACAAATCCTCTTTATACTGCGGTGCTTTTACCACCAGATGGTAAACTTCTGAGCCATGGCGAAACACACAGACACCTCTCAATGGGTTGCTGATCAGGTCGAACAGACACTCATCCAGCCTGAGCATTTCCATATATTCCTTTTTGGAGATATTCCCTGGGTTAAATAAAAACTGATGTGTTGGAATGGCAAACATGGGTTTTGTCATTTCTCTCACATCAGCTCTGTTGAAGTCTTCGATATTCTGGCTGGCAATAATAACTGCACTGCCTTTTTTACGCACACGCTTCATGGCGTTTCGGATGTATTCGATGGCAGTCATGTTGGTCAAAAACAGGTACAGCTCATCAATAAATGCCGCTGTATTCCCTTTGGACAGCAGGGCATCAGACATAAAAGAAAGGACATTGAACAGCATAGCGTTTCGTATCGCCGTATCCGCATCTGTAATGCCCTTTGTGCCAAAGCAGATAAATCGATTGCTTGTGATGTTGGTGTGTCCGTTGAAAAATTTGCTGTCAGCACCAATGCATATGGATTTCAGTTTCAAGCATAAATCTCTGACTGTTTCTCTGGTATAGATATTACCCTTTCTTTCTTCGTATTGGTTCAACTCCTGCTCAGCCAAAGCATATAGGTCAGCCAGCACAGGGTAGTCTGTGTGTTTTAATTCTGAAAAGTCGATATCCTCTGTAATGCCTTTGCTTTCGTACAGCTTTTCCAGAAATATCTCCAGCACATCGATTTCCGCACTGGTAAAGTCTTTATAGGCACGAAAAAAATCACGAAGGAATGAGATATGCCTTGGCAGTACTGATCCGCTGTCTTCCTCCCAGCGTTTGGGTTCCAGCACGTTAATGATGTACTCGCCTTCCATCAAGTCGATATAACATCCATCCATATTGACTGCCAAATCTTTGTATTCCAGCTCTGGATCGAGGCAGACAATATCCATTCCACTTTCTCTCATATTGCAAAGAAGCAGTTTCATAAGATAGCTTTTGCCTTGTCCGCTATTGCCAAGTATCAAGACATTTGCATTGGTTTTATCGTCTGTCCTTCTTTGAAAGTCAATGAAAAGGTTGCTTCCATACTTATCATGCCCGATATAAAAGCCTTGCGGATCGGCTTTGCCCGAGTAGTTGAAGGGATAGAGATTGGCAGCACTGGTTGCCGGTATCACTCTTTCGAACTGTTCATGAAAGGCATTGTTTCCACATGGCTGTGTACTTTCAAATCCTTCTTTCTGTCTTAGAAACAATTTATCTACGGATATTTTCGAGCGTGTCAGCTCCGCCTCCACTTCTGCCTGCATTTCTTTCAGCTTCTCCAGCGTGGGCGTAGATATTTCAATGAACACAGCACAATGTACCAATGGTTCTCTGTCCCTGTGCATCTGTGCGATCAGGTTCATGACATCGTTTAAGTTTGACTCTGCAATAATCTCCTTTTGGATGTTGCCGGAAGAACGATTCATTCTGTTCCTGCTGGCTGCATTGGAAATGATTTTTCTTTCCTCCGCTGGTGTAACGTGTCTGGTATAAACTCTTAGTGTAACGCCGGAACGGTCGCCTAAATGCCTGAGCAGTGCTTGTTCTTCTGTATCTGTTGGGTATTCACGCACCACCCAGGTGCTTCTGAAACTGCTGCCGCAGATATAGTAATCAGGGTAGAACTTCAGCACAGAAGGTGCGCACATATCCAAAAACTCTTTGATCCTGACCTGCTCTTTTTCTTCTTCCGTTTTGGGAATATAGGCTTTTGTTTTCTTTGTTCTGCTGATTTTCAACGGTATTCATCCCCCTTTACAAATCTCTCGCCGTCATAGTCATCGAAATAAACTTGCGTGATATTCTGTACGAAGTAAACGGCATAGAGCCTTTTGATATCCTCCTTACTTGCCTGACGGTAGGAAAACCCTGCGTCCTTCAACAGCTTTGTCATTCTGCTGATGCCTGTCTGTACCTCATTTGTTTCTGGATTATAGTTGCGAAAGCGGAGGATAAACAAAAACTCCCTTGCGGAAGCTGTCTGTATCTGCACCCTGTCCAGATGGATCAGGTCTTTTTCCAATATCTCTCGCACCTTGGGGCTTTCTTCTTCCTCCAGACGCTCTTTGTAAAACATTTTGTTCTGGTCGAAGTTTTCTCTGGAATTGATGCAGGAAAACTCAATGGAGTCCAGTCCTTTGATGACGCTGGACATTGCCATAATCTTTGTTTTTACTGCTGTTTCCGAAAGTACAGCGATGTTATCCGGCTGTACCAGAAAGTAAACCAGATACTCATTGCCGTATGTTTCCACACCAAGTGCATCAATATTTCTGGCGCCTATTTCTTCTCTGGTAGATTTCTTCTTTCCAATTCTCATTTTTGTCATCGGCAAACCTCCAATAAAAAATCTGTTGTGTTGTCACAAAAAATCGAAAGGCAAAGCGGATATAGTCTGAGATATTCAGTTCGTTATCAATACGCAGTGTCAAAAAGGCGAACACGCCAATAAGAACACCAGGCACAATCCAGTCCAGAGCTGCCGCAAAGACAGCTGACAGGACTGCACCTATGATGATAATCAGCATATCTCGCAGTGTCCAAAGGAACATGGTGCTTTTACCTTTCAGGTTTTCTGGGTAGATATACATTGCTTCTCACCTGCCTTTTATACCATCTCACAGCACTGCTCTGTTTCTCCAAACACCGCATCTTCTATATCCGCAATGGACAAATCTCTGCCTAAAACAGTAATGCCGTTCTCATATGCGGTTTTGATTTCCTCACGCATTCCTTCTGAAATCACATTGCCGCAAACCAAAAGTTCATCACACCTGCAAAGAAGTGTTTTCCCCATTTCCTGTCCGAGCCAGCGTTCATCTGGCACTTCATCGTTCAAAAACTGTGTGAAAACACAGTGTGGTGCGATGGCACAGTTGCCTTTCATTGCTTCTTCTCTGGCGTATTCGTTCGCCTTTGCTATGTTTTTCTCATAATCACCCCTCAATGGAGAACAGATATATACCAGTTTCATTTCAAAAACCTCCCTTACATTCCCATGTTCATACTCATATCTGTGTCTTGATTTATGTCTTCTTTCTGCTGTTCTTCCAACAATTCTTCTGGTGTGAGCTTTCGGAAACTGTCCTCACCGTATACCACACCAAGACCTCTGCCGTTATCCCAATCTGGAAATACGGTTCCCATATCATCCACGAACTTGACCGTTCCTCTTGTTCCGTCAGGTATCGGATTATATGGATCATCCATGTGGATCAGCTGAATTCTGGTACCTGGTGGGAACAGTTCTTTTGCTCTTTCCGCCATTCTTCTTCCTTTGTCTGCCCAATTCATAAAACTCATTCCTTTCATCTGCCTGCGATTCTTCCTACATTACGTGCCATATTGACTACGGAATTTACGGAATATACCGTACTCATTGCGTTGAAACGCATACTGGTATCCAATCCAAAGTTCTGTGCGATTCTCGGCACCTCTGTGCTGGAAAGCATCAGACCGATGCCCAGCAGCATATTTGCGTTATAAGTAACCAGCCCTGCAACCAGTACAATGGTCTGTAAAAACGCTGTCAGGCAGAGAGCTGCCACCTGTTTGCACCAAGATACGAATCCGTCGCTGTATCCTCTTGGCACACTGAACAGATAAAGACTGCCGGTTGCCATCATGACAAGGAGGATACCGCCTCGTTTTAAGTTTGCGAAAAACACTTTGATGACCGCATATCCAATCAGTATGACAAACACGATAGACACCACCACATTGGCACCAGGCGTTTCAAAGCTGCCCAGCACCATAGTGGCAATGGCACCAAGTTTGCCTGGTGAATCCGACATACCAGCAATGGCACCAATCAGTTCATTTGACAGATTAATGCAGAAGACATAAAGGTCGATAGGTACTACAGTAAACAGGCTGACGGCGAAAAAACCTTTGATGATATTTAACGCCAAGTCCTGAAAACTTCCTTTTCCTCTCTGTGCATCAATGGCTGTGTCAAACACAGCCACTACAATTCCAACGATGTACAGCGCCCAGGCGAAATAATAAAAAAAGAGCAGGATTGCTTTGATCCAATTCAGCTCAAAAAGTTCCGCCCCCATCATGTTGATCATACTGAAAAACTCACCGAAGAATGTGATCAGTTTGCCGTAGATCCAGTCACAGAACTGATCCAGCACACCGTCTACGGCGAAGTCTAAGCCAAACATATTTTTCATCACCTCTTCTTTGTTCTTTCATTTATTTACTAAAAATAAAAACTATTAGTTAACTAGTAATTCATTTGTCTCCTTAGAAAATAATGTTATGTCCTCACTCTTAAAGAAGAATCAAAATATCATTGCATTTATCTTATGCTATAAGTAATTAATTAAGTATTGTATATTTCTTGTTCAATAGCTAAAAAAATCTATAGTGGCTATTATAAAAAAATTTATAAAGTTTTGTATTAAGCTAAAGAATATAAGAAAAGACGGCATAACCCTTCATTGAGTCATACCGTCTTTCAGAAATTTTCTTCCTTAATCTTTGTTTCTACTCTTTTCTTGAAAAATATTTATTTCTCAATATTTTCGCAGAAATTCATCAAAATCTGCGCAACTTCTGCTCTGGTAGCTGTTCCGCTAGGTGCCAGAATGCCATCTCCCTGACCGGAAATCAGACCAGTGCCAACAGCCCACTGCATTGCAGGTACTGCCCATGCAGAAGTTTTATTGCTATCTGCAAAATCGGAAATATCTGCTGTTTTTGTTGTATCATAGCCTTTATACTGTGCATAACGATACAGGATCGCTGCCATCTGTTCTCTTGTTACAGGGCTATTGGGTGCAAAAATGCCATCTCCCATACCTGCTACAATATTTTCGGAAGCAGCCCAGTTTACAGCATTTGCATACCACTGATGATCAGGTACATCTGTAAAGGCACCTGTTGTGGTTACTTCAGGCTGATTTTCCATATTATAAAGAACCTGTGCCAGCATTGCTCTTGTCAGACTTGTCTGAGGTGCAAATTCTGTTTCAGATACACCGCTCATCAGCTTCTGTTCATAGACATAAGCAACAGCTTTGTAGAACCAATTACCTTCTGTTACATCTGTAAAAGGCAATTCTGCTGTTTCCGGCTTTTCTTCTGTTTCCTTCACAAAAGTTGCTTTTACAGTTACTTTTGCATCAGGCATTGTAAAGGTATATTCATTTTCACCTTTTTCTTTTACAGTAATTTTTTCATCATCGGCATCTGTAACAGTTAATTTATCCAGTACATAGCCTTTATCTGCTTTCACAGTCAAATATACTGTTTCGCCTTCAGATGCACGATCTTCATTAGCTTTGACAGAACCATTTTCTGTATCTTCAATTTTGATTGCATATGTATCATTGTAGTGGCTGCCGCCGCCAGAGCTGTTCTTTTTCAAAACAGGCGTTGCATCCAAAGAAGTACCATCGATTTTACCCAGCAATTCTGTAGTCAGCACCGTATATGTGGTGCCATCAATATTCCATCCGCGGAAACTGTATCCAGATACGCTGTAATCAGATTTCAAAGTACTATCCAGATCTTTTGCTGTATAAGATACTGTTTCCAGAACTGCACCATCTTTATCCTTATAGGTGATGGAACCACTGCGAGTATCATTGAAAATGGTAAATCTGCTAAATCCATGAGGATTTGTAAATGTAACCACATTGTTGTTCAATGTTGCGGCATATCCATTCACTTTTCCGTCATGCTCATGTTTTACATACAAATTGTCAGGCTGGAACATACCAGCAGGTACCGGAACCGTAATTGTAACCGCTTTTGTAACTTCCAGTTCTCCAGTTGCCAGTGTAATCTTTGTGCTTTCATTGCCATCAATATAGGCTACTTTTTCATATATGGGTGTAATATCCAGTGTCAAGCCTGCTTTCTGATCGAAGTCTTTCACCTGAATATCCAGTGTTGTATGCATTTCAATAACAACACTCTGACCTTCTGCTGGCCGGAGTTTTTCTTTTGCAGTTTCTACATCCTGCTCCGTTACTTCCTGTACAGATTCTGCCCCCATACCACTTACAGATGTTTTCTGAAGTTCCTCTTTCAGTTCTTTTGTAGTAACTCCAGCAGGAAGTTCAATATCAGCGGGAACAGCTGCTTCTGTATCTACAGAAACTTTTACTTCTGCATCGATATCTTCATTTGTTTCTTCTACCACTTCATAACGGCCGCCGTTTGGAATCACTGTATAACCTTCTGCAAGATATGCATCATCCGGTTTCTGGTCGAAAGTGCCGCCGCTGATTGCAATGGTCGGATTTGCACAGCTTCCTGCACTCTTTTCAACAGAACCAAAATTACCATTTCCCTGAATTGTCAGGCTTGCTTTGGTCGGATCTGCACTGTCATAAAGAATTTTACCATTGATTGTGCCTGTAAAACTTTCGTCAAATGTCACAGATACACCATCAGGATAGGAATCTGCCCAATAGTAAACATCAAATGCCAAAGTATCCTTACTACTTGTAATTACACTGGTGTTTCCTTTAAAAACAATATTACCGTTATTAAAAGTTAAAGGACCTTCTTCATTTGGCACCATATTTTTCGCTTCAAAACGCATGTCTTCAAATGTTACATCTGCGTAATTCTGTATCAGACGTTTGATTGTTGTCTGACCTTCAGCCATTCTGATAGTACCATTCTTCATGGCGATTGTAGAGTCTTTCAACAATTGGAAAGCACTTGTTTCTGTACCAGCGGAACCTGCGCCAGGACCTGTTAATGTGTAGGTATGACCGCCAAAATCAATGGTGAAGTCACTGCCAGAAGGAACAGAAATACCGGAAGCATTCAGCACGTCTCTCAAAATAACAATCGTATCGCCTTTTTCTACCTCTGCAACGGCATCATTCAGGCTTGCATAATATTTCCCATCGATTTCCGCTACTGCATTTTCTTTATTCAAAGGTGTTACAGTATAAACACCATTGCCATCATCTGTCAATACAGAGGAAGCAGAAACATATTTTTCAAACGCTTCTTTGTCCAATCCAGTATTACTGAAAGTACCGCCATAAATATTGACATCAATTTTTTCATTTACCTCAAATTTGCCAGTAAAATCACCATCATAAATATTGAAAGTGCCTTTTGCGTCTTTATAAGAGCCTAAATCCAAATCGCCTTTCAGCACTGCTTTACCGGCCTGGAAAGTACCGTCATAAACGTTGAAGGTACCGCCGCTGCTGAAAATATACAGACCATAATTTTCACTGGTAAAAGTACCGCCATAAACATTGACTGTACCAGTATTTCCGCTGGCAGCCAAGTTCACACTGTTCCAGTCATTCATAACAGTTTGTTCAAAATGACTATCGTATACATCAACTGTACCACCTGCCGCTTCTACACCACCACCATAAGTAGATGTAGAATTTACATTACGTAGAATGATATGACCATTGGAGAATGCTTTTACACTATTGCCCCATGGTGTGCAATTGTTCAATGTCATATCCTGCAGTTCCATGGTGCTGTTGCCAGCAGAAACTGTGCAATATGTTCCACTCTTCGCCTCAATGGTGCCGCCTGTCACAATAAGTTTCCCGTTGCCGGCATTTGCGCGCATAGCAATATTTTTATTATTGCCATAAATGGTGTTGCCTGCCAGATCCAGTGTTACAGTGCCGCTGTTTTTATAATCTGCATCTGTAGTACCCAGAACTGTATAATTACGATCCAGTGTGATGGTATCTCCATCATTAGCTGCAGCAAAGAGGGATGTCAAAGTTGTACCAACTTCTTGTACATTATCCAGAGATTCTCCTTCTGCAAGACGTGCGCCATTTTTCAGATAAATAGTCTGTCCTGTCTGTGGTTCATACTGCTCATCTTTATTGCTTTCCCAGAATGCTGCTGTAACTTCCACATCACCGCTTACAGAAATTTCTTCTGGATATGCGGGCAGACTGGAATCTACAGTTGCCTTTTCACAACCACAATCAATATTACAGGTGTCAATGATCCCACCGTCCTTGTTATTGACGGTAACTGTTCCATAAGAAGATACACTCTTACCATCGGGATTCAGGCTGACACGACCAACATGTCCCCTGTTTTCCAATATGACATTGCCAATATAGCCGCGCATACCCATATACAAATCTCCAGTAATAGAGCCTCCGTCTTTCACGGAAATAGTAGCCTTATCGCATAAACCATTTGCACCGGCTACTGCACTATAGGAACCGGAAATGGTGCCATACACATCACAATTGGAAGTTCCAACTGCACCATAAGAATAGCTGCCGCCAAAATAACCATCTACATCGCCAGTTGCACCAATGGTAATCTGCGCATTCTTCACATAGTTATTTGCTTTTTTATCTTTGTAGTTGACAACTTTTGTAATTTGAGGACCAACGGCTGCATTGCCCCCGGCATATACAACATTTGTCACTGTACCATCAATCTGAATGGTAACATTCTCTACCTGGGCTTTGCTTGTGCCATCCTTTGCAGCCGTCATACCGCCACCATATACGCCAGCTATCTCTGCCCCCTGCTCGATGACAATCTCTGCACCATCAACAACAGAATCATTATAACCGCCGCCAAAAACTGTGTATACTTTTGCACCGTCTGCAATGACAATTTTACCGCCGTTAACAGATTTATTGTCATCATTGCCGCCAGCAAAAATAGTCAAACCGCTTTCCGCGGAGTTGCTGTTATTTGCAAATGTATATGTTGTATCATCTACTGTTACCAGCAGGCCCTGCCCATCCTGCGCAGGCGCTACTGTAACATTGCTGCCATTTGCAAAAAATACATTCTGATATGTACGATTTGCATCAGCGCCCTGGATATCTGATACAACATCTAAGGGTTGCAATACCTGTTCTTCTGTTTCTTCTACCTCAGTTGCTTCTTCTGTTTCTGTGGATACTGCAGGTACCAATTCTGTCCATAAAATTTCATTTTCCACTTCAGTACTTTCTGATGTTTCAGAATCTACAGGTGGAACCACTTCATTGACTGGTACATCCACTCGTTCGTTTGTTTCCGTTGATGCTTCTAAAGCACTATCTTCCGATTCCAAAACAGAATCGGTTTCTGGTTTAACTTCAGAACCAAAAACCGTCATCGGCATGGTTCCAGTTACCATAGAAAGTGCTATCAGCATAGGCAAAACTTTCTTCTTCATTTTCTTCCTCCTATTCTTTTCCTAAATTCCTTTTGAAAACTTCTTCTCATAAATCACACCCTTTCCAAGCTGCCATTACATCATGCGTTCTCAACAGCTTTCCAAAACTTATTAAAGTAAAATAGAAATATATTTCTATTTTTTTGAAGTAGAAATATTAAATAGATATCATCTGTTTCGGGTTTCCTTAAAACCAAACCTCCCATTTCCTATTTGACATGCGTACCGGTAAATATACTTCTTCATTCACTTAAAAAACAAAAAAACACATCTCATCCCAATAAAAAGGAATATCAATGTGTCTTAAAATTTCATATAAAATTTTCTGTAGCAAAAGAAGACAGAACTTGTCTGTCTGTCTGTCTGTCTGTCTGTCTGTCTCTCTGTCTGTCTGTCCGTCTGT
>OKRR01000863.1_pt1 | contig 31590 bp, 27 predicted proteins | sample 1601211 | NCBI WGS metagenome assembly OKRR01 (sample SAMEA3541525, study PRJEB24748) | human gut metagenome | biome: human gut; feature: human-associated habitat; material: faeces | place: China | collected 2012
CTTACGTACGATTTAGGCAATAATCACCGTGCCATAGGCATCGCACAACTGTGCCCAGCGCCGCTACGGCGTTTTCCACAACCGCAATGTCCGCAGCGTCCGTTACCGCCCAGCCTGCAATGTGTCCGCCGCCCAGCATCAGCTCCGTGTCGTACAGTTTTTCCAGCGCCGCCTTTTTTTTCGCGAACGGCTCCACCACGCCGCAGGCAGCGTCATCCAGCAGCATCATGATATGAGGCGTTTCCAGCGGCGCGCCCCGGCGCACGGCAAGGCGCGGCGGAATACGCTCCACAATGGTATTTTCGCTGGGACGCACCAGCGGTGCGGAGCCTTTTTCATAGCTGTAAGCCTCCAGGTCCACAGCGCCCACAAGGCCCTGCCGCACACCGCTTTGCGTCGCGCGTTCCACATATACAAAACCGTGGACACCGCGTGTGAGCACCCGGGCGCGGTAATCGGCCATGGCGGTGTGGATGGCCGCAATGCGACCGTCCACATCCGGGCTTTCCAGATATGCCTCCGGCAAGGTGATGTGCAATGTGCTGGGCGCGTTTTGAGTGAGCGCCTCGGCCTTCTGCCAGTATTCGGGCTGGCTTGTGAACTGGTCGCACGCCAGCGCGGGCCACAGGCCCATATCCGTTTGCGGTGCGGGCAGCAAAATATCCGCTGCGATAAATGGTTTCATTTTCGTCCCCTCCGTATATCAGACAACCCCTGCTTCATACCCTTGAATGGGCCGCCGCGCGCGGCGCCTGTTATCTTTTTATGATACGGCACAAACGCCCGCTTTGCAAGAGTGAAGCGGCGCATTTTTGCAAAGGGGGAAGCGGCATGAAACAGAAAAACGGCGCGTGGCTGCTGGCGCTGGCGGCGATGCTGTGCAGCATTGGCGGCGTGTGCATCAAGGGTGTGCCGTGGACGCCGCTGGCCATCAACGGCGCGCGCAACGTCATTGCGGCGTGCATCACGGGCGCGTTTTTGTGGCGGGCCGGGCGGCGCCTGCGCTGGAACGGAGCCGTGGCCTGCGGCGCGCTGAGCCTTGCGCTGACAACGAACCTGTATGTATTCGCCACCAAGCTGGCGGGCGCGGCCAACGCTATTTTGCTGATGTACACCGCGCCTATTTTTGTGCTTTTGTACCTGTGGCTGGCCAAGGGGCAGAAGCCGCCGCGCGCCGCCGTGGCCGCGTGCGTGCTGGTATTTGCAGGCATCGGCTGCTTTGTGGCGGACGGCCTTGCGGCGGGCACGCTGCTGGGAAACGCGCTGGGACTGGGCAGCGGCGTGGCTTATGCCGGAGTATTCCTGGTAAACACCGAGCCGGAAGGCGACGCGATGTCGTCTTATTTTCTGGGACAGGTGGCGGGCGCGCTGATCGGCCTTCCGTTCCTTTCGGGCGAGACGGATTTCAGCTTTGTCCCCATGGTATGTATCTTTGCGCTGGGTGTGTTCCAGCTTGGGCTTTCCTATGTCCTCATCGCCAGGGGCATCGCCACCACGCCGCCCATGACGGCCAGCCTGGTGACGGCCATCGAGCCCATCCTCACGCCTGTATGGGTGGCGCTTGCCTATGGCGAACGGCTTTCCGGCTTTTCGCTTGCCGGGGCGGTGCTGGTGCTTTGCAGCGTGGTATGGTTCAACACGCGCGGCAGAAAAGCGTTATGACCCGGCGGCCGACCTTCGAGACGCCGGGAAGAACAGCGGAAAACCCGCGTTCACGGGGCTTTTCTCATTCCGAGCCGGCAGCGGCAGGATTAAGGCAACACCGCACAATTCTAAGAGTCGAATCGCGCCGGCAGATTTTTTGGCAGGTTAAACAAAAAGCGCAGCGAATACTTTGTGTATTCGCGAGCATTTTTGTGACAGTTGCCGGAAAATCTGCAAGCGAGGCGACGCTTAAGGCTTCAGCCGTGAATTGTGCGGTGTTGCCTTAAGAAACTTGTAAGCTCTGCTCGAGCCTATTTTAAGATTTGTTCTCTATAATAGGCTCACAGAGAGGATGGTTTCCCGTGAACGAACGTTTTGAAAATGATCTTGCATGTTATCTGCACTATGACGACGCGCCCCGCCGCCCTGCCCGGGCACGCCGCCGCAAACGGGCGCGAAAGCACTGCGCGCGGCGCTTTTTTGCGCGCTGCTGCGGTGTGCTCTGCCTGTGCGCCGGGGTGGTGCTGCTGGCTCGGGTCTGGCCCGCGCTGGTTTCCGCCACACCTTACAGCGGCGCGGGAACGGGCGGCGCGTCCGCATCTGTGAGCCTGGGCGGCGAATGGGACGCCCAGACGCGCTTGGCCATCGAGACGCTGGCCGCGGCGCACCCCGAGGTGCAGCCCATGCTGGACGAGCCCTCCCGCTGGCCCGCCGACGTGGCCGCACTGCTGGCCCGCAATGAGGAAGCGCTTGGCTTTGTGCTGGCGTATCCCAGCCTTATAGACGCCGCGCCGCCCGCCAGGGTGGAGGAGGCCGTGCGCGGCAGCTTCCCCACGCTGCTGCAATGGGACGCGCGCTGGGGCTGCACGCCTTACGGAGGCAGTATCCTCGCCATCACGGGCTGCGGGCCGACAGCGCTCTCGGTGGTGGCCTGCGGCCTGACGGGGGACGCTTCTCTCACACCCGCAGCCATCGCCGCATGGGCGCAGCGCCAGGGGTATGCCGGCGCGGACGGCACCAGCTGGGAGCTGATGCGCAGCGGATGCGAGCACTTTGGCCTGTACGCGCAGGAGCTTTCACTCACGGAAGCCGCCGTGTTCGGCGCGCTGGAAGCAGGGCAGCCCATCATTTGCAGCATGCGCCCCGGCGATTTTACCACGGCGGGACATTTTATCGTGCTGACCGGCACGCAGGACGGGCTGCTGTGCGTCGTAGACCCCAACAGTCCCGCCCGCAGCGCATCCCTGTGGGAGTACAGCCGTTTGGAGCCGCAGATCAAAAACCTGTGGGCTTATACCGCATGAAGCAGGGCCGCCATAAAATTTACCGCATGAGTTTTTTAAACAATGATGTGAAAACGGCGAATCTGTAGGCGGACAGATCCACCGTTTTGCATTTGCCGTCCCACAACTCTCGGCCTGTGACCTGTACTTTTTCGGGTGAAAACGATATTCTTAGGGAGCGAAAGGAGACAGGGACTATGAATCAACAAAAACAGGTCATTTTTTAAAAACGCTGCGAAATGAAAAAGCTATCACGCAGGCGGAGCTTGCTGAGACGCGGGGCGTCTCCAACCGGAGTATTTCCCGTTGGGAAAACGGCACGACCATGCCGGATTTCGACCTGTTGATCGAGCTTGCAAAATACTATAAGGTCGAAGTCAGCGAGATATTGGATGGAGAAAGAAAAGGCGGGCGCACAGACGGCAGCGCAGAGGAATTGATGTTGAAAATTGCAGACTATAGCAATATCGAGCGGAAAGTTTTTTCGAGAAGAATGTGTGCCATGTTTGTTATGGCACTTGCCAGCATGGCTTTTTTTGCGGCGATGGACGTAGCGGAACTTGCGGAAACGGAGCCGTATGGAACCATTGTGGGCATTGCACGGGGATTTGTGGCCGGCACGTTTTTATACGCCAGCCGGGATATTTCAAAAATGGAAACCGTCAAAATGCGTTTGGCGAAAGAATCGCGGAAACTGAAGCAATAGGAAAGAACAAAGCCGCGGGCTATCCCCGCGGCTTTTCCATATCCTTATTTTTCCGCCACAGCACGTTCCGCCTGTTCCCACAGCTTCAGCCGCCGCAGGAATGAAAGCAAAAACGGAAGGGTCACCGCGAAAGTACACAGGTCGGCCGCGGGCTGGGCGAGCTGCACGCCCAAAAGCCCTATGAGCTGCGGCAGCAGCAGAATGAACGGCACAAAGAAAATGCCCTGGCGGCACAGCGACAGGAACGTCGCCTGCCCGGACTGCCCCGTCACCTGCAGCAGCATGTTCGTCACCGTAGAAACGCCGAACAGCGGCAGAACCACGCACTGCGCCCGCAGCGCCAGCGCGCCGATGGCGATGACCTCCGCGTCGTCCCGGCGGAACAGCGCCAACGCGCCCGGCGCGGCCAGAAAACCGGCCGCCGCCAGCACGCTCATCAGCACCGTGCCCACCAGTATTGTGAAATAAGTGGCCCCGCGCACCCGGTCGTACCGCTTTGCACCGAAATTGTAGCCCGCAACGGGCTGGAAGCCCTGCCCGAATCCCAGCATGAACGAGAACACGAACATGAAAATGCGTCCCACCACGCTCATGGCCGCGACGGCCGCGTCGCCGTAAACGGCGGCGTTCACGTTCAGCAGCACCGTGGCCACACTGGCCAGAGACTGGCGGCAGAAGGACGGCATGCCCGTTTTGATGATGCGCGCGTACACCTCCGCCTTGCGGGACACCTGCCCGATGTGCAGGCGCACCGCGCTTTTGCGGCGCAGAAAGCACGACAGCAGAATGGCGAAGCTGACGCACTGGCTGAGCAGCGTGGCAATGGCCGCGCCCGCGATGCCAAGCCCGAACGCATAGATGAACAGCGGGTCCAGCCCTATGTTCAGCACGCCGCCCAGGCCGATGCCCACCATGGCCAGCATGGCCTTGCCCTCGCCCCGCAGGATGTTGTTGAGCACAAAGGACGCGCACATGACCGGCGCGCCGAATAGGATGTAGCGCGCGTAATCCCGCGCATAGGGCAGAATGGTGGGCGTCGCACCCAGCACACGCATGAGCGGGTCCAGAAACAGCGTGCCCAGCACCGTGATGCCAAGGCCGAAGGCCAACGCCGTAAAAAATGCGGTGGACGCCGCACAGTCCGCCTGCCGCTGCTCTTTCGCACCCAGATAGCGGGAAACAAGATTGCCCGCGCCCATACCCAGCATGAAGCCGATGGCCTGGATGACGGCCATCAGCGAAAACACGATGCCCACGGCGCCCGCCGCGCTGGTGCCCAGCTGCGCCACAAAAAACGTGTCGGCCATATTGTACACTGCCGTCACCAGCATGCTGATGATGGTGGGCACGGCCAGCGTAGCAACGAGCCTTGGGATGGGCGTCTGCGTCATTTTCCGGTATTGGGCGTCGCCCGCCCCGGCCGCAGCGCTCACGCGTTTTCCCCGAGCGGCTTTATCTCGGGATATTTTTCATAAAAGCACGCAGCCGCGCAGCCGCTCTGCTGCAAACGGTCCAGCTGTTTGCCCACTTTTTTGGCCGCGGCCAGCACCGTCACCGCGTATTCTCCGCGCAGCGCCTCTGCCTTTTGCAGCACGTCCGCGAAATCCGCGTCCGCACCGTACAGCAGCGCAAGACGCGGCTTTTCGTCCGGCACCGCGTAGCCCTGGTCCAGCAGGATGGAGCAGATGCGCTCAAACCCGATGGAAAAGCCCACTGCGGGCACCTTTTGCCCGAGGAACTTACCCACCATGTCGTCGTAGCGTCCGCCGCCCGCGACGGCGCCGGAAAACGCGGCGCACGTTACTTCGAACACCATCCCCGTGTAATAGCCCTGCCCGCGCACCAGCGAAGGCGTGTACTCGACGGCATACCGGCCGCCGGACAGCCTGCCCACGGTATCCAACACATAACGCACCGAGCCGCCCAGGCTCTTGTCCGCGCACAGCGCGGATACATCATCCAGCGAGAATGCGCCTTTTTCCAAAAAGGCCTCCAGCGCCTGCACCGCCGCGGCGGGCATCGCCTTTTCCTCAAGCTCCGCCGCCACGCCCTGCGGGCCGACCTTATCCAGCTTGTCGAACGTGACGCACACGGTGTCCAGCGCCTGCGGCGCGAAGCCGAAGCTTTCGAGCATGCCGCGCAGCAGGCGGCGGTCGTTGATATGCACGGTGAAATCGGAAAAGCCGATGGCCAGCAGCGCGCGGGCCGTCACATCAATCAGCTCCACCTCGGCATTGGGGCTTTCATCGCCCAGGATGTCGATGTCGCACTGCACGAATTCACGCAGGCGGCCCTTCTGCGGGCGCTCGGCACGGTACACCCGGTCTGTCTGGATGACCTTGAACGGCGCGGGGAGCTGCTCCCGGTTGGCCGCGTAGTATCGCGAGAGCGGCAGTGTCAGATCGTACCGCAGGCCCATGTCGGAAAGCTCTTTTTCGCTGCCGGAGGCCAGCGCCTTTTCCAGCTTGTCGCCGCGCTTGAGCACCTTGAAGATCAGGTTCAGGTTGTCGCCGCCGTCGCTTTTGTCCAGGTTCTCCATGTCTTCCATAATGGGCGTGGAGATGCGTTCGAAGCCCGCGGCGCGGTAGGTCTTTAAGATCTCGCCCTGCACGTAGTCGCGGATGCGCTGCTCGCGCGGCAGGATGTCTTTCATGCCTTTCAACGGGGTGGTTTTCATGTGGGATAAAGCTCCTTCTTCACTTCTTTTTGCCGGTTACCTTTTCCGCCTGCGCGCGCAGAGCGGCATTTTTTTCCTCGACCCAGCTTTTCAGCTGCTCCAGCGCTTCATGCTCGGCCGGGCGCATGTTGGGGAACGCCTTCAAAAGGCGGCGGGCCACGGCGTTGCGGTGGTCCAGGATCTCCGCTTTGGCGATGTCGATGCGGGCGGCGGCGTCCAGCTTTGTTGCATCCAGCTTGCCGTCCACGGCCAGCGCCGTGTCGCCCAGGCCCTCGGCCAATCGGTCGCTGCCTGCGTGCAGCAGGCGCGCCACCTCGGCAATATGCCCAAGGTCGCGGTTCAGCTTGAGGATGCCGGCCACCGTCACCGCCAGGTCGCACGCAAAGGCTGCGCCTGCCGCACACAGCAGCACAATGCCCAGCGTGCGGGGCACGGCGCGCACCAGTGCCGCCACCGCGGGCTGGACGCCTTTCATAACGGCCACCACGGCCACGCCCCAGGCTAGGCTGAACTTCAGGCAGATATACCCTCCCAGGTTGAACGGGACGTCGCTGTAATCCCACCAGCTGGTGTGGAACACCTTTTTCAATATCCAGCCGGCCGCAAGCTCCAGCGCGCTGGTGAGCAGCGCGCCGCCCACGAAAAGCACCGGAAGGCTGTGGGCCAGCGGTGTCAGAGCCACCAGCACGATCACCATGCCGAAGCCGTAAATGGGGCACACCGGCCCGTTCAAAAAGCCGCGGTTGACGAATTGGCCCGTATTGATGGTACAGAAGCATACCTCAAGGCACCAGCCCAGCACCGAGTAGATGACAAAAAAGCACAGCAATTCGTAGATCGTATACGTCATTTGTTTTCTCCGCCGCGCTTATTCCGCGGGCAGCTCCGCTTCTGCTTCCGGCTCCGCCGCGGGGGCGTCGGCGGCTGCGGGCTGTATTTCCGGCTCTGCCGCGGGCGCTTTCTCCTCCTTCGGCTCTTCCTCGGACAGGCGCGTGCCGCACACCGCGCAGAACGCGTCGTGCTCACCACAGATGCGGCCGCAGCACGGGCAGACTTTCTCGTTGCGGCACACGGTGAGCTTGTCGGTGATGACGTCCATCTCCTGCTGTACCTGCTCCGCCGAGACCAGCAGCGCGTCGATGACCTGCTGCGGGGACTTTTCGCCCTCGTCGCTCATTACCGTATCTTTAACGGCACCCGTATGCATGAGGAACAGCATGCGGCCAATGTCGCTGAATACGTCCTCCTGCTCGTCGGACAGGCGGGCAAGCTCGATGTTCATCTTCACTTCATCATATTTTCCGGCAACGGCCTTTCCGGCGCTGTGCACCGCGGCCTTTGCCTCGTCGGCGGCCAGGGTGGCGGTGTTCACGATATTCTGCAGAATTTTATTCACATTGCTGTCCATGTCAAAAGCTCCTTTCAAATGCGGCTTTTACCTGTTTTTTCCACGGCGCGGGATGCGCCGTTATGTATTTTGTATTATACTACAAAATGTTATAATAAGCAAAAGGAACCTGGGCCGGCGCCGCACAATTCGGAGCGCGGGACCGCACAGGAAAATTTTGCGCCGCACGAAACAAAAACCGCAGTCCGCGTCTTGGGCGCAGGCTGTCCGGCTCCGGCCGCCGCGGTTTGTGTATTGACGGGGATTTTTGTGAAGCAGAGCGGAAAATTTACAAGCGGGGGCGGGGAGGCACAGCCGCAAAGACGCCGCCCGTGCCTTTGGCCGGACGCACGGCCCTGCGCCTGCGCAAGGCGGGCGCGCAAACGGACAGCTGCGTGCTGAGGGCGCCAGCTGTGAATCGTCCAGTACTGTTCCTGAGAGGAGGGCGGCGGATTTGCCGGAAGAACAGCGCGTGATCTTTCACTGCGACTGCAACAGCTTTTATGCCTCGGTAGAGCTGCTGCGCTACCCGGAGCTGCGCGGCGTGCCCGTGGCCGTATGCGGCAGCCCGGACGACCGCCATGGCATCATCCTGGCGAAAAACGAGCCCGCAAAGCGGTACGGCGTCCAGACGGCCGAAACCGTCTGGAGCGCGCTGCGCAAGTGCCCCGGCCTGAAGCTGCTGCCCCCGCACCACGGGCAGTACCGGGAGATGAGCCGTGCCGTCAACGCCATCTATGCCCGTTATACAGACCGTATAGAGCCGTTCGGAATCGACGAAAGCTGGCTGGACATGACGCAGACCTGGCGGCTGTTCGGCAGCTCTCCCGCCGGAGTGGCCGACGCCGTCCGCCGGGCCGTGAAGGCCGAGACCGGCCTCACCATCTCGGTGGGCGTCAGCTTCAACAAGGTATTTGCCAAGCTGGGGTCGGATTATAAAAAGCCGGACGCTGTGACGGTCATCGACACGGAAAATTTCCGGCGTATCGTGTGGCCGCTGCCCGTAAACACGCTGCTTTACGTGGGGCGCTCGGCACAAAACACACTGGCAGGGCTGGGCGTCCGGAACATCGGGCAGCTGGCCGCGGCGAAGGACGAGGACCTGCGCGCGGCGCTGGGCAAGCTGGGGCCGGAGCTGGGCGCCTACGCCAGAGGGGAGGAGAATTCTCCCGTGCGTACCGCGGACGAGCGTCCGGAGATAAAAAGCGTGGGAAACGGCCTGACGTTCAAGCGCAACCTGGTGGGCGAAGCCGACGTGCGCGCCGGGCTTTATGCGCTGGCGGACGAAGTGGCCACCCGCCTGCGCGCCCACGGCCTTTACGCTGCTGCCGTGCAGGTGCTCATCAAAAACCCGGACCTGAAAAGCATCTCCCGCCAGAAGCCGCTGCCCTGGCCCTCCCATCTGGCACGGGAGATCGGCGGGGCGGCCCTGGAGCTGGTAAAAGCCAACTGGAGCCTGGACGCGCCCATCCGCATGCTCACGGTTACGGCGCTGAACCTGACGGACGGACGCGAGGGACGCCAGCTCTCACTGCTGGAGCCGGAGCGTCCCCGGAACGAAAAACGGGAACGGCTGGAACAGAGCCTGGACGCCATCCGCAGAAAATACGGCAAGACCTCCATCGCCCCGGGCAACGTCATCAAAAACGATATTGGCCTGGAGGACATTGAAATCGAAGAAAAACCGTGATATGCTGTTGAAAACAAACGCCGCACGGGCAGCGTGCAATAATTATACTAAAAGGAGAAATGAAAAGTGGTTAAACATATCGTAATGTGGAACCTGACCGACAAGGACAAGGTGGCGGAGAACGGTGCCATCATGAAGCAAAAGCTGGAGGCACTGGTGGGCGTTGTGCCCGGGCTGCTGCGCGCCGAGGTAGGCGTGGGCTTCAACGGCTACGACGTGGCGCTGTACACTGAGCTGGAGGACCGCGCGGCGCTGGCCGTATACGCGGACCATCCGGCCCACTGCAAGGTCAAGGAGTTCGTGCACAGCGTCATCTGCGAACGCGTGTGCTGTGATTACGAGGTATAAGGGTCCGCCCTCACATCCGGCCCGCCGCAGTTTTGACCAGATGCGGTAAAAAACATAGAACGGATAAAATCCCCTGAATGCAGGACGACGCCTGCTGCGGGGGATTTTATGTTTTCGCTCCCGCGAACAAAGGGGAATTCCTACCGGTTTCATTATCTTTATACTTTCTTAACATCTTTCGCCCTTTCCTTATGATAATATTAATACATATGGTATTATTCCCGGACGCATGGAAAGGTGGCGAGATATGAACAAGAAACTGAAACTCAAGATCCACGAATCGCTGAGCGCGGTCATCCCGATCACCCTGATCGTACTGGCGCTGGGCATGACGGTGGTGCCCATGGAGCTTTCCACGCTGATGCTGTTCCTGGCCGGGGCTGCGCTGCTCATTCTGGGCATGGGCTTTTTCACGCTGGGTGCGGACATGGCCATGATGCCCATCGGCGAGCAGGTGGGCACACAGCTCACGCGCTCAAAAAGGCTGTGGCTCATCGTTGCAGCCTGCTTTGTTATCGGCGTGATCATCACCGTGGCCGAGCCGGACCTGCAGGTACTGGCCCGCCAGACGCCCGCGGTGCCGGACCGCGTGCTCATCTTCACGGTGGCCGCCGGCGTGGGGTTCTTCCTGGTGGTGTCGTTCCTGCGCATCCTGTTCGGATGGAACCTTTCGTGGCTGCTCATCGGCTTCTACATTGTGGTATTCGCTCTGGCGGCGTTCGTGCCCGACGCGTTCCTGGCCGTGGCATTCGATTCCGGCGGCGTGACGACGGGCCCCATTACAGTGCCGTTCATCATGGCGCTGGGTCTGGGCCTGACAGCCGTGCGCGGCGACAAAAACGCCGAGAGCGACAGCTTCGGCCTTGTGGCGCTGTGCAGCATCGGGCCCATCCTTTCCGTGCTCATCCTGGGCATGATCTACAACCCCGAAGGGGCCGGCTATACGCCGCTGTCCATTCCGGACATTGCCAGCACGCGGGAGCTTTGGCTGGAATTCGGCCACGCCCTGCCGGATTACGCGAAAGAGGTCCTGCTGGCGCTGGCACCCATCCTCGCGTTTTTCGTGGTGTTTCAGGTCTTCTTCCTGAAGCTGCGCCGCAAGGCTCTGGTAAAGATCCTGGTGGGCATGCTGTACACGCTGGTGGGGCTGACGCTGTTCCTGACGGGCGTGAACGTGGGCTTTATGCCCGCGGGCAACTACATCGGAAAGCAGCTGGCCGAGCTGCCTTATAACTGGGTGCTTGTGCCGCTGGGCATGCTCATCGGCTATTATATCGTCAAGGCTGAGCCGGCTGTGCTGGTGCTGAACAAGCAGGTGGAGGAGATCACCGGCGGCGCCATCTCGCAGAAGGTGATGATGGCAGGGCTTTCCATCGGCATGTCGGTATCTTTGGGGCTTTCGATGGTACGCGTGCTGACGGGCGTTTCTCTGCTGTGGTTCCTGGTGCCGGGCTATGCGCTTGCGCTCGGCCTCAGCTTTCTTGTGCCCAAGATCTTTACAGCCATTGCCTTCGATTCCGGCGGCGTGGCCTCCGGCCCCATGACGGCCACGTTTCTGCTGGCCTTTGCCATGGGCGCGTGCGAGGCCGTGGGGGGCAATATTCTGACAGACGCCTTCGGCATCGTGGCCATGGTCGCCATGACGCCGCTCATCACCATCCAGATCATCGGCCTTGTGTACCAGTTCAAAACGCGCCGTGCGCCGGCAGCGGCCGAAGTGCACGCGGTGCAGGACGAGGAGATCATCGAATTCGGCGTATCGGCCGGGGAGGACGCAACATGACAGATTTCATTTCACCCGTGCGCTGCATGGTGACCATCGTGGACCGCGGCAAGGGCGACCGCGTAGTGGACCTTTGCCGGGCACGGCACGTGGCCGTGCAGCTGGTGATGCTGGGGCACGGCACCGCCAGCGCCGAGGTGATGGATTACCTTGGGCTGGACGAGCCGGAGAAGGACATTGTGCTCAGCCTTGTGCCGGGTGCTCTGGTGGCGCCGCTGCTGGCGGACCTGACGCTGGCGCTTGGCTTTTCCCGGCCGGGTAAGGGGATTGCATTCACCGTACCGCTTTCCGGCATCAGCGCGGCGGCAAACCGCCAAACAGACGGCGGCCGGGTGCGCGCCGAGATCAACGTGGAAAGGGAGGTTCCCCCGATGACGGAAAACAACCAGTTGGAGCTTATCATCTCCGTGGTGGAGCACGGCATGGCGGACGACGTGATGGCCGCGGCCAAGACGGCGGGCGCACGCGGCGGCACTGTGGCGCGTGCGCGCGGCTTGAGCAGCGAGGAAGCCGAAAAATTCCTGCACATCACCATCCAGCCGGAAAAAGACGTAGTGCTTATCCTGACGGCCGCTGCCCAAAAGCAGTCCATCATGAAGGCCATCTGCAACGAGGCGTTCGCCCGTACGGGCGAACGCGGCATCGCGTTCAGCGTGCCTGTCAGCGATGTGACAGGCCTGGACCTGGCCAGGCTGGCCGGGCAGGCCGAATAAAGGCGCGCCGCATTCCCGCGGAGCGGCGGGTGTTTTCCTTCGCTCCGGACAAATAGCCAAGAGCCGTCCCGGCAGTGTGTGCCGGGACGGTTGTTTTTTTGCCACTTGGCCCGCAGCCACGCCCCGGCTGAAGGGCAAGCCCGGGCCGGGCGCTGTTCACGCAGTGTGTGCAAACGCCTTGCTCCGCTTCAGCCGCACCAGCGCCAGCGCGCTGAAGCCCAGATAGACCGCAATGGAGGGAAGAGACGCTTCCACGCCGAAATCACCGCCCGTTACCAGCGGAGAAGCGGAGTCCAGCACATAATTGAGCAGCGCATATCCGTCGGGCTCCGGGCCGATGTGCAGCACGCCGCCGATCATTACCATATTCCATACGGCGTGCATGGCTGCGCCGCACCACACCGTGCCGCTCTCATAAGCCACCAGCGAGAACAGCACGCCCACCGCAGTGCCCGCCGCAAGAAGCTGCAGTATGCCCGCAAAGCTCAGCTCCCGCCCCAGGACGTGCAGCAGGGCAAACGCCAGGGAGGGGCCGAGCACCGCAGCCGTTTTGTTCCAGCGGCGCTCAACGGCCGTCATCAGAACGCCGCGGAACACGGCCTCCTCGACGATGCCCGTGCCCGCGCCGAAGAAAAATACCGCGCCCGCCGCCACCGCCGCGGCGTCCTCCGCAGACCCAGCCTGCCAAAGTCCCGGTTGACACAGCAGCGCGCCCGCCGCCAGCGCGGGCATCAGCACCGCGCTCGCCGCCCAGACAGGGCGCAGCCGCACTGGTGCAAGACGGCATTCCTCCGGCGTCACGCGCAGGCCCTTTCCGCACAGCAGCAAAAGCCCCGCCACCCCCAGCGCCGCATACAGCACGCCGGCCAGTACATTGCCCAGCCACACCGGTGCGCCCACCATCAGCGGCAAGCTTGCCAGAAGCTGCGCGCCCAGCTGCGCCGCCGCCAGAATCACCAGCGCCAGAAGCCCCAGCGCCGCCCGCCCGTTTGAAAATTTTCCCGTTTGTTCCATCCGTTCCGCTCCCTTTCGTGTTCTGCTGACGAAACGACGGCGGCGGCGCGGTTTCTTCAGCGGGCCGCCGATGCATAAAGCAGCAGCCGCGTGCCGAAATACACTTCCGGCATGCGGCTGCTGCTTTGCAAACGGTATCGCCTTAAATTTCAATACTCATAACGGCGCTCAGTGCGTTGCCCGGGGCCAGCGTCTCGTGTTCCGGGGTGGCAAGGCTGCCGGGGAATCCGTTCCACGGCTCCATACACACGAAGCCCAGCGGGCACTGGCTCCACAGCACGGCGTTTTTAAAGTTCCCGTCAAACTTCACGGTGACGGTGTGGCCCAGCTCTTTGTCTGTAAAGCGCATGGGGCTCTGCACGCCCTTGTAATAGCGGGTGGTCTGCTCGTCGTCATAGGGGAAATCCACGCCTTCAAACGGCGTGTCTCTGCCCGTGTCCGGGTCGGCCGTCAGGCCGGCTTTGATATCCCACTCCAGGTTGCGCACATCGGAAACACGGAAATAGGGATGGAAACCGAAGGAGAACGGCATGTCCGTGCTGCCGGTATTCTCATAGGTCTGCTCAAAGCGCAGCTCGCCGCCCCTGAGCACATACCGGATGGTAACGCTGAACGCAAAAGGATAGCTTTCCCGCGTTTCGGCGTTGTCCGTGACGCGCACGGTGACGGATGCGCCGTCCGTCTCGCCCGTCTCCACCACCTGCCAGGGCATGGAGTGGACGATGCCGTGGATGATCATAGGATAGCTTTTGCCGCCGAAGGTGTTCGCGTCCTGCGGCGCGCGCCCGCACATGGGAAACAGCACGGGCATGGCGCAGCGCGGGCGCTCCGGCTGAGAGAAGTTCGGCTCCCGCAGCCAGGAATATTCATCTCCGTTTTTGGTGAAGCTCGTCACCATGCCGCCCTTTTCGGGCACGACGGTGGCGGTGGTGCCGGTGCCGGTATCGGCCAGGACATAGGCTGTATACGCGCCCTGAGTGGTTTTTGTCACAGTAAACATTTTGCGTCAACCTCCAAATGTATTTTCATTTCCAGCCCGGCCCAGAAACTGTTTCGGGCTGATATGATATTCCGCTTTGAACGCCCGGTAAAAATTGGCGTAATCCCCAAAGCCGCAATGGCCGTATACGTCCGTGGGCGCCACGCCGTTCGCCAGCATCTGTTTTGCGATGACAAGGCGCTTCTGGATGATGTACCGGTATACGCTGGTACCCACCAGGCGGTGGAATTCGTGGGAAAGATGGTATTTGCTGATAAAAAATTTTGCGGAGAGCAGGTCTAACGACAGCTCATCCGGGTAATGCTCGTTGATATAGTGCAGCACCTCGGCCACGACAGGGCCCGCCTTGTCCTCCACCTCGTGGCGGGCCGGGGCCGCCAGCACAAAGCGGTTCAGCCCGGCCAAAAGCTGCAGCAGGCACGCCCGCGCCACCACATCGCTGCCATAGGCCGCGGCCTGCGCACCCTCACTCTCCGCCCCGAGGCGTTCCATCAGCGTCTGGCTCTCCGCCCGCTGGGCAGGCGGCAGGCGCAGCAGATTGGTGTGGCCGGGCGCGCTTGCGTCAAAGCAGCGCGTCAAGCTCGTCTGGGGGGTGCTGAGCTGTTCCAGATACCGCTTGTCCAGCCAGAGCACCATCCGCTCATAGGGGCCGTGGTCCTTCGCGATGCGGGGCTGGTGCAGCTCCATGGGGCCGATGAGCAGGATGTCGCCGGGCAGCAGGCGGTAGATGCGGCTCTCGATGCTGTATTCCACACTGCCATTCAGAAACAGGTAGATCTCGTAAAAATCATGATGGTGCAGCGAGACCTCGCCCAGCTCGGAATCGCAGTAGCGGAAGATCTCGTATCCGGGGCGCAGCATGTGCTGGCGCTGCGTAAAATTCTGTGCCTTGTCCGCCAACCGGCAGCCCTCCTTCCGCACCGCATATGGACGGTGCCGCCGCTGTCCCCCAGCGGTCCTTTGCTTTTAGTTTAAGACAAGTTTCGCAATGCGTCAAGCAATAATAACAATTTTTATTGTAAATCCGTATGGTACACTAAAAGTATCAAAATGCCGCGTTCTGCGGCTTTGCGCACCCCAGTGTATCGAAAATAAAACGGGAGGTTTTTTCTATGAAAATGTCATTCCGCTGGTATGGCGAATCCGACCCCATTTCTCTGGAGTACATCTCGCAGATCCCGGGCATGCACAGCATCGTTTCCGCTGTGTACGATGTGAAGCCCGGCGAGGTGTGGCCCGAGGAGAGCCTGGCCAAGATGAAGGCCCAGTGCGAGGCCCACGGCCTTGTGTTCGATGTTGTCGAAAGCATCCCCGTGCACGAGGACATCAAACTCGGCCGCAACAATGTGGACGAACTGCTGGACGTGTACTGCGAAAACATCCGCCGCTGCGCCAAGTACGGCGTAAAGTGCGTCACGTATAATTTTATGCCCGTGTTCGACTGGACGCGCACGCAGCTGGACAAAAAGGCGCCGGACGGCTCCACCAGCCTGGTGATGTACTGGGACCAGATGAACGGCCTTGACCCGCTGAAGGACGACATCCATCTGCCCGGCTGGGATTCCAGCTACTCCCAGGAGGAGGTGCGCGAACTCATCAACGCCTACGGCGCCATCGGTGAGGAAGGCCTGTGGAAAAACCTTGAGAAATTCCTCAAGAAGGTCATTCCCGTGGCCGAGGAGTGCGGCGTTGTGATGGCCATTCATCCGGACGACCCACCCTATCCCATCTTCGGCCTGCCCCGCATCATCACCTGTGAGGAAAACCTGGACCGCTTCCTGGCTCTGGTGGACAGCCCCGCCAACAGCCTGTGCCTGTGCACCGGAAGCCTGGGCTGCGCCAAATCCAACGACGTGGCCAAGATGGTGCGCAAATACAGCGCCATGGGCCGCATCGGTTTCATGCACATCCGCAACGTCAAGATCATGGACGACGGCAGCTTTGAGGAGCGCGCTCATCTGTCCGGCTGCGGCAGCCTGGATATCTACGAGATCGTCAAGGCGCTGGTGGAGACGGGCTTCGACGGTTATGTCCGTCCGGACCACGGCCGCATGATCTGGGGCGAGACGGGCAAGCCCGGCTACGGCCTGTTTGACCGCGCCCTTGGGGCCACTTATATCAACGGCTTGTTTGAAGCGTGCGAGAAGGACCGCAAATAAGGCGGCTTCTTCGGATGTTTTCCGGCCCGGCGGGGCTTGCACTCCCGCCGAACCGGCGTACAGGCCGCGCGGCCCGCTGCGCCAGCAGGTTGTCTGGAGCCTGCGGAATGGGCCGCAGGAAACCCGCAGCTTTTGCTGATTCCGCCAAAACGCCGGGCGGCCGCATGCCGCCCGCCATTTGAATTTTGAAAGGAGCGTCATTCCCATGAACAAAAATGTACTGGATACCGATCTTTCCGGCAAAGTTGCCGTTGTCACCGGCGCGGGCGGCGTGCTGTGCAGCGCGTTTGCCAAAACGCTGGCCCGCGCGGGCGCGAAGGTCGCCCTGCTGGACCTGAACGAGGAAGCCGCGCAGAGCTTCGCGGATGAGATCACCGCCGAGGGCGGCGTTGCCAAGGCTTACAAGTGCAACGTGCTGGACAAGGCCGTCTGCTATGAAGTGGCGGACGCCGTGGAAAAGGACTTTGGCAAATGCGATATTCTGGTGAACGGCGCGGGCGGCAATAATCCGCGAGCCACCACCGATAAGGAATATTTTGAAGAAGGCGACATCGACGCCGACACCAAAAGCTTCTTTGACCTGGACGCTTCCGGCGTGGAGTTCGTGTTCAACCTCAACTTCCTGGGTACGCTGATCCCGACGCAGGCGTTCGCGCGCCAGATGGTGGGCCGCGAGGGCTGCAACATCATCAACATCAGCAGCATGAACGCCTACACTCCGCTCACGAAGATCCCGGCGTACTCCGGTGCGAAGGCCGCCATTTCCAACTTCACCCAGTGGCTGGCCGTTCACTTCTCCAAAGTGGGCATCCGCTGCAACGCCATCGCTCCGGGCTTCTTCTCCACCAAGCAGAACGCCGCTCTGCTGTGGAACGCGGACGGCACGCCCACGGCGCGCACCGGCAAGATCCTTGCCGCCACCCCGATGGGCCGCTTCGGTGAAAGCGAGGAGCTGGACGGCGCGCTGCTGTTCCTTTTGAACAACAAGGCAGCCTCCTTCATCACGGGCGTCGTCATCCCCATCGACGGCGGTTTCTCCGCCTATTCCGGCGTCTGAGTCCGGCTGGTTATTTTTGCAGCGCCAGTGCAGTTTATTTCTGCGCTGGTGCTGCTTTTTACTTTTTCTATATAAAAAAGCTGCCAATTGCTTGTCTTTTTGACTGAAATATTATACAGTTATAGTATATTCGGCGCTGCGCCGCTGCTCTATATTTCAGGCCGTGCGGCCAAAGGAGGTTTCACGATTATGGGGCGTCAGAGCATGCCTGTCCGGCACAATTCCCGTAATTGGCTCCGCCGTTCGCTTTATGGCCTGCCGATCGTATTCCTGGCGGTGCTCATCGCCGCCGTGTGCATCTTCTCTGTGGTAAACGCCAACGGCCTGCAGACTGCCGTGGACCGTAGAACAAAGGCCTATGTGAGCGATGTGACTTTCCAGATGGCTCAGAATATCGACGCACAGCTTGCCAATGTGATGCAGACGCTGGAAATGTTAACGGACAGCCTTGTGCGGATAGACGGAGCTGAGCATCGCATGGATTTTTTAAAGCAGAGAGCACAGATGCTTGGTTTTACGCAGCTTGTTTTGTGCGATGTAGAGGGGGAGGGCATCTGCACAGATGCTTCCACGCATAATTTCAGCGGCCTGCCGGGCTTCGAGGCTTCCGCGGCAGGGGAACGCGGCGTTTCCTTTCTGGAAAACCAGCGCATCCTTTATACCGTTCCCATCGTCTACGAGGGAAGCATTTTCGGCGTTTTGGCCGGAGAGCGCGACAAAGCCAACATGCAGGCACTGATCGCGACCGACGGCTTTGACGGCAACAGCGTTTCCTGCATTATTGACCGCGACAGCAACGTAGTCATCTCTCCCACAAACCTGGACTTTTTCTTCGCCCTGGACGACCTGTTTGTCGCAAACAAGGATCCGGAGCTGGCCTCTGCCGTAAGAGAGATGCAGGCCAATATGCAGGCAAATGTGAGCGGAGTAATCGTATTTACCACCCCGGACGGCGTGGACGTGATCATGTCCTACGATCCATTGGAAACGTTTGACTGGGTGCTTCTCACAATCCTGCCCGCCGACATCATCTCCCATGATACCGATGCATACATCCAGCATACCTTCCGGCTCAGTACCGCGGTCATCGTACTGTTTTCGCTGATCCTGGCCGTTATGTGCGGCATCTATTACAGCCACCGCCGCCAGCTGGAGCACATCGCCTTTGTGGACCCGGTGACGGGCGGCATGAACAACGCGCGCTTTCAGTATTCCTGCCGCCGTGTTCTGGATGGCGCAAAGCCTGGCGCCTTCACCGTTGTTTCGCTGAACCTGATGGACTACCGCCTCATCAATGAGATTTTCGGCCCCAAAGAGGGCAACGATACGCTGCGCCATGTGATGCAGGTGCTGGGACGCCATATCCGGCCGGACGAGGCCGCCGCGCGCGGTGAGGCCGGACACTTTTTCCTGTGCCTGCACGAGCACCGGGAGGACGCCGTCATTGCCCGGCTGGAGGAAATACGCGCCGACGTCAACGCTTTCAACGCCCAGCGGGAGACGCCCTATTATCTGACGCTGCTGGCGGGCGCCTACCTTGTACAGGAGCCAGGGCTCGATATCACTGTAATGCAGGACCGCGCGGACGCCGCCCGCAAAAGCAAGCCCGCGGAGAACGGGCGCTGCGCGTTCTACGACGCGGGCATCACCGCGCGGATGCATCTTGAAAAGGAGCTTGTCAACCTGCTGGACAGCTCGCTGGCAAACCGGGACTTCAAGGTGTATTACCAGCCGAAGGTCCGTCTGCGGGACGGGCAGGTAGCCAGCGCCGAAGCACTGGTGCGCTGGCAGCATCCGCAGAAGGGGTTTATCTACCCTTCGGATTTTATCCCTGTGTTCGAGCGCAGCGGCGACATTTGCCGGCTGGATCTGTATGTGTTCGAGGAGGTCTGCGCCATGCTTGCGGGCCGCCTGGCGCAAGGCGCGCCGGTGTTTCCCGTCGCGGTGAACCTCTCGCGCCGGCATTTCCAGACAACGGATTTTCTGCAGCGGTTTGCGGATATCCGGGACCAGTACCAGATCCCCGGCGGCCTGATCGAGCTGGAGCTGACGGAATCCATCTTTTTCACTGTCGGCGATATCCTGAACGTAAAAGAGGCCATCCGGCGCATGCATGAGCTCGGCTTCCTTTGCTCGCTGGACGATTTCGGCGCCGGGTTCTCGTCGCTGGGGCTGCTCAAGTCCTTCATGGTGGATTCCGTGAAGTTGGACCGCAGCTTTTTCCTGGACGATTCCCAGCGCGCCCACGACGTGGTGGAATCCATCGTGGAGCTTGCCCGCAAGCTGGGCATTGAGACGGTGGCCGAGGGCATTGAAGCGCCGGAACAGGTGGATTTTCTGCGCAGCATAGGCTGCGACCTGGTGCAGGGTTACGTTTATGCGCGCCCCATGCCCGCCGAAGAACTGGAAGCGTGGATGCGCGCGCGGCACGGCGGCGAAGTCACGCAGATCTGATCCCTTTCAAAACAAAGCGCCCCGGCACACACATGTGCCGGGGCGCTTTTGTTGAGTAAGGAAACCACCGGCTATGCCGGTGGAGGAACCCCGTAAAAAGGCTTTAGCGTCAAGCGTCGAGTGAAGCGATCGGGAAAGCGAATTGCCCGTTTACGGGCGGCAGAGCGCGAGATGCAGACGAAAGAGGATTCGGTGCGTCTTGAGACGCCTGCCGGTAAAAGGCTCTTATAGAGCCTGCTCAAGCCACCAGCTTAGCTGGTGGTTATGACTCTGCCGTGTTTGATTCAATTCCAGTAGTCCGCCGCAAAAGCGTCCAGATGCTCCTGCGTCCACAGAGCGGGCGTGCCGCCCGTATGTACAAATATGGCTCCGCCGTCCAGCTCCCGCGCAATATCGCAAAAGCCCCGGAAGGACTTGGCCGTATAGCACGGGTCCAGAAAAATGCCTTCCGTGCGGGCCAGCAGCTCCACGGCCCCGCGCGTCTTTGCGTCCGGTACGTTGTAGCCCGGGCCTGCGTAATCGTGAGCCGCGTCGGCGTAGATGATGTCCATATCCTCCGGCGCGGCGGCAATGTCCAGCCCGTAGGCCGCGCTCATCTCATTCACCAGCGCCGCGGCCTTTTCCCTCGTGTATCCTGTTGTGGGGTTCACCGCCACGCCCGTGACGGAAAACGGCGCGCCGAAGGCTCTGGCTCCCAGCCACAGCCCCGCGAACGTCCCTAGGCTGCCCATGGTGCACACCAGCCGCGCGGGGGGAACCGGCAGGCTGTCCGCCTGTGCCAGAAGCTCGGGCACCATGGCAAGGTACCCGGCGCTGCCCACGGCGTTGCTGCCGCCCTCCGGGATGAAATAGGGCGCCCTGCCTGCGGCCTGCAGCGCAGCCAGCGTTTCCTCTATGACCGCCGATGCGCTCCGTCTGTCCGTGTACACCAGCGACGCGCCCAGCAGGCAGTCCAGCAGCAGATTGCCGGAGAGCTTTTCCGGCCGCGCGCCGTCCAGGACCAGCGTGCAGGCAAGGCCCGCCTTCGCTGCCGCGGCGGCCGTCAGACGGCCGTGATTCGTCTGCACGCCGCCCACGGTCACCAGCGTGTCCGCGCCCCCGGCCAGCGCGTCTCCCAACAGAAATTCCAGCTTGCGCGTCTTGTTGCCGCCCAGCCCCAGCGGCGTCAGATCATCCCGTTTGATGTACAGCGGGCCGCAGCCCAGCGCCTGCTCCAGATTCTCCATGCGCTGCAGCGGCGTAAAGCCGCACAGCAGCGGATAACGCGGCATCTGCTCCAGCTTCATCTCAGCGCGCCTCCCGTTTTTTATCAAACAGCCTGCGCCGCGCAGTGGACTGCACGAACAGCCGTTTCAATTCCGTCTCGTCATTTTCCACAAGCGCACGTTTCAGCCCCTCCAGGCTGGCGGAAAACTGGTCGATCTCCGCGATCAGGTTTTCCTTATTCAGGAAAAACAGCTCGCTCCACAAATTTTCATTGATCTTCGCGATGCGCGTCAGGTCCCGGAAGGAATCTCCGGTGTACTCGGCCAGATGGGTGTTGTCGTTGGCGTTCATCAGGCTGACGGCGATGGCGTGGGTAAGCTGGCTGACATAACCGATCATTTTATCGTGCTCGGCGCAGGTGAGCTGCGCGATGTGGGCAAAGCCCAGCGTCTCGGCCAGGCCGCGCGCAAAGGCAAGGCCCCGGGGCGTGTTTTTTTCCGTGGGCACGATGATGAAATTCGCGAGTTTGAAGATCGCGCAATCCGCGTGCTCCACGCCGCTCACTTCCTTGCCCGCCATGGGATGGCTGGCAATAAACTCCGCGTCCGGGCGCAGAAAGCCCTGGATCTCCTCCACCACACCGCTCTTTACGCCGCACACATCCGTGAGCAGCGCGCCGGGCTTGAGGTGCTTCTGGTTGTTTCGAAGCCAATCCACCAGCGCGTGAGGATACAGGCCCAGCACCACCGCATCGGCCCCGGCCAGCAGCGGCGCAAAGCCCTCCACCGCGCCCGCGGCGATGATGCCCTTTTCCAGCGCGTAACGGATGGCCTCGGGCCGCACATCCACAGCCGTGACGGTATACCCGGCGTCCGTCAGGCCCATGGCGTAGCTGCCTCCCAGAAGCCCCAGGCCCACGATGCAGATATTGCGCTCTTTATTCATCCGTCAGTTCCACCTTTCCGCCCAGCGCGCGGACCGTTTCAAAAAAGTCCGGCCAGCTCTTGTTTACCGCCTCCGCCCCGCCGATGGCGGCGGGCACGCCCGCCGCATACGCGGCCACGGCCAGCGCCATCACCACACGGTGGTCGTTGTGGCCGTATAAACCGTCCGCTCCATGCAGCGCGCCGCCGCGCACGGTCACGGTGTCCTGTGTGGAAAACAGCTCCGCGCCCATTTTCCGCAGCTCCTGCTCCATGGCGGCGATACGGTCGCTTTCCTTCATGCGCAGGCGCGCGGCGTTGCGGATGACCGTCTCACCTTTGCACAGCGCGCCCAGCACCATCAGCACCGGCCCCAGATCGGGACAGTCCGCAAGGTCGATCTCCGTCCCCCGCAAGGCGCTTTTTTCAAACAGCGCCGCGCCGTCCGTCCGGATGATGCGCGCGCCGCAGCGCGCCAGGATATCCAGTATGGCCCGGTCGCCCTGCAGAGAATCCTCCCGCAGGCCCGTGACGGCCACGCCGCCCCGGGCCGCGCCCAAAACCGCCAGAAACGCGGCCTGGGAATAATCGCCCTCCACCGTGTACGCGCAGGGGCGGTACGCCTGCCCGCCGGGCACGGCGATGGTGTTTTCATCCGTGAACGCGGCCCGCACGCCGAAATCGGCCAGCGCACGCAGCGTCAGGTCCACATAACTGCGGCTCTCGAACGGAGGCGTGATTCGAATGACGCTGGCGCCGGAAAGCAGCGGAAGAGCAAACAGCAGCCCGCTGATGAACTGGCTGCTGATGTTTCCCGCCAGCGTATATTCCCCGGCAGACAGCGCGCCGCGCACCGTAATCCCGTCTGCGTCCTGCGCAAAGCCGAGGCCCCGCTCCGCAAACATCCGCGCATATACGCCCTGCGGACGCTCCATCAGCCGCCCTCGCCCGGTAAAGCGTACCGGCGCGCCCGTGAGGGAAAAGAGCGGGATGAGAAACCGCAGCGTGCTGCCGCTTTCGCAGCAATCCACCGGGCCGGACACCGGCGCAAAGGGCAGGCCGCCCGTTCCTTTTAGGATAAGGGAGCCCGGGCCGGAGACAGTGCGCTCACCGCTCCAATGGGCATAGGCCGCCGCGGCGCCGCGCCTGCACTCCGGCGCGTCCATATCCGCCGCGGACGCACCCAGCAGGCGCATGGCGGCAAGCGTTGCCGTGATATCCTGCGAGGCGGAAAGGTTCAACACGCGGCTTTCGCCTTTGGCCAGCGCCGCGCAGATGAGCGCACGGTGTGCCATGCTTTTGGACGGCGGCGCGGCCACGCGGCCGGATATCTCACTTGGGTACAGAATCGCGCGCATGGGCAAACCTCCTGTTTAAAATCCGCCGCGCACGGGGCGGATTTATTTTAAATGAAAAAGGGGTTCGCCACCCCTTTTTGGCGGCATTCGCCGCGTGGCTTGCACTTTGCTGCGCAAAGATGCATGGCTTTGCCACCGCCAGCTTTTCCCCGGATTCTTCTTTTGCTTCTTTGCCTTTTTCGACAGTCTGACGCCGCGCCTGAGGCGCGGCGGGACTGTTTCGGGCTGTGTCGTTGGCAATGCGGCAGAGCAACCCCACGACGCTTTCTCCGGGCCGTTAAAAAACGGGAATTCAAAGCGTTTCTTCCTTATTCCAGAAAAGCATACATTCTCCATCGGCTTGAACAAATCTGGTTGCAACACGGTATCTCTTCATTTGATCCGTCTCGATAACGGCACGCGGGTTATCACGATCCAGCGTTGCAATAACGTTCCTCTCTCTGCCCTGAATTTCAACAAAAACCGTCCCTTTTGTCGTGCTCGACAAAAAGGTGAACGAATAACGCCCCGCCTTCCGAAGGCAAATCACCCTTTTGACGACTCCGCTGCAGGATGAAAATTTCGCTTTTGTGAAATTCCGTCTCATTCCGAACCGGGGCGAACCGATATAAAGCAGCGCTGTCTTAGCATTTATTACCAAAAATCCGTTCAGATAAAGGAAATAACCCAATCCGCCGGCCATTGCCCCAAGCGCAAAGAGCCCGCACAGCTTTCCCACGAACCCTGCTCCCTTCGATAAAATTTCATTCCCGCGCAAAGATCTTCATTCCAGAGGCGGTGTTTTTTACGCCGGCGCGGGGCCGCGGCAGGCGCAGGCCTGCCGGGAAGGCGCGCGCATTGCCTCCAGCAGGGGGCAATGTCTGCGGGCCCGGTTTTGCGAAGCAAAACAGAGGCCGGTTTAAGGCCGACAAGGACGCGGCGGAAAACCAGCCCTTATTTGCCGTTGAGGAGCTTAGGGGGCTTTCCGTGTTTACATATCCCGCCCAATGACCTGGGCGATTTTACGTCCCTTTTCCACCACGGCGCGGAATTTTTCCGGCTTCAGGCTCTGGGCACCGTCGCTCCAGGCGGCTTCGGGGTTGTCGTGCACTTCAATGATCAGGCCGTCCGCCCCGGCCGCAATGGCCGCAAGGCTCATGCTTTCCACAAGGCGCCAGTCGCCCGTGGCGTGGCTGGGGTCGATGATGACAGGCAGATGGGATTTCTGCTTGAGGATGGGCACCACCGAAAGGTCCAGCGTGTTGCGGGTGTATTTTTCAAACGTGCGGATGCCGCGCTCGCAGAAAATGACGTTTTCATTGCCGCCGGCCATGATGTACTCCGCGCTCATGATCCATTCCTCGATGGTATTGGCAAGCCCGCGCTTGAGCAGCACAGGCTTTTTCATTTTGCCCACGGCCTTCAAAAGCTGGAAGTTCTGCATATTGCGCGCACCGATCTGCACAAGGTCCACATATTCCTCAAATTCATCGATCTTGTCCTCGCTCATCAGCTCGCTGACGATGGGCATGCCGGTCGCTTTACGCGCCGCCGCCATGGCCAAAATGCCCTCTGTGCCAAGGCCCTGGAACGCATAGGGAGAGGTGCGCGGCTTGTACGCGCCGCCGCGCAGCATGCAGCCGCCCGCGTCCTTCACTTCGCGGGCAATGCGCACGGCCTGCTCCTCGCTCTCGATGCTGCACGGCCCGCCGATGACGGCGATCTTTTCGCTGCCGCCCACCTTGATGCCGCCCACGTCGATGATGCTGTCCGCCTCGTGAAACAGGCGGTTCGCCTTTTTGTAAGGCTCGGACACACGCTGCACGTTTTCCACATACGGGTTCGCCCGCACCTGTTTTTCGTCGATAACCGTCGTGTCGCCCACCAGGCCGAACACATTGTAATCCGTGCCGCGGATCATGGTGACGGACAGGCCCTTCGCCTCAAACTCGCGGATGATCTTATCCAGTTCCGCCGCCGGAGTGCCCCGTTTTGTGCTGATGATCATTGCTTTCTTTCCCCTCTGCTTGTTGGATTACCGCGCGCCGCGCGGCAGGTGCGGCCCAGCGCCGCCGCGTGCCGTTTCCGTGCGGCACGCTGTATGATTTTTTATACTCTAAGTATTTTTGCTTCTGATTATTTCAATTAGTTTTTCCATGGCGTGAACATAGCCCTGCTTGCCCTCGCCCGCGAATTTACAGCAGCAGGCCATGCCCAGATAACTCACCTGGCGGAAATCCTCCCGTTTTGCCACGTCGGAGATATGCACCTCGGCGGCAGGGACGGACACAGCCTTAAGCGCGTCTAGAATGGCGATGCTGGTATGCGTATAAGCCCCCGCGTTGATGACGATGCCGTCCATGCGCCCATACGCCTGCTGAATGGCCGTAACAAGGTCCCCCTCGTGGTTCGACTGGTAAAACTCCGCTTCCACGCCCAGCCGCCGCGCCTCGGCCGCAATGTATTCCACCAGGCCGTCATAGGTCAGCGTGCCGTATAGATCCGGTTCGCGGATGCCCAGCATGTTCAGGTTCGGCCCGTTAATGATCAAGAATTTCATAAAAACGCTCCTTTATGGCTTCGGCCACGCTTTCAAAGGGGCCGTCGTTTTCCACACGCGCATCGCACGCCGCGGCGTACAGCGGCGCACGTGCCGCATGCATGGCGGCCAGCGCCTCCGCACTTTGGGAAAGGGGCCGCGCCCCTCCCACCGCGAGCTGCCCGAGCGGCCTGTCGATGTAGACCACCACGCCGTTCTGACGCAGAGCGCGCACGTTCTGCGCCCGCAGCACCGCGCCGCCGCCGGTGGCGATCACCTGGCCGTTTTCCTTGCCCAGCTCCGCCGCCACAGCGCTTTCCAGGTTGCGGAAGGGCGTTTCATTGCCCGGGGAAAGGATGCTGCTGATGGGCCCGCCGATGCGTTCCACCAGAACGTCGTCCATATCCACAAAGCGCTTGCCCAGCAGCTTGGCGCAGGCTTTTCCCAGGCTGCTTTTGCCGCTGCCGGGCATGCCCACCAGGACCAGGTTGGACAGCTTTCCGCGCAGCTTCCGGTCGATGCGGTCGATCTCCGCGTCCGGGAGCGGCCTGCCGAGAAAATGCTCCGCCGCGTACTTCGCCTGGGCCACCAGCATCAGCATGCCGTTGACGGCGGGCAGGCCGCGGGCTTCGGCCTGCTGCAAAAGAGCGGTGCGGAACGGATTGTAAATAACGTCCAGCACAGCTTCCAGCCGTGGGTAATTCTCCAGCGCCACAAGGCATTCGCCGTTGTTCGGATACATGCCCACGGGGCTGGTGTTTACGATCACCTGCACGTCCGCGCGCCGCGCGGCCTCCTCGTAGGTGATGGCGTTCCCGGTCCTGCGGCGGCTGACGAGCACGGCCTGCGCCGCCCCCTCGGCCCTTGCCACAGCCAGCACGGTCTTCTGTGTGCCGCCCGTACCCAGCAGCATCACGGTTTTTCCCCGCAGTGAAATGCCGTTCCGCCGCAGCAGACAGGTAAAGCCCGCAAAATCGGTATTGTGGCCCTCCAGCCGTCCGTTTTTGTTGACGATGGTGTTCACCGAGCCGATGGCCCGGGCCGCGTCGTCGATGACGTCGCAGTAGGGCATCACAAGCTCCTTATAAGGGATCGTGACGTTGATCGCCTTAAAATCCCGCGCGCGCATGAACGCGTGGGCCTCCTCCGGCGTAGGCAGCGGGCACAGGCGGTAATCGTAGCCCGCCAGCGCCTCGTGGATGGGCTTTGAATAGCTGTGCCCCAGCCGCCCGCCGATCAATCCATATTCCATGCCGTGCCCTCCTGCCATGCCGTGCCGAAGTGCTGGCCGCACAGGTCCGCCAGGCCGAAGGCCACCAGACTGTCCTGCACTACACGCGCCCGGTGCAGGATGCACGGGTCGTGCCGGCCGCTGATCTGCAGCGTGGCATTGCGCTTTGCGGCAAAGTCCACGGTCTGCTGCACCTTGTAAATGCTGGGCGTAGGCTTTACCACCGTGCGCAGCACCAGCGGCATGCCGTTGCTGATGCCGCCGTTTACGCCGCCGTTGTGGTTGGTAGCCGTGACGACGCGGGTTCCCTGCATGCGGAACGCATCGTTGGCCCTGCTGCCCGTCAGCCCCGCAAAGCCGAAGCCCAGGCCGAACTCCACACCCTTGACGGCGGGAATGCTGAACAGCAGCGCGGCCAGCGTGCTTTCCACGCTGCCGAAAAACGGCTCGCCCAGGCCCGCGGGCAGGCCCAGGACAACCGTTTCCAGAATCCCTCCCACGGAATCGCCCTCGGCGGCGGCCGCCTCAATGGCCTGCGTCATGGCGCGGGCGCGCAGCGGGTCCAGCACCGCAAAATCCGCGGCGTTCAGTGCGTCCAGCTGCTCCTTCAGCCGCGCAGGGTCGCCGGAAAAGGGCGCGTCGTCAATGCCCGCGCATTGCGCCAGATGTGTGGCGATGGCGACGCCCTTTGTTTGCAGCAGTTTTGTGAAGATGCTGCCCGCCGCCACAACGGGGGCCGTGAGCCGCCCGCTGAAATGCCCGCCGCCCCGCGCGTCCTGATGGCCGCCGTACTTCATGTGGGCGGTGTAATCCGCGTGGCCGGGGCGCAGCAGCTCCTCTGTTTTTGTATAATCGCCGCTGCGGGTATTGGTGTTTTCAATCACAAGCGTCAGCGCCGTACCCGTGGCCGCGCCCCTGTATACGCCCGAAAGCACGCGCACCGCGTCCGCCTCTGTGCGGGAAGTGGATATTTTTCCCTTGGCGCGGCGTTTTTCCATCTGCCCGCGCATGAATTCCATGTCCACGGGCACGCCGGGCGCAAGGCCCGTCACTGTGGCGCCCACAGCGGGGCCGTGGCTCTCGCCGAAGATTGTGAGCGTGACGCTTTTGCCGTACGTGTCGCTCATCGCACGCCCTCCCCGATGATGGCCTTCAGATCCTCCAAGGGAACCTTGTCCAGCCTGCATTCGCCCAGGCGGGGCACCTTTACCACGGTGATGGCGCCGTCCGGCCCGGTCTTTTTGTCGTGACGGATAAATTCAAATATTTCATCGCCATCGTAGCGGATACGGGACGGCAGGCCCAGCTTTTTATACACGGCCCGCGTGCGGCGGCGCAGCGAGGCGTCCTCGATCATGGGCAGCATGCCCAGCGCCACGCATTCCCCGTGGTACAGCCCGCCCAGATGGTTTGCGCTTTCAATAGCGTGGCCCAGCGTATGGCCGAAGTTCAGCGTGGCGCGCAGGCCGGCCTCCCGCTCGTCCCGCTCCACCACGTTCTTCTTCATCACCAAGCTGCGGTAGACGATCTCCTCGATCTTCTCGTGGGCGTCCTCTGTTTCGAACAGCTCAAACAGGCCCTCGTCCGCGATCAGCCCCGCCTTCACGGCCTCTGCAAGGCCGTTGATGAAATGGCGCTCGGGCAGGCTTTTCAACGTGTCCGGGTCCGCCACCACAAGGCTGGGCTGGTAAAAAGCGCCCACAGTGTTTTTGGTGCCCGCCAGGTTGATGGCCGTTTTTCCGCCGATGGAGGAATCGATCTGCGAAAGCGTCGTGGTGGGGCAGTTGATGAACGTAACGCCCCGCATATAGCTGGCCGCGGCAAAGCCCGCAAGGTCCCCTACAACGCCGCCGCCAAGCGCCAGCACCGCGTCGCCGCGGGTGAAGCCGTGCTCCAGCATCACGGTGAGCAATTGGCCGAAGCACTCCAGGCTCTTGGTCCCCTCGCCCTGCGGCAGCACTACGGGCACGCCCTCCCGGCACTGGGCCAGTACGGTTTTCAGGTATGCCTCCGGAACTCCGGTGTCGCTTACCACCAGCACGCGGCGGTTCAGGTTGATCAGCTGCCCCACGCGCGAAAGGCCGCCCTGCTTGATAATGATGTCATAGCTGCGCACGCCAAGGCGCATCGTCAATTTCATACTCATGTCCTCACACCCGCGTTTTTCTGCGCCGCGCTGTGCGCGGCTGAAAACTGTTTTCCCGCTGTTTTACCGTGCCGCCTGGCGGTCATATACGCCAAGCACACGCACGGTCCTGCACACGCCGGACAGCGTGTCCAGCAGCTCTTTCGATTTTTCCGCCGAAAGGTCGCCCACGACCTCCACATAAAAATAATATTCCCACGGCACATTGGGCATGGGACGGCTTTTGATGCACTCCAGATTGAAGCCCATCGCACCGATGAGCTGCATCACACGGGCCAGCCGGCCCGCCCGGTGGTCCACAGTGAACAACAGGCTGAACCGGTTGCCCGCAGCGTTCATCCTCCTGCCGATGACGATGAAGCGCGTGGTATTCGTCTCGCTGGTATTGATGTTCTCCGCCAGCACCGAAAGGCCGTACAGCGCCGCCGTCTCCAGCGAAGCGATGGCCGCCACGCTTTTATCTCCCGCCTCGGCTACGCTTTTTGCCGCGGCGGCGGTGTTTTGGAAGGCCTGTGTTTCCAGCCCCAGGCTGCGGATGAACTTTGCCGACTGCTGCAGCGCCTGCGGATGGGACACAGCCTTTTTCACGTCCGACAAATGCGCGCCCGGAACGCCCAGCAGATTCTGGCTGACGGGCAGGTCGTATACGTCGCACACGCAGATATCCCTGTGGGCATAGCACAGGTCCAGCACCTCGGAAACGTCGCCCGCATGGCTGTTTTCAAAGGGCAGCACGCCGTAGGCCGCGTCGCCGCCGGCCACAGCGTCGAACACCTCCGCCCAGGTGGGATACGCCTGCGCCCGTACATGCTGGAACAGGCGGGTGAGGGCAATGTGGCTGAACGCGCCCTCCACGCCCTGATAGGCCACGGTCCCCATGCCCAGCACCGCGCGTTGGAACGCGCGGGACAGGCCCATGGTGTGGCGGATGAAATCCTCGTAATATTCAGCGTAGGCCTCGTCCGGCAGCCGGGCGCAGTTTTTGGCCACGACGGCCTCCTCCCGGGAAGCGTCCAAAACAGGCAGGCCCCGGGCCTGCTTGTATGCGGCCACCCTGCGCACGGCGTCCATACGGCGGCAGAACAGCGCCGCCATCTCCGCGTCCACCGCGTCGATCTCTCTGCGCGCCTGTTCCAGCTCGTTTTCCTGCTGCTCCATGGGCAGCACCTCCCCGTTGCTTCGATTTTTCGGGCAAAATCCAGGTAAAAACGGATATAAAATGTCCGGCGTCCTGCAACCCGTAAAGCGTATATACAGATGTATTATAGCATTATCCGCCCGGCAGCGCTATACAAACCACACAAAAAACAAGATTTTATCCCGGCAATTCGGCAATTTTTCAAACGGCCAGGGCGGCGCCGCCGACCGATATGCTATAATGATCTCAAACCCACGCGATCATGAAAAAAAGGGGGAACGGAAAGAATGAAGATTCGTCTTGCAAAACACACCCGCGCCCTTGCGGCGGCGCTGGCGTTCTGTGTGCTCAGCGCGGTGCCGGCTTACGCGCAGGAGGACGACACAGTGGAGGTTCCCGGCGTGCCCGTCACGCTGTCGCTGCCCGCCGGCAGCCTCATCCTTACGCGCGAAACACCCGTGGACGACGCCATTTTCGAAACGTTGAACGTAGACGGCGCAGCCATACTCGAAAACATGAATAAAAACGATCTGTATCTGGACGCCGTTCTTTTTAAACCTCCTTTGGAGTTTACCCTTGTCCGCGTTCAACTCCCTTCCAACAGCCTGGTCGATTGGGAAAACTCCGAGGATGCGCAATTGTGCGCTTTTGTAGAATCCATCTACGAACAACTGGATAATATTACGGCCGACGATTGTAGCGTTTACTCCTCTGAACAGGGCATCCGCTTTGTCCGCGCCAATATCCTAGGTTCCAAGGATGGCATAACAACGCATTCCTGTCAATACATCACCATTCGCGGCGCCGATGTCTATTACTTAACAGGAATTGCCCTGTACGGTGACACGCTCACTTCTTCGGAATACGATTTTGTTGAGAAAGTCGCCGGCGGCCTGCGCTTTACCGGCCCGGCCCCACTTCCCCGGACGGCTTCCGCCGGGCTAAATGGGGACGACCCGCTCTACAAAGTGCTGGTCGGCGTGCTGTCGGCAGCCTGTCTGGGGCTCATCGCATGGGTAATCCGTAACATGCGCAAAAAAAGCGCTCCTTGCGTCCCGGCGCAGGCCATGCCGCCGGCGGCCGAGCCCTTTGGGGCTACCACGGTGGGAGCCCCCCCGGTTCCCACCGCTTCGGCCGGGCCTCCGGGCACCGAGC